>Ga0182024_10003856_pt1 | contig 35147 bp, 29 predicted proteins | sample P32metaG_FD_120480 | JGI IMG/M metagenome (GOLD analysis project Ga0182024, IMG submission 120480) | Permafrost microbial communities from Stordalen Mire, Sweden - P3-2 metaG (Illumina Assembly) | ecosystem: Environmental > Terrestrial > Soil > Wetlands > Permafrost | place: Sweden: Stordalen...
AGTATGAGCCCACGTGTAACTGCCCTGGAACTGGAAGTGGTGCGACATCCGCTTCACTGCCGTGATTACAAGCGCGTTGTACCCCGACTCGCGATCGCTGAAGACCGTGCGGATGGGGCCGAAGGCTGGATTGGGAACGTCCGGCATATAGAAATAACCCGGATGGGCCGGGTCGGCGATGGGCGTCGGAAAGTTGGTATCCGTTTCGCCGAGCAAGCCGTGGGCAAACACGCCTTGGTAACCGATGCTATAGGTAAAAGAGGATCCCAGCTGCCGCTGGTACACCAACGAAGCCATGTTCACTTCCGGATTCTTAAGCGTTGGCGATATAGGACGCACTCGGCCGTAGAAGCCTACCGGCTTGAAAAGGTCTAATAGGGTGGCGCTCGGCTCGTTCGGATAAGCGTTGAGGACCTGCTGACCCGTAGTCACCCCGTCATTGCCCATCGATCCCGGAGTGATGTTTTGGGTGAAAAGGGTATTGCCATCGAAAATCAACGAATTAACCACCACGTTGAGCGGTGCCTCCGTCGTGACGATCACCGTCTGCGTTTGCCCCGCAAGCTTCAGGTTAAAGTTGATATCGAGGTCGTCTCCAACCCACAATTCCACGCTCTTCACTTGAGTTGTGGCAAACGAGTGGGCTTCGATCGAGAGGTCGTAGATTCCCGGCGGTAGGTTGTCAAAACGGTAGAGGCCGTCCGAGGTTGTTTGCGTTGTCCGTGTCATTCCGGTTTCGACGTTTGTCGCCGTTACCGTCGCCCCGGGCACCGACGCGCCGTTCAGATCTTGCGCGTGGCCCGTAATCGCCGCGAAAGACGCGCTCTGGCCGTACGCGCCGAGTGCCGTTAGCAGCAGCAACACTGCGCCAGCGATCATGCGCTTGAGGCAGACCATACTCACCCCACGGAACTCTACCATTGTCGGACGAAACGGCTAATCGGGTGGACTCAACGGGTCGACGCAACACTAAGCTCGAAGTCTACTTGCTTGAGTCTCAGCCGATCATTGGCATGAAACGCGGGTGTGGGAAACGTAAGGGTATTCTGGGCGTATCGTGGGCAAAGCGGAAGTAATCCTCGGACCTGATTTGTTTGGTGGTCTGGTTGTCCACGTCCTTTTATATTGCGTCGGATTATCGGAACCTGATCCACCACCCCAGCGACGTGTAGCTTGCGAGCTAGTCTCCAGGTTCGTATACTGACGCCCGGCCACCAAAAAGGCGGGAGGGTAGCCCGCTATTTCCTACTTTCGTTGGCCTTCAATTCAAGTTGCGAAAATCGCGCTGCTGGTGTCCAGTCGCGACTGACCCAACTGCGGTTCAGATAGCAAGGAGAGCTTTGCATGGCGCACGGTCCCGTACCGGAAGAAATGAATGTGTATCAAAACGCGGAAGCGCGTTTTGAAGTCGCGGCAAACAAATTAGGACTCGAGCAGGGCCTGTACCGCTACCTGAAATATCCCAGCAAAGAAATCACTCTGTACATTCCCGTTGGACTGGACAACGGCCAGCTCGAAGTCTTCACCGGCTATCGCGTTTTGCACTCCACCGTGCGTGGACCCGGCAAAGGGGGCATTCGTTACGCGCCAGACGTTTCGCTGGATGAAGTGCGCGCATTGGCGACCTGGATGACCTGGAAATGCGCAGTGGTCAATATTCCATTTGGCGGCGCAAAGGGCGGCATTATTTGTGATCCGAAGAAAATGTCGCGCGGCGAATTGGAGCGCATGACTCGCAGATATACAGCTGAGCTGGCTAATTGGCTCGGACCCGAAAAAGACGTGCCCGCGCCGGATGTGGGCACCGGCGAACAAACCATGGCATGGGTCATGGATACCTACGCGATGCATCTTGGTCAGGCCACCACCGCGGTGGTCACCGGCAAACCCATCGAATTGGGCGGGTCGGCAGGAAGGCGCGAAGCGACCGGGCGCGGCGTAATGATCTGCTGCGATAAAGCGCTGGCAAAAACCGGCATAAAGAAACACGGCTGTCGCGTGGTGATTCAAGGATTTGGAAATGTCGGCTCGTTGGCGGCGGACTTAATGCAGAAGGCGGGCTACAAAATTGTGGGCCTCGCAGACATCGGCGGCGGACTTTACAACGAAAATGGTTTTGACATCCCCAAAGTGATTGAGTGGGTGTACGTCCAGAAAAAAGCGCTGCAGGATTTTCCCGGCGGTGGCACAAAAATGACCGCTCGCGATGTACTGTTCCAGCCGTGTGAAATAGCCATTCCGGCGGCCATCGAAAATCAAATTACCGAAGAAAATGCACACCTCGTGCAGGCCAAAATTCTGTGCGAAGGCGCTAACGGACCGACGACCTGGCAAGCCGATTCCATTGTCGATGCCAAGGGGATCTTTACTGTGCCGGATATTCTCGGCAACGCCGGGGGCGTGACGGTCAGCTATTTCGAGTGGGTGCAGGATCGGCAAGGCTTTTTCTGGCGCGAGAGCGAAGTGAACGAACGGCTGCTCGACGTGATGGAACACGCTTTCGACGAGGTCGTCCGATACGCCGAAGCTCACAAAGTTAATAACCGCATTGCTGCTTACATGCTGGCAATCGACCGGGTAGCCAGCGCTTTAAAGCTTCGCGGAATTTACGCCTAGCATCTTGCGGGAACTTGTATTAGGTTCTTTCCCACCACTTCCGTGCGTCCACGGGGCAACCATGAACTTCCGAGCTTTGCTGGCGGGAGTTTGTAGCAAATCTGTTCGGCGCGCCGACCAAAGGACGCGAGGAAAGGGACAGGCCAATGACGGACGCACTCCTGCCGGGTTCCGCAAAGAGCGAAGAGCAGCACAGCCGCGAAATTTGTATCGCGGGACGCTGGTTATACGAGCGGGGCTACATCGTAGCTTGCGAAGGAAATCTCTCCGTTCGCCTTTATGAAAATAGAATCCTGAATACGCCCACGTGCATGAACAAGGGCACGTTGTCGCCTGAAGATTTGGTGATTACCGATCTGAACGGCGCGCACATTTCCGGTAAACGAAAAGTGTCATCGGAAGTGGCCATGCATCTGTTGTTTTACCGCATGCGACCGGACGTGCAGGCCATTTGCCACGCGCATCCCCCGACGGCAACGGGTTTTGCGGTGGCCGGCCGCGCGCTGGACCAAGCGCTGCTCCCGGAAGTGATTATCGGCCTGGGGCAAATTCCTCTGGTGCATTACGCAACGCCGGGGACGCCGGAATTGAGCGCAGCGATTGAACCGTTCGTTCCGCATTATGATGCGCTGCTGCTTGCCAACCACGGGGCGGTCACGTGTGGACCGGATTTGCTGACAGCTTTTTTCCGCATGGAGACAATCGAGCACGCCGCGAAAATTACGTTGGCAGCGGAGATGGCCGGCGATCCTCAGCTGCTTTCCAGCCGTGAAGTGGCTAAGCTGATGGCCTCGCGCTCCAGATATTTTGTCGCGCCGCCGCCCGGCGGAGGAGCGGACCTCCCGATAACAAGCGACGGCGGCGACTCCTCTGGAGAACATGTTTCGCTAACGCGCAGCGAGCTCGGCGCGCTGATCGACGAAGCCGTCCGCAAGGATCGCACCCGCCGCTGATTTCGTTGATCGAGTCGCGTTGTTTTGATGGCAATTCGCCGGACATTCTGATCCTTAAGAGCACATCCCAATTTGGTTAATGAACGAGGTATTCCGCAGGTACCAAGATGTGGATTTCCGCGACGGAGGGCTCTATTTTTAATGCGTAAGATTTGTTGGGTTGCAGCGCTGGGGGTTTGAACAGTAACAAGCATTGGCCATCTGTAAAATGCGCTGCGGTTTGAACGGAGTCGCCTGGTTGGTCGAGGAAGGTAACTGATCCCCCGGTTTTATCGCTAAGAGTTTTTAGAATCCTCAGGTCGCGCTACTTTGAATCTGGACCAATTTGAGAGGGCGGGGTGATTGCGGCGACGCTTTTCTAGCCTTTAAGTTCTCGGATGGGATTCCGGTCCTGGCATACGATTTTTCGCAGTCCTGCGAAGAAGGCCCGCGCATGTTTCCTTCTAAATAGGCCAACCCCGGGCAACGCGTGCAAGTTGAACCGTGCGTGCATGCCGAACATGTTGGCATGTCGCGCAGGGTGATTCCGCGAACTTCCTTGAGCTGCGGCGAATCGCGCCAAATGTCCACGAACTTCATGCGCCGCACGTTCCCGCTGGGCAGCGGAAACTGCACGCACGGATAAACTTCTCCGTATGGTGAAACGTAGCAAGCCGTGTGCCCGGCACTGCATGGCAGTGAGTCCAGCGCACTTTCATCCGCGCTTTGCGGAGGAGCGCAGAATTCCTCGACGTTTCCGACCAATGCTTCATTGCGAAAGACCTCTCGCAGCGCCGCTTCATCCACGTTCAAACTGAGAATGGATCTGTCGCCGTCCATCATGGGCGTGATGGTGGGATCGAGCGTGTACTGCGCGCGCAGTTCAGTTGCAAGCGCCGTCACCCCTGCATGATCCTGGACGTTCTGCGCCATCAGCACATTGGCAATGATGACGTGCAATCCGTGCGACCTCAACAAGCGCATTGCGTCAATTGATTGCCTTAGCGATCCCGGCATTTTCGTAATGGCGTCGTGGATCTCGGGGCGATGCGAATAAATGCTGATCTGCACCGATTCCACTCCCAGGGACCGGATGCGCTGCGCTTCTTTCGCGCGAATTAAGACTCCGTTGGTCTTGAGCTTGATGCAGAACGTCCGCGCGCGCGCGTACTCCAGTATCTCGAAGAAATCTTTGCGCATTAAAATTTCGCCGCCGCTGATGGTGAGATAAAAGACGCCTGCATCCGCCATCTGGCCGAGAAGTTCCTTGATTTCCTCAGTGGTCATCTCGCCGTGGTCGGTATGGTCCAGATAGCAGTGGACGCACCGTTCGTTGCAGCGATAGGTCAAGTCCAGCTGGACACTGAGGGGGATGCCCAGTCTCAGCGCCTTGGCGTTCATCTCAGCCCCTAATGAGCTCATGCAAACTCCCTCAAGAATTCCGGGTCAGGCTTCCAATCGGCTCTCGGGAAACCAGCAGGAGGCCGTGCCCGACCAACTCCGCCACCAGCTTCTCAGCATCCGTCATCGCTACTTCGGGCTTTACGTCGTACTCCGCACAAATCCTGCCGGTCACGATATCCTCCAGCGGAGTCGCGCCGTCAGCGGCTTCCCAGATCAGCATCGCAATTTCGTTCAATGTGAATAAGGTAGAATTGGTCGCCGACATGATCATCAGCTCATCGCCCATCGCCCGCGAGGCAATCGCCGTGCTTCTCGCCAGATAACGTTTTTCGCTCATACAATCAACTCCCACACGCTGGCGTCAGGAGCAAACGTCAGCTTCCGTACAGGCACCCGGTCAATAAAACGACACGCCGCGTCAAACACCATATTCACGAGCGCGGGGTCCTTAGCAAAAAAGAGTATATTTTCCAGCAGTCCTCGAATTGCGTTCGGCCCCGAAACCGGTTCAATCTTGTTGTCTGGGCCTTTTGCCAGAAGGTACAGGCACTCAATCGGCGCGCGCATATTTTCCCCAACTCGGGCCAACTCGCCGAAAAAGGGGGTACCCGCCGCTCTATACTGATCTTCGTGAAAGCTGACATGGGAGATTTCGTCGGTTAGTAGAGTTACATCCGGCGGAGCCAGGCGAGCCATAGTCGTCTTGCCGGCTCCGGAGATGCCTGCAAATAAGAACGCGCGCTCATTCCGCACGGCGCTCGAGGCATGAACTAAGAAGCCGCCGTGCCTGGCCAGCACAAGCGAGTGCACAATGCGCAAAACAGAGTCCAGCGAGTAGGGATTAATAGTCTGCTGTATGCGGCCCTGACATGTGAATGGATTCCACTCTGCGCGAAAATCGCCCCGTTCCATTAGCCACTGCCCGGAATCCCACGACACCCGGACGTCCTCGTCTCTGGACTCCGTTCCCGGCGGAGCTAGCTCAATCTCAAAATTGAAGCTGGCATGGTCTGAATTGTTCACATATCCCGCGTATCGTTCGCGCAACATGCGGATGAAGTCGAGATCATTGCTGTGCAGTCGAATCGGCAGTCCGCCAATTTCCACTACCAGTTCATCGGGTTGAATGGTAGTTTTCACGTTTGTCGCTGTGGTCTCCCGAGCATATTTTTCGGCATGCTCCGACAAGCTCCAGATATGCGTAAGTTGCTCTATCGGACGTTCGCAGCAGCGGGGCAATCATCCGTTTCCAAATGTTAAGACTGTCAGTTGGGTGCAATTGGCACCCGGCGCGTTCAATGGATTCGACTCGGCCAAGTAATGCAGCGGAACAAACTGGCGGGTCGTCATGACGTAATCGATCGCCGCGGGTCAGCAAGAAGTTCTCACCAAAGCAGTTTGTTTTGGCCGCGACCCGGTGAACCGCGAAGCCTCGCTCGCGCGCACAGAGCACCAAGTCTCCTCGATAGATTTCGTTCAAGCTGCCTTGTCGAACCGTAATGACATCGCCGGGCAGGATGGACGGCACCATGCTAGTACCAATCACCCGAATCCGAACCGTGCCAAATTTGCGGACAACCTCTTCAACCAGAGCGCACGCCACCCTGTTCCGATTGTGTCTCTGGCCGCCCGTAGCCAGTCCGTCGCCCATGCGCTACGATGCTTTCCTGCTTCCCCTGCAGTTGAGCTGGGTGTTGAATACCTTGCCACAAACCAGCGCCATGACTTCGAATACGCGCTCAAACCGAACTTCTGGTGTGCGGTAGATCTTCTTCACGGCCAGTATTTCTTTTGGTTCTTGAGATGACAAATCTCCCATTCGGCTCACCCAGTTTAATTTAACGTCGATTGTGTTGCTTTCACGGCGCATCCGACGCCGACCGTACCATTGCAGGGAACTGCCGCGGTAGAATTTAGACGAAACATGTAGTAGATGCTCGATTCTTGTGCCCCGGCGCCGACATTATCAACGACGATGCCACTCGTTCCTCCAGAGCCAGTTTGAACACCCGTAAGGATAAAAGGAACAGCAATGCCGGCGGTGGTCGCCGCGGGCGGCCATGCACCGCCCAAAACGATTGATGCGACACAACCCTGGGTGGCTGTGCAACCTGTGGCAGTCCCTGCAGGTGTTGGAGTAGCGTTAATTGCGACGCTGAAGAAAATTCGATCCGTTGCGCCATTCTTGATCTCGATCACCGGTGAACAGGCATCGCCGATCAAACTATAAGTGGCGGTCAGATTTACAAGCGGCGCCGGAATTCCCGTTGTCTGCAATACTCCCGCATTATTGAAAGCGAGTTGGTATAGCGCCGGCCTGTTATTGAAACCGGGGTCCTTACCACAGGTGTAGAGGTGGCCAGAACCGGGACCTACAGAATAATAAGCATCATCAAATGCGCCGGCATGAAGGACGTCCACTGCTGTGGGCGTTGTACCCTGATTGCCGCCAATCCGCACAGTAACTTTGGACGCTGTAGTCAAGCCAGTATCGAACTGAAACACAGACCCATCGTTCCCGCTGGTTTCAGTGCCATCGAATACCAGCAGTCGCTCGGTGGACGCGTCAACAATGGGCGGATCAACGATGGATCCCGTCAGTGGCTGACTAATCGAACCGAGACATGGCGGGCTGCCCGCAACGCACACGCCTACTGTGCTGCCCACTTCTCTAACGAAGCTGAGTCGGCCGGTATTGTCGCCAACAAAGATATTCCGCGATGTGAAATCCAAAACTGGAGCTGTCAGAATGGCTGTCGCGTTCACGCTTACCGGCCAGCCGCTCCCGATCACCTCCGCGGGCGTCCCGAGAAACACGCCAGTAAACTTATGGAGTAGGCCGGAGTCGTCACCCACGTAAAGCTCATCGGTTCCGTAATTATAGAACGGGGAAGAATTAGTATCTGCGTTTGCACCATTAAAGACGATGCTCCTCACGCACGAGTTAGCCGCTGGGCAATTTGTAGCCCAATTCTGACCCACGGCGAGCCTTGTGTCAGGAGTAGCCGGTGTGGCAATACTTCCTTGGACAGTTACCGTACTCCCGGGCTTCCATTTCAATATTTGCAGGATTGAGCCGCCATTCGGCGTCGTCCTTGATTCAACGTAGGCGAGTTTTGTCCCATCCAACGAAAGCACTGGAGAAGTTAGGGTCTTGCCCGTGACGTCACCTGCAATTCTGGTGTCGTAGGCCCACTTGACCGAAGGGCCGTTAGCGTTGCAGAAGCCACCCACGCTTCCTTGTGTTGCATACAAGTCGTCAAAACCAACAATCTGAAGCGCACTACTCACCGAGGTGGTAAATGCAACATAATCGGCTGTGCAACTCGGAGTGGCGTTCACGTCAAAAGTAAATTTTGCCGGGAACTGGCCCGCACCCATAAATGCCCCAGCGCCCAAGGACACTGCCCAATCCTTCCGTTGTCTCTTCCGCATCGGTCTCCGTGCCCTGTTATCCTCGTCCCGTTGCTCTTCGAGTTCGCCGTGATTTGGGCTCGTGAGGGCAGGGATGAGCGACGAAACGTGCTGCCGCAAATACTGATGGGAGTATCGAGTTTCTTTCTGGAGCTCCAATGCTTGCCAGTAGTTCGCGGGTGCTGAAAAAACCAGGTGGCGATGGCTCCAATCGTTTGGCAAATGCGTTGCGTTTTTGCGGGGAGCTTGTGTACTGGTCTGCCCCCCCATAAAGAACACAAGTAAAAATGTGGCGCCTAGTACAGATTCGGCGCGACTCAGCCAAAATGAAACAGGGGTCGAGCCCATTGGACACCTCGCTGTTCGGATATGTGACACGAAGCGCGGCTAAACACGCATTACCCATAAACACAGCTTCCCCGCGCCCGGCTTCGCATCCTTTCTAACACAAGGAGCCGTAAAGATTTCTAATATGTCATAACAGAATGACTGCCGTCGCTCGGACAAGTTCGCATATAAAGAGTCCCACTGATTATTACTGGGAAAAGTAATTAGCTATCAATGAAACCGGGACTGGGATGTGCTACAAGGTCTCTAACGCGTCTTAGATTATTCGGGAGATTAACCGGACGAGTGAAATCCTGAAGTGAGCTTACTTCCCATGGCGCTTTGTCTATTCCAATCGCCGAGACTGGGTAGGCGGCGCGACGCGAGGCGGGAGGTGTATCACTTTTCCCCTCTCTATAAGCTAACCCGATGGCGCGTTGACACTGCGGGATGCGTCGTCAATACTTTGGGGACATGATTGGCCAGTTGCGCGGAAGGCTTGCCGAAAAAAGACCGAACCAGGTGCTGGTGGATGTGGGCGGCGTGGGATATGTGGTGCAGGTGCCGCTATCGACATTCGCGGCGCTGGGCGAACTGCACACCGAAGTGACACTACTCATTCATACCCACGTGCGCGAAGACGCGCTATCGTTGTATGGCTTTGTTTCCTCGCGCGAGAAACACCTTTTTGAAATGCTGCTTTCCGCTTCCGGCGTGGGCCCGAGCCTGGCGCTGAAAATTTTGTCTGGCATGAGCGTGGACGAATTGGTGCCGGCGATTCGCGGGAGCGATCTGGGACGATTGACGCAAATACCGGGAGTTGGCAGAAAAACGGCCGAGCGCATGGTAGTGGAATTAAAAGACAAACTGGACGCGGTGATCGTGGAAAAAGAAAAACCAGCGGCGAGTTCGCCCGCGGGTGTAGAGGCCGATGTAGTTTCGGCGCTGGTGAACCTGGGGTACGACGCGCGCGTCGCGGAAAAAACTGTGGACGAGGCGCGCAAAGAATCTGGGTCAGCCAATTTTGAGAAATTGCTGCGCGCTGCATTGCAAGGGCTTAGCCAGAGCAAGGGGCGAGCCGCCAGGACTTCCTAAATGCCAGATGGAACCGCAAAACGAGTGATCGGCAAGACCGCGGAGCGCATCGTATCGGCGCAAGCGTTCGATGAAGACGCGCGCATTGAAGCCAGCGTGCGGCCTAAGCGGCTGGACGAATACATCGGCCAAAAACGCGTAAAAGAAAATATTCAGATTGCCATCGAGGCGGCGCGCAGCCGCGGCGAAGCGCTCGATCACGTGCTGCTGTATGGCCCGCCGGGCTTGGGGAAGACCACGCTGGCGCAGATTATCGCCAACGAACTGCAAGTGCCGATCAAAACCAGTGCGGGGCCGTTGCTGGAGCGCAAAGGGGATTTGACGGCGATTCTTACTTCCCTGGAAACGAAGGAAGTTTTTTTTCTGGATGAAATTCACCGCCTTCAACCGGCCGTGGAAGAGGTGCTGTACCCGGCGATGGAAGATTTTCGCGTCGATTTGATCATCGGACAGGGGCCCGGCGCACGCATCCACCCTTTTCAGTTGGGGCACTTCACGTTAATCGGCGCTACCACGCGCGCGGGATTGATTACCGCGCCGCTGCGGTCGCGATTCGGAATTGTGCATCGCCTGGATTTTTACGAGCCGGCGGACCTACTGATTATTATTCGTCGCTCGGCAAAAATTTTGAATATTGAGATGGATGAGGCGGGCGCTGAGGAGATCGCGCGACGCTGCCGCGGGACACCGCGTATCGCCAATCGGTTGTTGCGGCGAGCTCGTGACTTCGCGGAGGTACGCGCGGCGGGGCGAATCACCCAGGCGGTAGCGCAAGAAGCTCTCGCGATGCTCGGTGTAGATGAGCAGGGCCTTGATGAAGTGGACCGCAACCTGATGCTGGCGCTGCTCGATAAATATGGCGGCGGGCCGGTCGGGGTGGGAACGCTGGCGGCCGCGCTGAGCGAAGAAGAAGACGCCATCGAAGAAATTTACGAGCCTTATTTGATGCAGATTGGAATGATCGATCGCACGCCGCGTGGGCGCGTGGCCACTCCGCGGGCCTATGAGTATTTTGGCAGGGACTTGCCCAGGCGCCAGCCGCGGCTATTTTAATTTTCTGCGCGATGACGGATCGTGCGCCGGGCTTCTCTCGCTGTCGTTATGAATCCAAACTCGCCGAAAAAATCGAAACGCAATTTGGCGCAGAGACAATCAGTGCAAGCAATAAAATCCGAAATTGTTTTCTTGTCATTGGGTTCGAATGTCGGAGACCGCGAGAAAAATCTTCGCGCTGCGATTGCTGCACTGCCCGAACTGGGCGTGAAAATAAAACAGGTTTCGTCGATTTATGAGACGGAGCCGGTGGACCTGTTGGAGCAACCGTGGTTTTTGAATTGCGTGGTGGAGGGGGAGACTGCCATGCCGCCGGTAGAGCTGCTCAAAAAGCTAAGAGAGCTTGAGCGGCGCATGGGCAGCAAAAAACTGGTGGCGCGTGGTCCAAGGTTGATCGACCTGGATATTTTGGTTTACGGCCAGCAGACAATTGATTCGCCGGAGTTGCAAGTGCCGCACCCGCGCATGCATATGCGGCGATTCGTCCTAGCTCCGCTGGCGGAAATCGCGCCGGACTTGAAGCATCCCTCGTGGGGTGGAACCGCGGCGCAATTGCTCGCGGCGCTTAAAGATAGAAGCGCCGTAAAAAAGATTAGCGGTGATTTGCGAGCGCCCAGCCAGTAGATGAGGACAACTCACTAGGGCGAAACGTTTCCATTCCGCCCCTTGCGGAGCGCTAAAAAATTAACTGGTGCGGTGCAGCAGCAGACGGTGCAGCGTCATCGGTTTCGGCTCCAAGGCCTCCAGCTCGATTTGCGCCAACCGGCCTTCGGTGATTTCGGACCAGCGGTAAACGCCGGGCTCACTTTTCACCTGCTCACGACCGCGCAAGCGGCGGAGAAATTCGTCGGCATCGTCGCGCGAAGCGACTTCGCGAAGCGTGGGGCGGGCGAGAGCTTCGATAGCATAACTGCGAAGCAGCTTGGTCCAGTAGTGATGGAATAGATCACTGGAAGCAAAGATGTCGCTCCAGGCCACTTCTCCTCCATAGGCGACGACGACCCCGACAACGTGCTCACCCTTGCTGCCCGAAGTCGCGCGAGCAAAGCGCCGCTGTATTTCATCGACGAAATCGTCGACAGAAACGCCAACCCTGCTGTGCTGATAAATTTTTGAGTAAGACTGTGTTGGAGCGCTGGCCACGACGTCAGCAAGGTCCCTTGCGGCGATACGAGGTGCCGGAGCGGCGAGAGCATCAGTCGCGGTAGTTCCTTTCCGCACCGAGTCCCACACGTCGGTTTGGCTCTGGTTGACCGCGGCTTGTTCCCGAACGCTGGGATGAACGATGGTATTAGCGGCGCTGAATTGCAATCCGGAGGACCAGCGTCCGTGTTCCACGCAAAAAACATCCAGCGGCAACGGATCGGAGCCGGGAGCGACGATACGATCTTTGGCGATGATGCGATCCTGTTTACCCCCGCTGACGAGTTCGCCAGCCAGAAGAACAACGGGCCGCTTCCCGCGATTGATCAAAACGAGTTGGTTCACTGACGCGCCGGTGCTCGATTGCGGCAACGCGACACCGCGGCTGCGCGCCATGCCGTCGCCGCCTTGCTCGCGGACGATCACTTCACCGCTGGAAAGTCCCTCATCCAGCGTGACGAATGCGCTGGTATCCCGCGATACAGAGCTGATCACCGGAAAGATGGAAATATTTTCGTACGTGATGGGATCGAGAAGACGCCAATCGCCTTCCGGTTTGGGTTGCGAACCGGGCGACCCTGATCCAGCCCATACGAAAGCGGCACTTCCTAACGTGCTGATTCCGAGAAGAGTGCCGGCGAGGGCACTCAATAGCGAACGTTCCATGTGAGACCTCCGGTGCGTGAGCGCACGGGATTAGAACGAGCCGCTAGCAAAATCTTGCAGCGCGACGATGAAAGAGGGAATTTGCCGGCCGAAGCGGCAAGAAGAAATTGCGGTGCGAAATGGGCTAGGGGTTGGGATCGCCGAGATTGATGCGCGGTTTGTGGCGCTTGCTGGAACTGGCTTCCTGCCGTTCATATTCCGCCACTTCTTCCTCGGAGTAGGAATAGGACTCGCGCGAAGCGAACATACTGTTATTACCGCGGCTGGCATCCTGTTTCTTTTTGCGCACTACGCCGAACTCACGACTAACCTGCCGCAACGGCACGGCGATGGCGTGCACTTCGAACAGCAGGTCACTCACTTTTTGAATAAAATCGTGGAAATTAAAGGGCCGCGCGACGTAAGGAAGACGCGCCTGCTCCAGCAATTGCACATATTTGATGTCCGCCATTTCCGGAACGATAAAAAGCACGCGGATGCGGCCGCCGTCTTCTGCCGGAACAGAAGCCAACTCCTGCAAGGTGATAAAGGCCGCGCTCTCCGTGCCAGTGACAGCCACGTTGGCTACCACCAGAGCCCATTCGCCGTTGCGAAGTTCGTTCAAAAGCAGGTTGCTGTCGGTGACGATGAGCACTCGCCAGCCCTCAGAATCGAGTAGCTGGCGAACAGCCTCGGCGTTTTCGGCGTCCTCTTCAAGAACGAGGATGGCCACCTGGCGTGGTTTTTCAGCCGTGGTTGGAGCACTTTGCATCCTTCGATTATAGCCGCCGGGCGAGGCGCGCCGAGTTTGCAAAAGTGCAGGTGCCGCGTATCGGCCAATGAACAACGGACTATTCTGTCGTTGAGGACTTGGAATACGACTGGACCCCGCCGCCTAGCGATTTGAATGCCGAGAACCAGCCTAACGATGGGCTGGCGGAGGTGTCGGGGACGCAGTGCCGGTACTTTGCAGATGGCAGCCGGCGGCCAGGGATTTGTTGCCACCGGATTTTGCAGAACGGTCGAGATTCCCGACTTCATCCTTGATGCGCCAGATCACGGCACCGTCGGTATATTTCTGGCCTTCGGATTCTTCGGCCTGCAGCAGGTTGTAGGTGTGACCTTTATAGACCACGCGAGCCTGTTTTGCGTGTAAGTTGACGACCACCTTTGCGTCCCCGTCGCACGTGTACGTGAGACGGCGCCAGGTGCGCATCATGTGCGCTGAAGGAGAAGCGCCTGCCGGCGGATTGGCCGGGGCTACGGGGGCGGTTGGAGCGCTGGGGGAATTGGGAGCCGGCTGTGATGGCGGGGGTATGGGGCCGGGATCCGGCGAGGGTTGTTGAGCTCGCAGCGGCTGGGCGATCAACAGAATAAGAGCGAACGCGCCGTAAACGATCGACGTTCTCGTGACTGATGCTCGCGTTACTGGAGCTGCCCAAATATTGCTGGCCATGATTTGTTCTCCAAACTTTTTACTGACCAACTACGAATTCGGTTCCATCCACATAACGACGGGCCCCGCTGCCGTCCCAGAAAATCCGATAGGTCAGCGAGGAAGTGGCCGACATGCGACGAGTATAAAAGATTTGGATACCGTCGCGAGACCATTCGCCGTGGCTGGACCACTGCTCCGGTGGAGTTAGAACGACACGCCGCTTGGCACGGATTTCATACAGGAAAATTCCGGCGGCATCGGCGGGGGCGCCAGCCGGCGCAGTGAAATACTTTGCAGAGACCAGCAATAAATCCGGATTAACGGGATTGATGCGTATGGTGTCGGAATCCGATACCCGGAAAGTGTCGCCGTAGATTTCTTTCAGCGGCACGGATTGTTGCGGCCGGTCGTCAGCGATCCAGGAAAGGCTCTGCGGGTCGTTTGCTAACACCGTGTGGACATCGGCCCAGCCTTGCAGCGAATCCACACTTCCAATGTAAAGAGGCGTAGCGGTTTCTGGCGTGCTGACGGGGGAAGATACCACGCGCCATTTTTGATCCTGCGATTGCAGATAGGCGCAGCGCGAATCGTCGGGTGACCAGAAAGCTTCGCGCACTGTGCCATGAACCAAATCTTTGGAGCGGGCAGTGTCGAAATCGTAGAGCACGATGGTGCGCTCGGAGCCCATTTTGGAATCGTTGCGCGTGTAGAGAAGTTTTTTGCCGTCGCGAGAAAGCGAGAGCTCGGTGCCGGCAACAGGAATTACTTTTTTGGCCGCGCCACGGCTGACGATAATTTTGCCGGTCGAAGTTACATAGGCTACCGCTGTGGGAGCTTTAAAGTTTGTGATGGCCGTAACCGGTGGCTTCTTCTTGTCGGTGTCGTCGTCGTCCGCGCTCTGATTCACGATTTTCGGGAAAAGCTCCGCGGCGACGCGGGCGCAGCCGCGGAACGTGCCTATTTGGCCGTGCTCCAGGACAATGCGAAACGCATTCTTTGCGATGGTTGAGGCAGGTGCGGCAGATGTTGTGGGTTTTTCAGCCGGCGTCGGTGTCGGCTTCAGCGTGGTCTCGGGGGCATTGGGTGCTGCCGAATCGATGCACACCTCGCGCGTGAGATGAATCGTTACGTCTGCGCCGGTGGCGATGTCTTTGGCGCGATAGACCCACGCTTCCGGCGCCTCCGGGCTGACATTCGCCGGCTCAAGTGCGATCGGCGGGTAATTGGCGCGGTCAAATCGTTCAGGGCCTTTCTGGCCGATGAGCACACTCCAAACGGGATCGCTACCGTGGCCGAGAAGAAGAATGGGGTAGTGAGTCGATTGCGGGCTCGCGGGAGCCTGCGCGGGCTTGGGTACCTGGGCAGGCTGCTGGGGAGGTCCCCCGGCTTGCTGGGCGAAGGACTGGTTGCTGTGGAGGTTAACGCAGAAAAGCAACGAGCAAGTCAGGCAGAGTAAACGCAAAAACATACTCGATGTGTCCCTCCGGGATGGCGTGCGCCGATCAATGACTTTAAGGCTACGGCAGGATACTCCGCGAAGGCGAGGGAGGCAATTCGGACGAACCGGATAGGGACGGAGACGCATTGCAGATATGCGGACAAAATGGCGCAATGCGAGGAAAAAGCGAAAATAATTGTTGACTAGGCGAACAAAAAGCGAAATACTCGGGCGTGCTTCGAGGTGGGCTATGTCCCCAATGTCGTTCCCCTCGCCGGCGAGAGCTTTTGCTCGACGGCGCATCGTACTATCAACCATCGCGTCTCTCTTTCCCGATTGCCCTGACACGCAAAGCCCAAAGAATGGGATCGCAGACCCTGCCCCGGTCGCTAGCGATCCACACAACAGCAACCCGGGTACGAACGTGGCGGATTGCCCCCCGTCACCAGCGGTTTCGGCAGGCTCCCAAAACCTGTCAGAGACCGGTACCCGTGCTGCTATTGTGGCGCCTGCCAATGGCGTAAATCCGCCGTTGATAGGTATAGCCCGCCTCGCAGCAAAATCTCCTCCGGCAGAGACCCGCCGGACTTCCTCTGAGCGGCCGGAGTACTTTTTATTGCCGGTCAAATCCATTCTCAACCGCTGCGATTCGCGGCGCGTGCCGTTCGAATGGACCATCAATCCATATCGCGGCTGCGAATTCGGCTGTCATTACTGCTACGCGCGCTACACCCATGAATACATGGAGCTGGATGGCGGCGAATTCGAGAAAAAGATATACGTGAAGAAGGATGCCGCGGCATTGTTGGCGTGGGACGTAGCGCGCAAATATTCCTATCAGTCGCAGGCCTCCGGCGGCGAGCACCCGGATCACATCGCCATCGGAACGGCGACCGATCCTTACCAGCCGGCGGAAAAAGAATACGGCGTTACCCGAGCGTGCCTAGAGGAATTGGCGAAACGTGCGGGCCTGAGCATTTCGGTAATTACGAAGTCCAATCAAATCGTGCGTGACATTGACGTATTCAAACGCATAGCGGAACGTTCCTCCCTTTCTCTCAACGTGACGATTACGACTATGCGGCCAAGGCTGGCGCGGCTTCTGGAACCGCGAGCTCCGCGCCCGGATTTGCGCGTCGCGGCGGTGAAGCAATTAAGCGATGCGGGATTAGCGGTGGGAGTTTCGGCGTCCCCGCTGATTCCTGGAATAACCGATCGCGATGGAGATTTGGAAGCAGTGGCTACGGCTGTGCGTGCTGCCGGTGCACAATGGTTTTTCTCGAATGCACTATTTCTTATGCCATCTTCAGCGAAGCAGTTCCTCCCATTCGTGCGGCAGAAGTTTCCGCGGCTGGCGAAACAGTACGAGGAGTGGTACGCGAAAAATGGCTACCCACCGGAAGAATACCGACGAAAGGTGGCAGAGCGCGTGGCAAAAATTCGAAAAGAACACGGATTTTCGACGCGTCCCTGGGAAGAGAGGACCAGAACAGCTGGTTGTCCGCAGATGTCGCTGTCATGGAATGGCGTAGCCGCGAATCGCGGGTTAGAGCAAATTCAAACCTGTTCGCTGAGTAAAGCGAGTTAGCTCTCGTGAGAGTGAGAATACTGCCGCAAGGTGGGGTTGGCGTGCGGGGTGCCGTGTTTGAAGAAATTTCGGGATGATTTGACAAAGGGGGGGCTTGGCTTGCACGTGGGATCGAAGAGAGATTCCTCCGCTGCGCAGGTCGACTCGTTCGCGGACGAACGAGAGGAAAAAAACGTCGACCTGCTTCGGTCGGAATGACCGTTGGTAGTGCCGTTTGGAAAAAGCTGCCGGCCTGGGTACCGTAGAATGTGAGAGATGTCCCTGTGGCGGGACGAAAGTGGTACTCACGCCATGATGACTTTGTTTTGAAAACGGCGCGCGGCCACGATCAGCAAAAATGTGCCCATGGCAAAAAGTGCGAGGCCGTCCATCCATAGATGTTGAATTCCGGCGCCTCGAAGAATAATTCCGCGCGTGATGTTGATGAAATAGCTGGCGGGGACGAAATAGCTGATGACGCGAAAAAAGATGGGCATCGTTTCGCGCGGGAAGATATAGCCGGAAAAGAAAATGCTGGGCAGGATGGTAACGAAGGCGAGTTGCATGGCTTCGCCCTGCGTGCCTGCTTTACTGGAAATTAAGATGCCCAATGAAAGCGATACGAACAGGTAAGGCAATGAGAGTAAGGCGAGAAGCAAAACGCTGCCGTGGATAGGCACCTGAAAAATGAACCGCATACAAGTAAGAATCAGGCAAAGTTCAGTGAAGCCGATGAAGAAATAGGGGAGCAATTTTCCCAACAACAAGCCGAATGGACGCACCGGGGTGACGAACAGTTGCTCAAGAGTGCCGCGTTCCTTTTCGCGCACGATAGCGAAGGCGGTGAGGAAAGTGGTGACGTTCAAAAGCAGAATTGCGGTGAGTCCGGGCAGCAGGAAATTGGGGGAACGCGAGTCGGGATTAAACAGTAACTTTGGACGCATATCCACCGCGAACGTGGCGCGGTCGGGAAGTACGCGGCGAAGTGATTCGTCCAGGCCAATGGCGGTGGTTACGTTAATGGCTTGACCGGCGACAGACGAGTCGGAGCCATCGATGAGCACCAAAACCTGGGAGCTCATGTTGTGGATGAGCCGATCGGAATAGTCCACGGGAATTTTTATGCCCACGCGGGCGCGACCGGAGATAATGGCATCGTTAAGATCGTGGTCGTTGGTCACATAGTCGATGATATTGAAGGTGTCGGAATTCTTTAGGCGGTCGATGAGTTCGCGGCTTTCGCGCCGCCCGTCACCGTTGAAAACGACGGTATGGACCTGCCGTACGTTGGTATCGATACCAAAACCGAGCACAAACATTTGAATCAGCGGTATGAACAAGGAAAAAAACAGAGTGGCGGAATCGCGCCGCACGTGTAGCACTTCTTTGTAAAAAACGGCCCCGAAACCGCGAAAGAGATTATTCACGAGCGGTCTCCAGTTGCGCCTGATGCTTGTAGGTAAGCTCGACAAAAACATCTTCGAGACTCGGTGTTAGCGGGCGGATGTCGGTGACAGTGATGTCGTTTTTAAGCAATTGTGCGCGAAGGTCGGGAAGGTCGAAAGAGTCTTCCACTAGCGCATGGATGGATTCGCCAAAAATTGTAGCACTGCGAATTCCGGGAATTTTGCGAGCGACCCGAAGCGCGCGGGTCACTTCAGGAGTGCTGATTTCGACGCGCTTGGTGCCGGGGGGCTGCACGTCGGGAATTCTCTTTAGCTCGACGGGAGTGCCATCGGCAATGAGTTTGCCGTAATAAATGTAGGCGACGTGACTGCAGCGCTCGGCTTCGTCCATGTAATGCGTCGTGACAAAAAAGGTGATGCCGTGGCCGGACAGCTCGAACAGCAAATCCCATAATTCGCGGCGCGCGACGGGATCGATACCAGCTGTGGGCTCATCGAGAAATAAAAGTTTCGGTTCATGAAGCATGGCGCAACCCAGCGCCAAGCGCTGCTTCCATCCGCCCGAGAGGCGGGCAGCGAGGCGATTCATGTACGGACCTAGTCCGTTAAGCTGGACGATTTCGTCGATACGCTGCTTCATACGCGCGGGCGGCAGGCTGTAAATGCGCCCATAGAATTGCAGGTTTTCGGTGACCGTAAGGTCATCGTACAAACTGAATTTTTGCGACATGTAGCCGATGCGCTCGCGGACAGACTCCGCATCGGTGCGCACATCTAGACCCTCCACCCAAGCAGACCCTTCGCTAAGCGGCAACAGGCCAGTAAGCATTTTGATGACGGTAGTTTTGCCGCTGCCGTTGGGGCCCAGGAAACCGAAAATCTCTCCTTTTTCGACGCGAAAGCTGACACCGTCCACGGCGACAAAGTTCCCAAAGCGGCGAACCAGATTTTTCGCGTAGATGGAGGCTTCTTCCGGGCGTTGTCCGTTATCGGCGGGCATAAAATTAATTCGCAGCTTTCAACTTCACGTCAGCCGCCATGCCGCTACGCACACCGCCGGTGGTGTCATTGACGCGCACTTTCACGCCGATTACTTCGTGCACTCTTTCGCTGCGAGTCTGCACGTTGCGAGGAAGAAATTCGGCTTGCTGATTAATTTGCTCCACGACTCCGTTGAAAGTAGTGTTGGGAAAAGAATCGACGCGGACTTCCGCCTGCTGGCCCAGGCGCACACGGCCAATTTCCGTTTCGGGGATGTAAATGCGGATGTACACCTGATCTCGCTCGAGGAGCGTGGCGACCGGCGTATTGGGCGCGATGAGATCTCCCGGACGGACGTCCAGCACTTCCACCGTCGCATCAGACGGGGAAACGACTTGCGCTTCGCGCTCCCGCGCTTGGTCGTAGTTGTAAGCAGCTTTGGCTAGGTCAATATCTTCAGCACGGCTGCCGTGTTCGAACTTTTCCTCGGTTGCCAGTTCCGCGCGATAGCGGGCTTCCGCGGAAGCAATTTCTTCCGGACGGTACCCACGTTGAAGCTCGGCCAATTTTTGCTGGGCATTTTTCTGCTGGGCGGCGGCCACTTTCCAAGCGGCTTCGGCGGCATCGCGTTGCTGGCGCGAGACGAGATCTTTTTTCGCTAAAGCGTCATAGCGGTCGAAATCATTATGGGTTCGCACTTCTTCCGCGTTGGCGCGATCGAGGTCCGATTGAGCCGCGGCGATATCCTCGATGCGATAGCCGTTCTTGCGTTGCTCGTAGTCCGCTTTGGCCTCGGCAGTGGCGGCGCGGGCCTGGGCAATATCTTCCGGACGCGAACCAGTGTGAGCTTTTTCCCACGCGGCTCGTGACTGCCCGAGAGCGGCTTGCAATTCCTTATCGTCAAAGGTGATCAGAATCTGGCCCGCTTTTACGTAATCGCCTTCGCGAACGAGCACCTTGTCGATGCGCCCTCCGACTTTGGAGCCTACGCGAATATCGCGCGCTTCCACGGTTCCGGATCCTTGCAAAGTGGAATCGTTGCGTCCGTGAAACCATCGAGCAGATACGACCGCCGCGGTTACCAGAACGATCAGCACAACTAAAATCGCAATATTCTTACGACTCATGTCGCGCCTCCTGCTGTACCCCAGGAACAGCAGGTGCCAGACCGTCGCGCGGCGACAAGCCCTGCCAAAGCACGTCGAAAGCCGTGCGAATACGGGAGGACAGCGAATCGTCCCCATACAGGGACCAGATCAACAGGGTCCCGAAAACCGTTTGGCGAAAGACGTGAGCAATATCACCGGCCGGCAGATCCTTGCGCAGCTCGCCGCGCTGCTGGCCAATTTCCACAAACTCGGTGAGCAATTGATGCCCCCGAGTTTGGTTGATGCGCATACCGTCGCGCACCGGGGTGCTCGACAAATTGGCGAGCAGCAAGGCACGCATGAGCGACGGATTGCGACCAGGCTCTTCGGTCATGCGCACAGCAAGAGTGCGAAGGAATTGAGGAACGGGTTCATTGGTATTGCGAAGATTGTCGATGATGGATTTGAGCTTGCTGAGTTGCATTTCAGCGAATGCCAGTAAAATGTGATCTTTGCTGGGGAAGTAGTTGAAAAACGTGCCTTTGCCGACATCGGCGGCATTGGTGATGTCCTCCACAGTGGTGTCTGCGAAGCCGTGCTTGGCGAAGAGATCGAGAGCAGCACGAAACAGGCGCTCCCGGGTCTGCGAGGAACGCCTCTGCCGGCGGTCCGGCGAAGCGGTTGTGAGTAGAGAACTCATAATGACCGTTAGCCATATATGACTATAAGTCATACCGGATTGCACGGCAAGTATTTTTCTAGGTCAATTTCTATAGCATATACGGCAGAAGGGAACTCCCAAGCCATTGATGGCTTGGGAGTTCCCTTGTTGATGAACCTCTTACTGAAGGCTTTCTTGGAGGCCTAGAAGGAGCGCCCTTCGCCCAACTAGCAACTAGTCTTCGCGCAAGGATCGCGGATCCGAAGTGTTTTTTGGGCTGCGGCGGTCGAGATAAGAAATCAGGCGCTGGGCTGCTTTCGGTGTTTTTGCGCCATGACCGAAAACGATGTCATGAGCCTCGATGCCTTTTCCATAGAGCTCCTCATTGGCATCGCCGTCCGGCCGGAGGCTCGCTCCTGCCAGTGAAACTCCGGCAAAGAGTCCGCGCGAACGGGAGTAACTGAGAACTTCGGCACGCAGAGTTGCGTCCGTGGAAGCTTCGGCAGTGCGTCCTTTGGGCCCAGCCGCGACGGAAGCGTCCGCACCCAATTTTACTTGGCTCTTGAGCATGGAGTGAGCACCGCGGGGATTCATCACCAATAACACGAAGTCGGTGGCCTGTCCGCCAATCTGGAACCCCACGCTCCCGGCTTCCATAACCATCATGGATGGCGCGCTCCACGGGCCGCTGTAGTGCTCGCCGGTACGGCAAGTCATGGCGCCGCGGCCATAACTGCCGCCCACGACAAACGCAGCTTTGAGTACTGACGGAAATACGATCACGCACTCGGCCTTGTCGATCAGATCTTGTGGGATGTCTTCGGGAATATCCATAATTTCCCGCAACACCGTGCCACAATTCTGGAGCCGCTGCGTTACTTTGCTATCTGCGCCAGACACCGGCAGCGCGAGTGTGGCCAGAGCCAACAACGAAAGCATTCGTTTCATTTTCAATTCACCTCAGTTTCGATTTTTGACGCCATAGTTGGAAAAACGGTTAACGTGGACGCGACCAGCGGACTTTCCGTTCTCAGACCCAAGTGTGCATCGCCAATGATGAGCGAGCGCTCTAAGGGGAGTGGTCCGCGGCGCTTCGACTATACTTTCGTTGACCATAATTTACCAGCGGGGAGCGGCATGAGTATCGGGCGAGTGAGTTTGAAGTGCGCTGCGACGATGTGGGCGTTTGTGTTTTGTGGTTTGTTTTTGAATCCGCCCGCAGCGCTGGCGCAAAAGAAAACAAACCGCCGCAGCGCTACCGGTGCGGCCGCCGCAACGTCGCGCTTCGCGAGAAGAGTAGACGCGCTGCTGGGAGCAGAGCCTAACAGTAAGGGCGAGTGGGGCTTGTTGATTGCCGATGCGGAGACGGGCCAGACGCTGTACGAGCAGAATGCAGCGAAGTATTTTGTGCCGGCATCAAATATGAAACTGTTTACGACCGCACTGGCGCTGGACAAACTTGGCCCGGAGTTCCGGTTTCATACCACACTGGAAAGCACCGGAGTTGTTTCGCCAGAGGGCGAGTTGAGCGCTGACTTAGTGCTGGTGGGCCGGGGCGATCCCAATCTTTCAAATCGCAAATTCCCATTTAATTTGAAAGAAGAATTCGATGGGCCGCTGGAGAGTGTCCTGGCGCAGCTTGCCGACGCTTTAGTGGCGAAGGGTGTAAAGAAGATGTCCGGCGATGTGATCGGCGATGACAGTTACTTTCCGAGGGAGCGCTATCCCAACGGCTGGGAAATTGACGACATGGTTTGGGAATACGGAGCGGCAATTTCGGCGCTGGTGGTGAACGACAACACCGCGACGGTGACGCTTACGCCTGGACAGGTCGCAGGCGATGCCGTGCAAGTCGCGGTAGCGCCGCGCACTCAGGATTTTGTGGTGGATAACCAAGTAACGACCACTGCGGCCAATGTCAAAGCTGATTTGACCTTGACCCGTGAGCCTGGGGCGCACTTAGTAGTGGTGCGCGGAACGCTGCCGGAAAAAAGCGCGCAGCGAAAATTGGTGCTGGCGATTGAGGAACCGGCACTTAATGCAGCCACGTTATTAAAAACTCTACTGGAACAACGTGGGGTAGAAGTTAGCGGCGGAGTGCGCGCGCGACACGAGGCCAGTACAGTTGAGGGGGTCACGCCGACGGTTTTAGCCGAGCATGTGTCGATACCGTTAGGCGATTCCGTAAAGCTGGTGAACAAAATTAGTCAAAATTTGCACACCGAAGTATTACTGCGGACCGCCATGCGGCAACAAGGGAACTGGAATTCTTTCGATGACGTCGCGAAATTTGCGGCGGACTTTTACGCCCAGGTCGGAATTGCTCCTCAGGACATGATCCAGACTGACGGCTCGGGATTATCGCGGCACGACATGGTCACTCCGCGGGCGATGCTTACCTTGTTGCGATACGCGCAAACGCGCCCGTGGTTTGAGAGCTTTTTTGCGTCGCTGCCGGTGGCGGGGGTTGACGGGACGCTGGAAGAGCGCATGAAGAATACGCCTGCAGCCGGAAGAGTACATGCCAAGACCGGATCGGTGGAGCACGTCAGGACCATGTCGGGATTCGCGGATACCCCCGGGGGACGCAGATTGGCGTTTTCCTTTATGACCAACAACGAATACGGGAAAAATCATGAGACCACGGACGCGATGAACGGACTGTGCCTGGCGATGATCGAGGAATTTAATACCGTGCCCGCCAAACGCTCCCGCGAACACAAGCAGCCACAGTAGCGACAAAGAAACATGAAAAAGGAAATGATTGTCAGCGTGTTTGGGAGTTCGCGGCCGCGCGAAAATGATCCTGAATACGCGGAGGCGCGTGAGCTGGGGCGCGTGCTCGCGAAAAAAGGCTTTGCGATATGCACAGGTGGGTACGGCGGGACCATGGAAGCGGTGTCGCGAGGTGCGAAAGAAGCTGGCGGCAAGACCTACGGGGTGACCGCGGAATTTTTCCGGGCGGCCAACGCTAACGAATGGGTAGATGTGGAAGTGCGCGTAAAAACATGGCAGGAAAGATTGTTTGAGATTATTCGTTTAGGAGATGGATTTGTGGCTTGCAAAGGCGGCACCGGGACTTTGGCCGAGCTGGCAGTAGCCTGGGAAATGATGAACAAGTCGGTGATGCCGCCAAAGCCGTTTGTAGCGCTGGGGGAATTTTGAGCGTCCATTTTGAATTGTGTTCGCGGAGTGGAAGTGGGGCAGGAAAATCCCTGGGCAGAATCGCGGGCGCAGATTTTGAGGACTGTGGCGACGGCAGAAGAAGCCGCGGACGTTTTGTGGAATAGTTTAGAAAAGGAAATGTAAACGAGAAATGTCGCGCACGACATTGGATGTATTGGAATTCGACAAGCTGCTGGAGTTGCTGCGGCAGAGAACGACGTGTGCGCCGGGGCGAAGGTTTGTGGATGGATTGCAGCCGAGGATGGATCGCGGCGCGATTACCGCAGCGTTTGCTTTGATTCGCGAAGCGCGGGAGTGGCTGCGCGCCGCTCGCGAACTGGGATTTGGAGGGCTGGCCGATCCACAAAACTGGCTCGAGCGTATTGAGGGGCCGGGGATGGCCCTGGAAGCGCGGGAATTTTTGGACGCGGCGACTTTGCTGGAGACCGCCGGATGGTTGCGGCAGCAGTTTCGCGAAGAAGAAACAAAATTCCCGCTGCTGGCTGGGCGCGCGGCTGCGCTAAACGAGTTTAAAGATTTGCTGGCGGTCATTCGTAGGAGCGTGCTGCCGAATGGCGAGATCAGCGACGACGCTTCGGCGGCGCTTCGCAGGATTCGCGCAAGCATCACGCAAACGCGCGACGCCATCCAGAAAACCCTGAAACATATTTTGCGTACCAAAAATGCGGAGGCCGGCGAAGACTACGTCACCTTGCGCAATGATCGCTTCGTGATTCCCTTGCGTGCGGAGAATCGCCGTAGCGTGCCGGGAGTGGTTCACGGCGCGAGCGCCACCGGGCAGACGATTTTCATGGAGCCGCTGGAGACGGTTGAAACCAATAACCAGCTGGTGCAACTACGGGAAGACGAAGCTGCGGAGATTGTTCGCATATTGCGCGAACTCACGGAAAAACTACAGCGAGTACGAGGGCCGTTAGTTTTGGCCTCGGAAACCATCGCGGAATTGGACAGCGTGTTTGCGCGGGCCCGGTTTGCTCAGGAGTTTGATGCGGCAATACCGGAATTTTCGGAAGCCAGCGAACTGCGGCTCGAAGCGGCACGCCATCCGGTGTTGGAAAATAAATTGCGCAAGGAAGGCCGCGTCGTGGTGCCGATGACTTTGGCGCTAGGCGGCGAAGAGCGCGTACTGGTGATCAGCGGTCCGAACACTGGCGGGAAAACGGTTGCGCTGAAAACGACGGGGATCGCGGCGCTGTCCGCGCAATCGGGGATTCCGGTAGCAGCGCAGCGCGCGGTGCTTCCGTTTTTTGACCGCGTGCTGGTGGACATTGGAGACGAGCAGTCCATCGCCGCTGATCTTTCTACTTTTTCCGCGCACATGCTGAATCTGAAAGCGATGCTGGAAGCCGCCACGCCCGAATCGCTGGTGCTGGTCGATGAAATGGGAACGGGCACTGCCCCGGAAGAAGGAGCAGCGCTGGCGGTGGCCCTGCTGGATGCATTTCGCGCGAAATATTGCATTGTGCTGGCGACCACGCACCATGATCGGCTGAAAACGTATGCGTCAACAACGCCGGGCGTGGTGAACGCCGCAGTGGAATTCGACGATGTAAATCTTAGACCGACGTACCGGCTGATGGTTGGTGTGCCCGGCGGTTCCAGCGGCATCGCGATTGCGCGAAGGTTGGGAATCGCCGAGCCGATTATCGCGCGAGCTCGTGCCTTGATGGCGCCGGAGGCACTCGAAGCCGCCGACTTGATCGCTTACCTACATCGCAGCCGAGACGAACTCGATCGCATGCAGCAACAGATGGCCGCGGAGCGGCATGCGCTGGAAGAAGAACGCAAGAAATTACGCGATGAGTGGGTGGGGCGGCAGCAAAGCCGCATCCGCGAGTTGGAAGAAAAATTCGCGGAAATGCAAAAACGCTTCGACGAAAATGTTGCGCGGGTCGTGGAAGCGGTAAAAGAACGAGAGTTGCGCGGGTCACTCGACAAATTCGCGCGGCGCAAAGCGCAGGATGTGCGAGGCGAAGCGCGCGATGAGTTGAATGCTGCAGTGGTGCAGACTATTTCAGAGTCGCAACAGGATCTTGGTGCGCCGGCGGCCGGGAAAGAAGCACTCACTCAAGCCCAATTACAGCCGGGTACGCGGATTCATGTGCGCGGATTCAGCAAGCCGGTGGTTTTGCGGCGCATTGAAGGAAACTCCGCGGAAATTGAAGCTGGCCCGTTGCGCATGAAAGTAGGACTCGACGAAATTACGGGCGTGGAAGGACCCAGTGCTAGCGGAATTGCGCGGGCGCCGAAAGGCAGTGTTACCGTGCGCGCACAAGCCAGCGATGAAGGAACCGGCGGCGAAATTAATCTGATTGGGTGCACCGTGGAAGAAGCCACCGAACGCGTGGACAAATTTCTCGATGAAGCCGCACTCGCAAATCGGTCGCGCGTGCGAATCATTCACGGACACGGGACGGGTGCGTTGCGCAAAGGACTGGCACAGTTTCTTTCAAAGCATCCGCTGGTGGATAGTCAATCGTTCGAAGCTGAGGAGCGTGGCGGCAAGGCCGTCACCGTCGTGGAGTTGCGAGGATAAGTGGCGGAAGCGGGATCATTCGCGGAGCGCGTGAAGCAGCAGGCGGACATTGTCCGGGTCGTCGGCGAATACGTGCGTCTGAAGAAGAGCGGGCAAAATTTTACCGGGCTGTGCCCTTTCCATGCTGAGAAATCGCCTTCCTTCGCGGTGCATCCGACAAAACAGATTTACCACTGCTTTGGCTGCGGAGTAGGCGGAGACGTTTTCAAATTTGTGATGGAGATGGACAAGGTCGCGTTTCCAGAAGCGATACGCATCGTCGCCGAAAAATGCGGTATCGCCATTCCGCGTCCGAAGGCCAGCTCGCCTGAAGAGCGCAAGGAAAATCAGCAGCGCACTCTGCTGGTGGAAATGCACCGCGAAGCGCAGACATTTTATGTCCAGCAACTGGGCGGAACGCTGGAAGGAAAAGCGGCGCGAGCGTACCTCGAAGATCGCGGCCTGGACAAAGATGCCATCGCGCGCTTTGGGATTGGATACGCCCCGAGCGGCGGCGATGCACTACTGCGATTTCTCAAATCAAAGTACAAAGAGCCTTTGCTGATCGAATCGGGCCTGGTGTCCCGAGACCAAAGCGGCGGCGCCAGAATGTACGACCGTTTCCGCAGGAGAATCACTTTCCCGATCGCCAATGACTCAGGAAAGATTGTGGCCTTTGGATGCCGCGCGCTGGGCGACGATCAGCCAAAATATTTGAACTCGCCGGAAACTCCGATTTATTCGAAGAGCAATGTTTTATATCACCTAGACCGCGCCAAGGAAGCCTTGCGGCGAGCGGATTTCGCGGTGCTAGTGGAAGGCTACATGGATGCTATTGCCGTGGCGCGCGCGGGCATCAGTAATGTAGTGGCCAGTTGCGGCACCAGTTTGGCGGAGCCGCAGATCAAACTTCTGTCGCGCTTCACCAAGCGGGTGATCGTCAACTATGATCCCGACACCGCTGGGCAACTCGCCACCGAACGCTCCATTTCTTTGCTGCTCGAAAACGATTTCGAAGTGCGCGTGCTGGCACTGCCGGCAATGAATTTGACCGCCGGAGACGGGACCAAGTATTCGAAAAACGCCGATCCTGACCTTTATATTCGCGAAATGGGCGTCGAGGCCTACACCAAATTATTAAAGGATGCGCCGCCGTATGTGGACTATTTGATCGGACGGGCGCGGCACATGGACCTCTCGACGGGTGAAGGGAAATTACGCGCGGTAAATTTTCTTTTGCCGTACGTGCAGAAAATTCCGAACCGCTTGTTGCGGTCCGAATGGGCCACACGAATCGCACAACAACTGCGGCTCGAAGAGCCGGTGTTGCGAGCGGCATTGAGCAAGGCGGCCGCGGAAAGACGCAGCGGTTTAAAAGTCGCCCCGGAGCTGGTAGGCCGCGCGGCCAAGCCGGTTGAGCGACGCTTGATCCGCATGCTGGCGGAAGCCGACAGTTTTCGCCGTGACCTGGCACAGCGGCTAAGCGATGCGGAATTGTGCGCCGGCTTGGAGACAGAAAAGGTGTTTACCGCGCTGATCGCGGCAAACCTCGCGGGCAGCACGATGGAAGCAACGGAGATTGCCGCTGGCCTGGAAGAACGCGACCGGCGCATGCTGTTCGAGATACTTTTCGAGGAGTCCAGCGAATTTACCTGGGAAGAAGCGGAAAGCTGCATCGAATCACTGCAAAACCGGCAAACGGAGCGAGCTTTAGCGGAAGTGCAACGAAGTATTGAGGCCAATCCGGCTTTCGCAGAGATGCGCACGTTGCTGTCGAAAAAGCAGGAATTGATGAGGCGCCTGGCTGCCGGGCGGTGACCAATTGAGTGCTTACCAGCAATATTCCGTGGAAGCCATCGTGATGAAGAGATATTCTACGATTTCCAACGATTAATAGATTGACGGGGCTAGAGTTAAATGTGTAGCGTAGTGGGGCTTCGCGCGTAACTGTTTGGCTCTTAACTGCATCTTATAGATGTATTTACAGGCGCAGTAGGTTTTCATTGTGCGGCAATTTGGGCAACGCACACGATTCAGCGGCAGGCAAGTGTTACGGCGCGGTGGCATTCACGAACAATTCGATTGAAATTCAGGGGCATGCGCCGGAGCTTGCGTCCAGCTTACCTGGCCAGATTTTACAAAGAAATTACAAAATTTTAGGGTTCCGATACCGCGGGAGGTATTCGTGGCTGTAGCAGGTCTTGAAGAAAAATATGATGCGGTACGCCAGCTTATTGCGGTAGGCAAAGAGCGCGGCTACTTGTTGTACGACGAAGTGAACGATTCGCTTCCGGCCGAAGTGCACTCTTCGGAAGAGATTGACGATCTTCTGACGACGTTCGAGCGCAATGGCATTGAAATTTACGAAGATGCGGCGTCAGCCAAAGCGGCGCGCGCGGTGGAAGTTTCCGCTGAACCTGGCGCCGACCACGACGTTGTGGTGGTCGAGAAAGAAGGCGGCCACAGCGAAGACGGCGACCTCGATCTAACTCCCGGCTCGCTCGAAAAAACTAACGACCCGGTGCGCATGTACCTGCGCGAGATGGGTACCGTACCGTTGTTGACGCGCGAAGGCGAAGTAACCATCGCCAAGCGCATTGAGCGCGGTCAACTGGTGGTGATGAAGTCCATCACCCGTTCGCCTATCGTGATTAAGGAATTGATCGCTGTTGGAGAAGATCTGCGCAAAGGCGCGCGATCCATCAAAGAAATCGTCGTGTTTGACGATGAAGAACTCACCGAAGAAAAGATTGCCAACAAAACTAAGCAGACCCTCAAGTACATCGACAAGATTGCGAAGTTGTACGAACAGGCGTTGAAGCAAGCGGTGAAGCTGGACAACACCGCGAAAGCCAAAAAGAAGCCGTATATTCGCGCCAAGTGGGAAGTGGCGCGCACCCGTGTGGAAATTTCCGTGGCCATCCGCGCCATCGTTTTTAATCCATTTGAAAAAAAGCGGCTGATCGACAAGATGCGCGGCACCGTCGAGCGGCTGCAGTCGCTGGAGCGTGAGGCTGGCAGGCTAGAGCGGCGCGCCGACGTTGCGAAAGGCGACGTCGCTTTCGAAGCGCGCAAGGAATTGCGCAACCGGCGCGGCGAGCTGAAGGACATTGAAGACGCCAGCGAAGTTGGGCTGACGGAACTAAAGCGCACTCTTACCTTCATCCATCGCGGTGAAGCGGAAGCCGACCAGGCAAAAAAAGAATTGATTGAAGCCAACCTTCGCTTGGTGGTTTCCATTGCGAAAAAATATACCAACCGCGGACTGCAATTTCTGGATCTGATTCAGGAAGGCAACATCGGGTTGATGAAAGCGGTAGATAAGTTTGAGTGGCGCCGCGGCTACAAATTTTCGACCTACGCGACGTGGTGGATTCGCCAAGCCATTACGCGAGCCATCGCCGACCAGGCCCGCACCATCCGCATTCCGGTGCACATGATCGAAACGATCAACAAGCTGGTGCGTACCAGCAGGCAATTGGTGCAGGAACTCGGACGCGAGCCGACCAGCGAAGAAATCGCCAAGCGCATGGACATTCCGGTCTCCAAGGTTCGCAAAATTTTGAAGATTGCGCAGGAGCCCATTTCGCTCGAGACGCCGATTGGAGAAGAAGAGGATTCGCATCTCGGCGATTTCATCGAAGACAAGGCGGTTGTTTCACCGTCGGATGCGGTTATCAACTTGAATTTGAAGGAACAGACCTCTTCGGTGTTGAAGACCCTGACGCCTCGCGAAGAGAAAGTCATCAAGATGCGCTTTGGCCTGGATGATGGCAGCGAGCACACCCTTGAGGAAGTCGGACAGTCGTTCGCCGTTACGCGCGAACGTATCCGGCAGATCGAAGCCAAGGCGTTGCGCAAGTTGCGGCACCCTTCGCGTTCGCGAAAGCTGCGAGCGTTTTTGGAAGGGCCTTCGCGGGATTATCTATAGAAGTAGCGAATTGAATCGTTGCAAAAAACGCCTCCGAAATCGGAGGCGTTTTTTTGTTTGAAACGCTCAAGTTAAAACTCACGTAGGAGATTTATTCGGTGTGGCCGCCGGCGCGTACTTGTTCGGAAGTCAGGCCGTACAGCGGCGGCGTTGGCACGCCAAGTAAACCGAGATAAAGATAAAGTTGGCCGCGATGATACACTTCGTGTTCGACCATGGCGCGCAGCCATTTGGCGGTCTGCATTGGCGCGCCGCCTGGCGTTTCGCATTTGCGCTTTAGGTCTTCATCACTTAGCTTGGCGAAAATCGCCAAGGATTCGCCGTGGAGACGCTTCATCAGTTCGATCACGCTGTCATAATCGGCTGCTAATTCAGGTCCATGGCTGGTGTAGCGGCTGTCGTGATTCTGAGCATTTTCCGCAAACATATAGCGTTCGGTGACGGCGATGTGCCGCAAGAGATCGCCCAAAGTAAATTTTCCCGGCACGTAGGTCCAATCGATTTTGCCCGGCGGAATGCAGCCGGCGACGCGCATGGTGCGTTCGCGGACATTGTCGAAATATTTTAGAAACGGGCTGATGGTAGCGATTTCCATAATTCCCTCCGCGGAATTTCCCGTAAATTCCTGCCCAATCACTTACGGCGAAATTTCTAGGATTGTGGCAACCCTGAGCAATTGCCGCGCGTGAAAGGCCGTAAGAGTGGCGCCCGCGTAAAGCAATGCCAGCAAAGTGTAGCCCGCGACGATGCCCGCTCTTTCCGCTATCCATCCGAGCGCCACGCACATTGCCAGTTGCACTGCGGTGGTTACGATGGCCATGGCGGACTGTGTACGGCCCATAAAGTGACGCGGAACGATGGACATGAGCGCTGACTGCGCCACCACCCCACCGAAGGCGCGAAAAAATCCGAACAAGCATTGCAAAAGTGATGCGGCCAGAAGGAACGCGATAAATGGAGCAGCCATGTGTCCGATCGCCAGTCCCGCGAACGCCGCGACGTACATTGCGAGTCGCACTTCTTGGCGCACTTGCGTGGCAATCAATCCGCCGATAATCGCGCCCGCCGCCCATCCGGATTCGAGGTACCCCAAACCGCGCGCGCCGGCGTGAAGGACATCGCTGGTGAGCGCCACGACCATCACGTTGGCGCTGACTACTCCGGCCATCAGGATGGAATGTGTGATTCCCAGAGCGCGCACCAGCGGCTGCTGTTTGAGGTACTGAAAACCTTCGCGAAGGTCGGCGTACATGGCGAGCGAAATTCCGGCTTCGGCCACTTCCGGATTTTCTCCCGTCGAGAGCGCTTCGGCAGTGGCTTCGGTGGCCTCGGAATATTCGCGATATTTTTGATGCTCGCGCGGCGACACATAGCCGCGGCGAACTTTGTACAAACAAAACGCGGAAACAAAATAGGTCAAGCCGTCGATCGCGAGAATGCCCGCGATGCCCGCGCGATCATAAGTAAAACCGACGAAGGCTCCCGCGATGAGCAGCCCGCTCTGCACGCCGATGAGCACAGCGGCGTTGGCGGCGGTGAATTGGCTCGGCGGAATAACTTCCTGCACCAGGGCATTGACGGTGGCCCAGTACATCGCCGAGGCCACGCCGGTAACAAGGGTCATCAGGTATAAATGCCAAAGCGCGAGATGGCCGTGCCAGGCGATGTATGCTGTCGCCAATACCGTTACGCCGCGTGCCAGGTCGAGGGCTACGCCGAGGTAGCGGCGGTCGAAGCGATCAATCAGAACGCCGCCGATGAATGGGATGAACAAGCCAGGCAAAGTCACGACGATAACTTGCAGGCTGACTTTTACCGTGGAATGCGTTGCGGCCATGATGTACCAGCTCACGCCGGCAAAATTCATGCCGCCGCCGAAAAGGGAAATAAACATGGCGGTAAAGAAGTAGCGGAAGCCGCGCTGGGCCCAGATGAGTGTCCAATCAATGCGGTTAGTGATTGCCGTGGCCATGGGACTAATTAGTTTACTATTGCGGCGATTCGAGCAGCGTGAAAGCTACGCGCCAAGTGAATCAAAAATTTAGGATATTGATCCGCGACCGCTCCTGCGGATGGGGAGGAGATTTATGGGCAACGAAGTGAACTGCCGGGTGCGATATGGCAAGCAGGAATCGGAAGGCAAAGTGCTATTGGAGACTAGCGAAATAATTTTCCGTGGTGATTTTCGGTTGAAGATTTCGTTCGCCGCGATTCTGTCTGCCAAAGTTGTGGGCGATGAATTACAGCTGCAGACCGCAGAGGGTGTGGCGATATTTGAGTTGGGTGCCTCGGCCGCTCAGAAATGGCGCGAAAAGATTCTGCATCCGAAAACCAGGATCGAAAAACTTGGCATCAAGCCGGGGATGAAAGTGTCGTTGATCGGTTTCGAAGATCAGGATGAAGAATTTCTGAAGGAGCTACAAACGACGGAAGCGGTAATGACGCCTGCTAAAAATGGCCTGCCGAAAGAGTGCGATTGTATTTTGTTGCGGACGGACACGAAACAACAGCTCGCACAAGTTGCGACAATTGCCAGAAAGATGCTCGGTGCGATGGCGCTGTGGATTATTTATCCAAAGGGACAGAAGCATATTACCGAGGACGACGTTTTTGCGGCTGGGCATAAGGCAGGGCTGACCGATATAAAGGTTGTGCGTTTTTCGGCCACGCATTCGGCGCTCAAATTCGTCATCCCGGTTAAGAAACGCTAGCCCCGTTCCATAGCAGCAAATACGTGAACTGACAAAGAGTGGAAATGATGCGGAGTTTTTGTGTTCCGCGATTGGATTTTCGTGTCTATGATGGCGCGAGGGTGGATGAGTTTAAGAATATGAGTGAATTGCTTGATGTTCGCGGGCTTTCTGTGGATTTGCCCACCGCGCGAGGGTGGGTGCGTCCCGTGAACGAAGTGTCTTTACGCATCGGTGCGGGCGAATCGCTGGGTCTTGTTGGCGAATCGGGCAGCGGCAAGACCATGATGGCGCTGTCGCTGATGGGATTGTTGCCGCCAGGAGCGCGAGTGAGTGGTGAGGCCATCCTGTCACCCGCCAATTCCACGCCGGAAAACCTGGCGGAGTTAGATGAGGCGCGCTGGCGGCGATTGCGTGGGCTCGACGTCGCGATGATTTTTCAGGAACCAATGACCTCGCTGAATCCGGTGATGCGCGTTGGAGATCAGATTGCCGAAGCCATTGCCGCACACTTCCCGAACACAAATAAAGAGAGGATTAATTATTGGGTGCTCGAAGCCCTGCGGCTCGCGGCTGTGCCGGAGCCGTCAGTCCGCGCCGGACAATTTCCGCACCAGCTTTCAGGCGGGCTGCGGCAAAGAGTAATGATTGCGATGGCCATCGCCGCGGGGGTTAGCGATTCCGAAGAGGAAGCGCCCCCGCTCGAACTTCGCAAGCCCGGGATACCGCTGACCAAGCCGCGATTGTTGATTGCGGATGAGCCTACCACCGCGTTGGATGTAACGGTGCAAAAGCAAATTCTCGAATTGTTGGACGGGCTGCGCCGCAGGCTTGGTCTGGGCTTGTTATTTATCACTCACGACTTGGGAGTGGTGGCACGAGTGGCCGACCGCGCGGCGGTAATGTACGCCGGCCGCATCGTGGAACAAGGGCGTGTGGGCGATGTGCTTCGTACGCCGCGGCACCCGTACACGCAAGGTCTGATCGCGGCATCGCCGACGCTGGAACGCGGAAGGCTTTCGCCGATTCCTGGAATTGTGCCGCAGCTTACCGAGCTACCGCCGGGATGTTCGTTCGAACCGCGTTGTCCCGTGCGACTGGCCGAATGCCGCCTGGCGGTGCCGGAGTTGCGCGACGCAGGACATAACCAGGCAGCGCGCTGCATCCTAGTCGGAAATGCAAATGAAGTTGCGCTGAAGCAATAGCACTAAATCGGTGATGGGAGAGTTTTATTTCCAGCTTTCTTAGCGTGCGAGAACTGTCGAAGAAATATAACCGCAGCGGAGGCCCGTTCAAACGCGCTTCCGAGCAGGAACAGTTTATTGCGGTGGATCACGTCAGCTTCGAGGTGACCCAAGGCGAAACGTTTGCAGTCGTAGGCGAAAGCGGCTGCGGCAAGACTACCCTGGCGCGCATGCTTTTGCGGTTGATCGAGCCCGACAGCGGAGAAATCATTTTTGCCGGACGCGATCTGCTTGCACTCTCAGCAGGCGAATTGCGCGCACAACGTCGCGAGATGCAGATGATCTTCCAGGATCCGTTTGCTTCGCTTGATCCGCGCATGCGGGTCGGAGAAATAGTCGGCGAACCGCTAGCCATCCATGAGGCGAAGCTTTC
>Ga0182024_10003857_pt1 | contig 35144 bp, 27 predicted proteins | sample P32metaG_FD_120480 | JGI IMG/M metagenome (GOLD analysis project Ga0182024, IMG submission 120480) | Permafrost microbial communities from Stordalen Mire, Sweden - P3-2 metaG (Illumina Assembly) | ecosystem: Environmental > Terrestrial > Soil > Wetlands > Permafrost | place: Sweden: Stordalen...
CACTTTTCATGCCCGGGCAGCTTCGAAAGCGGCTTCGGCCAGTCCGGGACCACTTCGTACGGTCCGGTAACGTCCTGGCTGCCCTTTTCTCCCGGTATTGCCGCGAAACTAATCATGCCTTTGTCTTGGGCTTGAACGGAACGCTCCGGACCTGAAAGAAGCAACCACATACCAAGAACCGCAAAAGCCGGGGAAAACAATATCAAACCAATATTGCGTTGGTGCATCGATGTCCTTCTCCTGTACGCTCGGGTAATTTAGTCTTCGCAGCGCCAGTCTGCCGCGCCATCACAGTTTTCCGTACTGACAATGAATAGGCCGCTGGATCCTTGGGACTCCCCTAAGCATTTTGACAGCGTCCCGCCTTTGGTAACAACTCGTCCCCGATGCGCCGATCTTTTCTACCACCAGCGACCATGCACCAGAGTCCACGTTCGCGTGTGTGACTTGTGGCATGCGGCGAAAAACCGTAATCGTGCTGCATGCGCGTCGCAAGTTTCCCGACGCTCTGACATCGCAGCGTGACTCCATCCAGCCCAGCAGCACGGAGGTTTCGCATGAGGGCTTCGCACTCGAATCCAGATTCTACACTCCGACGAGCTACGTTCTCGGCGTTCGTGAGCTAACGCGACTAATGCTACGAGGAGCGCACGGTTGATGCAGCGGCAGGAACTCGATCGCGGCAGCGCGCGCGATTCCACCACCGTCTTGCACCGTTTTACCAATCATGGCGGACTGTAGTGGCTCGCGTGGCCACGATTCGAACTAAGGTTCATAGCTCACGTTCCACAACACCGTTCCGTAAACCTTGGTTAGAATCCATCCTGGGGAGCCAAACATTTCAAACATTTGCAACCGGCGAATCTCCCTGAGCGTACTCGTCGAAGCCGGCGTTGACGGGTGGCATTCGGCGCTGCTCGACTTCGGACCTTCATCGGTGGATGGCTGGCTGGCTCGGTTGGTAGCCGCCGAACTTGGCGTCAGGGTCTGCTCGACTGCGCCGCGCGTGAACTGGTCTGCTCTGGGCGCCGCATCGATTCTCGGGGGCATAACGGTCTGCGGGATTGCCCTCCGTTGCTTCGAATCCGGCGCCGAAAGCGCTCGTTCGCTGCGCCACTCCGACGACGAAGCAGCGAGGTTCTGCATGCAGACTCCAGCATGAGGCGATGGCTTGGAGGATAATAACGACACCGCATGATTCCCCAGGCTGGAGCTCCAATCGCGCGCGATCCAGTGGGCGATTACCACCGCCTCGCCTCCGCGCTAGCATCCAGCGCCACACGGCTCGGCTCGCGCGATCCAGAAAGTGCGGCACAGGAAGCGCTGCGGCGATCGCTCCAAAATCAGAAGTCGCAACCGGCGGTCGCATATTACTTCGGCCCAGAATCGGCGACGGGCGCAGCGCCGGAGTGGCCGTTCGATCAATTGCTCGCCTGGCTGCATGGAGTCGTGCAATACGTGGTGCGCGAAGAGCAGAGCCGCGTCGGATTTCGTCGTGAAGTATCCGCCCTTTCGATCTCCGAACCAGTGGACTCCTCGCCCGATACACTCACTGGGATGATCCAGCAGGAGACGCGGGCGATCGTGGCCGATTGCTTTGCGGCCTTGGATAGCGACTACCGAGACGTGTTGACATTGCGCATGGACGGGCTGAAGTATGGCCAGATCGCGCGGCGGATGGGCGTTAACGAGAATACCGTCGCGACGTGGGTGAGCCGCGGAATTCGCGAGTTGGGCCGGCGCATTCGCGAGCGCATGGATGGTAAGCATGAGTAAAAACATACTCGATCGCTTCGCGCGCGGAGAATTGTCGGCCGCGGAATCGCGAGGTCTCGCGGAAGAGGCGCTTGGCGATCACGATTTGTTCGCCGAACTGACCTCGACGGCGATCGCCAGGACAGAATTGCCCCATCTCGGGCGCGCCAATCGTACGTGGCCGCGAATTGCGATCATCGCGGCGGCGGCCGCGGTCATCCTGGGCGCGATACTGTACACGGCGCAGCGGAAATCCCAGCCGCTGAGATCGGATGCCGCGATATCCGCGCCTCCGATCCTGCTGGCGCGCAACGCAGATTCGAACCCCGCAACCTATCGCGGCTCGAACACCGATAGCCGCGAGCCTCGCGCTACGGGATCGATCGAATCGGTTGCCCATGGTATCGCGACCATCGACTTGGGATCCGTCGACGGATTGGCGGAGGACGACGAGATTGATGTGATTCGCGATGGACAAGCCATCGGCAAGACCAGGCTGACCACGATTTTTCGCGACCATTCGCGCGGCGAAATTGCGAACGGATCGTCGATTCGTCTGAACGATCAGGTTCGCGTGCCACCCGTGGCACGTATGTTGGCGATTCTCGATCAGATCGACGCGGCGATGGTGCGAGGGGAGGCCGAAAAGGCGATGAGAATTGCGCAACAAGCATCTGTCGAAGGCCTCGACGCAGACTTAGCAAGTGCAGAAGATTTGAATAACGCCGGTGTCATCGCCGAGCTGCATGGCGACCGCTTGAAGGCGATCGAACTTTATCAACGTGCGTCGCAAACGAGTACCTCTAAGGAAGATGGGCTGGCCATTGAGAAAAACCTTCATCGACTGAGAAGCGGGAAGTGAGGCTGTGCCGGTGAGAATTGGTTTCGCGCTGCTTTTCGCGACGCTCGCGTGCGCGCAGGACTGGCCCTCACTCGATGCGCAAGCCGAGAAGTCCTATACCAAGGGCGACCTCCAGGAAGCCATTCGAATCGCGAAAGAGGCCGTCGCCGCGGCGTCCGATTCGAAACAGTCCGCGCACAGCCTGGATCGTCTCGGATTCTTTCAATACACCGCAGGCGACTTGAAAACCGGCGAAGCATCGTTGCGGCATGCGCTTGACATTCGCAAGACGAAGATCGGCGAAGACACACTAGACTACGCCGAGAGCGCGAACGACCTCGCGCTGTTGTGCCGCGATTCCAATCAATACCCGGAGGGGCGCAAGCTTGCCGAACAGGCGGTGTCGATTCGCTCCAGACTTTTAGGCGGACGCGATCCGCGCGTCGCCGAGAGCCTCAATGCGCTCGGCGGAATTCTCGTGTTTCTGGGCGAGTATGACGGAGCCATCGCCCGCATGGAGGAAGCGCTCGCGATTCACCAATTGCAGTCGCCACCAGAGTTCAGCGAAGAATTCGGGACGCTGTGCATCAATCTCGCGGGCACGTATCAACGTGTTGGACGATATGCAAACGCCGAGGCGATGTTCGAAAAAGGATTGGACCTGCTGCGCGTAAAACCCGGCGTGAATCATCCGGCCTATTCGGCCAGCCTGGTCGGTTACGCATATCTGCAAGCCGATCTTGGCCGCTATTCGATGGCCGAAAAACTATACGACGAAGCCGGAAAGCTGCTGCGCGCACAACTGGGCGACCAGCACCCGGCCTACGCAGCCTTCCTCAATAATCGCGCCGCGCTCTATGCGCAGGTCGGCAACCTCGAATTGGCGGAGGCGGACTATCGCAAAGCGCTGGAGATCAAGCGCAAGTTGAACGGACCGAACGCCTTGACCATCGGTGCGTCGCTCCGGAATCTCGCGCGCCTGGTATACGAACGCAATCGCGAAGAGGGCGAGAAGCTGTTCCAGCAAGACGTGGATCTATACGCGCGAAATGCCGAGCCACCGGCGTTCGACTACTCCAGCGCGTTGCTCGGCTTGGCTGAGGCGCAGCGCAATCGCGGCAATCTCGCCGCCGCGCGCGAAACGCTGCAACATGCCTCCGACATTGTTGCGAAGGGACTGGGAACGAAGCATCCCCTTTATGCGGCAATCCTACGCGACCTCGGGTTGGTTCACCAGGCAGCGCACGAATATCCTGAGGCCGAGCGATGCTTGCGAGATGCGATTGCAATTGTGGAAGAGAGCCTGGGTGCAAATCATCCCGATCTGGCGCAATATCTCGAGCGTCTCGCCGCGGTGTACGAGGAAGCCGGCGACTACGCGAGCGCCGAGCCGCTGTATCGCCGCGGTCTGGACGTGTCGGACCGCGCCCTGGCCGACATGTTAACCATCGGGTCGGAGCGCAACAAGGCGGCCGTCCTCGCGAACCTCGACGACCCGGTTCCAAGGCTAATCGCGTTTCAGACCAAGGCTCGTTCGGCGACCGCGCGCGCACTGGCGTTTGAAGCAGTGGCGCGGCGCAAGGGACGACTCCTGGATGCCGTTCACGATTGGGGCCAGACCCTGCGCGACAGCGCCGACGCGAGTGTTCGCCAGCGATTTGATCAACGTGAGGCGATGCTTGCGTGCGAAGCGTCGCTCTCCGTAGCACTGGGTTATCGCGATCTGAAACCGGCTGTGGTCGGGACCTGTGCGCTCCCGGGAACGGAACTCGATGGCCGATACGAGAGGCTGCTACACGAGCTTCGTACGAAGTGGACTGACGAGCGCGGGAAGCAGGCTCTTCAAGCGATTGGCGTTCTGCGTCAACACATAGACAGGCTCGAAGCTGACTTGAGCCGCGAGATTCCGCAACTGGCGTCCGTGCTGCGGCCCGCACGATTAGCGGACATTCGGTCGCGTCTCGAACCTGACGAGCGGCTCGTCGAGTTCGTCGAGTATCAGAATCGCTATGGCGCCTTCGTGCTCAGTCGCGCCAATTTGAGCTGGGCGGATCTGGGTCCGGCAGGGCCGATCGATCTCGCTGTGCGGAATCTGTACCGTGCGGCGAATGACTGGAGCGTTGCACGCGCGCGACATGAGGGGCGAAACGCGGATTCGGCCGCGCGGACTGCGCACGATGCGATGGAGACGCTTTCGTCGAAGTTGGCGCCGGCCCTGGCGGCCGTTTCGCGTGTTGCCGGCATCCGTCGGCTGCGCATCGCGCCAGATGGAATGCTCAATCTTATTCCGTTCGGCGCCCTCTCGGATGGCCGTGGACATTTTCTGATCGAGCGCTTTGCCACCAGCTATGTCTCGGCCGGCCGCGACCTCGCCTCGCCCGAGAGTCCCGTAAATCCAGATGCGAATTTGATCGTCATCGCCGTGAGTCCCGGAGTGGGCGAGAAACCTCCGCTCGGTCATCCGTCGCCGGGCACTCTGACCGCGAACGCGTTTCGAGCGGATAGCCTCGAACGTCTCGAGGATGCCGAAGTCGAAGCGCGCGACGTGCAACGATGGTTTCCGCACGCGCAGTTGCTGGGCGAAGGCGAGGCCACTGAGCAGCGCATTAAGCAACTTCATCGACCGGCGCTGCTGCACATCGTCGGTCACGGGATTGTGCGCGGCAACGAGGATTGCCGCTCCACTCCTGGAAATCCTGGATGCCAGCTCGGCGCCCTCGATGCCGCGACGCGAGTCATGAGTCTTTCGGCGATCGTGCTCGAAGAAGCGTACGGGCGTGGGGGCGCGTCATCGCAGGACGGACTGCTGACCGCTCTGGAGTTGCAGTCGCTCGATTTGCAAGGCACCGAAATGCTGGTGCTTTCGCAATGCCGGATGGCGGATGGCGTTCCCTCATCGGGCGAAGGCCTTTTCGGAATGCGGCGAGCGGCCGCGATCGCAGGAGTGAAGACGTCCGTCGCGCCGCTGTGGAAAGTGGACGACGCAACCCAGCAGAAGTTGATGGATCGCTTCTATCGCGAGCTCAGCGCCGGAAAGGGCCGTGCGGAGGCTTTACGCGAAGCACAACTACAACTACTCAAGAATCCGAGGACAGCCGGCTTCCTGCAATGGGCTCCGGTAATTCTCTCGGGTGATCCCGGCCCGCTCCCGCGCGCTCTATTCGCCAGGTGAGGCCTCTCACTGTTGTACCGTCAAGACCACTCCCTCGGGCGATGCCACGCCGCCGCTAGAAGCTTGAATTGGCCAAGAGCCATCGGCCAGCGAGAGCGGAACCTGGATGGCGACCTGGTATAGTCCTCCGAAGCCGGGCGCCAGGGCTGCGCCATAGACTTTCGCTGAGACGTTGTCGATGGTTATCGTGGGTAAGGTCGTAGTTGAGTACGTCGCGTCGCTTGGAACGGGCGCCCCGGCGGGCGCGATAGGGTTGGTTGGGCCGAATCCCGTCCCCCACAGGATGATCACGTCTCCGGGCTTCGCGGGCACGGTTGTGGTACCAGCAAAGGTTCCATTCTTCGCCGCGTAACTGAAATCCTGACGCGTGGCCACAGGCTGGTTGTTCGGCCACTGAAAGAACGCCGGGCCATATTGATTCGACGTCACCGTGAACGTGGCGCTGGTGCCGCCCGAAGTGGTAACCGTCAGATTTAACGGGCCGAATCCAACGTCGGGCGCCAGCAGATTGATCTGGCCCGGTGAAATGAAATCGATGTATGCCGCCTTCCCGCCAATCGTCACACTCACGCCATCTACCGAAGTAGGAAATTGCCCGTCGACGATGAAGTTGGTCCAATCATCGGTTTTCGAGGCGAGATTGGTCCCAAGGATGGTCACCCAGGAATTGGGAACGATGCCCGGCTGGAAGCTGGCGCCATTGACGGCGCCATTGGCGGAAATAACTGGCGCGGCTGGGGCCGCGGCCGCGAGCTTTTGGACATAGGCGTACTCAGCCAGGTAGAGGTCCCCGGCCGGGTCAAAAGTTAAAGCCGCGCCCCCTGCAAGCATGTTGAGGGGGACATCGTTGCCGTCGGGGCCCTTGCCATAGGGGCCCCCCACGGTAGTAATGATTCCGGAGGTATCGATCTTGCGGACGTAAGGGCTGTCAATGACGAAAATGTTGCCGGCATTATCCACTGCCACTCCGTGGGCATTCTGCAACACAGCTTTGGTGGCGGGGCCGCCATCACCCGACGATGGGAGGCCGTTGGTCGTTACGCCTGCAATCGTGTTGATGATTCCAGCCGTGTTGACTTTGCGAATGCACCCGTTCACGAAGTCCGCGATGTACAGATTTCCGGCGCTGTCGACTGCCATGGATTCAGACTCCATCGCAGCGCCGGTTGCCGGGCCGCCGTCTCCCGAGTAGCTCGCGGTCCCGTTGCCGGCGACGGTGGTGATGATGCCGGCTGTATTCACCATGCGGATACGGGTGGCATCCACGATATAGACATTTCCGGCCGCATCCACTGCGACGCTGGTTGGATTAAAAAGCTCCGCTTTGGCCGCGGGGCCGCCGTCGCCGTTCAAGAGTCCACCACCCGCGAAAGTACTGATGACTCCGGCCCGGGTCACCTTGCGCACGCGGAGGTTCACCGTATCGGCGATGTAGAGGTTCCCGGCCGCGTCCGCCGCCATCCCTTGAACAGCCCAACTGGTGGAAAGGACATTGTAGAGTTTCGCGCTGATGGCGGGACCGCCGTCCCCGGCAGTGCCGGGCGTTCCATTGCCTGCATAGGTGCTGATGGTTCCGGCGGCGTTCACCTTGCGCACGCGATAATTGCCAACATCGGCGATGTAGACGTTACCGGCGCGGTCCGCTGCCAAACCACCTATAGGGGATGAAAGCATGGCGTCGGTGGCCGGCCCTCCATCGCCCGAAAAACCCGTGGTCCCGTCGCCGGCCACGGTGCTCAATCCACTTTGACCGCGGCAGATTGTAAGAAACGCTAATCCAAGGAAAGCCGATCGCCACGCGAGTGTCATGAAACCCTTCCGCACTTCCGCATTATTGATGTACCGTCAGGATTGCTCCAGCAGTCGATTGGACTCCGCCGATGCTCGCCTGAATGGGCCAGTCGCCATCGGTGAGGGAACCGGGCACCTTGACGGCGATCTGGTACAGGCCGGCCGAGCCGGATGCCAGCGCGGCGCCATCGACAGTAGCCGGAATGTTGCCGATGTTGATGGACGGCAGAGTGGCCGTCGCATACGTCTGATTGCTTGGGACAGCGAATCCGCCGGGTGCGGCGGGAGTTGTCGGACCGAACCCGGTGGCCCATAGGATAATGGTTTCCCCGGGTTTCGCCGCGACTGTAGTTACACCTGCGAAGGTGCCGGGCCTGGCTGCAAAGCTGTAATCGGTTCGCGTTGCCACCGCCTGGTTATCGGGCCAAAGGAAAAATGCCGGATCGTAGACGCTCGCCGTGGTCGCGAAGTTCGCGCTGGTGCCACTCGGCGTTGTCACGATCACGGTGATCGGACCGGCAGGAACGTCGGGCGCCAGGACGTTGAGTTGGCCAGACGAGATGAAGTAAACGTACGCCGGCTTCCCACCCATGGTCACGCTCACGCCGTCGAGCGAGGTGGGCAGGGCTCCGTTGACGATGGAGTTACTCCAGTCGTCGGTCTTGGGGGCAAGGCCGGTGCCCTGGACGGTGACCCACGAATTGGCCACCACGCCCGCCTGGAAACTCGCGCCATTCGCCACGGCCGTGATGGCTGGCGGCGACGGGATAGATGCCGCGATCAAAAGATCGGAGATCTCTGGTCGTTGACAATTGCCAGGCACGCAGTCGGGAGGTCCCTCGGGAATGTTGCTCAAATTGAAATGCGCGCCACCATCGGTAGAGACGTAGAGGCTGGCCACGTTGATGGAATCGTTGACGAATACAGTGGATGCATCCACCGGGTCGGCCCAGACCACGCCACTGTATTCGCCGAACAATCCATTCTTAAGCGCCGTCCAGGTGTCGCCGCCGTCGGTTGATTTCAGGACGGTTCCCCCGAGTCCCGCCACATCCCCGGTGACGTAAACCGTGCTGGAAACCGCTCCCACGCTCACCGAAGTTACCTCATCGCTCGGAATGTTGAGCTGGGTGAAGGTGGATGCGCCGTCCGTACTCTTGAACAAAGCGCTGTCCACCGAACCGCCGGTGACGTCATACCAAATCGAGGAGTTGTGCGGATCGACGTAGGAAGGACTATCTTTATGAGCTTGAGCGATCTCGATCCAAGTGCTTCCGAAATCCGTACTCTTAAAGAAGTAACCTCCGTTGTCCGTCAGGACATATACTGTCCCTGAAACGGTCGGATCCGCGAAAATTCTGCCTACCGTGGCGCCGGATGGTTCCGACGCGGTGCTGGGTAGGGGGAGTTTCGTCCAGCTTGCACCCGTATCGGTGCTCTTATACAAGAAGGTAGTGCCGCTGGTAGGCGACGCCGAGATGTAGATCGTCTGACCCGCGAAGTCCACAGCCAAATGGGTGGGTTGCAGGCCGATAAAGGGCGTTACGGTCCAGGTGGCGCCTGCATCCGAGCTGGCGAAGAACGCCGTGCCCCCCGCCAAACCGATAAAATAGATCTTCGAAGTGTTCTGGGGATCCATGGCCAAAAATTGTGGGAGGACGTATCCCGAAAGGAACGGAGTGTTCAGAGGAACGTTCAGCAGGTTCCAGGTGGCGCCGGCGTCGGTGCTCTTGAGAAGCCCGTAGTTCACGCCCACATAAACTGTGCTTGCCGCGCGCAGGCTGCACGCGAAGGTCAACAACAGGCACAGCAGAGCTTGACACGCGCAGAAGCGGCGCATTTTTTCTTCCTCCAGTAGCTTGGGTTGGATCATTTATGTACCGTCAGGATGGTCCCAGCGGGCGACGCGACGCCCTCGGCACAGCGACGCTGCCTGGCTGCAGGAAAAATGCCGAACCATAGAGGCTCGCGGTGCTGGAGAAGTTCTCGCTCGTGCCATTGGGCGTCATTCCTACTTAAACGTGCCGACGGCCGAGCTGAAGCCGATCTCGCCTAGGGCGGAGCTGATATCGAGACCGCTGGCCGAAAACTTCGGGTAGAAGTCGATCTGTATTCCTATCCCGCCGGAGCCGGGCGGCAGGGCCGACAGAATGTAGGTGGGCACGGTGACCTGTCCGTCGCTTGCCTTGACCAGGCAGGTAAAACCGAGGGTAACGGATGGTGTCGTGGGGGTTGCCTTGGAGGTGGAAACGCCAGTGACGTAAACGTAGGAGTCTGTGTTTCCACCCGTCCAAGTTACCTTGAGATTCTGGCTGCGGTCGATGGTGGTGGCCACGTCAGGATTGGTCCAGCTCAAAAGAGGATTCGAGAAGTCGACCACGGCGGTAAAGGGGCCAACGTCCGCGCCGCCGCTTCCCTTGAAGGTGAAAGTTCCGCCAGTCTCCGGAATCGCCGTCGCGCTGAGGGTTGAGCCAAACGAGCCCGGGATTCCAAGTTGCTCGGGTGGCAGGGTGATGGAAAGTCCATTGGGGCCGGTCAGCGTGATGGTGCCCGCGTCCAGGCCGGTGATGGACCCGATGGTTGCCGGCTTGAGGTAGTCCACAACGCAACCACCGGGCGAGACCCCGCCGTTGGGCGAGTAGAGGCCGGTATATGCCTCGAAATTCGCTCCGGCGGTGTTGGTGAGGATGTTATTGCGCGTATTCGCCTGTATCGAGACTGATCCGGTCCTTAGGTTCTTCGACCCCGCCGGCGCGATCTGGTCGCCGGTCAGGCCGTCCACCGAGTCTACGCACGCCCCTCCGCCGCTGTTAATCGGAAGAGTCGCGATGTTGCTGAGCACGCCGCCAGACACAGCGGCGAGAGAAATCCAGCAGCCGTTGGGAGCCGAGGCCGGTATGGTTATGTTGATCTGATTCACGCCGGGGTATCCGGCCGAGCCTTTATAAAGGATCGTGGCGGGAATGCCGCCAACGTAGATCTGGAGAGGAGTATTTACGGCGTGAGGCGTCGTCGAATAACTAACGTCGCTGTCGGCCGGGTCCGCACCGAGGCCGGTGGTCCACAACACGATGTTCTCGCCCGGCGTGCCGGAGTTGGTATAGGTCAGTAGCGCGTAGGTACTGGCATCGGTGGCGACTCCGGAGTTGGTGTTGTACGTGTTGATTCCGAGTGCGGCCGGCACAACCACCATGGTTGCGGCATTGCTCGCGACGCCGTTATAGGTCACCGTGAGCGTTCCGGTGCCAACTGGGGTAGACGTGGGAAGCACCGCGGCGATCTGCGTTGGACTGGTGTAGTAAATGCCGGGATGAGTGGTCACACCGTTCACCGTCACCGAGATGCTGGCGCCATGGAGGCTCAGCGGGATGCCGCCGGCCTGCGAGCTGTCTTGCAAGACGGGCGTGCCCGGATCGGCCAGGCCGGTGCCAATCACAATGAAGATACTGCTGGGCGCGATCCCATAGCTCGGAAAACCCGGGGAGATGCCGCTCGAGTTATTCTGAATCGCGGTAATGGCCGGCGGCCCGGTGGCGCCTCCGCCCGATACGCCGAACGTCGTGAACATCAGCGTGATGGTGGAACTGGTCGAGGCGGTTACCAACACCTTGGCGTAGTGCCCCCCATTCGTGTGCACGTAAAAGGAGTCCGTCCAGGCAAGGGGGACGTTAACGTCCTCAAGGGTGGCGCTAGAGATGGTTGCCGTTGAATAACCCGGCCAAAGCTCCACGACCAACATGGAGATGCTGGAGAGGTTCGTTGCGCTTTTGAGGCCGACGTTTACTGCCGTCGCGGCGCCTTGCGGAGTCATACCGCTGGAACTGAACTGGATGTCGCCGCCGGAGTTGGAGGTGCCTCCGGTATCGAGGTTCAGGTTGGTCGGGCTCGAAGTCGACAGAGTAGTCGTCTGGCTGAGGTCGGCCAGAGCGATCGCGGGAAAGATGAATGCGAGAACCGGTATGATCAGACGCAATCGGGGTGCATGTTTCATCTGCTCGTCTCCCCCCATGTCGCGGACGCAATACTTTGTGTGCATTTTGCAGAGGGCGGTGACCGACCATCGAAAAGCGACTGTAGTCAGGTGGTTCGGAATCATCGCCATTTCCTTTCAACAATGGAAATAAGAGTTTTCACTATGGCCTTTACTGGTGAACCGAAAGTACAATGCCGCTGGGCGACAGCACTCCGCCGATGCTCGCCTGAATGGGCCAGTCGCCATCGGCAAGGCCATTGGGGACCTGGATCGCGATCTGGTACAAGCCGGCTGAGCCGGACGCCAGCGCGGCGCCATACACAATCGCCGGTATACTGTTGACGGTGATGGTGGGCGAGGATGCAGTCGGGTAGCCGATGTTGCCGGGCACCGAGACGCCCGATGGTGCTGCCGGCGTGGTGGGACCGAATCCGGTTGCCCACAGGATGAGGACATCGCCCGGCTTGGCAGGAACGGTGATCGCGCCGGGGAAAGTGCCCGCCTTAGCCGCGTAACTGTAGTCTTGACGTGTCGCCACCACTTGGCTGCCTGGCCACAGGAAGAATGCCGGACCATAGAGGCTCGCGGCGCTGGAGAAGTTCTCGCTCGTACCGCCCGGCGTCGTCACGGTCACCGTCACCGGCCCGGCTGGAAGATCGGGCGCCAGGACGTTGAGTTGACCCGGCGAGATGTAATACACATACGCGGGCTTTCCACCCATCGTCACGCTCACGCCGTCGAGCGAGGTGGGCAAGGCTCCGTTGATAATCGAATGGCTCCAATCGTCGGTCGCGGAAGCCAGATTTGTGCCTTGGATAGTGACCCAGGAATTGGCCACGATGCCGGACTGGAAACCGGCGGCGTTAACTACGCTCGCGATCGCGGGCGGCGATGCTCCGGCCTGCGCCTGTGGCACAACTACCAGATCGTAAATTAAGGTCGACAGCGTGCACGTCTGCGAACCGCATTGATACGTCGAGTACACCTGGAAATTCTTCCAGGTGATGCCCCCGTCGGTAGTTTTCGAAACCGTGCTGGGATCCGTGGGACCGATCGTGTAGGCGGTCGAGGCCGCGTTTGGATCGGCGCGGACTACGGCTCCAATATTGCCTGCATTGTCCGGAAAATCGGTCTTCCAGGTATTCCCGCCATCCGCGCTTGTGTACACATTCCCGTCGTCGAGACCGTCGTACGCCGCCGCCGCATAAAGTAGACCAGGAGTGAGGTCGATCGCCACGTCCAGCACCACGCCGGTTGGAATGTTCAGCTCCGTCCAACTCTGCCCGCCATCGGTACTCTTGTAGATTCCGCACTGTCCATTGGGGTCCGTGCAGCCAATATTGTGGAGACTCGAGCCGTAAATCTCAAGGCTGTTCTTAGGATTGATAAAGATCCTGTCGCCAAAGCCGGCCGTTGACGTGAGAAGGGTCCACGTGTTCCCAAAATCCGTGCTCTTAAAGAGGTAACCTTTGCCTGGATGAAAGGACGAATTACCACCCACCACATAGACCACGCCGGAATGATTCGGATCGGCGGCAACTCCATGGAGCATTGGTTGGTTCGGCGTGCCTGCGCTCGCTGACCCTGCCGGTTTGGGAATCGTCGGCGTGCTCCAGGTGACGCCCCCGTCGGTGGTTACCTCCAGGCCGTCGGCAGCGGCCATGGTATAGAGGACATTGGTTTTCACCGGATCGATCGCGAGCAAACCGGCGAGGCCGGAAGTGTAGGGAAAGGTGGGCTTCGAAACCACGGACCAGTTCGCCCCCGAGTCGGTAGATTTGAGGAAGGCGAGCGTTTGGCCGGTCGGGCCAAACCTTCCGAACGCATATACCGTCGACGGGTTCTGCGGGTCGACCGCCATCGCAAATGTCTCCGGCTCTCCCGGGAGCGACGAATCGTTCGTCGTCACAATGAGCTGTGTCCAGGTGACGCCACTGTCGGTGCTTTTGAAAGGTCCTCGTTTGGTGCCGGCATAGAGCGTAGAGGCCGCCCGGGCCGGCCCGGCCAGAGCCGGAATCAACAACAGACCCATCAGAACTCCACACCATGACGCGGTGCGTCTTGAGATGCCGACGCGGGGGAAAGTGAGGGGCTCGCCGGGGGCTACGTGGTTTGTCATTGACTCTTTCGTCGGATTTCTATTGCATTGCGATCGAAACATTTGCCGGGCTCGATGTGCTGCCCATTTGAATCACTACCGGCACTTGACCGCTGGGCGTGATCCCGTCCGGAATCGTTACGTTGATCTGATACAAGCCCGCAAACGCCGGCGTGAGTCCGGAGAACAGGATCAAGTTGTCCGGCGCCGTAACGCCGCCTATTTTGACCACCGGGCGAACCGTGGTGTTCCGCAGCGTGAGGTTCGAAAAATCGGGCGCGCAAATCGATTGATCGCACGAATTCCAACCGTCGTTAACGGGGGGAGTTACCGCACCGAGTCCGTTCATGTAGATCGTAATGGTGTCTCCGGTTTTTGCCGGCCTCCAGTCCGTCCCCGATTTCACCGGACCCACGATGGTCGTTGTGTTGGCGAAAACCACCACCGCCTGGCCCGAGCCATTCTGGTTCGCGGTGAAGATGGCGGGCGATGCCGGAGCTAGATTGATCGTTTCCGTATTGCTGGTTCCGGCTGGAGTGGTCACTTGCACGGTGGCGGACGATCCGCCGACTCCATAAGGCACCTGCGCGTTGATCTGGCCTGGCGCGACGAAGAAAAGCGGCGCTTTGGCGCCGTTGAATGTGACGCTCACGCCTTGCAATGTGGTGGGAAGCGGATCGCCTGGCGGCACTGCCAACTGTGAAATGAAATTGTCGCCAAAGACCGAAACGATCGCACCGGGCGCGGCCGGCGCATCGGCAGAAAACGAAGCCCCATTGACGATCCCGTTGGCGGCGATCTTCGGAAGCGGCGCTCCCGAGGACACCGGTGTCGCAACCGCAACGCCGGCAAGTCCATTCGACAGCCTGTAGGAGAACGCCACCTGGCCGTTGTCGTTCAAGTATCGACCCGGGATCTGGGGATCGGGAACCTCCGAAACCACGGAGCCGAACAGCGGATCGCCAGTCGCGATCACTTTGTCAGCTACCTTGTCGGGACCCGTAAATATGCCCTGAACGGACGGTGAAATACCGAACTTTGCGTAATAGACCACCTCACCGTTACTGTTCAAGCTGACGTTCTTCGTATCCAGAGACACCACCTGTGTACCCAAGTCCACCAGGGTGGCTACTTGTCCGTTGCTGGCTACAAATACGCCCTCTACGTTTTGATAGGTTCCCGCAAACGCGATTGCCCCGTTGTCGTTAATTTGAGTAGAGCTGCTGATGTTCTGCTGAAACGCCGATGCCTGAACCGCCGGTCCTGAAGGACCTTTGGTAAAGATTCCGCAATTGCAGCCGTTCGAGGTCTGTACTCCCGTGGCATAGAAAGCCACCGTGCCGGAATTATTGATCGAGAGGCCGAACAGCGTTGGAGCAGCTAACGCGTTCGATCTGGGCAGATCCGTATTGCTCAGCAGCGTTTGCACATCGCCCGAGCCAGTTCGCGTCAGAATGCCGGTGTTTAGCGAGCCAAACGCGACGGTTCCGGCATTGTTAATCACGGGGTAAATCGCCGATCCAGTCCCAACCTGGAACGGCGTTCCTCCCGCTGTGACCGTATAAACCTGGCCTTCTCCACTGTTAACGAAAACTACGGTGCCGGAATCATTGAAGCCCGTCGCCCCGCCCACGAGAAGCGCACCAGGAGCAAGACCGCCCACGTACACGGGGGTGATGCCACTGCCGGAGCCGGTATAGATCCCGCGCTCCCCACCCGGGGGCGGTTGCGTCGTAAACGCCACAGCGCCGCTGCTGTTGATCAAAAAGGGACCCAAAAAAGAAGTCAAAGCACCCAGTGTCGAACCTGGTGCGTCATCCGTGATCTTTGTGTACGTATAATCCGTTCCGAACAGCGCCGGAACGGCACAAACCCCAGCGAGTACCAGAACGCCCAGTCTGGGCACACAATAAGTCCGCATTTTTCTCCTCCACCCGTCAGGCAGGACGGTAAAAATAACCATTCACCACGCATTGCGCAAGCACTCCCCGGAACCTGTCATCCGGCGTCCAATCGGTGAGCCTGCCTCGCCGAAGACGGTCCGGGCGGTGATCGGGAACTAGAGCGCCAGAGCAACGAAAGATAGCTTCACGCAATTCTAATGGGGATTAGAGGCCGATACTTTCGAAAGTTTTTACAAAAAGCATGCTGACCCATCCAATATCCCCGCGACGTGGTCCATCCTAAAGGAGAGCCGAAGAGAATCGGGGGCTGATAAGACCGCACCCCATGGCGGCGGAACCAAGTCTCGCTGGGCGCTAAGATTCCCAAGCCTGGACGCCGCAGGTTTGAACCCCCGTCTCTCGCCCATCTTTTCAGTCATTTAGGTGCTCATGCGTTCCTTCCGGCTGATCCCCTGGGGGATGAAAGCCCCACAAGCTTATGATTCAACAGGGCTAAATGCAACTCAACCGAGCTGGCATTCAATGCGGCAAAGTGGCGCCGCCCAGGATTTCATTCTCTATTCGCGAATCGCGAATGTAGATTGGGAGCATGGCGCTGAAGCCGCAGGACGTTTACGTGGTGCTCAAGCTTGTCGCGGATGGGTCGCGTCGTGCCCCGTACTCGCACCTCGCGCTTGAGTTGGTGATGAGTCCGTCGGAGGTGCATGCCAGCGTAAAACGCGCGCGTGCGAGCGGTTTGCTTCACGGGCCTGATTTGCAAAATCGTCCAAACATAGCGGCACTGGAAGAGTTTCTTAGGCACGGGTTGAAGTACGTGTTTCCTGTGGAACGAGGGGAGCTTACACGGGGTGTTGCGACCTCGTATGGAGCGGCGCCCTTGCGCGCTCTGATCGCTCCGTCTGGTGACCCAATTCCCGTCTGGCCGTATGCGGAAGGCAAGCAACGCGGTGTCTCGCTTGCACCCTTGTACAAGACCGCCCCAGTGGCGGCGCTGCGTGATGAGTCCTTCTATGAGCTATTAGTGCTCGCTGACGCACTTCGCGAGGGACGTATTCGAGAGCGTAAGATCGCCGAGGCCGAGTTACACCGGCGGCTGCGAGCGGTCCATGCCGAATCCAAATCTTGAGCAGCTTATCGCGGCCGCCGCGTTACTGCGTCCGATGCTGGGAGACCTCGTGTTTGTGGGAGGAGCCATCACCAGCCTGCTCGTTACGGACGAGGGCGCGGGCCTACCACGCACGACGCTTGATGTAGACGCGATAGCTGAAATCGGCTCCTACGCCGAATACACTGCGTTTGGCGAACGCCTTCGCGCGCTCGGATTTTCCGAAGACACCAGTGAAGGCGCACCCCTGTGTCGGTGGGTTCATTCGGGAACGATCCTGGATGTCATGCCCCTGGATGAGAGGATTCTGGGATTCTCTAATCGCTGGTATCGCGTTGCGATGGAAGCCGCAACCACGCACCAGTTGTTTCGCGCCGCGCTGTTGGCCATTCACGAACCAACGCGGCTAATTGCTCGGTGCTGCCGAACACCGCCTCTCCTTCTAGCGCCTCCTGCTCGGAAGCGAACACGCGGACTTGATTACTTGCTGTGATCCAAAACACTTTCATATCGAGAATCGTTCCTTCTGGCGCTCTCTGTTGCGCCGTCACGATTCATCACTCGGATCGCCGAAATAAGCAAGTTCTTTGTCGAGCGATTTCGCTCAGTTGCCTTGCCGCTAAACGCCCAATTCTCGCGCGGTGTCGCCACCTGCACCCGAGCAGCGCATTAGCGCGGCAAACGGCCAAGCCGCACACGAAAACTGTTCGATGAAACACAACCAACCTTTCCTCGATTCTTGAACAGGCTTGTGTGACCACGCGCCGGATCACGATCCAGTAGGCCGCCCAAATAGAGAATGAAATCGGTCGCATGCGGACGCCGGTAGATCAGGATGAGGATCGCCGCTAAGGCCAGGCTCCCCCCACCTGGATGACTCCGAATAGAACGACATCCAGCGTGGATATGTGCATCGATTGCTAGGCTCCGGGCGCCGCAAGCACTGACTCCATTGCTTCCAACAGCTCCCGTGGGTGGATCGGTTTGGACACATACCCGTCCATCCCGGCGTTCAGGAAACGCTGCCGGTCGCCCGCCATGGCATGCGCCGTCATCGCAACGATGGAAATATGATGTCCGGTGGTTTGCTCGGTTCGCCGAATCGCAGCCGTTGCTTCCATCCCATCCATAACTGGCATCTGCACGTCCATCAGGATCAGGTCAAACGTATTTTCCTTGCAAGCCTTCAAAGCTCAAAATTCTTCATTCGTTCGTGATCCGAATCACCCGCAGTGGAAGAACCCTCAGTGGAAGAGTGTCATCAAGTGTCCCGAGTGCCAGCCGGCGCACGAATACACCTCCATCGATCTTGAAGTTGGAGAGGCCGAATAGACACGGTGCCTTGCGAAGAGAAAAGTGCGCGCTCCGCCCTCTTTTGCGCCCTCGGGTTATGAGGGAGGAGCCGCAGTGCCTGAACGGCGCTCGCACGCTTCGCAGCCCTGTTGGGCCTAGTACTAAGTGGCCAGCGTCTACTGGTACGATCATGACATGCGAAGATTCTGTGTGGAAATCGCTAAGTCCCAGGATGGTGGCCATTGGGAGACTATCGCCAAGGGGACGTGGGAACCGGGTTCCGATCCGGTGCTAAAAGGTGAAAGCGTACCGCAAGCAGTCTTAGAAGACCTGGTTAGGATCGGCCCTAAAGATCAGGAAAGCGGCACCTCGCATGCTCAGGCTGGTTACATTCGGTACAAGATGGCTTTCTTGTCCAACTGACCCTAACTCCCATAAGCCGCCGACGTAGTGACGATGACCAACCAGCCAGATCCCTGCACACCGACGTTCGGTAATTCTGGTCATGGCGCTCGCACCAAGGGAGCCGAGAAACGGGCCGGCGATGCCGCGGGCGCCTTCGTAGGTCATGTCGGCAAAAAGGTTAACGACACCGACAATGAGGACGAATCTGAAAGCATGCTTCTCCAGTTCTTGACCTGTCAGATCGCGTTACGCGCTCGGGTCGCAAACACCCGATCAAACGACCACGGCCTTGCGCCTACAACCAGAAGAAAAACCAACCCGAGCCACATGGAGAAGTCCGTCCGAGCTTCGTGCAGCATTCCCCACAGGTTGTAGTGCGCGAGTTTGGGCAGCGCGTAACTGTGGCCCCAGAGGATCGGTATTTTTGTTGACGAGATAGCCACGCTGATGTCGATCGGCAGCGGGATGACCGCAAGCCGAGTGAGGAACCCGACAAGAACCAGCGCACCGAAGACAATCTCGACGCCGCCGACGAACGGACCGATAACGTGCGGCATGGGGATGCTCGGAATTTTCTCAAATCGGCCGGCGGCCTGTTCCGCGGGATAGAGAAACTTTCCTACACCTTCGGATAGGAACACCCAGCCAACCAGAATTCGGATCAGAATGACTGCCGCAGGCCTATCGGCTTTGAAAAGCAAGCTACGGATCGCCACTTCCAGCACCCTTTGCCACGCCAGTGGATTGAGCGAAATTGCACGCGCGGGGTTCGATCTCAACGTTACCCAGCGTATTCGAGCAATTGCATGAACCCGAAGTCCATGTGCAATTGCATATGACAATGAAAGAGCGTCAGACCGGGATTGTCTGCGACAAAATCCACGGCAGCGGTGCTGCGGCGAGCGACGCTGATGACATCCTTCATCAGACCGGCCATGGGCTTTCCGCCGACGTTGGTGATTTCGAAGGTGTGCCGGTGCAGATGTAAAGGATGAATGTCACCGGTGTCGTTATTGAAGGAGAGCCTATAGCGCTTTCCCTTTTCCAGGCGTAGTTTTTCAATGTCGGGAAAAGATTTGCCGTTGATGGTCCAACGATTGAAGTCCTTCCGATTCCCGGGAATCTTTTCAAACTTCATCTCGAATGTGTGGTCCGGTTCAGGCGCGGATGCGCCGGTTCCGAACTGCGCATAATCCCATGGACCGCGGCCCACGTTGGCTGGCTGCTGCCATTGTGGCTCTCCGCTCTTGTTCGCGTATTCGACCACCACGCCCATGCCCATCCTGCGTTCGTCGTCGTTAGTCGAACCGAGTACCCAAACGCCTGGGTTGTTCATTTCGACAAGCGCGTCGACGCGTTCGGCGATGTCGAGGTAGAGCACGTCCACGGTCTGCGGCCGCACCAATGGATTACCATCCATCGCAACCACGGTAAAGCGGTGGCCCGGAAGCGCCAGCCTGATTTCGTCGGTCGCACTCGCATTCAGAAGACGAAACCGGACGCGTTGTCCAGCGCGCACGCGAATCGGTTCTCCGGCGCCGAGCATCTTGCCGTTCAACGTTGCCGAGCGATAAGCAATCTCCCACCCGTTGTCGGGAGGACCCATATGGGCAAGCGACGGCTCCCAGTGATGAGCTGCAATGCAGATTTCCTGATCATAGTTGCCAGGTTCGTGCGCAGGCTCGACAATCGCGAGACCAAACTGGCCCGAGAAGCCGGCTCGGCTGAGATCAGCATGCGCCATCGAGTGGGTGTGATACCAGCGGGTCCCTGCGGGTTTGGGTGTGAAGCGATAACGGCGATGGCCGTGGGCCGGAACTTCAGGCGTCCCTTCTTCAACCGATCCGTCGACGGCCGAGGGAATCAGCTGCCCGTGCCAGTGGACGGTCTCGGATACGTCCGTATCATTGAAAACATCGACGGTTACCGGCTTTCCCTCGTTGAATCGCAGGATCGGACCAGGCACGGACCCGTTGTAGCCCACTGTCTTGATGATCTTCCCTGGACCTATCTCGACTGCAACGGGAGCAATGCGGAGCGTGACGTTAGGAGTTGCCTCTGCGGCTCTCAATGAGCCAAGCGGGGCAAGGCCAGCCAAGGCCAACCCCGAAAGCTTTAAGAAGTCACGGCGATCCATAGTTCCATTCCTCCTCGAATCGCTTACCCTTGCTACTTCGACTTTGCCGCCATCTGTATCGGCGTGCCCGCTCTCATTTCATCCGTGGCGCGCCGGACGACCATATCACTGGGCTTCAGATTCCCGAGCACTTCCACCAGGTCTCCTCTTGCAACACTGACAGGACGGCTGTGGAGCTTTCGCCCGCAGGTTTTGAAACTCACACCACCCGTAGGTCCCCAAAACATCCTTTATGTCACGTCCGGATCCGATCACTTTAACTGGCGTGGTCTTCTAGAATGTCATCGATCGCCAGCTTTTGGCAAGGACAAGGTGTTTCGGGCCGACAGAAAGTTGTGAGCCTGTTACCCGAGAACGCGAAGCATTTACGCCACAGTACGTAGTGTTGTGAAATAGCATCCCCACAAAACTCCCCACACTCCGGCTTCGTGTGGCGCTTTCAGCGGAACTTGCGGGCTGCAAGTGTTTGAAACGTTTGGCTCCCCGGCATAGGTTCGAACCAAGGTTCACAGCTCGCCATTAAGTGCCGTTGACTGTGACTCGGGCCCGATGCGCTCAGGCGAATAGATGATGCTCCCGGTCCACTTTGGCCGCCCACGATGGCCCGATCAATGCCCTGGAGCGGGATGTTGCCAAGGTGCTCCAGGAGAGGCTCGATAGAAAGGAAGCGACATCGTGCGGGCGCGTTTTGGAGATGTTCGATTCGCGGAATGCCATACCGTCGATCCTCGACGCTGACGCCCCACCAGATGTGCGGCAGCCGTGCAGCAAACGCAAGCTTGCCTTGCAAGAGTTTGGCCATGCGCTTTGATCGTTTCGTGAGGACTTGGTAGGTGTGCCAGTTCGCTCGTTGCATCACCGTTGTCACCCCGAGTATGTAGTCGTCCGGCACGTCGTCCTGGAAGAGGTCGAAGACCATGCGTGGTCGCGGCCAGAGAAAAGGCTCCGTCAGTTTCTCCGGCACGAGTCGCACATCAAAACCCTGTTCATAGGGATGTCCTGGAACCCCGCGAAAGCGCTCTGCGAACACTTCCGCATAGCAGTGCTTGCATCCCGGACTAACCTTCTTGGCGGGTGACATCGCTATTCCTGTCGCGATACTGAAGGGTGCGAGCAGGAAGACGACCGCGGCATAGCTTAGCTGTTGCAGCGCGTTATATGCCCCCGGCGTTTCCACGATGTGAAGGGTCAGGTAGCTGAGCAGGGCACGGCCGGCGTCGGGCACGATCCGCCATGAGGCCGGAATCAGGCGATGCCACTCCGGCGAGGCGAGCAGCAGTCCTCATCGACCAGTCGATGCTCACAGGCGAATCCGTACCGATTGAGGCCGGTGTTGGTTTTCTGACCTACGCGGGCGCGCTTATCCGGCGCGGCGAGGCCGTGGCCGAAGTCGTCGCGTCGGGCGCGCGCACGAAATTCGGGCGCAGCGCCGAGCTCATCCGCACCGCTCACGTCGAAAGCACCGAGCAGAAGACGATTTTTCGCGTAGTGCGCAACCTCGCTTTGTTCAATGGCTGCGTGACGGTGCTGTTGGCCGCCTGTGCTTTGTATTTGGCCATGCCGCCCGCGCAAATCGCGCAGTTGGTGCTGGTTGCCGCCCTGGCTTCGATTCCGGTGGCGCTCCCGTCGATGTTCACGCTCGCGGCGACGGTCGGGGCACGGGCCGTGGCGCGGCGCGGTGTGTTCCGACGCGCCTCTCGGCGCTCGATGAAGCAGCCGGGATGGACATTCTTTGCGCCGACAAGACCGGAACGCTGACACGCAACGAACTCACGGTCACGGCGTGTCGCGCGCTGCCTGGGTTCGACGAGGCGCAAGTGCTGACGATGGCGGCACTGGCGAGCTCCGATGGTGGGGCTGACACCCTGGACGCGGCCATCCGTGCCGCGTCCCAGCCGGCGAATGTGGCTCGTTGGAAGCTCATCAACTTCACGCCCTTCGATCCCGCGAGAAAGATGTCGGAGGCTGCGGCAATCGACGTCGATGGCAACCACTTGAGGATCGTCAAGGGCGCCTTCGCGGTCGTCGCAGCGATTGCCGAGTCATCGCCTCCAGCGGCGGCAATAGTCGAAGAACTTCAGGCCAAGGGTTTCCCGCGCTCTCGTCGTCGCGGTGGGGTCGGCCGAACCGCTGCGCATTGGCGGGGTGATTGCGCTGAGCGATCCGCCGCGCGAGGATTCCCCGGCGTTGGTTGCCCAGTTGCGTGGGTTGAGCGTACGTATGGTGATGGTCACCGGCGACGGACCGCTGACGGCGCGGGTCGTCGCGGAGGAGGTCGGAATCACCGGGCCGATCTGCGCGACGGTGCCGCTGCCCCACGATATCCGCGCCGAAGAATTCGGCGTTTTTGCAGGTGTATTGCCCGAGGACAAATACGCGCTCGTCCAGGCATTTCAGCGCGGCGGCCATATAGTCGGCATGTGCGGCGACGGCGCCAATGACGCGCCCGCGTTGCGGCAAGCGCAGATGGGCATCGCCGTTTTCACCGCGACCGATGTGGCGAAATCGGCAGCCGGCATCGTGCTGACCGAACCCGGCCTCGGCGGCGTCGTTGCCGCCGTTCAGGAAGGGCGCACGACGTTCCAGCGAATTCTAACCTATACGTTTCGATCCATCGTCCACAAGGTCGTCCAGGTGCTCTTCTTACTGGCGGGGCTGGTCATCTCCGGAACCGCCGTACTGACACCGTTGCTTATGGTGCTGATGATGGTGGCCGGCGATTTCTTCGCCTTGTCGTCGGCGACCGACAACGTTCGGCCGTCGCCGACCCCCAATGTCTGGCGGGTGAGGAATCTTACGATCGCCGGCATTGTCCTCGGGTGTTGCGATCTTGTCTTCTGTATCGCCAGCCTCACGGTCGGGCGCTTTGTCCTGGGCCTCGACAGTAATACCCTGCGGACTCTGACGGTCGTTACACTCGTGTACAGCGGCCAGGCGATTTTCTATGTTTCGCGCGAACGCCTGCATTTGTGGAGCTCCCGGCCTGGCTCCTGGTTGATCGCGTCGTCAATACCGGCCGCAGCGGGAGAGTTGTCTTGTATTTCCTGATGGGCCACCGGCATGCGGGGTTGCTTTGCGCTGGGAGGTGTTTCGCTTAGCAACGCTGACACCGTGTTATCGAGTGTCCCGTTTGCGGAACTCGCTCCCAGCAGCAGTCGACCGCAAACCGCCGTAGGCGCAACGAGAGCGCTAGTTGGTCTTCGACGCCATCTCGCCCAGCTTCTTCAGCAGAGCCGCGGTGTCTTCGTGCACGTCGATGCGCTGTCCGCCCCGGCTATTGCCGCCCGCGCGGCCCATGGCGGAATCGATGGGCGTCTTGCCCTTCAAATCCACGGCGTTCAAATTCGCGTGACGATCCACCAGGAACTGCACGACATCGTTCCAGCCCCAGAAGGCCGCGCCATGCAGGGGAGTCTGGCCTCTGCCGTCGGCCGCGTTGATGTCGCCGCCGGCTGCCAGCAGAAGTTCGAGCGATGCGAGCGACCGCTGCTGAACGTCGGGGGTGGTATAGACACCGCGCGTATCGGCATCCACGGAGCCAAGCCCGGCGGCCGCCATGGTTGGAGTGGTTCCTCGGTTGTTCGGAAGATTCACCAGCGCGCCGTGCGCGAGGAGCAATTTGATAGCGGGCGCATCCAGCGCCTTGGCGGCGCGCAGCAATGGCGTGACGCCGATCCCAATCATCAAATCCACGCCACGGTCGGCGCCCACCGAACGATAGGGCGGCAAGAGCTTCAATTGCAGGTTCGGATTTGCTCCCTTGTCCAAAAGCTGCTCGACGATCTGCAAAGGGGTGGTCTCATCGAGCGACGGGCCGTCGGCTCTTCCACCATGCGGAATCGTATTCATGTCGACGGCGCAGTAGAGCGGACTGCGGCCCCACCAATCCCATTTGTCCACCATCGCGCCTTTGCCGATCAGATATTTCGCGGTATCGAAGTGGGCGTTGGTGATGGCCACAATCAGGGGCGTGACGCCTTCCGGATCGGGCATGTTCAGTTTGGCGCCGCCTTCCACCAGGCTCTGGACGCAGGACAGGCAGCCTTCACGGGTAGCGTAGAGCAGCGGAGTGAATCCACCGTAAGAGAGATGCTGGGCGCGCGGCTCTGAGCTGATCTGCGCCAGCCATTCCTCCACGTGCGAGCGCGCGTTGACGTCGGCGCCGTGCGCGATCAGCTCGCGCACCATGGCCGGCTGGCTTTCAGCCGAGGCCCACATCAGGGCGGTCTGGTCCTTCTGCTTCTCACGCGCGTCGACGTGCGCGCCGTGGTCCAGAAGCAGCTTCGCGGCGGCGACGTTCGAGGTGCGCGCCACCAACATCAGAGCGGTTTGGCCATCGGCGCTGGGCGAATCGGGATCGGCGCCCGCTTTCAGGAGCTTTTCGATGATGGCGGCGTTTCCGAGAAACGCAGCTTCGGACATTGGAGTGACGCCGAACTGGTTCTTGGCTTTGGCGTCCGCGCCGGCGAGAAGGAGGCGGTCGACTAGTTCCGCGTCCCCGTTGTGCGCGGCCCAGTGCAGCGCGGTGGTGCCATCGGAGGCGGGCGTGTTTACGTTTACATGCTGATCGATCAGCGCGATCGCGGCTGGTTGGTTCCCGGCTTTCACCAGATCGATGAGCGAGACGTCGCCAGAGACGCCGGCAAATGCAGGCGCAATCGCGAGCACGGCCACAAGCGAAATCGTTCCGCGCATGTTAGACCTCCGCGAACTTGCCCGAGCTGTCGCCCAGGTGATCCAGCGGAACGCCCGCGCGATCCAGCACCGTGAGCAGCATGTTGGCGAGAGGCGTCTGGTCGGGATACTTCAGGTGCTGGCCGCCTTTGACGGTCTTCCATCCGCCCACCAGCGCGGTGGGCAGCGGGTAGTGGTTGTGCAGATTGCTGTTGCTCATGTTGCTGCCATACAGAATCATGGAGTGATCCAGCATGTTGCCATCGCCGTCCGGCATGGCCTGGAGCTTGGCCAGGAACTTCGCGAAAAGCTGCGTATGATAGGTCTGGATCTTCACCAGCCGGTCCTTTTTCGCCTGCTCGTTGTTATGGTGTGAAAGCGGATGGAACGCATCGGGCACGCCAATCTGATTGTAGGTGAGGTTGCTCACTTCGGCCGCGATCATCATGCTGAACACCCGGGTCATGTTGGCCTGATAGGCCAGCGCAAGCAGGTCGAACATCAGTCCCACGTGTTTTTCGAACTGCGGCGGCGTTCCGGCGGGCGCGTTGGGGATGTCGACGTGCGACAGATCGTGCGCTTCCATTTTCTGGATGCGCCGCTCGACTTCGCGAATGGTGTCCAGATAGTCGCTCAACATCACGCGATCCTGCGGGCCCAGCGTGCGCTGCAGATCGTTGGCTTCGGTGGAAACCAGGTCCAGAATGCTGGCATATTGCTTCCCTAAGATTTGCCGTTCCGCGGCGGTGTCGCCCTGGCCGAACAGGCTCTGGAACACTTTGCGCGGCTCGGTCTCCATGGGGAGCGGAGTGGTGGGAGTGCGGAACGAGATGGTACCTGAGTAACTACAGCCAAAGTCGCGATCGCAGGAGCCGCCGCCGCCGCGGCCTTCAATGGCCACTTCGAGCGACGGAAGCGGAGTGTCCTGTCCGATGTGCGCCGCGGCGATCTGGTCGATGGTCGGGCCGCAGAAAGGATCCTGAGTGGCCCTGGGATGCACGCAGTTCAACCACGTTCCGGGCGTGATGGCGTGTACCGCGGGGCTGATGGCGGGCTTGTTCTCCAGACCGCTGACGATGGTGAGCTGCTTCTGGAAAGCCTGGAGCGGTTTCAGGATGGTCGGGAGATCGAAGGTGGTTCCTTCCGTTGCGGGCGTCCAGTGCTCCATCACCGCGCCGTGCGGGAAGTAGATGAAGCCCATGTGCGGCGTAGGAGCGGCCGCCGTTGCGGCCAGCGCGGTGCGCGCCGGAATCATGGCGTCTAGCAAAGGCAGCGCCAAACTGGCGCCAATGCCGCGCAGGAACGTCCGGCGCTGGAGATGTTTTTTAGTGATGAACATTCGATCTCCTTCTCGAAATCTTAACGGCCCGCCGATGCAACCTGAACGGCGTTGGGCGCCGGGGCCTCCGGCGTTCTTTCCATTTGGAACGGCGCGCTCTCCGCGATTCCCATTACGATGGACGAGAAGCGGTAATTATCGCGCGCGGCATCATGCACAATTTTACGAACGGTCGGCATGTCGTACGCGGTGAGACTTCGGCCGAGCGCATACGACAAAAACTTCTCCGTCATCGTTTCCACGAATTCGGTGGGACGCGACATCAGCGCCTTGCGCAAGTCGTCCGGCCCATCGATGAGGGTGCCGTCCATCAGTTTGCCCGAAGCGTCGATAGCGGTTCGGGTATAGCGATCCTTGTCGCGCCACGCGCCTACGGTATCGAAGTTTTCGAGCGCGAAGCCCAGCGGGTCGATCACTCCATGACACGCATTGCAGGCCGGGTTGGCGCGATGCATTTCCATGGTTTCCCGGACAGTGTGCGGTTTTTCCCCTTCTTTATTTTCCTTGAAGGCCGGGACGTTGGGCGGCGGCGGCGAAGGCGGCGTGCCGAGGATGTTTTCGAGAATATAATTACCGCGCAGCACCACCGACGTGCGGTTGCCATAGGAGGTCACCAACAGGATTGCGCCCTTTCCGAACAAGCCGTAGCGCTTGGAATCGGGAAGAACGACGCGCCGAAATTCGTCGCCGCGCACGTTCGGAATGCCGTAATGCAGGGCCAGCCGCTCGTTGACGAAAGTATAATTCGCCGTCAGCAGATCCAGGACGCTGCGATCCTCGCGCTGGATGCTATCCACGAACAACTCCAGTTCGCGCCGGAACGCCGAGCGCAGGCTGGGGTCGAAGTTGGGGTAAATAAAGGGATCGGGATCGATGTTGTCAATGTCGCGCAGCCTCAACCATTCCGCCGCAAAATTCGTAACCAGGGAGCGCGAACGCGGGCTGGCGAGCATCCTCCGCACCTGCTCTTCGAACACCTTGGGGTCTTTTAGCTTGCCCTCCTCGGCAATTGCAAGCAGTTCGTCATCCGGCACCGTGCTCCACAAGAAAAACGAGAGGCGCGACGCCAGTTCCAGATCGTTAAGGCGATAATCCGAGCCCGGCGCGAGACCGGCAGGCGGCGGCTCGGCGCGGTAGAGGAACTTGGGGCTCGCGACGATCGCGATGAGGCCGTTCTGAATTCCACCTTCGAAAGTTCCGGAGTTCTTCCGGCCTTCCTTGAAGAAAGCCATCGGCGCAACCAGATCCTTCTGAGTCACCGGCCGGCGGAAAGCCCGCTGCGCAACGTCGCTGAGAATCCTGGCGGCGCAGGAAGACTCTTCGCTCTCGTTAGGCGGTGTGCAAACAAAGATCCGCGCACGGCTTTCTGTCAGGACCGGTTTACCGGTTGGATGGAACGGGCCGACGATCTCTATGCTCGGTCCAGCCGGAGCCCTGCGGCCGCCGGGTCCCGCGCCACCGGGAGCAAAACCGTAACCGGGAAACGCCCGTCCGGGAACAAACGACTGCAGCATCCCCTCGGGCTCGGCGAAGCTGTGAGCCGGCGTCGTCAGGCCAAGCTGATGCATTCCAGCTTTCACGTGTACAAACCCGTTGGTGGAGACCGGCAGGCCATCGATAGTAAGAATCCGGTTCGGGCCTGTGATGGTGAAGTCGTAGTCTCCGTCATACGGGAACAGATATTCCGTGACAATGCCGTCCTGCGCTCCGAGCGGCAGACTTTCGGGATCGGCAGGCGCGCCATGCAACACCGCCTTCACAGGCTCGGTAGGCGGAGGATGAGAGATTGCGAGGCGAGTCACTTCGCGCGCCGCGGCGATATATTGATCGAGAAACGAGGGCGAAACCTTGAGAACGTTGGCGATGTTATCGAATCCGTTGCTAACGTCGTCCCTGGGAAGCAGAGCGGCTGCGTCCACATCCACGCCCAGAACGTCTTTCATTGCGTTCGCGTATTCGGCGCGATTTAGCCGGTGCAGCGATACGGTTCCCGGATTTGGGGAAGCAAGCGCGGCTTGATCCAGTTGATTTTCCAGAAATGACACAAACGAGTGGATGGTAGCCGGGTCGGGCCGGGGCATACCGGGAGGCGGCATCATGCCACCGCGCAGCTTGAGCACCGCCCGCTCCCAAATGGCTGCGTCTTTGCCGACGTGCGTGAGGTCCATGGCGTCGAACATCACGTTGGCCGTTTTGGCTTTTTGGTTGTGACAGGTGACGCAGTAGCGATCGAGCATCGCCCGATTCGCGGAAAAGTCGGCTGGCGCGGTGGTTTGCCGTGCGGGAGAAGCGGCAGGCAGTGGGATGGATATCAGTACTACCAGGGCGAACGAAACCGCCACAACCCAGTGACGCATGGTCTTAACCTTTTCTCCTTAAACGATGCCGCCCAGCTCACGGACGTGTCCCCACATGCCCCGATAACAAAGCTCTATAAACATCTCCGGGTTGCCCCACTTGCCGTCGAAATCCTTGGTGGGCGCCGCTGCGATCATTTCTTTCGGCCCCATTCCCTGCTTCATCAGCTTCGCGAACCGATCCTTCAGGGTCGCCAGCATCTGTTGTTCGGCATCCAGATCGGCGTGTGTAATTAAGGACCCACTACCAGGGACGATGCGCGTGTCGGCATTGGTTACGCCGAGCAGGGTCTTTTGCCCCTCCACCATGCCGCCCAGCCAGCCGCCAGTGGTATAGTCCACAATCGGATAGCTGCCAATCGATACCACGTCGCCGGTGGCCAGGATGTTCGGCCCCGGAAAGTAGACGTAGATGTCGCCGTCGGTGTGAGCCTGCGGCGTGTAACCGTACTCGACCGCTTCCTTGCCGAACGCCATCTTTTGGACGCCGCTGTAGAAGGTGTGGTTGGGCAGCGATTCCTTGGGATTCGGCTCGTAGGTACGCTTTTGCCAGCCGCAGTCGATTTCGGTGCCTAGCCAGAGCTTGGTGTTTTCGTGTGCGATGATTGTCGCGCCAGCTTTTCCCAGCGTTTCGTTGGAGCCTGTGTGGATGGGATGCCAGCAGGTGTTGAATAGCACTTGCACCGGCTTGCCTCCGGAGTGATCGGCCACCACCTTCAGCAACTCGGCGGATCGCTCGGCGGAGCCGCCGTTCACCAGCAGGACGCCGTCGGCGCCGAGTACGGCCAGGACGTTACCGCCCGCGCCGGAGATGAGAAGGAAAGTATCGCTGAGCTTGTTGACTTCGAGCGGCGCGTTGGCAGGGGCCGATTCCGTCTGCGCAAAGGCGCGATGGGCCAGAGCTGCGCCGGCAGTTCCACCGGCAATATTTCGCAGGAAGGCACGGCGGTTGGATGGATGGAGCACCGCTACTAGTTTACTATGTGTGGTGCTCGGCGGAGCGGGCGAACGAATTCGGGTAGCGTTCATCAGCGGGACCTCTTTTGAAGCCACGGCACGAGTTGGCCGGCGCCGTGCAAAACGGGTTGATTGCGCCCAATGTTCACCCCGCGCGCCGTCAGGCTTGCTCGAAGTGAGGCACGCGGGCGGCTGTACGCGCCCGATGGACAGCCCGAAGCCGGGCTACGAGTTCGCGGAAGCCGAATGGCTTTGTGACATAATCGTCCGCACCGGCTTCCAGAGCATCCACGATGTGGTTCACCCCATCACGGACGCTCATGATGACAATTCCAGTTTGCGGGGCGAAATTACTGATCTCCCGACACGCCTCAACGCCCCCGACACCCGGCGTCTCGAGGTCCAGTAGGACGAGATCAAAAGGCCGCTGCCGGATGGAAGCCAAAGCTTCTTCCCCATTCTGAGCTTCTTCTGCTGCAAATCCGCTGACACTTAGGCATTTTTGCAACGCCATCCGCAGCGCCGGTTCATCGTCGACGATCAGGATGCTCGTGGGTTGTGATGACAAGGTCAGTCCCTCCTGGGCTTCTGCATGCCGGGATCTACGGCTTCTTCTCCACGATGTTGTTGCCGAAGATGAACCCGATCTCCGCGACGGCGCGGGGTTGGTTCGCGTTTATACCGTTGGGGCCGAAGGCGTCGCCCGGCGTGATGCTGCTCGCGTGAACCCAAGCCAGATCGCCGCGGAAGAAGAATCCGCCGTACTGGAACGTAGGCGTCACGGTGATGGAGGTTCCGGAACTGCCGGGGCCGTACATCAAGTTGATGGCATCGGCGGCAGGGTTTCCCGAACTGGTGATGTATTCAAACCGTACCGGCAGCGAGAAACCGTGCTTGAAGGCATAGCTCGCGAGGATGGCGCCGCCGTTGCTGTGGGCGCCCTGCGGAATGCCGATGCTCGCATTGGTCGGCACGTCGGTGAATTGATAATACGGCTGGATGATCCAGGAACCCTTGGTATAGGTGTAGATCACGTTGTAGATGCTGCCGTTGTTTTGCACGGGCGTCGCGTAGGTCTGGAACTTCGTTTGGCCGTAGTTTCCGCCCGCCACGAACGAAATGGCGTGCGGTCCGTTGGCGTAGGCCAGGGAGCCCGAGAGCCAGGTGTAGCGGTTGGAATAAAAACCATCGTTCCAGCTCAGCGAAGCGGTGAACTTGCCCATGGTCTGATTGACCTGAATACCACGATTCACGGCGTTCTCCTGATTCCACAGCAATCCGCGCTCGATGTTCATGTTTTCAAAGCTGAACGTGTACTCAGCGCCGATCAAAGTGGGCAGGGAGCCGATCTCGAATGACGTGTTCTTGCCGGCCTGGAGTTTCACGAAGGCTACCGGCACGGGGCCGTAAAGTTCCGAGAGAGTCTTGTCGGTTTGCAAGAACGGAGTTCCCAGGGCCGGAACGGTATACGCGCCGGCCTGCACGTAGAACTGGAACCAGCCGTCGGTCTTTTGCAGGAAAATCTGGCCGTTGCTCAGGGCCGCCTGCGTGTTGCTGTCGCCGGGAACATGATTGCCCTGCCACATGCCAAATCCGGTGATGATGCCATTGGCGTCGATCTTGCCGAGAGGTCCGGCGTCGAAAACGAGCGGCGGAAGATTCGACAATGGTCCGGTGCTGGAAGGAGTCGGCAGAGGCCCTGCCGCTGGTGGGGTGGCCGTCTGATCGCTTGGCGTCTGGCCATCCTGCGCGGATGGCGCTTCTTGTGCATGACAAACCGAGCCAAACACCGAGCAAATCGCCACTAAAGCGACGCTATTTATGTATGCGCATTTCATAATTTCCCTTAGATGAATAGACCTGTTTCCTCGGCTTCGAATCGGGTCAAGGCCGGAATCGCTCAGTTTCTGGGAGAACCACGCGTCAATTCCTGCTGCTAAATCCTGGGCTCGACGGCCGTTTTCCTGTGCGTTAAAGATTTTCGCTGTGTCGAATCGACCAGTTTCTGAGTCGTGGGACGGAGATTGGGAAAGCCATCCGGCGGATCATGTGGGCTGTACGATTGAACACGGCGCCGTGACGGCGTTGTAGCCATATCTTGTCCCTTGTCAAGTAGAGTACGAGCGCGACCCTAATAATGTCCTTGAACCGCCCTAACGTTTTCCTAAAAACGCTAGCTCTTCGCTAACGGCAATTGGAACCGATAGCCGACGCGAGGTTCAGTGAGAATGTACCTCGGCCTGTTTGGTTCTGGCTCAATCTTTTTGCGGATTTGGTTAATGATGACGTGCAGGTATTCGGTTTCACCGCCGTAGTCGGGTCCCCAGATCGCCTGGATGATCCTGGCGTGAGGAATAACTACGTTGGGATTCGTGATTAGGAAGTGAAGAACGTCGAATTCTTTGGGCCGCAGATGCAGGTCATTTCCCTTGACCGACGTGCACCGGGTTCCGAGATTGACCTCGATCTCGTCAAAAGCGATCACCCGGGGCCCCTCCTTTGGCGAGAGGGGAATGCGCCGCAGATTCGCGCGTATACGGGCGAACAGTTCCGGCATGCTGAACGGCTTAATCACATAATCGTCGGCGCCGGCATCTAACGCCTCTATCTTGTCGGCTTCGTTTTTACGGACCGTCAGCATAATGATGCCGACGTCAGAAGTGGAGCGTATCTGATAACAGGCTTCGAGCCCACCCATGCCCGGCATGTTGCGGTCAAGAATAATCAGGTCGTATCGATCCTGACGTATTTTCTCCAGGGCCTCTTCGCCGCTCCGCGCGTCTCCGACCACGTAACTCTGCTTAATCAGCGCAGATCTCATGACCCGCCGGATCTGGGGTTCGTCGTCGACGATCAGGACCTTCGCCGAGGTCATGACGGGCTCTCCGATCTCGCGATTGCCAGCGTGAACGCAAATTCCGCACCCTTCTCCAATCTGTTCTGTGCCCAGATTCTTCCACCGTGAGCGGTTATGATATCGCGCGCGATGCTCAAGCCCATTCCAGTTCCGGAAATGAAGGTGTGGGTCGTCGTGCCGCGATAGTAGCGCTCGAAGATAGCCTCCATCTCAGTCTGTGGAATTCCAGGCCCCTCGTCGCGCACCGCGATCGTGACCATGCTCGGCGATGCCTGGCCTGCAATCTCAATTCTGGATCCCGGCAGCGAGTACTTCACTGCGTTGCTGATCAATTGTCGCAGCGCGAGTCCCACGAGTTTGGGATCGATGTGAACCGGCGGAATATCCGGCTGGAGATCAATGTGTATGGGCCGTCCGTCGAGCAGGCTCGACATTCGGTCCACGCTGGCATGGACCAGATCCGAAACCTCCAACTGCTGACGTCTCACCTGAAGCCGCCCGCTCTCAATGCGCGCCATATCAACCGTCTCTTCCACCATTCCGTTGAGCCTGTCCGTCTCTTCTTCCACGACAGCGAGCAGGTCTTCCTCATCCGCCTCGTGGGAATATTCGGAGCGAAGGGTCGTAATGGCACCCTTGATCGATGTAAGCGGAGTCGCGAAATCGTGGGCCAACGCGTCCAGTAGGAGACTCTTCAGGAATTCGCCTTGCCGCGCGGCCTCGATGCGGCTTGCGACCGCCTGACTCCGCAGACGTTCCACCGTGATTGCGGCCAGATTGGCAACTGCCTGCCATGCGGGCTCGGATATCGCCGGCCCGACCGCTCCCAGACTCCCTAGGAGTTTGCCCCCCCAAGTGACAGCGGCTGTGAAACTCTGATCGCCTTCACTGGACATCTTCTGCCAGATGAATTGACAGCCCTCATGGGATGCGATATCGCGGAGCAGGCTAGAATCGGGTTGGCCGTTGGCTATTCCGGCGTAATCTATGCGCCCGTCAAAACCGTTGCAGAAAGCGACGGTTCGAAACCCAAAGTTCTGTTTGATTAGCTGGGCAATGTGAGCACCAACCTCTGGCTCCCCGCCGAGCATCATTAAGGATCGGCTGAGGGAGTACAGCTGCTCCACTTCAGCCTGTCGAGTCTGAGCCTCGACTGCCCGTTGGCGAGCACGCGCCGAGAGTTGACTGGCGGTGAGCGCGGTCGCCATGAACACAAACAAAGCCACCCAGTTTTGCGGATCGGCGATGGTGAGCGTTAGAATCGGCGGAAGAAAAAAGAAGTTGAGGCAGAGCATCGCCGCGATCGAGGTCGTGGTGGATTCCAGCAAACCCCATCGGGCGGCCACGACCAGGACCAGCAAAAGATAGGCGAAGCCCGCAACGAGGGCACTTACGTGAAAGACAGAAAAGCAAATGTACGTGATCGCGGCGACTAGAATTGCACAGACAAGGACTCTTGCAGAGGCTTTGCAAATCCGCTGGGCCCTTAAACGCGTGAAACTCCTCCCCGTCCGCATCAATGTGCCTCTCGGTATCAGAATAACGGAATCGCTCGGCGAACCCGGGTCGCTTGCTACTCTTTATAACTTCTTGATGAGTTTTCGAGGACTTCGTTAGGCATTTGTAAATACGCTGTGATGACAGTCTCAGATTTCTTGGCTGAGTGCCGAGGAACGTTCATTGATGATCCATGGTCTGGTGTTTTTTGGCATGTTGCTTCTAGGAAGCCTTCTGCTCGCAGATCGGAAATTGGTTCGATTCTGGCCTCGCAGGACGGGACTTTTGGGTTTCACGCCGGGACGCCGCAGGCAACAACGACAAGCAGGAGTCCTGCTGGTGATCTTGTTTTGCACTCTCTGTGGCTGGTTGATCCTGAAACGTGATAACGCTGGCCAAAAGTCATTCGGCGAATGCCGCAGTCTGGAGAGGCGCGGAATCCTGCTTCAAGCACGCTAATGCGCATTACTAGTGGGAAGGGTGCGGCGCCGCCCGAAATATATCGTGGTCAGCGACGCCTCGGAAGATCACACGTACAACTTCGAATCCCTCGCTAACGCGATCGAGAAGATCCGGGTTGATCTGGGGATTCGCGTCGAGGCCGCCAGAGAACCGCAAATTTGGAAGAAAGACAAACCTAGTACGAAGCGGTGCGCATTGCACCGAATCCGTTATTCCGATGTGGACGAGGCACTAGGGAAGAAGCCGGACGAACTCGATGGATGGCTGCTTTACATCAAGCCTGGCATCACCGGAAAAGAGCCGAGGGATATCCTAAAGTACTCAGACGAGCACACGGACTTTCCGCATGAGACCACGGCCGACCAGTGGTTTTCCGAATCGCAATTTGAATCCTATCGCGTGTGAGCAGGCTGTGGCAGAAGTCCTGAAAAGCCCAAAAGTCGCCCTGCCGGCAAATTACCGGGCGCAGATAGAAAGTGCACAAGGGGGTTCGCAGAACGCAGTGAAGTTGATCCAGGCCGCGCAGA
>Ga0182024_10003858_pt1 | contig 35142 bp, 35 predicted proteins | sample P32metaG_FD_120480 | JGI IMG/M metagenome (GOLD analysis project Ga0182024, IMG submission 120480) | Permafrost microbial communities from Stordalen Mire, Sweden - P3-2 metaG (Illumina Assembly) | ecosystem: Environmental > Terrestrial > Soil > Wetlands > Permafrost | place: Sweden: Stordalen...
ACCCGAGGTTCTCAAAATTGAGAGCCTCCCGATCCCCACGCCGCAGAGCGGCGAAGTATTGATTCGCGTGAAGGCGTTCGGGCTCAACCGCTCCGAGCTGTTCACGCGGCAGGGCCATTCGCCCAGCGTCAAGTTTCCTCGCGTGTTGGGCATCGAGGCGGTTGGAGTCGTGGAGTCAGCGCTAGGAACCGAGTTGCAAAAGGGCGATATCGTCGCGACCGCGATGGGCGGCATGGGGCGGCAGTTTGACGGCGGCTACGCCGAATATACCTGTGTGCCCGCGACACAGGTGCAGGTCGTTAAGACCGAACTCCCCTGGGAAACCCTCGGAGCCATCCCGGAGATGTTGCAGACGGCGTGGGGCTCATTGTTCAAGTCGCTTCGTCTCGAAAAAGGCGAGCGTCTGCTGATCCGCGGCGGCACCACCTCGGTTGGTCTGGCGGCCGCGGCCATCGCTAAGAGCCACGGCGCCTTCGTCGCCGCGACCACTCGCAACCCTGACCGCGAAAAACTGCTGCGGGCCAGCGGCGTCGACCAGGTGTTTATCGATACCGGCTCGATCGCCGAACAGGTCCAGGAAGTCTGTCCGAAGGGAGTCGACAAAGTGCTTGAATTGGTGGGCACAACGACGCTCAAAGACTCGCTACGTTGCGCCAAGCAGCGCGGCATCGTTTGCATGACCGGCATTGTCGGCAACAAATGGTCCTTCGACAATTTCGCTCCAATGGAGGCTATCCCGACTGCGGTCAGTCTGACCACCTATGCTGGCGAATCGGAAGATTTCATGCGGACGCCGCTCGAGGATCTGGTCGAGAAGATCGCAGCGGGCACATTGCACGTCCAAGTCGGCAAAACCTTCCACCTCGACGAGATCGCTGAGGCCCATCGCTGCATGGAGGAGAACAAGGCGGGCGGAAAGATCGTCGTGCTGACCTAGCAGCGCTCCAGAGGGGGAACAGCTCAATACTTCCCAGAATGGTAGTGGTGTCATTTGAAAAGGGTTCGCGAGTAATTCTAGCCCACGGACGGAACAAGATTTGTCTTTGGTGTAGGAGAGTGCTATGAGTCGACCTCTTACTACTTACTGGCTCTCTCTGAATCTTCGAAAACCACGTCGGTGTATGCGTTGCGATCCTCAAAGCACAAATTCACCGCCCGTGCATGCGAGCGCGTTCGATGGATCACACCTGCTGGGATTGTGAATACCTCTCCAGGCTTCAGACGAAATGTACGGCCGTCCGCGAGATCTATTTCCAGATCGCCTTCCACGACCAGGAAACACTCATCGGAACGCGGATGCTGATGCCAGCGAAATTCGCCCTGCATCACCGCCAATCGCACGCAATGATTGTTAATGTTCACGACGACGAAATTCTTGTAGGGCTGGTCGACAGAGTCGGCCTGTTGCTTCAAATTCACCACCGTTAGCCCGGGAAACGCCGCATCTTCGCTGTGCGTGCCCCCCTGGTCGTTCTGGTTGGTTCTGTAATCCGTCATGCCCATGCCCGCTTGCTCCCCGCCCAACTATGCGAGGATATTGCCGCTTAGTTAGACAGCAAGTCAATCCGCATGGTTGGAGGCGACAGCGTCATTTCTCATCTTTTTTCAAATGACCCCATTTCCCCCAGAATTCGTTCCAAGGAAGACGACCAATGTTGGAGTGCATTTAACGCTGCGTCAGAGGGCTGGCGTCCTCCGTTTACTGCCCTATTATTTTTTCGATGCGCGGGTCGGGGAGCAGCCACATGACAGCGACAAGAACGTAGCAGGCGAAGGCGATCCACGGCTGCACGAACGACAGGGGAATTGCCGCAGCGTAGACCACGATAGACAGCGCGCCCTTCCTGTCATTTCCAATCGATGCCGCCAGCATTGAATCTTTTCCGTGGTGGGCGATCAGTGTCTTCGTCAGAAGGAAATAAGCGGTTCCGGCGAACAGTAACACCACCCCATATAACGCCACCGGCCAAGGCGCAAAATGGTTCTCCCCCATCCAGGCGGTAACGAACGGGGTCAACGAGAGCCAAAACAACAAATGCAGATTCGCCCACAGGATGCCGCCCGTAACATGCTTTGCCGCCTGCAGGAGGTGATGATGGTTGTTCCAGTAGATGCCGACGTAAACGAAACTCAGGACATAGCTGAAGAAAACAGGAAGGAGTGGAAGCAAGGCCGCAAGACCGGTTCCTTTTGGAGACTTCATTTCCAGCACCATGATAGTGATGATGACGGCGAATACCCCGTCACTAAAAGCCTCCATGCGGCCCTTGGTCATCCTTCCTTCTCCTTCTTTTGGTTTGAGGGTTAAGCGGGAGCAGCTCAGTTCCGGGCCGTTTCCCCCAACGCCCATCTCCTTGGCTTCGACGCCGAGTTTTCGCAAAAGACTCGCTGGTGTATTTCACGCGTAGATTCTTCGGCTTTATGTACGAAATCCCTGAATGCGGTTTGCACTACCGGTCAAGGTTCCAGAACAAGTTGCCTGTTGAGTTGTCCGACCTGATCAGTGCAGGAGAGCTTCCCAATCCGGTGGAACTCTTCTCGCTGGGCCTGGTGCCGGCTGAGTCGCTGGGTGCGAACGAGGCGGCAGCAACTCCGCGCCCTTGATCATCCGCTGCTTTTCGTAGTCGAAGAACCAATCCTCTCCCGGTTCGAAGCTGGCAACCACAGTATGTCCCGTTGATGCGTGGTGTTTTGTCGCATGTTGGCTTGGAGAACTGTCGAAGCACCCGATGTGCCCACACTGTGCGCATCGACGGAGGTGAAGCCACCAGCCCCCCGCTGCCAGACATTCTACACAGCCGTCCCCACTTGGCTTTGAAGCAGTGTTAATTCCTGGATGATCTTTCTTCATCGCATTCTCTCCAATCAATTGCCGGACAGTGTCTATACTTCCTGGAACCGCGACAAGCCGGCGGAGTTTATCCGCCGCCCTGCGACTGCGCTGAAAAAAAGCTAGCATGCCGCGTCATGCCTAACTCCCCACCGCTTATTCCTTATCGTCCCATCGAACATAAATTATGGCGGTGCGCACATGACTTTCAAGCCAAACGTCCACACCAGCGAGGCGATAGATCCAGCGGGGTTTAAGCTCCTTCACCGACTCGTCCGCGACCTTATCCAAAAACACCTTGAACAGCAAAAACTCGTTATCCGGTCCCACCGTCTTGACGGCTTCCGCCGTAGCAGTAATTGCGTCCATGTTGTTGTGGATGCGTTTGACCGTGTTGTACACGTCCAAGGTAAATTCTTTGGTGATCTCTACGTCTTGCCTGGTGCCTATATCCGTAAGATGACCGCCTACGAATGTGTCGAACTTATAGGCGAGGATCTCATCGAACACTTTTAGGTACTCATGGAAGTTTGTGGAGAGATCAAATCCCTGGAACGGTGCATAGCCGGAAGTGACCGAATCAACGACCATCAGAAATTTGGCTTCGGGAACGTAGATGAAAAGGTCGCCCTCGGGCGAATGATAGTGATGGCCCGTGAGCTCGACAGTTTTGCCGCCAAGTTGGATCGTCTTCTCGGACTTGAATGTTACGTTTGGCACCAACCGATTCGGGTCGTTCATTTCCTTTAAGAAGTCGCTGACGCCTTCGAGCGCGACGATCTTGAGATCTTTGATGTTCTTAAATGCTGCGGATCCGCCGATATGATCCTTGTGCGAATGCGAGTAGATCAGCATCTTGATCGGCTTGTCAGTCACTTTGGAAACTTCCAACGGAATGCTCTTTCCGAAGCTTGCCGGCGCATCAAAGACGATGACTCCTTCATCGGTTACCAGGAATGCGGATTGCCACCCGTTGTCCGACATGACGTATACACCGCCACCAACGTTTTTGACCGCATAGCCAAGCTTTGGATCGGTCTTCCAAAACTTCGCCTTCACTGCAGGCAGAACAGGAACATATTCTTTCAAGGACTCTTGGGAAGACTGCGCCGAGACTTGCCCGCCCCAGACGGCAGCGAGCATCAATGCAAATATGAACTTTTTCATTTTAGTTCTCCTTGTGACTGAACGTCGTTTAACTACACCAATGGGATTTACTGGTTTGGGCACACCAAGACCGTGCCCAAAATTCGTCACCAAAAGATGGACGGGAATCCTCGTTTTGCCGCTAAGTGCTCACTCTTTATCTACGACCAGCAACAGCTTGCCCGCGCCGCCCTTCGCTACCGCTGCGTGTCCCTGCTCCGCATCCTGCAGCGGCAGCTTCCGGCCGATGGGAATCTTCGACTTTCCAACCTTCACTGCCTGCGCCATGTAGAGAAGTATCTTTGGGTCGGGGCTCGCGTACACCGGCACGACCTTGACCGATGGGAAGTCCTTGGCATTCTGGGGAGCTCCCAGGACAGATGCGAACACTCCGCCTCGTTTCACTTTGGCGATCAGCTTTTCGGCGGTCTCGCCATTTACCGCGTCAGCGACCGCATCCAGCTCTGGCAGATTCGCCATCGACTTTTCATCGTCGGTTGCAACAATCTGATCCGCGCCCAGGCTCTCCGCTTCCTGAACCTGGCGTTTGAGAACCCCAGCGATCACCACCGCACCGCGGTCCTTTGCGGTGAATACTGCCGAGCGCCCCACGTTACCAACGGCTCCGGTGACGAGCACCGTTTGACCGGACTGAATTCCCGTGCCCACGGAGATCAATTGGTTACCAGTTGTCGTAACGAGCGGCAGTGCAGCAGCCTCGATGAGATCAAGCCCCGCGGGAATCTTTGCAAGGCTGGATGCCTTGACGACGCAAAGTTCGGCATACGTCTGGTCGGCCATCGCGAACACCTTGTCGCCGACAGCAAATCCCGACACTCCCGGCCCGACTTTGAGAATCGTTCCTGAGAGGTCAACTCCAACGACACCGGGAAACTTGATCGGAGCGGCGTCTTTTGCGGCTCCAAAACGCCGCATGATGTCGAAAGGGTTGATGCTGGTGGCGGCGACCCGCACCAGTACTTCACCTCCTGCCGGAACTGGATCGGGCAACTCTTCGAACTTCAGTTCTTCCGGTCCTCCATACTTGTGAACAACGACTGCTTTCATCATTTGCCAACTTTCTGCGCCGTATGAAGCCGTGATCTTTGCGGTGAAATGTGAAAACGCGCCCGCACTTCTGTTCCTGCAGTCGAGAAGTGACGATCAGCGAAGAGTAGGGGAACATCCCAGTTCGCACTAGACGGCAAAGCCGGGAATTAGATTTCCATAATTGGGATAATTTCAATTACAAATGCGAGTCAAGGTGAAGGCTGCAGATGCCATTCGGCGCAGAAAGGAATATGGTCCACTTCAAAAAAGCCGCTTTTTAGCGCAAGACCAAGAACTTAACGTTTCCAATTGCTTCCGAAGACGACTCGGCCAATGATTGCCAAACGTTGCGAACGAATCGACTCCATTCCCAACGCATGTCCAACACTGGTTTGATAAGCTTTTGATCCGGCTTTTCTGCGAGAGATGAACATAAAGACTAGTTCATCGAGCCAGTAAATGCAGAACTATAAATTCCTGAACCACATTGTGCTTTGCAACGTCTTCTTCGCCATCATTTGCATTCCCACCGCCGGTAAGCTGGTTGACGTTATGGGGATTCCCTTGTCCATTTCCATTTACTACTTTCCTTTTGTCTATATTTTTGCCGATATCACGACTGAAGTTTATGGTTATGCGATCGCGCGGCGTGTGTTGTGGTGCTGCATCTTCGCGCAGGTGTTGGTGATCGCCATTTTTGAATTTGTAATCTTCTACCCACCCTCTGCGGTCATGACAAACAATCAATCGTATGTTGATGTACTATCGGCGGCCCCTCGTTTGGTTTTATTCGGCACTCTTGCGATGTTTACGGGCGACATTGCCAACAACTATGTTCTGGCAAAAATGAAAGTCTGGACTAATGGACGATACATATCGGGGCGTTTTGTCGTGTCGACACTATGCGGGCAAACGGTGAATACTGCCGTGTTCTACATATTCGCTCTATGGGGGATTATCCCAACTCGCGTACTAACAAAGAGCATTCTAGCCGCAAGCCTTACAAAGGTCAGTGTGGAACTTATTTTATTGCCAGTAACACTTAAAGTATCGTTGTGGCTCAAAAGAATCGAAAACGTTGATTACTTTGACCGTGCAACGAATTTCAATCCATTGAAATTCTAGAATTGCCGAGCTGCCAGGTCCGCCTGCAGACTTCGGTCCTCTACTCATCCTCTAACCTCTACCCTTACTCTCGCGTTCCTTTCATACCCGACCATCAGGCTTTCGATCTAATAACGTCGAACGTTGCCGTACTTGAAGAAATTGTGTTGCTGCTCGCGGACAGAATCCGAACGAGGTTGCGACGAACGACTCATGGTGTCACTCAGTGCCGCAATTTGCTTGCGTAATTGCTTGTTTTCAGCTTCAAGTCGAAAGATTCGTTGCTTTAGGACAACCACGTCCTCACGATCGTCGCCACTATTCATTGAGTCACCCTGCTCCCTCTTCCCTTTTGCAGCCGACTTTCGTTTCACAACTTTAGCTTCTTGCCGCTTCGTTTTTTCCATTGCTGCCCCCTCTCATAAACAAATCATAAACAAAATGGGTTCCTTCGGTCTTTCCAAACAAAGTGAGCACACCGATCTTTCGATTGCTATTTGTCTCGCATGGCCAGCAAGAATCTACACCCGACCACAGGATCAATCCTGTCCGCTTCCGCCAGTACCCATTGGCTCCAACGTTCCAACTCTTCCCTTGAGCAAGCCGAATTGTCAGTCTGTGTCGCACGAATTGCTTCAACGTACTTCCTGATTGCTCCGGCCTGCTGAAACGCAGCAGCGCTCTTGAGCAGACGATCGATGCGGGCTTGTTCGAGCCGCTTCTGTCGTTTCCGTTCTGCCCGCTCCGCTTGGAGCTTCTTTTCCCGCTCTTCCTCTTCCAGTTCGGCCTTGCGCTGCACGCGCCATTCATGACTGCGCATGGTGCCTTCGCGGTATTGCAGCTCCGCGGTCAAGATGATCTGTATCGCAATCTCCGTAATGCGCGTTTCAACCTTGCCCTGCTCATCGTCCTGCCAGGCAATGCGCTCGTTTTCCGAACCGGGGCTCTGGAGAATTGATACCGACAGCTTCGCATCATCGGCATCCGGCGAATTCGCCGCATATCCCCGGCGCTTTGGTCGCTTGAGCCGGTCCAGACGGATGCCGACCTGTCGCTGATAGAAGCTGAAATGGATGCTCCGCGCTTCGTGATCGCTGATCGCAGGCTTGCCATTCATCATTGCCGCCGCGAGAACCAGGGTGTTCAACACCCGCAGCCTCCTTCGCTCGAAGGGAGTATCGAATAGCGGGGCATCCCACGATGACGGGAAGGAACTGGCGCGATGCCGTTCTCGCCGTTGCTCATCTTCCTTCAGGAGCCTGTCGATGGCAGGATGCCATATCCGCACCTCTCGCGGGACAGTCAACTTGCCAACAGTTTTGGGAATACGTTCGCGCACGCGCTCAATCGATTCCTCGAATTCCGGAGGCGGCGGCAGAGCGGCCAACAGTTCCTCTTCGCTCCAACCCGAATGCCAGTAACCCACGCCCGCGCCGACGAGGACCTCATCGTCCATACCAGGCGGACGCTCGGCGAGCGCCACCTGCGACGTACTCTTTCCAGCCGCCTTTTTTGCCCAATGCCCAAGGCCGGGCGTAGGAATTTCCGCCCGCGTGCACGCCTTCTTCAGAGCAACATCGGAAATGCCGAAGCGCGGGGCCAGAATCTTCATCGGCTCCGACCAGACAAGCTCGTAGAGTTGCTTCCGGGAAAGCCGTTTGGCCATCGTAATCTCCAAAATCTGCGTTGGATTTCATCTCAACGCAGAGGGGTTTCTCGGCAGCGTACCTCTCGTTTGATTTGCCGGCACCAGCAAGGAACTTGTTTTCGGGCATGGTCTCGGCTTCCTCGACACCAACATCTCACAACCGCAACGAAACCAATCCGCAAGCTACTGTGGTTTATGTCGGAAGCCGGCTGTTTGTCTCAGAATCTACTTCTGATTTCCTAGATTGCGTGGGCGACAAGCCTAGGTCATGAGTGACCGCTCGAACTTCTTCGCTTGCGGTTAGCTGCCGTGGCTGTAAGCCAACATAACCGGAGATGTTTTCCGGATATCCAGTGATCCTGAGCCATTCTCCGTTCTGCTGGAATTGTGGATCCGGATCCCGGTCACCCACCCAAGACCTTCGCTCGCCCAATGGTCTGACCATCAATTTACCCTTGACATCGGGACAAAATAGGAATAAATAGGACCTATAACTGGAGGTCCTAAAGAATGGCTTCGCACTCTGGGCAACCATCGACGTTCTCTACAATTCCTCTGCATCTTCCCTTTGACCAAAAAAACTGCCCCACGTGCGGGCAAGAAATCCCTCCCGACAAGCTCGAAGAGATCGGGGGCAAGATTGCGGCGAGGGAGCGGGAGCAAAGGCTCGCAATTACCTCGCAGCTTGAGAAACAGCACGCGATCGAGAAGGCACAAGCGGAGACGAAAGCAAAAGCCGACCTTGAATCGGAGCGACAGCAAAGCGCCATCCGAGAGGTGCGTGCGCGGGATGAGGCTCATAAGGCTGCACAGAAACTGGTCGACGCGAAACTCGCGGAAGCAGAGCAGGCCCGTGCTGCCCTTGTTGCCGGGTGGCAACAAGAACTCGTTGGGGCGCAAGCAGCGCAGCGAGCAGCCGAGGAAATGTCGAGGGCTCAGCGGGCAGAGATCGATGAACTGCGGGAGAAGAGTGCGAAAACGATCGAAGCCCTAACCCTAGAGGGGAAACAACGAGAGATCGAGATCCGAGATGAAGCGACGGAAACCGCACAAGCGGCAGTGGCAGAGCGGATCGCAGGGATTGAGAAGGCACGGCAAGAAGCTGAAGAGAGTTTGAAGTTGCGCGTCTCAGAAGCGGAAGCACGCAGTATTGCTGCAGAACAGAAAGAGGGAGAGCTAGCGCTACAGTTGGATGAGCTACGGCAGTCCAACAAGGACGAAATTGAAAGAGTGAAGCAAGGGGTTGCGGCGGAGATTCTGCAAGTCCGGCAAGCTACGGCAGAAGAAACAGAAGCCCGGTTTCGAGAGGCGCTGGCGGCTCGTGAAAATGCCGCCGCTGAGGCGGACGCGAGAGCGCGTGAGGCAGAGGCGAAAGTGTTGACGCTGACGGATGAGCACAATGCATCGCTGGAAGCGAACTTAAAAACGCAACGTGATCTCTTGGAGAAAGCTAAGGAAGATGCGGTCAACGCCGAGAAAGCCAGAGCTTTCGAAGAGAATCAGAAGCTCAGCAATAAGGTGACAGATTTGCAGCGGGCCTTAGAGAACAAAACGGCCGAAGAACTCGGCGAAGGCGCCGAGATCGACTTGTTCGAGTCACTGAGGAAGGAGTTCCGAGACGACGATATTCGCCGGATTCCCAAAGGAACACCGGGCGCGGATATCCTTCACGTCGTGATGCTTAGTGGCAAGAAGTGCGGAACGATTATCTACGATTCGAAAAACCACAACCAATTTCGGCATGAACACGTCTCGAAGCTCCGAGCGGACCAACTGGCCGCACAAGCCGAGCACGCCATTCTTTCAACGCGCAAGTTCCCGCAAGGTACGCGGCAGCTTTACTTGCAAGATGGGGTCTTGCTTGCCAATCCGGCAAGGGTCGTCCTGATTGCAACACTGATCCGACAGCACTTGTTGCAACTTCACGCACAACGCGTAAGCGACATTGAGCGTGAGAGTAAGACGGCGGCGCTTTACGAGTTCATTGTTTCAGAGCGTTGCTCGTCCCTGCTGTCAAGAATCGACGAACGTGCTGAGGACCTTCTCGAACAGCAAAAGAAAGAAATTAGATGGCATGAAAACAATTGGAAGAAGCAGGGAGAATCTGTTCGCGGGATTCAGAAGGCCAAGGCGGACCTCGAGAATCAGCTCAATCTGATCATCGGCACATCAGCAAGCGATGCGGCTGCGTGAGGGGTCATATCATGATCACTCGTATGCCTGCCAAAGCTCAGTCGAAGCCTGCCGAATTGCAAGAGCGACGACTGGACCGAACAATCTTGCGGACGTATCGCGCCACCGTCGACCTGGACGAACTCATTCCGAACCCAAAACAGCCGCGGCTTGGGCCGAAAGAGGATGATGAACTTCAGCGGCAAATCGAAGCCAACGAAGGCATATTCGAACCGCTCCTCGTAGAACCACATCCGGAACTCCCCGGGAAATATCTGATCATCGACGGTGATCGACGCTGGACAAATTCTCGGATTCTCGTAGCGCAAGGACGCGAACAGTATCGTCGAATCCCGGTGGAGATCACGGACCGACCGCTTTCGGAAGACGAGAGGCTCCGTGTTTGGATATACATTCACCGTCAGCGAAAGGAGTGGGACGCCCGCGAGAAGGAGATGGTCGCCTGTCGTCTCGTTGATCTCGTTGGGCGACCCAGCGCCGCCAATATCCTGGGAATCACAGTCCGAGAGCTCGACAAGCTCGTCGAAATCTATGAACTGTCGGGTCGGTTTACTACCCTACGTGACCCTAGTGCCGCCATTACATGGGCGCGAGAGCTAATGGGTGTAAGCAAGAAACTCCTCGTTCCGACCGTGGTGGACGCCGTAGTAAAGAAAGTGAACGAAAAGCGAATTACGAATTCGAAGGACCTTAGAAAATTAAGGACGATACTTCCTGATCCAGTAGCCCGAGCTCAGTTCCTGAGCGATGCTGGCGACCTCGAGTCGGCGGAGCTTCGAGTTCGTCCTGCCGAGAAGGAACGTGACGAAGAACCCATAAGCGGATTAGGGGCTGCTTTAGAAGCAATGAAGAGTGTCCCCTGGACCACTCTTCATGAGCTGAAAGGAGATGAAAGGGTTCTGAGAAAGCTTGATGAAGCCGAAAGCTTGCTGAGGTCACTACGGAAGGCGCTGACTTCCGAATGATCCATGAGCAGGGAACCCATTGGGCGATACACAGAGAGTGAGACGAGTTTCCTGAGGAACGGTAGAGATAAATGGTACATTTATTTATTCGCGTTGAGCTTCGTGGCAGCCCTAGTTGGCAGGATTACGAGAACTTGCACGCGTATATGGAAAAGAACAACTGGTATCGCAAGATCCAAGGAACCACGGGCGAGAGCAGTTTACCCCACGCTATGTATCACGGGAATTCCGAAAACAACATCTCGGCAATTACTACCGCCTTGCGACAAGGCATCCAAACGAACATTTGGTCTCAGGCGATCGTTCTCGTTATTTCCGCGCAGACGTGGTCAATGGAGCCCGCGTAGCAGCTTTGCCGGGTGAAGTCGGCCGCCAGGACGGTTCGGAGCGCCATTCACGTATTGGCTCGGCCAAAAACAAGCTACTAAACAGCTTTGCCGACATTTGCAGCGCTTTCCTGCTGGAAAGAAGATGATTGGGCCACTACTGATATTCGACAAATCTTTCGTTGAGATGCTCAACCCCGAAGAAGTGTCCGAATTGAGCATGCATTTCAAGTTTGTGGGAACGCCAACTCTTATCGGCGAAATAATTGCAGATCTTAAGTTGGAGCCTTCTGAGAGGCGAGTCCCGTCGGATGTCGTCAAGGCACTGTCGAGGAAAATGCAGAAAGTGCATGGCCTTCAACCCGCCAATTACCGAAAGCTGGCACTTGCAAACCTCTACGCGCACGAGATTTCCATGATCGGCCAGGTTCCAGTCGATGGATCAGCGCCAAACGTGCATGTCACAGGGGATCGTCGAGGCGTGCTCTACGATTCCACGCCAGAACAGATATTGTGGGCGCGATGGGCCAATGGCGAATTCGGAACCGATGACGAGTTGACGGCGACAACATGGCGAAGCGGTATCGAACAAATCGATCTTGACGGACTGGCAGCCATCTGGAAGGAATTCTCGCAGCGACACTTCGGCTCAGCTAGGAATCTAGACGAACTTATCTCCGGGGTCGATGCATTCTTGAGAGATTCTACTCCAGCTGTTCAGCGCGAAATCCTAAATATGACTTTGGATCTTGTCAAGGCGTCGGCACAGGACCGCCGAGTGCCAAATGCGCTAATGAGTATCGGCGAACTGCAATCAGTACTTGAGTTCGCGCCATATGCCGCGTCAGTCCTCCGACTTTTTCTGGCGTTTGTCTGCGGACTGGCGAGAGGGTTCATAGGACCTCGTCCCACAAACTATATTGATCTTCAGTATCTTTATTACTCGCCCTTTTGCATGGTGTTTGTCTCGAATGACAAGTTTCACCGTGAAATGTGGCGAGCTACGTCCGGCGTGCACAGCTTCGTGTGGGGCCAGGATCTTAAAGATGACCTGCATAAACGAATTGCTAGTAGAGGCAAAATGAACGAGTGTGCAACCAATGCCACTAAACAGGAGAGCTCGACGACGGCGCCGCATTCGGTAATCGCTGAGATGTGGAATATCTATATGAGGGCGGCGGAAAAATTCGATCAGCCCGGAAAGGCCAAGACTTTTGAGGATCTTGACCCGGAGATTCAACAGCAGTTCAGGGATGCCATGAAGGAATTTGACAGGATGGACCAGACTAGAAGAGGCTAGGCTTAAAATGCTGAAGAATTCTAACGCTCGCTTTGGAAGGGATAAGACGCTGCGGACCCCAAGTAGAATCGCGAACTTACTGGGTGGCTCCGTGGAGATGTTGACGGCGGTTTTCCAAACCGCCGTCCATCCGAGTGCTCTCACCGATTAAAATCTCAGCTCGCAACCGAAGGGTCGGTTGTTACAGAGAGGCGGGAACCGATCGAATCACTTTCGCTGTTATTTCGCTATGGTGAAAATTCAGGTGACTCCATGCATGGGGAGCCACATTTCGGTACATCGTGCCACGACCAAATATTTTTCTAACTTTTTTGTTTTCAAATCAAAGATTGAAAAGGAAGGACTTCTCTGAGATGGTACGCCTGACTTGGGCGCAGGAGCTCCCGAGTTCAAATCTCGGCGCCTCGACCAAGATGCGTTGTTTGTACTCCGCGGTATAGGTGCGGCGTTTGGCTTCGGCAACCACTTCGGAATCAGGAGGCGAGACCGGCCGGGAGTCGGCGCCAGCCAAAGCCCCCGAGGAAAGAACACCAAGAGAAATGCCACTCATCTCTTCCTTTTTCTTTCTCGCCCTGCTCATTAATTAAGGATACTACCGGTGTCTCACGGATGTTGGCACGGAGGGATTTCTTGTAAGGCACGAAGGAAATTATAGACCGAGAGTTCGCTGACCGGCTCGTAGGAAGTGTCGTGCGTCGTACACGCAATACCCGATTGTTTTTCGCGAATAAACTTTGATAGCTTCTTGTTTATAGGGCTTCCAGCGAATCGCTGGCCACCCATTTGAGTTGACAGATGCCCAGGTGGATTCTTATTTGTCCCAACTGCAAGACTGAGTTTCAGCACTCGCAGATTAGCGATGTTGGACTGGCAAGCCTTCTTCTCGCGGATAAACCTAACATTCCTCCAAGTGGCAACGTCTGCGTCTGTCCGAATTGTGGACACGGCGCTAGCTACCAGCGCACTGATTTGTTTTATCGTGTGTGAAATCACTCGACACACACATTTATTACATATCAAGTAATTACCTTTTGTAGTATCGATAACATGAGTAGCGTACTTCACCCATACTCTGCAACGAGTTCCAGCTCAACAGGGCACAAGGAGAAACAAAGTGAGCGCAGCGGCGAATGTCTTGACCGTGCCGGTGACAGCAGTGGAGAACATTGCGGTGGATGCTTCGTTCTGCCCAGAATGTGAAGAGTGGATGTGCCGAAGCTGCGAACACTGTGCATGCGACCGCGGCTCGCGCTGATTCTGCCTTCGTTGGTCGATCGCCCGCAACCGGACTTCTACGAGATCTCAGGCATTGGCCGGGACTCTTACCAAGTCTTCGACCCGGTAATCGATCACCGCGAAAAAGTCTTTCGATTGATCAAGTCGATTACAAGCTCATCAGTCGCCGCGATCGACACTTCAAGTCCTTCGCCATTCGGTGCGATGCGAACTGAGTCAAGCAACGTTGCGAGGCCGGGGTTTGAATCTCTCGCTTCGAATTGCCGTAACAAAACTCCAACCTGCAGCAACTGGGAGATGGTGGCCGAGTCTTCCGCCGACGAAGAAATCAGCTGGAAGTGAGCTTCCAGATCGCTGGAGCCCTGGAAACTGATAACCATACCGCTCAATTTGCTGAGCAGTTTGCTTGCTTGTGGGAATTGGGCTGCCTCTGGCACGATTTGCCGCAGCGCCTGGCGTGTTCCCCCTTGATTCAACACACCCCAGAAAATACCGCGCCCGTTGATCTGTGATATCAACGCAAAAGCCTTTTCGTTTTGTATCAGGCTGTCTTCCGCGCCGACACGCACTTCAATCAATTGCTCCAGCAATCTTGGAGGGCCGAATGCCACCGTACTGGAGTCTATGAACACCAGGGCCAAGTCAGCACACGACGCACATGGATATAACGTATAACCACGGTAGTCGAAGCCGCGAATCTTGTGCGTTTTCATGTAACTTTTAGCTGATTCAGGATCGAAGTTGCCCAGTGCAACACCCAAGACCTTACGCGAATCGGGAGCGCTCTTGTCGTCGGGGCCTATCTCCGTCTCACCGGAGCCTAAAGCCCACGCCAACTCGTCAATTTGTATATTGTCATCGGCACCGATCGACGCTAAAAAATGTTCAAGATCCGAAAACCGCAAGGGAAGTGCTTGGGACTTGAACTGTGCATACCAAGTAAATTTACGTGCTTCTTTAAGGTTGGCATACGCAAACTCTGCTGTGCTTTTAGGAAACATCGCTACGATATTTACTCCAAGCGTGTCGGCACGAAGTGGTGCGCAAGAAGCAATTAAGAGCATGGGGAGAAGATATTTTCGAAGAATGTTCGCGCCCTTCATTGTTCTCCTCAGGGTGGTCGCCTCTACTCACGGGCCACAGAAAAAGTCGACGAGCGCGAATTGCGCCGCGCCCGTCGCTCATGAAGGTTCGTTCAAACGGTCTTGATATTGCCGTTCAGTCCGCTGGGAAAAAATCCCCCGCTCGCAGTACCTGAGGCGGCATTGGCGTAGACAATCGCCAGCACCTGCGAAGGCGTCCGCTTGATGGCCAAGGCATTGGCGTCTACCGGAAAGAAATGCTTCTCATCCGGAGGAACGTCTTGGCTGTCTGTTGCCGGAACGGTGATGCCTTGTTGCACGACATTTAAACGAATGTTTCCCGCATGGTAGGCCTCGACAGCCAGAATCTGCGCGGCGGCCTGCAGATTATTCCCGCTGAGTAGCGTTGCCGCGCCCGCGTAAGCGCTTACACCGGTGTCTTCGAACGCGCGAGACAACGTGAGGAACTCCGCTTGGCTGGCAAAACCGATTCCCAGGGCGTTGAGGTTTATCGCAGGCTCGGCCACGGCCATTGCACCGAGAGCGGTACGGAGAAATTTCACGTGTAACATCTCGTCGTTCAAAATCTCAGCCGCGATATCGGCGATGCGCGTGTCCGTGAAAGTCACCTTCGCTCCGCCCGTTGCAGTGCTAGTTCCACCTGTGACTGAAGAAGCCAGCGTGGTCCCGGTGACAGCTACGCTATAAAACTCCGCCTCAAGATATTCAAGGTTCAGAGCAAAGTTTAGAACATCCGTTTCCGGAATGGTTTGCGCTTTGGGATTTGAACTGGATGAATTGTCCGAACATCCTTGGATGACTGCACCTGCAGCGATTCCCGCTCCCGCAAGCCCGATGTTTTTAAGAAAATTGCGACGAGCGAACGCCCTTTTGTAGCGGGTCAAGTTCAATTGCTGTTCTGTTTTGACGGGATCAGCAACTCCGTTCAAAGATGGTTCATTCACTTCGATCATTCGTACCCCCTTGAGAATAAAATGCGCGTCGTTGGAGATACGCGTCCATTAGGCGTTCGGATGCGACTTATAACTAGGGATGATCCTGTATTTTGTGAATGGAAGTGTTGCAGGAGACGCGCAGTTAGAGCAGTCAGGTCTCCGGTTATTGCTGCGCGACTCAACTGGTCGGCGCAACACTTGCGCGAAGTTTAATCGCGGGAGTCTCGAAACCTAAGGTCAGCGGATTCCGGCCGGGGCCGACGCCAGCGGCCCGTCAGACAAGCATTTCGTCATGCTGCGAGGCAAACACCAGTAGTAACGCGCCAGACTCAGTTGTGGACGGGCCGTGAACACTGCCTGGCTCACTTCGACAAAAATCTCCCGGCACCATGCGTACGCCTTCTATCAAGAAGTCGCCCTCCAACAGGAAAACCTCTTCAATGTCGTTGTGCCGGTGCGAGGGGTAAACGGCTTTCGGTTCGACGCGTACAAGGGACGTTGCGTAGTTGCGTTTCTTATCCACGAAAAGAGCCTTACTCAAAATTCCCGGGATGGGTGCGCCTTCCCAAGGCAATTCGTCGGAACGCATGATTAACAGGCCCGCCCTGCGCAATAAAACTCCCTTGCGCGCAGGTTCGCTCGCTGTGTAATTCTCCGCCACCAGTTTTAGCAGCCGCTCCCTCAGCGCTGGAGGAGGAGCCACAGAAACTTCCTCCGCTAGGTCAGCGATTACATTTCCAAACGCCTGCAACTCCGATTGACACTCGGGGCATCCGCGATGCAGGTGCTGCTCAAATGAACCTTTATCGTCCGGCGACAGTTCCCCAAGCGTGTAGAGGCTTGCCCATTCCAACGGATCGTGCTTTTCGTGTAGATCCGATAAATTCATAGGGCGTCCCGGTCAAACCGCAGGTGTTCCCGCATGTGGATCATACCCGTTCTTATCCAGGATTTCACGGTGCCCAGAGGTTGCCCGAGTTTCTCAGCGATGGCGGCGTGACTCAATCCCGAGAAAAATGCTAATTCTATTGCTTCGCGCTGTGCCGCGGTAAGAATGTCCAACGCCGAACGCACACTCCAACTGCACGTCTCTGGCTGCAAGTGTTTGCTCTGCATTAGGCGAACTATTGGCGAACTGAGCAGCAGCGTCTAGAGGCCGCTCGAATTTGTGTTTCCTGTGGGACCGTAGAGAATCAATAGCTCGTGAACGCGCCATCATGATGAGCCAGGTGGTGGGGGCACCGCGGGATTCCGAGTATTGTTCGGCCTGCCGCCAAACTTGCAAGAACACGTCCAAAGTAACTTGTTCTGCGACGGAGTGATTATTCACTATGCGTTGCACCAGGCCGTATACGAGCCGACTGGTGCGGTCATAAAATTCCGCGAGGGCGCTCTGGTCCATCTTCGCCATTCGCAGAATGATTTCCGCCAGATTTGCTCTGGTTTCAAATCCATCAAGTAAGGATTTCGTAAAAGCCAAGAAGATTGTCCGGTCCGGGCAAGGGAGACGAGCAAAGCTTAAGCGTTATAACAGACGGTCATGTTTCATGCCAAACATGGGACGCTGTAGGCAGCCACCGGCTTCCGGGTATTTACCATCCAGATTGGCCGCAGGCTCATGCATATGTTGTTGTAGTCTCGTTTGGTGGCGCCGACTTGGCGTCTATGAGAATTCTCGCTGAGCCCTGATGAATGTTGGAGTCAGGTGGATGTTACCAACCGATTAAAACTGTCATTATCGGCACTCGCCGCTTGCGAATATTTCCTCAGTTTGTCTACACAAAATTGCGTATTCTCACGGCGTGACAGAGGGATCAGAATCGTATTGATGTGTTGAGCCAATTACCCATCAGAAGCCTGTGGTAAGTGCCACGATGCATTCTCATCGTCGACGACCACGAACCGATCCGAAAGCTGGTTCGAGCGTTCCTTGAAAGCGAAGGTGGATTTTCAGTGTGCGGTGAAGCTGTTGATGGTTACGACGCCATTGATAAAGCCCAGGAACTGAAACCCGACCTCATAATCCTTGATTTGGCCATGCCACGTATGAACGGTATTCATGCTGCGTCAAAAATAAAAAGGGTACTTCCGAACACATCTATAATTTTGTTGACCTCCCATCAGGCCGCGCTGGGCAATTTTAATCTGCAAGCAGCAGGAATCGACGCGGTGATTGCGAAGGGTACTGAGATGTCGGTGTTGAATAACAGTGTTCGTAATCTGTTACGAGCAGCGGATTAACCCCGTTTTGTAGGCCGTCCTACACTTTGGTCATTTTGAAGCGTTCCGGATAAAGTGTGCAATATTGCACGCTTTGCATGGCACGGAATGTGACAGGCTCCCAGTCAGGTCACTTCCGTCGAGGATGCGATGCCCTAAAGGTGCTTTAACCCCATGACAGCGAAGCCATACAAACTCGGCCATTTACCATATGAAAGCGACTTCACACCTCCATTCGTCAAGGACGGTTATGCCTGAACACACTGGTACGCCGGTCGCGCTGGAATCGATACTTTGTACAGAGGAATTGAGCCGTCGCCCCTCGCGCCCTCCTGATTACGAGAAAGAAAATCGCGCCTTGATCGCCCTTATCCAGGCGCTAGCCGACTCGCCAAACGACGTCCTGCAAACATTGGCCAATACAATTCTCGAAATACTAGACTGCGGTTCCGCTGGCATCAGCTTGCTGACTCGTGACGGCGGCAAGAGATTCTATTGGCCGGCTATCGCGGGCGATTGGAAACAGCATATCGGCGGCGGCACTCCGAGGGACTTTGGACCTTGCGGCGACGTACTGGACTGCAACAGGCCGCTCTTGTTCAAGCACGTTGAGCGTCGTTACACCTACTTTGAACCCGTGAAGCCTGCCGTTGAAGAAGCGCTCTTGGTTCCATTTTACTTAGCAGGGAAAGCGGTAGGTACGGTTTGGGCTGTTACTCACGATCAGCGGCACCGCTTCGACGCGGAAGATGAGCGACAACTGGAAACTCTAGCAAGATTTGCCTCGGCGGCTTATCTGAACGCGAATTCCCGTGATGCCTTTAGGCAGTTGGCGGCCATCGTTGAATCGTCGGACGATGCCATTATCAGCAAGAATCTAGATGGCGTCATCAGCAGTTGGAATCAGAGCGCTGAGCGGATATTTGGGTATACAGCGGAAGAAGCCGTGGGCCAGAACATCACGCTGATCATTCCTCCGGATCGGCGCGACGAAGAAAGGGTGATTCTTAAGCGGCTCCGGCGAGGTGAACGGGTAGACCATTTCGAAACCGTTCGCATGCGGAAAGATGGAGTGTTGCTAAATATTTCTATAACGATTTCGCCAGTCAAAGATGATTTAGGCCGTGTCGTTGGAGCGTCGAAGGTGGCCCGCGATATCACCGACCGCAAAGAGGCCGAGGAGTCGCGAAAAAAAACGGAGTTCGCCGCCAAACTCCTCCAAGTTCAGGACGCGGAACGCCGGCGCATTGGCCGTGAATTGCACGATGGGCTTGGACAACTGGTGATTGCGGTCAAAATGAACGCTTCGCAAGTGTTCAAGGAAAAAGACAAGCTGAGTCCGACTGCCGCACGATGCATCACGGAAAATATAGAATTGATCGGGCAGGCCCTTGAAGAGATTCGTACCGTATCGTATTTGCTCCATCCACCGATGTTGGAAGAAATCGGACTACTTTCAGCCTTGGCTTGGTACGCGGAAGGATTCGCTCAGCGCAGCAAGGTAAAAGTGGCACTTGAGCTGGCGGACGATCTAGGCCGCTTGCCGGAAGACTATGAACTTTCCCTGTTTCGGGTGGCCCAGGAATGCCTGGCCAATATACATCGCCATTCCGGCAGTCCTACCGCAGCCGTGAAACTGATGCGAACATCGAAGGAAATTAAACTAGAAGTGACGGACGCCGGGAAAGGCATTGACAAGCACTTTCAATCGAAGATCGCTTCCGGCGCATCTATAGGCGTCGGTTTTCGTGGAATGCAGGAAAGAGTGAAATTAATGGGCGGGAAGTTGGCAGTTCAATCGAGCGATCACGGCACGTCGGTTGCCGTTACCCTGCCAATTACCTGGAACAACGATGCAGAGGACCGCGCACAAGAGTAACCCGTCGCGCCAGAACTGTCTTCGACCTTTTGAGTACCGAAACTCGGAGACCAGAAATCTCAAACTGAAACGATCTGGGCTTCATTGGATTGTAGTCGACGCCAGTTCCGAAAAATTCAATCGTAACGGGCTAACTTTTCTTTCAAGGTCTTAAGTTCGGCCGCTAGTTCTGCATCGATATCGACCGATTTCCGGGACCCACTTGCGACTTTGCTGACCAAGGAAGCGCTGACATTCAGTTTGCGGGCGATTCTTTCGTAAACACCGGTGAAGGCTGAAATAATCGTTCCGGGTGTAGGCGGAATCTCATCAACCCCGGCTGGTGACAAAGGTGTTGCTCCCCCGAGTCGTTTGGGCGTTCCTTGGCTCACTGACGCCGTACTGCGGGGCTTGGCCATTTCTATTTTCAAGCCTGATAAATACAGTCGCATTGGCCTTAATTTTTCTATTGCGTGTCATCGAAATTAATTGTCTCTCGCATTTGTAAAATAATGTTCGATAGGAACATCACGAACCGATGCGGTGTGGGATCGCAAATAACCGCTCTAATCGTGCAACACCACGTTTAGCAGTGAGTTGTGCACCCTGATCCCGCCGTTGTAGTGGATGAATCCCAGCTTCCTGAACTTGTTCATAAAAAAGTTAACACGACTCCGGGTCGTCCCTACAAGCTCCGCCAATGTTTCCTGTGATACCTTCGGGACTAGAGTTTCGGCCCCTCCGTTTTTTCCGTATCTGGCCAGGATCAGTAGCGCACGTGCCAGTCTCTTTTCGTGTCTTCGAACGCGCGAGAACGTGAGAAACTCCGCTTGGCTGCATTTTGTCGCCTGCAGCAACATTTAACTTGCCGTCACCGTTGCTGTCTTTCACCGTGAGCCCAATCAATGTTGGCATTAAGCAATTTGCCGGTCGTGCTCGGGTCATTGAGTAATGCTGAGGAGCGTCCGGTTGGATCTTTTTTCAGGTCCGCCGCTAGGTCCTTCTTCGTCGACTCGTCTAGTGCGTCGACATTGATGCTTAGACCAACTTGCATCACCTGCATCGGTGTGGCGTGCGCAGCCGTCATCCCTTGTGGAGCACGTGCAGCGCCCTCCAGAAACCCTCATTGCCAAACGTTTCGTGACGAAAAACTTCTTGTCCCGATTTAGCATTTCCGTCTTGGCGCGGGACGACCTTGCCTTGATCTGCAGGACCGTCCGATCCCGCCGACGTTTTTTGCGCACCCCCGAAGCCGTGAACTGCAAACCGACCACCATTGGCTTCTTAGGACCAAAGGCATCATTCATAACAACCTTTCCGTGAAGCAACCCGCTGAAACACAGGGAAGGGAGAGGTTTGTTCTCCCTTCGATTGGAGCGGCTAGCTATTTCCTACGATACGCGAGTTAAACTGTTAATGCTTCGCGCCAACCGCCTTGCCACGTTTGCCATGCGCCGCAAAGGGCTTCAGCACAACTTTAGTCCAGCCCTTTTCACGAGCATCAAAGTGCTTATAGGCGTCCGCCGCTTCGTCCAATGGCAATTCATGCGAAACCAGAAATGACGGCTTCGCCTTCCCGGAAGCAATCAGTTGGCACAAATGGCGGTTGTACTTTTTCACGTTGGACTGCCCCGAGCCCATGCTCAAGCCCTTCTCGAAAAAATTGCCGAGGTCGAAAGCGATCTGTCCTTGCTTCTCGAGTTTGTCGCTGGCTTTCGGATCTTTCGACGGGAATACGCCGACCACGCCGAGTTGTCCCGTGGCACGCACGGAGGAGACGAGATTATTCATGGTCATGTTGGGATGTTCGTTTCCTTCCACGTCGTGCGCTTGATAGCCAACGCACTCGCAGCCCTTGTCCGCGCCTTGGCCGTCCGTCAATTCCAGCACCTGTTCGACCGGCGAGCCTTTCGAATCGTCAATGGGAATTGCACCGATCTTTTCTGCCAGCGCCAGCCGGTCTTTCAAACGGTCCACGATCATGACTTTGCTTGCGCCTTTCAGAATCGCTGAGTAGGCTGCAAACAAGCCCACCGGCCCCGAGCCGTACACCACCACCGACTCGCCTGGCTCGACGCAAGCAAGTTCCGTCGCGTGATAGCCGGTTGGCCAAATGTCAGCGAGCATCACGTAATCGTTCTGTTGCTCCTCCGCCCCTTCGGGCAACACCAGGCAATTGAAATCGGCGTACGGAACGCGCAGATATTCCGCCTGCCCTCCTTCGTACGGTCCCATTCCCGCGTAGCCGTACGCGCCGCCTGCTTTACCTGGGTTGACAGTGAGACATGCGCCCGTAAGACCGCGCTCGCAATTCTTGCAAAATCCGCAGCTCACGTTGAATGGCAGGCAAACGAGGTCGCCGACTTTCACTCTTGAAACTGCTTTCCCAACCTCGATCACCTCGCCAAGATTTTCATGTCCCAACACTTTCCCTTTTTCGACATCCGTGCGGCCCTCGTACATATGCAAATCGGATCCGCAAATATTTGTCGTCGTAATCTTTACCAGCACGTCGGTCGGCTGTTCGATCTTTGCGTCGGGCACTTCCTCAACACGTACGTCTCGCGGCCCCTTATAAACTAACGCTTTCACCATTCCTCCTTGCGCGACGGGATAGCTGTGAGGGCGTATCCGACCGCTTCTCAATTCGATTTGTTTTTTAATTTTTGCGGGAACCTATAAATATTCGTCACATTGGGTTGAATCAACTTCACCGTATCGTCTTACGCAGCCAACTTCAACCAAGTCCTATCCCTATCTCTTGATGGAAACCCTGTAAACCACCAAACACCCCTAAAGCCCAAGTTTGCGGTGGATGCCAGCTTAAGTCTCGTTTTAGCAGCCGGCGGGGTATCCACGTAGATGTTAGAAACGGATGACCGGGCCAAACGTGGCGCGCAGGTTATGGTGCGTACCGCTGTTGAAGTACATCTCGTCGCCGATATCGAAGCGCAGCCCGATCGGCCCAAGGTGGCCTTCAAGGCCGCCACCCGGATAAAAGGTTCCTGTGACGTCGTTTTCGCGCAGGCCCGAGACGGAACTGCTGAACGTTCCAAAATTGGCGGGAGAATTATCCAGGCGGAAATTCACGAAGCCGCCTTTAACGGTCACGAACGGCTGAATGTTGTGTTTTCCCAAATTGAAGCGCGGCCCCAAAAGTCCGTGAAGTACACGCAGATCGGTGCGTTGGAAAGTAGTGCGCGTAATTCCAGGGAACGAATTGTCCGTGAAATTTTCCGTGAAAGCGCGGCCGAAGTCATAGGCCATTTCGCCTTCCAATTTGAAGCGCTTGAAGGCCAAAAATGATGCACGACCACCCACACCGAGCAGATCGCTGTCAGTCTGCGAAACGCGGTAGTAGTCCGCGAAAACGCCTACCTGCACATGCTCATTATCCTGAGCATGCGCTCCCGGCACAAATACGGCCACAAATGATAGTAAGAATGCAACACCCTTCATGAGGTCTCCTAGCGGTTTACTCGGGTGAACATCTGAACGACTCCAATTTACCAATTTGACGATGGCCCTTATCCTGCGAACCTATATACGTATCCAAATTCAATTTGGATTTATGGCCTGCAAATTATTTTTCTTCTCTTTGGCCTTCTAACGCTCTTTCGATCGAAAGAATGCGCACGAATGGCGTTTTACTTGCCTGAGTCTTCTATCGGCCTGGCACAACTTACCCATGGTTCCTTTTGCCAAATAAACTCTCCAGACGAAGGGTTCATAGAAGCGCCGTCGGGTCGTTGCGCCAAACGCTCGGATATATCCGCTGATCGGTATTTCCTTATCAAACCATCAACATGGCGGAGCCGCGACAAGTGCACGACCTTTCTTGTCTTTAGTAAGTGGTAGTTTGTGGGAGCAAAACTCTTACACGACGAGAAGAAAGTAGACGTTACGGTGGGTCATGCCCCAAGTGTAGAATGGGAAGAACGGGTTTCTTCAGGATAGTCGATGCTTCCTCGCTCTTTGGTATCCAACGATTTACTGAGATGGATGGCACAGCCGACAAATTCGGCGAGGCTACTCATAATCCGTGCGTCCTCAGAATCGAATTTCGTTTGTTCCTCATGTGAGAGTATCCAAACCGTTCCCGCTGTTTTACCCACCTGAAATGGAATGACTAGCCCTTCGACGATGGGAACCTCTACCTGATTGAAATACTTAAAATAACGACCCGGATAGGCAAAAAGCTGCGGCGAATTTCGATCTAACGTGATGCCACACGGACTGAAGTTTCTTGGTGTGGTTCCACCGACACACTTTTCGAGTTTTCCGGCTAGGTTGGTCCATCGGAATTCTTGCTTTTCTGAAGTATTGACCTCCAACAGGCTAAGTCCGGCCGTACCGGCGCGACATAAATCAATCGATATTTTAAGGAAGCAATCTATGAGTTTTGCCGTAGAAGCATTGGCAGACTGCATCAGAGTAAGTAGGCTGTTCGCTTCCTGCTGTGGTGTGCGTCGCCGGCAAATACGTGAAGAAAGCTGCTCGGTGATCAGGACCTCCTTTAGCGTGGCACCAGTACAGGCCGGTTCGAGTGATTTGGCCGCCCTGGGATCGGAAAGACTTTGCTTCATTTTCTTGCGGGCGTTCTGAAGTCTAGATTTTACGGTCCCCAAGGGTGTTCGGGTACTCGTAGCAATTTCTTCACATGTCAATCCGTCAAAGTAAGCCAGCGTAATTGCTTCAAGCTCAGGTTTGGGCAATCCCGCCAGCGCAACAGAGACAAGCTCACGGGCGATCTGGTGCGTCAAAATCGTTGATTTCTGCCCTCGCACGGGCATAGTCGCTTCGCTGAGTGGTTCAGTATAGAATCGCTTCCGGTTTCGCCGGATCCGGTCGATAGCCCGGTGTCGCGTCATAGCAAGCAGCCAGCCAATTAGCGATCCCCTCGCGGTATCGAATTGCGAAGCCTTTTGCCATAGCTGGAAAAAGGCATCTTGGAGTAACTCTTCCGCTGTGCCTGAGTCACCCGTGATGCGGAAGGCCACGGCATACAGAACCCTGCGGTGACGGTCGTACAGCAATTCGAGCGCGGACTGATCACCAGCGATTAACTTAGCCATCAGCTCCGCATCAGTGCTCATAGTTCTTCTTTAGCCGCGAAAGGACTTACTGTCTGCGGGAAAACTTTCGTCGGCGCAAAGCTGTTTTATGGTCGGAATCAATTGGTCATAAAGTTTCATCTTGTCCAACAAAACCAAAGCGCCATAACTCTCCGCTAAAGCCTTTGCTTCCGCGTCATCGTCGTTACAGGTTGAAATGGCTACCAGCGATAGAGAAGCAAGCTGCGATTTTACGAGGGCCGGGGTAAACTCGCGCTTTTCCGGCAAATGCAAGTCCATAAGAAGAACGTCTGGCTTAAAATCTACCCTCATCTGCATTGCTTTCGCAAAGTTCGCAGCTACACCAACAATTTGAAAGCCGGATTCTTCGTTCAGGAACCGCACGATGCACTTGCTCATCATTTCACTGGCTTCAGCCACGAGAATCTTTATTGGCACTCTTAAAGGTGTCACTAAAATGCCTCCAGGGGTGTTCACTTTTGACACTTTTATCTGCACGGCGGACGCGGGGGGCCGGGAATATCTGCTACAAGAGCCGGAAACCCAGTTATTTGAGGTAATACGTTAGAGCTTGAAGTTCGGATGACAACAAAACGATAAACGATCCTGTAGTCACAAGAAACTTTCTCCCGATTGACGGTCCCTTACATATGCGTAAGGATCGATGCGAGGAGAGGTGTGCGGCATCGCCGCGCCTTTGTTGCTTGATCTTGCGTCGAAAGCCGGTTTTCCTTCACGACGATTCGGTGACAAGCATGAACATACTATTCCATCCGTCGGGGTGCAACGGCGGCTCATCCGTTTTAGCTTGCCGATTCGGGGGAGCGGGCGGCCTTACTCGCATTTCTATGTAATCTGGACACCAATTGACGGCGCAAAAACGCTGTCCGGTGCTTTCGCGGTTTCTTGGTCCCTTTGAAGCTACGGCGCGCTAGTAGCTTGTGGGCCGAAACACCTGGTACCGATATAATTTCAGAACGTAAATTACGTATTCGCTGCTTTGACCTTTGGGGCCCTTGGTGCGTTTTGTTGGGAATCCGCATCCGATCCGTGTTGCTTGACCATTTTATTGTAGACACCCAACAGCAAAAATGGAGCAGCCCATTGGCCCACAAACAACGCGGCGTGATCTTTACCGCTGGCTTTAAATATTGCCGATGTTGCCATGGACGCTAAAGCGGCAGCCAAGTACGCACTAGAAGGGATTTGCGATGTCTTTGCTTCGATCATTGCAGTAAAGCCGTCTTCCTGTGCTCCTGAAACTTTATTTTCCGTGTCCATCATTCCTCTTTTCAATGGTGAGAGTTGCGATTCTTGAGCGATGAATGCCGTCTTCGCTTAACTAGAGGTTCAGTCAAACGCAGTGTCATTACAATAATGCGTTGGCCGTATTGTTTTATAGATCGTCTGTACCTGACCCTAGGCTTGTCTATATCTGCCTCCGATATTTTGCAGACTGCTCATTCACTACCTCGCAGCAGAGGTCGAAGCCGACGCGAATTCCGATAATTGACTAGTTTTTCGTAAGTGATCATTCGGTGATTGATGCTCATATTCAGGTATGGCCACGAGATATCAGTAAAATGTACCGTTTAAGTAGAAGATGAAGACGTAAAGCGCCGTCAGCTTACCGTCCTTCGTTACACCAACGTCAGTGCCAGTAAGCCGCTGAGGGTCATCGGGCGGTCCATACGACCAAGGAAGGCGACCGACGCCATGCATAGATTGTTCTGGCCCACTGACCGAGAACACATAGTCTTCAAACTGCGTAAAAAGGAGCTGAACATATTTCGCAGAACACCGAGCGCCGTCCGATAGGGAATTGAACCCATGGCCTTGTTCTTAGCAGGAACACGCTCTAGTCCACTGAGCTACGGGGGCGCCGTGAGCATGTACTTTATTCGCTTTTCTGCTAAGTATAAAGTCCGACATCTAAGTCGTTGCGGCTCTGCTCAATTTTCCTGTCACGGCGAGGGCAGAATAGCGAATTAGTCGTGGGTTTGTGAAGTGCATAATTCCGGGAATAAATCGCAAATGACCACAAACATGAGGGTTTCGCTCGCCCGCCCAGAAAGTATTTCTGGCGACGGTTCCGTAGACCGTCGTCCGAAGACGCCCGCAATCTGCGCGACCACGGCGCAACCGACTAAACAAGAGAGATAGGTCCACACCTCTTTTAGAACCATCACTGCACTTAGCTAAGGGCTCCCTATTCGATTCCAAAGGTGCTTTAGCCAGCGGAAGAATCGTTCCACGCTCCAACCCTTCTTGCGATGAAGCTCCTCGTAGTAGAACCGACGTCGTTCTTGCTCCTGGCGACGGCCATCAGCGATTTGCTCCTCGTGCCACTTCGGAGCCCATCGAACCTTGCCCCTCTCGATCCAGTAGTGGGATTGGCAAGCCTTCTGCCAGTTCCCGACTGAAGGGCTCAGACTAGGTCCACCCTCGGTCTCCTTCACAGACCATTCGGTTGCTCCGAGAGGAGTTCTGATCTTCGTGCCACATTCGACAGGCGCACAAATGAGCCGCAATCTCGAACTCTTCGGAAACGTAGAGAACCCATGGCTTCAGTTCCTTCGGCAGGAAACGAAAGCGCTGCAATTCGAACTTCACACTTCGGATTCCCCGACGATCTTGAGGTCGCCGATTTCGAGGAGCAGATGGAAATACGGAATCTCTTCGAAATAGAAACCGCGTAGCTGCTTGAATCGGATGATGGCCAAGCACGCGTTCAGCGCATTGACTTCCCTTATCTGAATATTGGTACGGTACAAGTCATCCACACCTTCGGAGAGCTCCGCCAATCCCTTATCGCGCACCCGCTTTCCGTCTGCAGCCGAAAAATAGGTTGCACGGTCATTCCGTTCAAAGCTTCATTCTTGCGATTCAGCCCCATCCCCACGTCGATAAACGGAATTCCCTTTGAGAGAAGTAGCTCGAAGATCCCCAGCCGCGATGACCCTTTGTCGACGCAGACAAAGGCAAACGTGACCCCTTCGAGATCGCCATAACGCCCCCGGTAGACGCCAATTCCTGCCAGATGCGATTCAGCCGACCTACATATTCTGCTCCACAAATCCAAGATCGCGGGATCTATCGTCTCTGGTCCGGAGGGCTTTGTGGATCGGCCAGTGACGTATCGGGTGTGGGTCCCGATATCAAACCAGCAGGCCGAGGAGTGGTTGGCCAATGCTTACGGAGCAATAGACCAGGGAGGATTCTGGACTCCGTTTGACAACTGCCAAGATTTCGTTTCAAACAGCACCGCCGGAAAGAGCGGAAGCCCCACACGAGACGCCATCATAGGCGGCGTGGTTCTGTTGGGCAGTTTGAAATTAGCAGCGGGCTTCTTGAGCAATCAAAGGAGAACCTAGGCGGCTTCTCACGATGATAAGTTTGAATGTATAGGTCAAAGGAGGAGCGCTTGGTGTAGAAAAGCTGAAATCAGCGAACGCTGATTCAGAAACACCAAGGAGGCTCCCATGCAACCTATGTATTACATCGGGCTAGATGTTCACAAGCGGAAGATCAGCTACTGCGTGAAAGACAGCAGTGGCAAGATTCACACTGAGGGATCGATTTCCGCCACCCGTCTCGATCTAGACCACTGGATAAAAAAGCTTCCGCAGCCATGGAGTGCGGCCATGGAAGCGACGATGTTCACGGGCTGGATTTACGATCACCTCAAGCCCCATGCCGCCGCTCTGAAGGTGGCGCATCCGCTGATGCTGCGCGCTATCGCCGCGGCAAAGAAAAAGAACGATCGCATCGACGCTGGCAAGATCTGCGACTGCTTGCGCTGCGATTTTCTGCCGGAAAGCTACATGGCCTCGACCGCGATTCGCGAGCGCCGGCGCACGCTGCGCTATCGCAACTTGCTGGTGCGCCAGATGGTGCAGATGAAAATCAAGATCAGCGCGCTGCTGATGGAAGCCGGAGTGAGTTACAACAAGCAGCGCCTGCACCAAGCCGGCTATTTCCGCGAACTGCTGGCGACCAACCCGGACATCGATGAAGGGCTGTGCTCGCTGCTGCGACTTTGCCGCGAGACGGTGGTGCGCTTGGGGAAGACCGAGAGTGCCTTGGTGCGCTCCCTGGAGCGCGACTCGCTGTTGGTGGAACGTGTGGAGCGGTTGATGAGCATTCCTGCCGTAGGGCCGATCACGGCACTGACCTGGGCGCTGGAAGTGGGAGATGTGCAGCGGTTCTCGTCGATTAAAAAAGCCGTCAGCTACTGCGGGTTGTGTGGCGCGGAGAAGAGTTCCGGCAACACGGTGCAACGCACGCCGCTGTCGAAGCAGCGCAACAAACATTTACAGACGACGTTGATCGAGGCGGCCAAGATGGCCCCACGCTACAGCCCAAACTTGGCCATGCTCTATGACCAGGAAAAACAGAAAGGTAATGCCAATCGCGCCACGCTGGCGGTGGCCAGAAAGCTGGTGGCCTACCTGATGGCCGTCGACCGTGGGCAGCGGAATTTTCAAATAGCAGAGACGAGAAGCAACATCGCTGCGTAGAACGTGGCGGCGAACCAGGAGGATTTCTTCGGCGCGTAGCCTGCCAGGTCTTGCCGTTAACCCGACTGGGCGAAGGAGCGCAAGCTTCCAATGCTCCCGTTGATAAGTTTCGAGACTGGCAGGAAAACACAAACTCAATCTTCTGGGCAGCAGAAAAGGCTGCGCCAGCAAATGGAAGTCTGGTTCTATCTAGGAACCGCGGCCGAGAGGCCAACACACGCGGCGAAGAAATCAAAAAGAATTTACACCCGCGCTCCTCCGAAGCGCGTCGGGAGAGCTTTTGCCCTCTTGACAAAGACCTATCATGGAAGTCTGGACAGATTCATCTTGAGCAAGATTAAGAGTTTTCCGAGTGCTGCATTCTATATGACCGGCCACTAACCGAGATCACCCCCTGTGTTCCGCAAACTCGCAGGCCGGTACTCCAGATTCCTGCCACTGCCATTTGCGTCGAGACTGCGCGCGTCGCGCCGACTTTTTTCAAAGTCTAGCGAAAAGAACGTGAATCCATTGGGTTCGGATTTGCCTGCGATACTCACGGACTAGCTTCTCTTTTTCTTTGGTTTCACGACGACCAGATGCCGCTTGAAAAGCGGCACAAGCTGGAGTTGCTCGTCAATCTTTCGCCGGCCGAGATCGTCAATCGGCAATCCAGCCTTATGCTGCGACCACGCTTGAATGAAGAAACGCGCAGTTTCGTGCGCTACGTCCTTCACCAGGCCGCGAGGAACACCAGCTTGCACAGATGCTTTTTCCAACAGTTCATCGTCTAGACGGGATACGTCTTTCGTCCGAGCGAGCGGCAGGCCCAGGCCTCGATCCGGCAGATACCGCATTGTCGAAACATAGTCGTAACCGGGCGCAAGCTCCGGCGTTCTGCCATCCCGGTAAACCAGCGACCAGTTCTTCAAATGCATGTCCGCATTCCCGATCGCGGCATTGAAAACAACTCGCCGAATGAACTCCGTTAACCCTTTCTCTCCGAGTAGCGCCCAAATGTCTTTGGCCATGCCCGTATATCCGTGCTGCTCGTATTTCTTTTCTGGATACTGCCCGTAGATCTGATTGAAATCTTCCGCGTGAATCCGCTCTCCGTCCGGTCCGCGGTCGAATCGCCTGATAAAGTACGCGTTCGTTTTGTCTTCCGCGAATTCCGCCGGAAGATTCCCGATCGAACTGGCGGGGATAAGGCCGAATTCCGGCACGTCGATTCCCACTTCCCTGGCCAGCGTCATCATCGCAAATTCGTTTTCCGGCACCTTGGGGAATCTTGGCGACGGCAGCTTGACGATCCACTGTCCGTCCCGTCCTTGCACTGGAATGCGAAGTTGTTTTCCGCCTCTACCTATCGCGGAGAATTTGAGTTGAACGCCGGCGAGCGAAAAGCGCAGCACCTCTTGTTTGTTTGCTTCGCGCGTTTCTGATTTCTCTTCGGGCGGCGGCAGCGGCTGCCCTTCACTGTCCTCGGCGATCACGGCGCCCGGCAGATCGGCCCCCGCAAGCCACAACAACGGAAATTCTCGTTCCGGACTGATCCCGGCGCGCTGCGCGAGATAGTCGCGCAAAACTCCGCCACGTTCCGGCAGCAGATTCGCGAAAAAAGGAGGCAGGCGCCGCTGAACCTCGCGCGGCCTCGTGATGAGTTTTCGCTCGATATCGTAATAGCTCAGGCTGAGCACCGGACGCTGCTCGTCTTCGACATATGCCGGATCAAACACGAAGATGTTCTTGTCGGTCACGACGTTCGTGATCGTGCCGACAAGCCGGTTTCCGAGTTTGATCCTCAGCGTGGGCATCTTGAATTTCCTTCTATCCTTCCGTCTCCGTCAGGCTTCCCACGAGCGGTACCGGCTCCTCTTCGCCTTTCCCCTCGCGTCCGTTCATGAGGCTTTCCACAACGGGAACCAGCCCGGTGGGGACGAGAACAGCGGAAAGACCCACCGCGTTGGCTATCTGCTCGAGCGTTGTCCATTGAAAGTCGGTTTCTCCGCGCTCGATTTTCGAGATATGCGATTGCGGCAGGCCAACCAGCGCCCCGAGCTCCGACTGGGTCAGACCCCGAGAGATTCGCGCTTGCTGCAGGCCCTTTCCCATCTGCTTAAGCATCTGAAGCTCCTTATGAAGCTACTATAGCATATGGCCGTTCCTCTGGTGTATATGTTATTACATCTGTTTCACTAACATATATGCCATAGCATCTATTTCGCACCCAATGTCGGCCAGCCCCTAGTGGCACAAAATCCTTCTCTCCCGCATATACCAATGGGGGGAGACTGGCTACGAACTTCTTCGCAAGTTCCATGTCCTCGCCACTCCTTTGGATTCCCTTCAACGGCCTTGAGGAACGATTGTGGACGTGAAACTCAAAATTGAACTCAGCAACGGAGGACGCGTCGTTTCTCTGGACGAATTCACCAAAACTTTTCTCGAAGCCATCCAGCGAGCAGTCCGTCAGGAATTCCAGCGACTCCAGATTCCCCATGCACCGCAGGAAGAACCAGCATCCGCCTCCGTTCCCGAGTCGCGACGCGCCCTTGCCGTTTCCAAAACCGAAGCGGCCCGCATTCTCGGTGTCAGCCGCCGCACGATCGACTACAGCATTGCGCTCAAGCAAATCGCCGTGTTTCGCGTCGGCCGCAGAGTCCTCGTGCCCATTCGGAGTCCGGAGGCAGTGGTGCGACGCGGCTCACTCCAAACGGGCCGTCACGACACGACCCGACAGACACCATGAATCACGAATTGACACAACGGCTGGTCAAACGCTTTCCGATCCTCTATCAGAACTATTCTTCGCCAATGACCCAAACCTGCATGTGCTGGGGTTTCGATCACGGCGACGGCTGGTTTGAAATCATCTGGCAGTTGAGTCTCGCCATTGAAGCGGAACTCAACTACTCGTGGCACCGCAAGCATTGGTTCCTATTCAAGAAATCGTTCTTTCGTCACTGGAATGATTTTCTTTACAAACTCTCTCCTGCTCAACCGGACAAACACGCGCGAGTCGGCTCTGGGACAGTCTCCGATCCTTACCGCTGGGTCCTCGTCGAGAGGGCTCCCGGTGACTGGCTCGCGAAAATAACCTCGAAGATCTTCAACAACAAAAAAACCGAAACTTCTCGGAAATGGCGGGCAAGCGTCCGCAGGCTCGGTTTCAAAGCCTTCGTAAGGTGGCCGGACACGGGCCTTGCCGTTCAACAGGTGAAAGAGAAGTTTGGAACGCTCCGATTCTACTGCGGCGGTACGGAGGCCATTCACCGATATATCCAACTTGCCGAGAGGCTATCGTCGATCACCTGCGAGGAGTGCGGCAAACATGGCACTGCGAACGGTTCCGGTTGGATCAGCACCCTATGCGAGGAATGCCGCGCTGCCCCAAGAAGCTCATCGCTGAACTCCTTCTCCACATCGAAATCCGGCACGGACTAAACAAGTAAGACGTCCGCGGGCACACCGCCGCGCCACTCGCCGACTCGCGTCACGCCGGTTGCCTCTTGCCGCGTCCTTCGATTTGTTCCTTCCGTTCTCCCGCATTCGCGGCGCTTTGGTTCCCCTGCTCCGAGTGAGGGAACCAAACCCCCGCACAGGAGAACGGAAATGAAATCAGAACAAATCAAAGCCATAACCGAAAAAGCAACCGAGCAGCTCATCGCGGCTCTCGACGCCGGCCACAGCGAAACGCTCAACGCGTATCTCAAAGCCATCGGCCGCTTTCATCGCTACAGCCTGCACAACGTGATGCTCATCGCTTTGCAGAAACCAAACGCCAGTCATGTCGCCGGATTCCGCACTTGGAATCAACTTGGCCGTTACGTCAAGAAGGGTGAGAAGGGAATCGTGATTCTCGCTCCCGTGCTTCGCCCGAAAGAAGAAAAGAACGAAGAACCGACAGAGAGTACGTCCGCCGTGGCTGGCTTCCGCGCAGCCTATGTGTTCGACATCACCCAGACCGACGGCAAGGGACTGCCGGCGATTGGAATCGTTCAGGGCGATCCCAAGGACCGCACCCTTCAGCTCCAGGCATTCGCGAAAGCGCAGGGAATTTCGCTCGAATATTCGGACCAGATCGCTCCCGCTCGTGGCGTCTCCTATGGCGGGAAAGTCGTACTCCTGCCCGGCCAGACCCCGGCCGAAGAATTTTCCACCTTGACCCACGAACTGGCGCACGAACTCTTGCATCGCGGAGAACGCCGCAGCGCCACCTCGAAGCGCATCCGCGAGACGGAAGCCGAAGCCACGGCCTTTGTGGTCACGAGCGCGATTGGTCTCGACACGGGCTCCGCGAGCAGCGACTACATCCAGATCTGGAATGGAGACGCCACCGTCCTCACCGAGAGTCTTTCCTTCATCCGACAAGCCGCTTCGCTCCTTCTCGACGCGCTCACCGACGAGTGAGCGCCTGTGCGGTTGGTACAAGGACGCCGCCGTTCGTCTTGCGGAACTACGATGCAGATGCACCAGTGGCCGCCAATGAAAAACGTGGGACTGCGTTGCGATGCTTTCTTGAACACGCAACGAACAGTTTGGAAATTCTGTACGCACTGCCCTTCCTGGCTAAACCCTGCGCCTGATCCGCCCGCTTCTTCTGTCAAGGGTCTTCGCTGCGCTCCGATGAACGCCACACCCCGGCGCCCTTGACAGCGCGGACGGACAGTCGCCTTTCCCCGCCATGAAGGGCATTTGCTTTTCATGCGCGGCTTACCGCCGCGCCTCTGGAAAGCAAAACCCAAATTCAAATCAAGGAGTCTTCAGAAATGCAAAAGACAGAACGAAAGCCGCTGTTTGACCTCGGCCAGCTCGTGGCAACACCCGGCGCGTTGGCCGCGCTCGAAAAGTCCGGACAGTCGCCGATGGACCTCCTCTCGCGCCATGTGACGGGCGATTGGGGAGAAATTCCGGAAGAAGACCGCAACGAAAACCAATTCAGTTTGGAAAAGGGCTTTCGCCTCATGAGCAGCTACCGAACGACGGCCAACGACGTGGTGTGGGTTATCACCGAAAGCTCAAGGTCACATACCACCCTGCTCCTCCCGAGCGAGTACTGAGCGGGAATCGAGACAAGGAGAACACACGATGACTACCGTACTCAAAACGAACGCTAATCCTTCAGTGCCTTCGACCGTGTCCGCAATGCAGGACATTCCGCTCAAACACATTCAGGAATCGAAGACGAATCCGCGACGCCAGTTCGATGAAACAAAGCTGGCCGAACTTGCCGCCAACATCCGATTGCACGGCGTCCTGCAACCTGTTCTCGTGCGCCCTCTGCCGGACGGCGAAGCGGGTTTCTATGAACTTGTCGCCGGAGCCCGCCGTTACCGCGCCTCGAAACTCGCCGGACGGGAAACCATTCCCGCCACGATACGCGAACTTACCGACACCCAATGCCTCGAACTCCAACTCATCGAAAATCTGCAACGGGCCGATGTGCACGAGCTCGATGAAGCACGCGGCTATGCCGCCCTCATGCAGTTGCAGCCCGAGAATTACACCGTCGAAGTCCTCGCCGAAAAAATCGGACGCTCCGAAAAATATGTCTATGCTCGGTTGCGCCTCATGCACTTGACCGAGGAAGGTCAGGAGGCGTTCTACGTCGGCAGGCTCACCGTCGCGCACGCGTTTGAAATCGCGCGGCT
>Ga0182024_10003859_pt1 | contig 35142 bp, 31 predicted proteins | sample P32metaG_FD_120480 | JGI IMG/M metagenome (GOLD analysis project Ga0182024, IMG submission 120480) | Permafrost microbial communities from Stordalen Mire, Sweden - P3-2 metaG (Illumina Assembly) | ecosystem: Environmental > Terrestrial > Soil > Wetlands > Permafrost | place: Sweden: Stordalen...
CAGCATTCATGCCATCCGAGCCCTGCGACGACTGCGCCGCCGGCCGACACTGGTGGCCGCCTTCTGGAAACAGGCTGGCCTATTTGAAAAGTGTTAGCTATAATATGCGAGATTCAGTAGGTCGGAATGGAGATGGAACTCTTCGGGTAATTTCCGGCTGTCACATCCATGCGCAAATTTCGTCGCGGAAGAGGGTTGGCGGCTACGCCAGAATTGAATTCCCCATGAGGTATTTGTCCACCGAGATGGCGGCCTTGCGACCTTCGGAAATCGCCCAGACCACCAGCGATTGTCCGCGGCGCATATCCCCGGCTGCAAAAACACCGGGCGCCGAACTCATGTAGTCCACGCCAGTGGCGATGTTTCCCCGCGGGTCAAGGTTCAAGCCGAATTCCTCGATCATGCCCTTCTTCACCGGCCCCGTGAAGCCCAGCGCAAGCAGGACCAGGTCGGCCTCTATCGAGAATTCCGTGCCCGGCATCGGTTCGAATTTGGGCGGCGGCCCGACGCGCAACGCGTGAAGCTCCTTCACATTTCCGTTGGCATCGCCCGTAAATTTCGCCGTGTTGAGCGCCCAATCCCTCTTGCCGCCCTCTTCGTGCGCGCTCTCGGTGCGAAGCTGCAATGGCCACAGTGGCCAGGGAGTGCTCGGAGCCCGATTCGGCGGCGGCATCGGCATGATTTCGAACTGGTGCACGGACTTCGCCTGTTGCCGGTGCGCGGTTCCCAGGCAATCCGCTCCGGTATCGCCGCCTCCAATAATCACGACGCGCTTGCCTGTGGCCACGATCTGATCCTGGACGACGTCTCCGGCGCCGCGTTTATTCTGCTGCGGGAGGTACTGCATGGCAAAGTAAATGCCCTTGAGTTCCCGGCCGGGAACGTTGAGGTCGCGCGGATTTTCCGCGCCCCCGCTCAGCAGCACGGCGTCAAACTCCTTGCGAAGGTCCTGCGCCGGAACGTTTCCGCCCACGTGCGCGTTCGTCTGGAACTCGACACCCTCCGCCATCATTTGTTCAAGGCGGCGGTCCAGGACGCGTTTTTCCAGCTTGAAATCGGGTATGCCGTAGCGCAGCAATCCACCGATGCGGTCCGCTTTTTCGAACACCGTGACGACGTGTCCCGCGCGATTGAGCTGCTGGGCCGCCGCGAGACCTGCCGGGCCTGAGCCAACCACCGCTACACGTTTCCCCGTGCGAATCTCAGGCAGTTCGGCATGGATCCATCCCTGTTCCCAGGCGTGCTCCACAATCGTTTTCTCAATCACCTTGATCGTGACCGGCGGCTCGCTGATTCCCAGCACGCAGGCAGCTTCGCAGGGAGCGGGGCAAATGCGCCCGGTAAACTCAGGGAAGTTATTGGTGGAATGCAGGACGCGGATCGCTTCCTTCCATTGATCGTGATACACCAGATCGTTCCAGTCCGGAATGATGTTTGTAACCGGGCAGCCCGTGTGGCAAAACGGTATGCCGCAATCCATGCAGCGCGCAGCCTGCACTTGCACTTTTTCTTCGGGGAACGGCTGATACACTTCGAGGTAGTCGTGGACACGGACTTCGACAGGCCGGCGCGCGGGCACTTCGCGTGTATATTCCTTAAACCCTGTGACTTTACCCACCGATCACCTGCCTGTGCACTTGCGTCTGCTTCTTGGCTTCGGCAACGATCACACCGGCAGGAACCCGCGGTATGCCCAGGACGCGTTTGTATTCATGCGGGAACACCCTAATGAATTTGGGCAGCGTCGCGTCCCAATGTTTCAAAATCCATTTCGCCTGCGGACTGTCGGTTAGCTCGGCATGGCGCGACACCAGTCGGTGCAACAGTTCGACATCCTTGAGGTCGGTCACGGCCTCAAGATCCACATCATTGCGGTTGCAGGACTCCGAGGCGAACGCGCCACCTTCATCCAGAACGTACGCGATTCCGCCCGTCATGCCCGCCGCGAAGTTTCGCCCTGCCTTGCCGAGCACGACTACCAAGCCGCGAGTCATGTATTCGCAGCCGTGGTCACCAACGCCTTCGACGACTGCTGTCGCACCGGAGTTGCGGACAGCAAACCTCTCCCCAGCCATGCCGTTGAAGAACACTTCGCCGCTGGTCGCTCCATAGAGGCACACGTTGCCAACCAGAATATTTTCCTCCGGGACGAACTTCGAATTGCGCGGCGGATAGATTACCAGCGTGCCGCCGGAGAGCCCTTTCCCGACGTAATCGTTGGCCTCACCCTCAAGCGTCAGCGTCACGCCCTTCGCGAGGAACGCGCCAAAACTCTGCCCCGCGCAACCGTGAAACTTGATGTGGATCGTGTCGTCGGGCAATCCCGCCGAGCCGTGCTTACGCGCGATTTCGCCGCTCAGCATCGCTCCGACTGCGCGGTGGACGTTGCGAATCGGCAGCGTCCGCAGAACAGGCGTTAGATTTTCGACAGCGTCGCGGGTCTCTTCGATCAGTTTGACATCCAGTGCATCGTAGAGGCCGTGGTCCTGCGCCTGCGTGCAGCGGCGCCCGACGTGGCTTGGCATCGGGGGATTGTAGAGCACGGAAGACAGATCAATTCCCTTCGCTTTCCAGTGCGTCACGTCCTTGCGCTGGACCAGGCAATCCACGCGGCCAATCATCTCGTCGAGTTTCTTGAACCCGAGTTCCGCCATGATGAGGCGAAGATCCTCGGCAACGTAAAACAGGAAATTGATCACGTGTTCCGGAGTTCCCTGGAATTTCTTGCGAAGCTCCGGGTCCTGCGTCGCCACGCCCACCGGGCAGGTGTTCAGGTGGCATTTCCGCATCATGATGCAGCCCATGGCGATGAGCGGCGTGGTGGCAAATCCAAATTCCTCCGCGCCGAGCAGCCCCGCGATCGCGACGTCGCGTCCGGTTTGCAGCTTGCCGTCCACCTGCAGGCGCACGCGGCTGCGCAGGTCATTCATCACCAGGACCTGCTGCGTCTCCGCAAGTCCCAACTCCCAGGGGACGCCCGCGTGCCGGATCGAACTGATGGGCGAAGCCCCTGTCCCGCCGTCATAGCCGCTGATCAGAATGACGTCGGCATGCGCCTTGGCCACGCCGGCGGCCACGGTTCCGACGCCAACCTCGGCAACGAGCTTCACCGAAATCCGCGCCCGCGGATTGACGTTTTTCAAATCGTAGATCAGCTGCGCCAGGTCTTCGATCGAATAAATATCGTGATGGGGAGGCGGAGAAATCAGGCCGACCCCGGGAATCGAATGCCGGATGCGTGCAATGAAATCGTCCACTTTATGGCCGGGAAGCTGGCCGCCTTCACCAGGCTTCGCACCCTGGGCAATTTTAATTTGCAGGTCGTCGGCGTTGATCAGGTAATGCGCGGTCACGCCAAAGCGCGCGGAAGCAACCTGCTTGATCGCGCTGCGGCGCAAATCGCCATTCGCGTCGGGAATATATCGCGCCTCGTCTTCTCCGCCCTCGCCGGTGTTGGACTTTCCGCCGATGCGGTTCATCGCAATCGCCAGCGTCTCATGCGCTTCTTTGCTGATGGAGCCGAAGGACATCGCGCCGGTGGCGAAGCGCTTCACGATTTCGGCGGCTGGCTCAACCTGGTCGAGCGGAACGGGCGGCAGCGCCGGCTTGAACTCAAACATGCCGCGCAACATCTGCAGCTCGCGGTTCTGCTGGTTCACGATGTCGGCAAATTCGCGGAACGTCTCGAACTTCGACGCCCTTACGGCGTGCTGCAGCTTGCTGACCGTCGTGGGGTTGAGCAAGTGCTTTTCGCCGCGCACGCGGAACTGGTATTCCCCGCCGACGCGAAGCTCCGTATCGGATTCATGCGGAGGCTGCATCGCGTATTCATGCTTCATCAGCGCTTCGCGAGCCAGGACATCCATGCCGATGCCTTCAATTCGCGAAGATGTCCCCGTGAAATATTTATCGATCAGGGATTGATCGAGGCCGACGGCCTCGAAAATCTGCGCGCCCTGATAGCTCTGCAGCGTGGAAATTCCCATCTTTGAAAACGTTTTCAGCAGCCCCTTGTCGATCGACTTCATATAGCTTTTGAAAACCTTGTCCCACGTGTATTCCGGCGGAAATTCTCCCAGGCGGTGCAATTCCTCGAGTGTCTCGATCGCAAGATAGGGATTCACGGCGCTCGCGCCATAGCCGAGCAGCAGGCAAAAATGCATCACTTCGCGCGGCTCGCCGGATTCGACGATCAGCGCCACCTGATTGCGCGTCTTCTCGCGAATCAAATGGTTGTGAACCGCCGATAGCGCCAGCAGGCTGGGAATAGGCGCATAATTCGCGTCCACTTCTCGATCGGAGAGAATCAAGATTGTGTAACCGGATTTGATCGCCAGCGAAGCGCGCCGGCAGAGCGTTTCAATCGCCGTCTGAAGCTTCTCCGCGCCGCCCTTCACGCGGAAGAGCATGGGCAGCGTCGTCGCCAGGAAATCTCCCCAGCTCACGCGGCGCAGTTTTTCGAGTCTCCAATTGGAGATCACTGGATGGCGCAGTTTCAGCGTGTGGCAGTTTTTGGGCGTCTCTTCGAGAATGTTCCCTTCGCTCCCGATGTAGCTGTTGAGGGACATCACCAGGCCCTCGCGGATCGAATCGATTGCGGGGTTGGTGACCTGCGCAAATGTCTGCTTGAAATAACTGAACAGCAGCTGCGGCTTGTCGGAAAGACACGCGAGCGGCGCATCAATTCCCATCGATCCGACTGGCTCCTCGCCTTTCAGAGCGGAGGGTGACAGAATCGTTTTCAGGTCTTCGTCGGTATATCCGAACGCGCGCTGCCGCATCAGGATCGTTTCGTGATTGGTGGTCTGCACGTGCGACGGACTCGGAAGATGGTCAAGCGTAATCTGGTTCTCAGCGAGCCACGCCGCGTAGGGTTGCCGGGCTGCGAGTTCTTTCTTGATCTCTTCATCCGAGACCAGCCGCTTCTGTTCAGTATCCACCAGGAAGAACCGGCCCGGAGCGAGCCTGCCCTTCATCACCACGTCCTCGGGCTTGATGGGAAGCACGCCTGCTTCCGAGGCGAGCACGACCAGGCCATCGGTGGTCACAACGTAACGGCCGGGACGCAGCCCATTGCGATCGAGCTTCGCGCCAATCATCCGTCCGTCAGTGAAGGCCACTGCTGCCGGCCCGTCCCAGGGTTCCATCAGCGAAGCGTGGTATTCGTAGAATGCTTTAATGCCTTCCGGCATGGTGTCGTCATGGTCCCAGGCTTCCGGAATCAGCATGGACATCACGTGCGGCAACGAGCGGCCGGACAGCGTGAGCAGCTCCACCGCGTTGTCGAGCATGGCGGAGTCGCTGCCGCCCGCCGTGATAATCGGCAGCAGTTTTTTGACGTCCTCTCCAAACAAGGGAGATGCCAGCACGGATTGCCGTGCGTACATCCAGTTCATATTGCCGCGCAGCGTGTTGATTTCCCCGTTGTGGCAGATGTAGCGATAGGGGTGGGCCAGACTCCAGCTTGGAAACGTGTTGGTGGAAAAGCGCTGGTGCACCAGGCAGAGTCCGCTGGTCAACTCGGGATCGAGCAGGTCCTTGTAGAAATCCGTAATTTGCGGCGCGAGCAGCAGGCCTTTGTAGACAATCGTGCGCGAGGAAAGAGACGGGATGTAAAAGAAATCCTTCTCCTTCAGGTCGGTTTCGGCGACCTCGATTTCCGCCCTCTTGCGGACCACGAAGAGCTTGCGCTCCAGCGCGTCCTGATCCATGTCCAGCGCTTTGCGTATAAAAATTTGCTCGATGTAGGGTTGCGAGGCACGCGCCACCCGGCCGATCATGTTTCCGTTAATCGGCGTGTCGCGCCATCCAATGACGGTAAGGCCTTCCTCGCGCACGATTTTTTCGACGATCCCTTCACAAAGCAGCCGGTCATAGGGATCGACCGGAAGAAAGAGCATGCCCACCCCGTACTCACCGGCAGCCGGCAGGGACAATGACTGGCTCGCCAGTTCACGGTCCAGGAAGGCATGGGGAATCTGAATCAGGATGCCCGCGCCGTCGCCGGTCTGCGGATCGCATCCGCAGGCGCCGCGATGAGCGAGGTTGATCAGAATCTGGACCCCTTTGAGGACAATGTCGTGAGACTTGCGCCCTTCGATGTTCGCGACAAAGCCAATACCGCAGGCGTCGTGCTCATGCTCGGGGCGGTAAAGGCCCTGGGCAGGCGGCAAGCCTCGAAATGGGTAGATTTCCTTCATGCGACGCGCAATCAACGCCCGAGAGGTGTTCCTAAACCCCCTAAACGCTTCGGCCCCCTTTGAAACGACCCTCTATTTTCCGTTTTATTCGATTCTGATCCGACATCCATGATGAGCAGGTACGGCCCGCCTGGGAAGACGGCTCGCCTACACTTCCGCGCCGTTTCCCAAACCGGCTTTCCGGAAAGTACACATTTTACCACTGTCGCCGCCCAATTGTCCCACGGACAATCGCCATTCCAAATTGCAATTCACAGGATCAGAATTTTGAATTCGTATAGGCTTCCCTCGCGATTCTGCTATAATTGCGCCTCTAAATTATGGATTTCGATCAGCTCACCACATTCATTGAAATTGCAAAACTGGGCAGCTTTTCGCGCGCGGGACAAAAATTGTTCCGTTCGCAGCCGGCTGTCAGCGCTCAAGTCCGCCAGCTCGAGCAGGAATACGGCGAAAAGCTTTTCGATCGCGGGCGCAAGTCAGTCCGTCTGACCTCCGCCGGAGAAACCCTTTACGAATACGCGGTCCGGATGGTGAACATGCGTGGGGAGTCCCTGCGCGCCGTCGCCGACAAAGCGACGACTCCGCGCGGCGTCCTTGCCCTCGGAGCCAACGAAGCAACCTGCCTTTACGTGCTCCCGGAAATCTTTGCGGAATACCACCGCCTTTTTCCGGCCGTGCAGATCAGCATTTACCGCAACTTCAGCCATAAAGTTCTGCAAAAGGTGGAAGACGGATCGGTGGACGTGGGAATCGTTACGCTCCCGGCCAAGTCGCCCAGCCTGAAAATCCATTCGATCTTCCGCGATCGCGTAATGCTGATGGTGAATCCCCGCAATCCCCTGGCGAAGCTCAAGAGCGTCCGCATGAAGGACATCGCCGAGCAGCCATTGATTTTCCCGCGAACTGGATACACGCGCCAGTTACTCGACAAGCATTTCCGGCCGTACAAGTCTCAGCTGCAAATCACGATGGAATTGACCAGCGTCGGTATGATCAAGTGCTTCGTCGCGGCGGGCCTGGGAGTTTCACTAATCAGCTCCAGCTTCGCGCGCAACGAAGTCCGCGCCGGCGAAGTGAAGTTGATTCCCATAGCCGACGTTGACCTGTGGCGCGAACTGGGCCTCGTCTATCGCCGTGACCGCACACTGCCCCGCTCATCCGCTGCGTTTATTACGATCGTCCGACAACGTGCGGCGGAAAATCCCGATCTAGACGTCCCACACGCCAAGTTGAAAGCTATTGAACACGCCTGATCGCGCCCACCGGGCGGGGCTTCTAATAATTCCGTGCCATTTGCTGTCGACAACCAGCTTTGCTACACGCTGCACGACCGTCTCAAAAAGCCTTAATGCTTGCCAGTCGCTTCGTAGCTGGTGCCTAATTAGCCGTAGTCGGCCGCGACTTCACGGGACATGGCCCCAATCCCCGCTCCGAGCCTAACCGCTCACCAATACGAATCACGGGACTTTCAATAAAGAGTGGGCGAACTTAGGGTTTGAATCTATGTGCCTCAACGTCTTTCAGGAATTCAATGATCGGTGGAAAGTACTCTTTGGGAGAATCCAGCATTGCCATATGACCAGCGTCCGGGCAAATTACGAGTCGCGATTGTGGAAGCGATTTGTGGAACTGCTCCAGGTCGACCGGGCTCACAAATGGGTCGTATTGGCCTGCGATGAGCAGAACCGGAATCTTGATGTTGGACGGGCGAGATAGATAGTCTTGATCAAAGGTATCTTTAACAACCTCATCCATTACTTGATTGTTACGATGCTTCTCTTCCCGGTCGTCTACTTCAAGTTTTTCCGACGTTCGAGCTATGAATTGCCTCGCGTAATATTGCGCGAAGAGCTGATCGTATACCGCTTTGTCGAATGGGAGGCCTTTGTTCTTGCGTTCAATGATCTCCTTTCCGAGAGGGTCATTCTCAATCGCAATATCGACTTGTTGCCTCACCTCTTTTTGTCTTTCGGAAAGCGCGCTCTGACTCAAATTCATGCTTGAAAATATGAAGCCTTTCAGATTGCGTTGGTATTTAATGGAATACGCAAGTCCGAGAACTGCTCCCCAAGAGTGTCCGTACAAATAAAAGTTTCGTAGCCCGAGCCCCTTTCGCACGTCTTCTATTTCTTGAACTCTAGCGGGCATTTTCCAAAGCGGATCGCCACTACTGACTTCCGGCTGATCTGAAAAATAGCTGCCTAGCTGCTCATAAAGGTAAATCTGGATTCCTTGTTGTGGAAGGTAGTCCGCAAAGTCCTCTAAATATTCGTGCGTCAACCCAGGTCCGCCGTGCAGGAGCAACAGCTTGATCTTACCGTCACCGATTTTCTGGGTCCAGACCTTATACTTTCCGGCGACGGTAATCATCTTCACACCGGGAAGTTTCAATTTGGAATAATAGATCTCGTCCTTCTCCTGCGAGAACACCGGCCCAATCACGACTAACGAAAGAGCAAATAGGATCAATAACTTGTGCATATGACAATCCTTCCGATTGGCAGCGCAGTCCGCGGTCCCCGTGTTCCCAGCGGCATCATTCTAACATTGGAAGAACGCCCGCTGATTTCTCTTTGAGGTCGGACTGCTGTTCCAGTTCCCGAGAAACGGGGTCTTACAGGAGACTGCCCCACGATCTCCATTGCCGTTGTCACAAAAGGAAACTGCTACGCACGCGGGTTGCGAAGCAATCGGATCATGTCCGGATCGGAATCGCCTGGGCCTGCGGAGATCGTTTCCGGGGCCTCGGGAAGTTCGCCTTCGCCGGTGGCGAGAAACAGATTGGCTTCCAGGCCATGCTGCTTGTCATAAAGGTCGCGATAACGTCCGGCGGCTGCGTAGAGAAACGCATGCGTGCCGCGCTCGACAATTTTTCCTGCCTCGACCACCAGAATCTGATCGGCGCGGCGAATCGTGGAAAGCCGGTGAGCGATGACGAAGGTTGTGCGACCGCGCATGAGTTGCGCGAGGCCCTCTTGAATGAGCATCTCGGATTCGGAATCGAGGCTCGAAGTCGCTTCGTCCAGTATCAGGATGCGCGGGTCGGCCAAAATTGCGCGCGCGATGGAAACGCGCTGGCGCTGCCCGCCGCTTAATTTCACACCGCGCTCGCCGATGATGGTGTCGTATTTGTCCGGGAACCGTTCAGCGAATTCATCCACGCGAGCGATGCGGCAGGCGGCCATGATGCTGGCTTCGCTGGCGTAGGGCCTGGAAAAGGCCACGTTTTCGCGGATCGTCCCGTCGAACAGGAACGACTCCTGCAACACCACGCCCAGCCGCGTCCGGTAGGAATCAAGGCGCACCGTCGCGAGGTCCACGCCATCCACCAGCACCCGGCCCTCGTCGGGCACGCTAAACGCCGCGATGAGTCCGATCATGGTGGATTTTCCCGAACCCGATGACCCCACCAGCGCCGTCACAGTCCCCGGAAGCGCGAGGAAGCTTACGTCCTGCAGAACGGGCTTGCCGGGTTCGTACGCGAATGTAACGTGATCGAAGGCAAGTTCGCCCTCGATATCCGGCAGCGTGACCGTGCGGCGCGGGTCTTCATCCTCGGGCCGCTCATCGAGCACTTCGCGCGTGCGTTCAAGGCCAGCGACCGCCTCGGTCAATTGGGTGCCGATTCCCACCACCTGAAACACCGGCGCGATCATGAACGCCAGAAACATCGTGTAGCTTGAAAATTGGCCGACTGTGATTTTCCCTTCGAGGACCTGCCGCGCGCCGACCAGCATCACCAGCGCACCAACCACGCCTCCCAGCGCGGTCGTCGAAAAGCTCATCATGGACATGGTGGTCAGCGATTTAATCACGTTGTCGAGCAGCCGCTGCACGCCCGCGGTGAACACCTCGTGCTCGCGCTCCTCGGCGTGGTATCCCTTCACGACGCGCACGCCGGAGAGCGATTCGGTGAGACGCCCGCTGACCTCCGCGTTGATTTTTGAGCGCTCGCGAAAGATCGGCCGCAGGACGCTGAACGCCTTCCGCAACCCGCCCATGCTCACAAGCAGCAACGCGAACGCGAGACCCGTCATCAACGGGCTGATGCGCAGCAGCATGACCAGGGCAATCGCCGCCGTCAGCAGACCTCCCAAAAATTCCACCAGACCGGTGCCGATCAAGTTCCGTACACCTTCAACGTCGCTCATGATACGCGAAACCAGCGCGCCGGTTTTATTCGAGTCATAGTAGGCGACAGGCAGTCGCCCCACATGCTCCTGCACGCTGCGGCGCAGTTCGGTGATCATTCGCTGCGCGGCTTTCGAAAGCGTCTGTGTCAGCGTGTACGAGGTGACGCCCTGCAAAATGGTCGCGAGGAGCACTCCTCCCACCAGGGGCACCAGGAGCCTGGTCTGCCGGTGAATCATCACGTTGTCGACCAGGTATTTTGTGGTGAAAGGAAGCGCCAGGCCGGATACGCGATTGATGGCCATGAGCACCAGGCCTACGGCCAGCAGGCCTCGCCGCGGACGAATGAGCGCCCAGATTTCGGGCAGCTGGTCCAGGACGTGCGAAAATTTTTTCTTGCCCGGGTCCGAAGTCGTTTCCCGGTCGGGCTTCGCGCTGTGGCCTCTCTCCGCGCGCGATCCCAACCCGCGCTGCGCGCCCATGCCCCCGATTCCGCCCGCCATTCTCATAGAACAACCATCTTAAGGCATTTGGGCTGCGTGCCGCCACTTGGCTGGAGCGCGATGTAGTTGAGGAGATGACTCAGACAGTGTTCAACATTTAACCCGATTTCAGGTGCAATTCACAAAAGCAGCCTGACGCGACCGTGGGACTTGGCTTCATACATCGCTTCTTCGGCCACGTGTAGAAGGGATTCTCCGGTGGACCCGCTATCAGGATATGCGGCCACTCCCGTTGTGAAGGCCGGCGGCTGGAGATTTTCCCCCTCGTACGGGAATCTCAATTTTGCGAATTCTTCCTCTAGCTGTTGCGCGCGAAGGACGGCGGCTTCCATGGACGCGTCCGGAAGAATGAGGACAATTTCATCCCCGGCAATGCGGCAGGGAGTATCTCCTGGCTGAACGTGGTTACGGAAGAATTTCCCCAGTTCCCGAAGCACCGCATCTCCTGCCACATGCCCATGCGTGCCGTTAAAATGCTGGAAATTATCGAGGTCGAAAAAGATCAATGCGAATGGACGCTGGCTGCGCGCTGCCCCGCGAACCTGTCGTTTGAGCAATTCGTCCATGTAACGCCGGGTGTACAACCCCGTGAGCGCGTCTCGAATGGGCTGAATCTGCAAAGCGTTGCGCAGCCGAAGTTTGGCGAAAGCCAGCATGGACGATAGCTCTTCCATGTCGAATACTGGCGGTTTCGTGGAGGGTTGTGATCGCACCGTCGCTCTCCGGCAGAGAAAGGCAGACATCGAAGCGTGATCGACCTATTTTACGGCACGTGGGCCAGATAAGCGCTTTCCCGGAGCTTCCACAATGTCGAATCCGATAAGCCGGTCGAGCGGCGAGAACACTCGCAGTCGGGAAATGACTGGCCTAATCCCACAGAATCGGCATGCAAAGGACGGGTTCCACGTGGAAATCGAGACGGTTGATTTCTTGCAGCGCGCACCCCAGCATCGCGCTGCGGCATGTTTCAAGTGTAATGATGAACGGGAGAGCGGAGCGCGGAAATCCTGGCCTCTGCAGGACAGCGTCAATTCCAATTCCGTAGCGTGAAAGCACCGTCGCAACCGCGGCGATGATCCCGGAACGATCCTTCACGACGAACCGCAAATAATAGGGCGCGGTGAATTCACCGCTCACATCCTTGGGCGTCTCGACCGGCGGATGCAAGCTGCCCGGCGCCCCCGTGCCGCTTCGTGCGATCGAATACAGATCGGAGACCACGGCTACTGCCGTCGGATCTCCCCCTGCCCCGAATCCGGAAAACACCATCTGGCCTGCGTACTGACCCGTGGCCATTACGAGATTCTTGCTGCCCTCCACGTGCGCAACCAGCGAACTCACCGGAACCAACGCGGGCCGCACAAATGCGCGGACGCTCAATCCATCTTCGGTTTCCTTTTTGGCCAGTGAAATCTGGCGGATCGTGCAATTCAGTTCCCGCGCGTAGGCGAAATCCACGGCTTCAACGGCGGAAATTGGCCAGCACGGTATCTGTTCGCTTCGCACGTGGGCTCGCAGCCCCGCCTGCGTCAGAATCACCAGCTTGGCGCGCGCGTCATATCCTTCGACGTCGTTGGTAGGATCGGCCTCGGCAAAGCCCAGCTCCTGCGCTTCCTTCAGGGCCGACTCAAAGCTCGCGCCCGTGGCTTCCATCTTGGTCAGGATGAAGTTGCACGTGCCATTGAGCACGCCCGCTATTTTGAAGAGCCGGTCTCCGGATAGCCCCTCCTGAATCCCGATGATGGCGGGAATTCCTCCAGCCACGGAAGCGCCGTATTCCAGGCGCTTTCCTACTTCGCGAGCCAGGTCTTGCAATTCCGGTCCGCTTTCTGCGATGAGGGCCTTGTTCGCGGTGACCACCGACTTCCCGCCGCGCAGCGCCTTTCGAATCCAATCGCCCGCGGGCTTGACGCCTCCCGCCAACTCTACAAGAATGTCAACGTCGGAAGAGAGGACTTCGCTGATACTGTCGGTCCAGCGAACGCTGGTCGGCACCCAGTCGACCTTCTTCCGGCCCACGTTGCGATTGAAAATGTGCGTCAGTTCGAACGCCTTATTCGCTTCCTGGCAGAGAAGTTTTGCGACCGAGCGGCCGACGGTGCCGAAGCCGGCAATGGCAACTTTCAGCCTCCGCTTTCGAGGGGAAGGTTTGGTAGGGGACTTCGATTTCGAACGGTTTGATTTCGCCGGCAACGCATCACCTCGCTAGGAGCATGTACAGAAATCGCCTTCTCAAAGGCGGCTGGGAGATAGCTTTCCAGGAGACCCCCAGCGGAGTAAGGATTATAAGGTATTTTCGTTTCCACTCATCGAAAGGTGATGAAATGGTACTGGATTGCGACGTTCCACATCCCGGCGGAATCTAAACACACATGGCCCAAATTTCCAAACGGCTGACTGAGAACGTCGACGGCGACTTCTACGTGGACGCAAGTTGCATTGATTGCGATGCCTGCCGGCAGATCGCCCCGGCAAGCTTCCGCGATCACGGCGGCCAATCCAGCGTGTACAAGCAGCCGGAAAATCCCGGCGAGCAGCACCGCGCATTCATGGCGTTGGTCGCATGCCCTACGGCTTCGATCGGCACGGCGTCCCATCGCAGCGCCCGGCAGGGCGTGGAAGCATTTCCCGTGCACATCGTGGACGATGTGTATTTCTGCGGCTTCACGTCAGAATCAAGTTTTGGCGCGTGGTCGTACCTGATCGTAAGGCCGCCAGAGCTGGGCGGAAACGTATTGGTTGATTCCCCGCGATTCACATTGCCGCTCGTGCAGCGCATCGAGCGGCTTGGCGGCGTGAACCTGATGTTCCTGTCGCATCGCGATGACATCGCCGACCACGCCAAATTTGCCGCACACTTCCATTGCCCGCGTGTCATGCACGACGGCGATAACGCGGCGGAGCTTGGCATCGAGCGCGTCATTACCGGGACCGATCCGGTGCGGCTCGACGACGATCTCCTCATAATCCCCACATCCGGCCACACGCGGGGCCATCAGGTCTTGCTGTGTCGCGACAAGATCATGTTCACCGGAGACCACCTGGCGTGGTCTCCGGTGCGAGAAACTCTGACGGCCTTTCGAGATGCCTGCTGGTATTCCTGGAAAGAGCAGACGCGTTCGATGGAGAAGCTGCTTGCCTACCGCTTCGAATGGGTCCTGCCGGGGCACGGCCGCATCCACCACGGCTCCGCGGAGGAAATGCACGAGCATCTCGTCCGCTGCGTGGAGACTATGAAGAGGTCATAAGAGGCGGAACTTCTCCGCCCCCGGGAATTTTATTGAATCGAAACGAGTTCAACTTCGAAAATGAGCGTGGTATTCGGCCCAATCACATTTCCCGCGCCATGTTCACCGTAGGCCAGGTCGGACGGAATGAAGAGTTGCCACTTGGACCCAACCGGCATGAGCAGTAGAGCTTCCTTGAACCCGGGCAGAATGCCTTTCAGATCGAACGCCACCGGCTTCCCTGCCTGAGCGGAGCTGTCAAACTCGGTTCCATCAATGAACGTGCCCTTGTAATTGCACAATACTGTGTCATTTTCGGTCGGCTTCTTGCCCTGGCCCGTTGTGATGATCTTGTACTGCAATCCGCTCGGGAGCGTGACCACGCCCTCTTTCTTCGTGTTTTCGGCCAGGAACGCTTCACCCAGTTTCTTGTTATTTTCCGCTTCTTCCTCCATCGCCTGCATCTGCTTTTGCTTCATGGTTTCCTGAACGTCGGCTATAATTTTGTGGAATTCTTCATCGGTGAGCAGGTTTTTACCGCCGGCAATAGCGTCTTTGATGCCCCGCGCCAGCAACTCTGGATCGACATCGAATCCCTGATCCTTCACGCCCTGCCCCATTTCAAGGCCGATCGCGTAGCTCAATTTGTCTTTTTGTGTTTTGAGCACCGTCTGGTCCTGCGCGCTCGCAACACTCGCGAGAAGCCCAAGCGCAACGACCGCCATCCATATCCGCTTCATCCATCCTCCTCAGTGAACGACGATCTCCGATTCGGCGTCCACTTCACCAAAAGACGGTAACCGATTGCGGCCCGCCTGGGCAAGTTTTCGGAGACGGCGTTGATGACAGATACGGAACGGAAGGGATTCGGCTTGGTTCGCCAAAAGTTTAGTCAGACCAGATCAAGCGCGATTTTGAGCGCGTAATCGAGTTCAGCAAGCTTAGCTCTGGAAAGGGAGCCCACATAGCCGGTGAGATCGGACTTGCGAATGCTAACCAGGTTGTCGCACATGATCCAGCTCGAATGCTTGAGCCCCTCATCGGACCCGATTGCAACCTGCGTGTATAATCCATCTCCATTGCTGAAAATGGGGGCACAGGTCACGGTTGAAAAGCGCGACTCAATGAGAGCTTGCCTGCTCACAACAACAAATACGCGATAATGCTTGGGATCGCCTCCTGGTTTGAAGACGCGATACAACTCCCCTCGTCTCATGCGCAATCTCCACGGAATCGCTCAATCTTCAATTGCCTGATAGGCGAGGACCTCCTCCGCCTCGGCGTTCAGTCGGTCCGCATTGGCATTGATACGTTCCAGGTCGCGGGCATGCATCTTCCGCCGGGCTCGGTCCCGGAGGTAGATTCTGAGCACGCGTTCAATGAACGCCGAGCGTGAGAGTTTCGAACCGGCCAATCGATCGACTTTTGCCAGTATATCCGAAGAAAGTGTGATAGAAGTCTTCTCTTTCATACTACTATCATACTACGAACTGTCCGCACGAGTAAAACCCGTTCTCTCGTCGAAAATTTGATTCTATGGCACATTAGACATCCGATGGCTGGACACGAGAGCTCCTCCCGCGCTGGGCGCGTGGCCTTCACCTATCCTGATTTCGCCTCCTACCAACTGGCACGCTTCTGCATCGTAGCGGGTCTCGAGATGCAATCGGTTGCGGTTGGCTGGCAAATCTATGAGATCACGAAGCGGCCTCTCGATCTGGGCCTGGTGGGCTTGGCACAGTTTCTTCCGGGCATTCTGCTGTTTCTGGTTTCCGGCCACGCGGCGGATCGATTGGACCGCCGCAAACTCCTGATCACTTGCTATGCCGGATTCGGCGTCTGCTCAAGCCTTCTATTCTTCACAGCGCTCTCGGGAATGCGCACGGTCTTTCCGATCTACGCGGTAGTGGTGATTCTGGGAATCGTACGTTCCTTTAACTCGCCTGTCAGCCGCGCGCTGCTGACGCAAACCGTTCCGGAAGAGCATTTGACGAACGCGGTTACCTGGAACAGTTCCGTGTTTCAGGGCGCAACGATCCTGGGTCCATCCATTGGAGGATTCGTCTACGCGATCGCCAAAGGACCATCGGCTGTGTACGTGATGTCGATGCTTGCGGCGCTGGTAGCGATTTTATTCACGTTGAAAATCCAGCTTCGCGCCGCCAAGCCGCGCGTCCGTGAACCGCTCACCATGAAGACGGTGCTCGCGGGCCTCGACTACATCCGCAAGAAAAGGGTCGTCCTCGGTTCGATTTCGCTGGATTTGTTCGCAGTGTTGCTTGGAGGCGCGGTGGCGCTGCTTCCCGTGTACGCGCAAGTGATTCTCAAGACGGGGCCTTGGGGACTCGGGCTCTTGCGCGCCTCTCCCGCCATTGGAGCCAGCAGTATGGCCCTGCTTCTTGCGCACCGGCCGTTGCGCGGACGCAACGGCGTGACCATGCTGTGGTGCGTGGCGGGATTCGGCGTCTTCACCATTCTTTTCGGAATCTCGCGCAGCTTGATCCTGTCCATGATCGCGCTCCTGCTGGTCGGCGCGATGGACATGGTGAGCGTTGTCGTTCGCGCCACGCTGGTCCAGATCGCCACGCCTGACGAAATGCGAGGCCGCGTCAATGCCGTAGACATGATTTTTATCGGCGCGTCCAACGAAGTGGGCCAATTCGAGTCCGGCCTGACGGCCCAGTGGCTGGGAACCGTGCCCGCCGTGGTGCTCGGTGGAATTGGAACGCTGATCGTTACGGGCCTGTGGGCGTGGAGTTTTCCTGAATTGCGCAAGGCGGATCAAATGAGTTCGGTTGAGAATTAATATTCCTAGAGCCCCATGTCAATTTGAGAATTTCAGGTGGAATGACCGACTAGCTGAGTTGCAGGAACTCATCGAGCGAGACTCCAAGCTGGCGCAGGAGCTTGAAGAACAGCGGTGGACCGATCTCACGACCGCCATGAAGGGGAATTGTAACTGCACGATCGTCAGGATGGTTCCAGCGTTCGTGGCTCCCTACTTGCCGCGTCCTGGAGAACCCAGGCTTCCGCGCTGCGTTCTGGAATTCGCGCGCAGTCGCGCTAGGCATGAACAATTTCAGTCGTGTCGGCGGGGAGCGGGAGACCCTTTTCCAGGTACTCTTCGGAGATCATTTTAAAAACATTGTTAAGTTCTTCGAGAGTCTGCTCGCGCGTCGGCATTAGAGCGTAGCACCCGGAAATGGCAGGGATTTCAGCCACCCAGGAGCCGTCCTCTTGCCTGTAAAGCACGATTTTGTAGTTTTCAAGGCCCATCTTGTGTCTCAGCTTTGAACTCAGTCTAGCACACTTTGCAAACCTCGATCATTCAGCCGGGAGGAAGGCGACAGGCGAGGACCGGTCAGCTGGATTTGCTCTTTTCAAGTTCTTCAATAAGGGCGGGAACAATCTCAAACAAATCACCAACAATGCCGTAATCGGCGACTTCGAAAATCGGCGCGTTCTGGTCCTTGTTGATCGCGGCGATTGTGCGGGAGCCTTTCATCCCCACGACGTGCTGGATGGCGCCGCTGATTCCGAGCGCGAGATATAGTTTGGGGGCGACGGTCTGGCCGGAGCTGCCGATTTGGCGGTCCATGGGCAGCCAGCCTTCATCGCAGATGGGACGCGAAGCAGCCAGTTCGCCGCCAAGCAATTTTGCCAATTTTTCGGCCAGCGGAATATTTTCCGGCGCCTTGATTCCCCGTCCGATGGCCACCAGAATGGGCGCTTGCGTAAGGTCGACGGCTTGCTTCGCTTCGCGGAAAAGCTCAAGCGGCCTTGTGCGAATCTGCTCCGGCTTGAGGTCCACTGCGACGGAGGTGATGGCAGCTTTGGAAGCGCCCTGCGCGACCAGATCGGCGCGAAAAGCTCCAGCCTGGAACGTCGCGAACCACGGAGCGGGGCCGTCGAAAACGACATCGGCCGCTGTTTTGCCCTGAAACATCTGGCGGACAAAAATTAATTTACCATTCTCCAGGCGATAGCCGACGCAGTCGCCAATCATGCCTTTGCCAAGCGAAGCGGCCAGCATGGGCGCGAAATCACGCACTTGGTAAGTGTGCGGCAGCAGGACCAGGTCGGGCTTGGCCTCCGCGATGGCCTGCTTCAGCGCGATGGTATAGCCATCCGGTGTATACGCGGAGAGCAGATCGTGCTCGACGAGCAAAACTTCGTCGACTCTGGTAGCCGCGAGTTCACCGGCCAGCGCAGCGACACCTTTGCCGATGACGACGGCTGACAATCGGCTTTGCGTTTCCGACGCAATTTGTTGCGCCGCAGCCAACGTCTCGAAGCTGGTCTTGTTCCACTGCCCTTCGCGCTGCTCGGTGATGAGGAGGATATTCATCGCTGTGCAGCTCCGCTCACAGGACGCGCGCTTCGTGCTTTAATTTTTCAAGCAGCTTCGCGGCGGCTTCTTTTGGCGTGCCGGTCAAAAATTCCGTCTTTTTGGTTTTGACGGGAACGTAAATGCGCTCGATGTGCTGTGTGGATTCGTGCGCCACGCCAAGCGATTCGCGCGTGATCGTGGCAATTTCTTTTTTCTTTGCCGCCATGATGCCCTTGAGCGTCGCGTACCGAACTTTATTAATGCCGGACTGAATCGTCAGCACGGCGGGTAGCGGCAGCTCGACCCATTGGAACCATCCGGCTTCAAGCTCACGCTTCAGGCGCAGGTGATCGCCCTGCACTTCGATGTGCATGATGATTGTGGCGTGCGGCAGGCCCAGACGCTCCGCGAGCAGCACGCCCGTTTGACCGAAGCCCTGGTCGTCGCTTTGCAATCCGGTCAGGACCAGATCCGGTTTCTCGCGTTCGATCGCCACCGCGAGCGACATCGCCGCGCCCAGAGGATCAAGCGTGTGCGCCTTGCCATCGGAGACGTGAATTCCCCGGTCCGCGCCCTTGGCCAGCGCTTCCTTGATGGTCTGCTTGACGCGCTCCGGGCCCATCGAAACGACGACCACTTCCCCGCCGTGTTTTTCCTTCAGGCGCAGGGCTTCCTCGAGCGCGTAGCTATCCGGCTCGTTCATTTCAAATCCAATATCGGTTTCACGAATCCATGTTCCGTCGGCAATGACAAGGGGCGCGTCTTTGGCGGGCACTTGCTTGATGCAAACGACGATCTTCATTCATGCCTCGGGTTCGCCGCGTTCATTCTAGTGGGAATTCCAGCGCTTAAAGAGCAGGGCGGCATTTGTCCCGCCGAAGCCGAATGAGTTCGACAGCGCGTAGTCGAGTGCGGCCTTGCGGGTGTGATTCGGTACGTAGTCGAGGTCGCACTCGGGGTCGGGGTTTTCCTGATTGATTGTAGGCGGCAGCGATTGATCGCGCAGCGCCAGCACGCTAATGCCTGCTTCAAGGCCGCCCGCGCCGCCGAGCAGGTGGCCGGTCATGGACTTGGTCGAGCTGACGGCAATTTTTTTCGCGTGTTCGGTGAAGACGCGCTTCATCGCCCGCGTCTCGATGGCGTCGCCCAGCGGCGTCGAAGTGCCATGCGCGTTGACATAACCGATCTGCTGCGGCTCGATCCGCGCGTCGTGGATGGCCGCGCGCATCACGCGGTACGCGCCATCTCCGTCTTCGGCCGGCGCCGTGATGTGGTGCGCATCGCCTGACATTCCGTAGCCCGTGATCTCGGCCAGAATTGGAGCGCCGCGCCGCTCGGCATATTCCAGGGATTCGAGCACCAGAATTCCGGCGCCCTCGCCGATCACGAAGCCGTCGCGCTCCGCATCGAAGGGGCGGCTGGCGCGCTCCGGCTCCTCGTTTCGTGTGGAAAGCGCTTTCATCGCGGCAAATCCGCCGACTCCCATCGGAGTGATGGCAGCTTCCGAACCGCCGCAAATCATAATTTCGGCGTCTCCGTGCTGAATCAAGCGGAACGAATCCCCCACCGCATGCGCCGACGCCGAGCAGGCCGTCGCGGTCGCCGAGTTCGGCCCTTTCGCGCCGTAGCGGATGGAAATATGGCCGGAAGCGAGGTTGATGATTGCGGCGGGAATGAAAAATGGCGAGATGCGTCCGGGACCGCCTTGCAGCAGCTTCGAGTGCTCGCGCTCGATCACGTCGAATCCGCCGATTCCGCTGGCGACATACACGCCAACAGATTCCGCGATGTCCGGAGTAACTTTCAGGTTCGCCATGCGCACGGCGAAGTCCGTCGCCGCCAGCGCGATCTGGATGAACCGCCCGATCTTTTTGATTTCTTTTTTTTCGGCCCAGTGGAGGGGATCGAAGTCGCGAACCTCGCCGGCAATCGTGCAATCGAACCCCGTGGTGTCAAAGTGGGTGATGGTACGCACGCCACTCTTCCCCGCCAGGAGGTTCTTCCAGACTTCATCGGTGCCGATGCCCAGCCCGCAGACCAGTCCGACACCCGTTACGACAACCCGGCGGCTCACGTTAGTGACTCTCCCCTGGTGGCTTTCAAAAGGCCTGCGAACTACTTCTTGGCCCCGCCGTGTTTCTGGATGTATTCGACTGCGTCCTTCACCGTCGCGATCTTTTCGGCGTCTTCGTCGGGAATTTCGATTCCAAAGGCCTCTTCAAATGCCATGACCAGCTCGACCGTATCCAGCGAGTCCGCACCCAAATCGTCCACGAAGGAAGCGGTGGGCGTCACCTCGCCTTCATCCACGCCGAGCTGCTCGACAATAATCTGCTTCACGCGTTCATCGACACTGGCCATACTGTTTTGCCTCCGCTATGCGCTATGCGCCGCTTCCTTTGATTGTTTCCGGAACTTTCTCGATTGTCGTTATTTAAGCCCCGGATATTCTATTAATGCTGCAGCAATAGGTCAACTTAACTCTGGTTTCGCTTGCAGAATCCTTCGCCGGACCGGACGGAACTCGCGCCCGTCCTCAACCCATCCGCAACCCGCCGTTCACATCGAGCACCGTGCCGGTGATGTACGCGGCTTCTTCGCTGGCGAGAAAAACAATTGCCGCGGCGACCTCCGCGTCGGTTCCCATGCGACCCAGCGGCACTCGCGCGAGCAAGGCATCCTTGACGTTCTGGGGCAACGGGTCGGTCATCGGAGAAACAATAAAACCCGGCGCTACCGCGTTCACCGTGATATTTCGCGACGCGATTTCCACGGCCAACGCGCGCGTCAAGCCGATGAGTCCGGCCTTTGCCGCAACGTAGTTCACCTGCCCGGGATTGCCCGTCTCGGCCACCACGGACGTGACATTGATGATACGACCGTAACGCGCGCGCATCATCACGGACATGGCCTGCTGCGCGCACAGATGCGCGCCCGTCAGGTTTGTGCGCAGGACGACGTCCCAATCTTCCGCTTTCATCCGAACGGCCACGCCGTCGCGCGTGACAGCGGCATTGTTCACCAGAATGTCGAGCTTGCCGAATTTTTCAATCGTTTGCCGGAACCCCGACTTCACTTGCTCGGCGTCGGCTACGTCCATTGTTACGGCAAGCGCTTCACCGCCGGCGGCGGAAATTTCGGCGGCCACGGCGGCAAGTTTTTCCGCATTGCGCGCGGCTACGGCTACGCGCGCTCCCGCTTGCGCCAGAGCGAGCGCGGTGGCGCGGCCGATTCCCTGTGACGCACCGGTAACCAGCGCGACTCGATCTTTTAAGCTGAACATGGATGATTTATGTAGCACAGGCTTCAGCCTGTGTGGTTTTAATTTTGCATGTTTCGACATTAACACAGGTTGAAGCCTGTGCTACTTCAGGCTTCCGCCGCTTCGATTTGCGCTTGCGCCAGTCTCTCCAGCGTCGAATGCAGCGATTTTTCATCCTCGACATTGAACACATGCACCGACCTGTCAATCTGCCGCAGCAGCCCCGTGAGCACGCGCCCCGGTCCGACTTCAACAAATGTATTCACGCCCTGATCCACCAATTCTCGAATCGATTCCTCCCAGCGAACCGGCAACGTCACCTGGCGGATCAGCGATTCCCGCGCTTCGTTGCCATCCGTCGTGAGTTCCGCGTCGGTGTTGGTCACCAGGGGCACACGCAACATATGGAATGAGGTCGCGCGCAAATCCGCTTCCAGGCGCTGGGCGGCGGGAGCCATCAGGGCGCTGTGAAAGGGTGCGGATACCGCGAGCATGACGGCGCGTTTTGCACCGCCGGCGGAAGCCAGCTCCACCGCGCGTTTCACTGCTTCGGCGTGGCCCGAAATTACAGTCTGCTCGGGTGAGTTCAAATTCGCCGGCGCCACAACTTGCGACTCGGTAGCCTTGCGGCAAAGCTCTCCGACCTGCGCGGGAGCAAGTCCCAGTATGGCCGCCATCGCGCCAACGCCTTCGGGCACGGCGGATTGCATGTATTCCCCGCGGCGGCGGACCAGCCGCACGGCATCGGTGAATTCCAAACCGCCCGCTGCAACGAGCGCGGAAAATTCGCCCAGGCTGTGCCCCGCGACAAAGTCCGGCTTCACTCCATTTTCGGCAAGGACGCGATAGGCAGCCACGGAAGTGGTCAGTATCGCAGGTTGCGTGTTCGCGGTCAGCTTCAGAGCCTCTTCGCTGCCGTTAAAGCACAAATCGGAGATCGAAAATCCGAGGGCCTGGTCCGCCTCGGCGAACACACTACGAGCCACCGGATGCGCTTCGGCGAGTTCCTTGCCCATGCCCGGGTACTGAGAACCCTGCCCCGGAAACAAAAATGCCAGTTTTCCCATTGAATTTGCCGCCGTTCCGTCGCTCAGGCTTCCATTGGGACGGGAATCATGGAAAGCTCATGCTCGATCTTTTCGTTCACGCCGCCGCGCACCAACTCGGTGGCCACGCGAATGGCATTCTTGATCGCAAGTGGATTCGAGCTGCCATGCGCGATCACGGTCACGCCTTTCACGCCCAACAGCGGCGCTCCGCCGTATTCCGAATAATCAATTTTCTTTTTGAAATTCTTGTACGCTTTTTTCGAAAGCACATATCCCACCTGGGAACTCAGCGTGCTCTGCAAGGCCTCTTTCAGCATCGAAACGATATGCTGGGCCACGCCTTCGCTGATCTTCAGCGCGATATTTCCGATGAATCCGTCGCAGACGATCACATCCACGGACCCATTGAAAATGTCACGGCCTTCGACGTTGCCCGTAAAATTGAGCGAGGACGATTTTAGGCGGCTGTGAACCTCGCGCGTCAATTCGTTTCCCTTGGTTTCCTCTTCGCCGATCGAGAGCAACGCCACTTTCGGCCGCCGCGTGCCGAAAATCGCGCGATAGTAAATCTCACCCATCACCGCGAACTGCACCAGGTGCGACGGCTTTGAATCCACGTTCGCGCCAACATCGAGCAACACCGCCGTGCCACCCTGAGAAGTGGGAAAGGGAGCCGCAAGCGCCGGCCGGTGCACCGAGGACAATGTCCCAAGGCCAAACCGCGCGACCGTCATCACCGCGCCTGTGTTCCCCGCACTGACGAGGGCATCGGCCTGGCCGTTTCGCACCAGCTTGGTCGCCACATGTGCCGAGCTATCTTTCTTCTTCCGGAAAGCCTGCGAGGGCGAGTCTTGCATTGTGATCACTTCGCTGGCAGGCAAAATTTCGATGGGCAAACCGCGGTGCGGATGTTTCGCAAGTTCTTTTTTCAATTCGGCTGCAAGCCCGACCAGCAGGATTCGCACACCGAGTTCACGCGCTGCGACAATTGCGCCCTCAACTTCCGGGCGCGGAGCCTGATCTCCGCCCATTGCATCGACCGCTATGGTAATCATCAAAACTCCGGTAGGGATCCTTGCGGGGCGCCCCAAACAGCAGGCGTCAGGCCCCTGTGTCCACGACTTCCCGCCCTTTATAGTAGCCGCAGTGCGGGCAGGCCTGGTGAGGTTGCTTCATTTCATGGCAATTCGGGCACTTGGCAAGGGCCGGGGCGGTCAGAAAGTCGTGCGCGCGCCGCTTATTTTTCCGGGCTTTGGAATGGCGCCTCTTTGGATTGGGCATACAAACTCCTTCAATTCGCCCCAACTGGAACGGGGCATTCTATGTTGTTTCCGCTTGGGTAGCTATTGCTTCTTGAACCAGTCCTGCTTTAGGCGCACTAAGGGTGCCATGCGCGGGTCCGCTACATGGCTTTCACACCGGCATTCCTCGTTATTCAGGTTGACGCCGCATTGCGGGCACAGGCCCCGGCAATCGCTGCGGCAGATCGCCTTCATCGGCAGCGCCAGGAGCACCTGCTCGGCCAGAACGTCCGCCAGAAAAAGGCCTTCCCCCTCGAAGAATGCGATCTCGGTATCGTCGAGCTTGAGGCGTTCCTCTTCCGCCTTCGTCATGGAGGCCAGCGGCCGGTAAAATAAATCAAACTCGCGGGATACGTCCTCGTTCACGGGCTCCAGGCAACGTGCGCAGTTGATTTCCAACCGGGTGTGCAGTTCCCCGGTGATGCGAATCTGTCCCTCGATCAGCTCCGCAGTGGCCCGCACCTCGAGAGGTTCCACCTGCCGGAAATCGCCGGTGTGGTAGTCGACCGCTCCGGGAGCATAGCTCTTTCGGATGCGAATCTTGCGAACCGCCAGATCTTTGACGTCTAAGAACATGAGCGCCGCACTTTCGCGGAATTCCCTCACCCTTCCGCAGTCATCCATTATAGGTCTCGCGACAATGATGTCAAGGAAGCCGCGCCGCCCTTCCTTAGCATAGGTTCGAATCAGATAAGACCTTGAGCATATGCGTGGCCCGATTATTGCCAATCTTACAAGGCTGAATTCAGAGAGCTTGCCGCGATGGATCTCTTCCAAATTGGTAGGCGTGTTGCCGCAGCAGATAGTGATCCGTCATTCCGGCAATGTAATCGCATACGACTCTGTAACGGGGGCTGGCCAGGGTCAATTCCGTATATGATTTCGGCATCGCTTCAGGATGGTCGAGATAGAACTGGAACAACTCGCCCAGAGCCTCGACCGATTGTTCGCGATCCCCAACGATGGCGGGATCATTGTAGAGCCGTTCGACCAGAAACTTCTTGAGGGCGGCGTTCTCCGCGGATGCTTGCGGGCTGAACCCGGCCAAACGATGCGGCCAATGGCGCACTTCTTCGGCGCTTCGGACACCCGATGCGGCCGCCTGCGCCCGCGTATGCTCGATCAGGTCGGTCGCCAGATGATCCAGGACGCGCTTTACGGCATCGTTGAATTTCAATTTCTCGCGGCCCTGGGAGTGGCTTCGATCTACTTCCGCGTAGTATTGATCGAAAAGAGGCACCGTGGAACGAATCGTGTCAATGTCCAATAATTTGGCTTCATATCCGTCGTCGAGGTCAGCCGTGTTGTAGGCAATCTCATCCACGAAATCGATGAGCTGCGCCTCGAGCGGAGGCCGCTGATCGAGCAGATATTCCGCCAGCTCGGGGAATTGCGCCGGATCGTAATCCCGCGAATGCTTCACGATGCCTTCGCGGACTTCAAACGTCAGATTGAGTCCGGGGAAATCCAGGTAGCGCTGCTCGAATTGTTCGACGATTCGCAGGGCCTGCAAATTGTGATCGAACCGGTCGAAGTACGGTCGCAGCAGTTCGTCGAGCTTCCGTTCGCCGGCGTGCCCAAAAGGGGGATGCCCGATGTCATGCACCAGGGCCAGCGCCTCGGCGAGATCGGTGTTGAGGCCCAGCGCTTCGGCAACGGTGCGCGCGATCTGCGCCACTTCGATGGTGTGCGTCAGGCGATTACGGAAATGGTCGGAATAGCGTGTCGTAAAAACCTGGGTCTTCGCTTCAAGGCGGCGGAACGCCCGCGAATGGATGACGCGGTCCCGGTCCCGCGCATAGGCGTTGCGGTAGGGATGCTGCGCTTCCGGGAAACGCCGGCCGCGCGAATTTCCCACGTCCATCGCATAGGGTGCGTACTTCATATTCGTGGATTTTATGCTACGCGAGCCACAACGCCAAACGGTGATACATGAAGTCCTGGGAAGGAAGCTCTTATTGAATTCCCGCGTGCCCCAGCATTTCGAGGAATTGTTTCTGGGTTCGCATATCGATGGACTGCGCCACGAGTTTGCCGGTGCGGTCGTACACGAAACTTTTGGGAATGCCTTCGACCTCGAAGAGTTCATTCACTTTTCGACCTGGATCGAGCAGGATCGGATAGGAGACCTTTTCTCTTTCAACGAACGGCTTCACCTTCCTGGGATCTTCATCCGAAATTGCGAGAATGACCAGTCCCTGGTCCTTAAATCTTTTGTAGAGCGTCTCAAGGTCGGGCATTTCCTTGCGGCACGGCGGGCACCACGTGGCCCAGAAATTGACGACGACCACTTTTCCGGTGAGTTCCTTCAAAGTCCATTTCGTTCCGTGCAAATCCACGAGAGTAAAATCAGCAAGCTGGCGGCGCGCATCGTCAGCTTCGAGTTTGCGCATCGCGGCGCCAAATTGCGGATCATCCAGGGACGCCTGCATGTGTTCGTAGCGCACCAGTTGAGCGAGTTCCACATACGGCGCGGCGGGCTGGCTTTGCTCCGCGGGAACCGGCGTTTCACGCAGCGCATCGGCCAATGTCGTCGCCACTTCCTGCAGCGTATCGCGGCCGAAGTCTCCCTCGGTGGACAAGTTTGCCAGACCGTTCGCGAGGCGCAGTTTGTTTTGTGCCGCGGGCAGTTGCCGGATATCCAGGGCAAGCTGTTTGGTCACGCGAGCCCTTACATCATCCGGCAAATCGCGAAGGCCATTGATCTGGTCCGCAATCAGTTTTTCCTGGACGGTCCAGACGATTTGCTGCGTCTGCGCGCGTAGAGTGGGAGAATAAAAGAGGAGAAGTCCCGCTGCGGATGTGCAAAGGCCGGCGGTGAGCACCGTCGTGACTAGGATCTTCAGGCGCATGCATTTTCGACTCATCCTGGTCAACGTATCACACCTGAGGAGCGCATGCCATCGTACGCAGCAGGCTGCCGGGTTTCCCAAATTCCTGCGCCACATCACAATGAAAAGGGGAGCGAAGACCCAACGGGAAGGCAGGAATTTAATCTGGCTTTACACCAGAACTTCAGGGATTTCCATCTTTTGCTTGCGAAAAGCTGACTCGAAACTTTTTACGACCTCAGGATCAAAATCTTTCCCGGCGCCTTTCACGATGATGTCGCGTGCTTCAAAGGGAGACAACCCCTTTCTGTAAGGGCGGTCGCTGACGAGCGCATCGTAAACGTCAGCCACCGAAATGATCCGCGATTCGATGGGGATCTCCTTGCCTTTTGCGGCATGGTGGCCTGAACCGTCATATTTGTCGTGATGGGATAAAACAATGGGCAACACACGGCGCAGCGAGCCACCGACCGGGGAGAGAATGCCGATCCCTTTTTCCACGTGCGTCTTCATCTCCGCGATTTCCTCGTCGCTGAGGCGCGCAGCTTTATAAAGAATGTCCCGGCTGGTTTCGAGCTTGCCGATATCGTGCAACAGGGCGGCGGCTCTGACGTCTTCGATTTGCGATTCCGGAAGATGCATTTCCTCGGCAATTCGCACGGCGTAAACGGACACGCGGTAAGAATGGTTTTGCGTGAATTTGTCATTGCCGACGAACTGGGTCAGGATTTGCAGGACACCGTAGTACGCATCCCGCAATTCCGTTAACCTTGCCTCGCTGATTTCATAAAGTGTCCCGATTGCGTAAGCGGAAATCAGCAGGAAGCCGGCCCAAACAACCAAGTCAGAGGAAGCCATAATGCTTTGGATCGTCTGCCCCCCACCGGTACCAAGGGCAGCCGGGTTCATGAGGTCCATCCACACTACAAAGAGAATAGATGCCACAGCCGTCAACACAGCCTGGCGCCGCCCAAAGTAGTACGCGGCCAATAGCGTCGGAAGGTTGTAGAAGGAAAGTACCTGACGCTGGCCTGCCACGAAGAAATTTACGATACCCGCCGCGCCAATAATGGTGAGAATAAGTAAGAGCTCCTTATTCACCTCCGCCAGGCGCGATATCCACTTATTTTTCACACCTTTGCTCCTGCCCTCTCCCAAGAAAGAGGGGTTAAGATGACGCCACTCATTGAGGGTCGCCTGTGGGCCTCGGACGGGCGATAGTACTTAAGTTTATTTTGCGCGAAGAGTTACTCCCCCCGGACGCGAGGCGGACCTTACCTGTCTTAGACAGCCCTGGCATGGACGTGTTAGCTTGGTCGAGAATCAGGGCAGGAGAGCGCCAATGTCTTCATCACCAGCAGGGAAACACGCGGGACCGGGACCAGCAGGCGGCGGACCTACAGTTCCTGAACCTACGTTCACTGAGCGAGCACGCACCTTATTGTACCTTGGCCGCACGGGCAGCCTCTCGACGCTCTCTCGTAAACAACCCGACTTCCCTTTCGGATCGGTGATGCCCTACGGGCTCGACGATGGCGGGCGTCCCATTCTCCTGATCAGCACGATGGCCATGCATACACAGAATTTACAGGCAGACCCGCGCGCCAGTTTGTTGTTGACCCAGCCTGACGCCGGCGCCGACCCCCTGGGGGCGTCCAGAGTCACGCTGGTTGGAAATGTTTTGCCGGTCCCGAAACCCGAAATTGCCGCGGCGCGCGAACTTTACCTGGCGCGATATGCCAACAGCAAATACTGGGTGGATTTTGAGGATTTTTCTTTTTACCGCATGGAAATCGTGGACGTTTACTTCGTGGGGGGATTCGGAGTGATGGGCTGGGTCTCCGCGGCGGATTACTCGAGCGCTCGGCCCGATCCCCTGGCCGACTCCGCGAGCGGTATTATCCAGCACATGAATGCCGATCACGCCGATGCTCTCATTCTGCTGGCGCGCACGTTCGCGGGAATGGAATCCACCGAAGCCGCGATGACCTCCGTGGACCGCCTCGGATTTCACGTTCGCCTGAAGACGGCTGATGGAATGCGCGGGACGCGCATTGCATTTTTGCGGGAAGTATCGAATCCGTTAGCTGCGAGAAATGTTTTGGTGGAGATGACGGCACAGGCGCGAAAAAAGTAAGTAATTCGCCGAACGGACAGCCGTCAATTGTTAAATGCAGGCAAGGTTTCGGCAGGGTGTCGCACCTACGGCGCTCAAAATTCTAAATCTCATCGTTCCCACCCCTTACGGGGTGGGCTACGTTCTTCCGCGCCTACGGCGCTCTGCATGGCGGATTTAGAGGTCGTGCCCGGTTGGCCACAACTGGTGATTAAGAATCGTACCTTGCGCGCTTTGGCCGTTCGGTTAATAACTGTCGAAAGGGAACGGAATTCACTATGCCTGCAGGTTGATAGCCGTGGAAAATTAGCGAAGGTTTCTGTTTTATCAGCCGCATCCGGAGCGCCGGAGGCGCGGAAGAACGTACCCCACCCCGGAAGGGGTGGGAACCCGGCAAGTCGTCGCGTCAAGCGCCGCAGGTGCGACACATGACGTTGCTAGCCAAGTCCCCCACTTTTCAAGCTCCACTCGACCTGATTTCATGACGACCGGAACTCGGAACCCTTTAAAATATAAAAACTGGGGCGGTTCACTCATCCTTTCAGATACTTGTTGAAGAAGTCGAGCGTGCGTTGCCAGGAAAGCTTGGCGGCGGCTTCGTCATATCGGGGCGTCGTATCGTTGTGGAAACCGTGATTCGCGCCGTCGTATACATATTCGCTGTAGGTCACGTGATTGGCTTTCAGGGCTTCTTCCCACGCCGGAAATCCCCCGGTAATGCGGGTGTCCAGTGAGGCGTAGTGGAGCAGAAGAGGCGCTTTGATCTTGGCCGTGTCATCGGCATTCGGTTGTCCACCGTAATAGGAAACGACCGCATTCAGGTCCGGCAGCCGCACCGCCAGCTTGTTCACCGTGCTGCCGCCGAAACAGAATCCGACCGCGCCGTATTTCCCCGAACATTCCGGGCGAGCTTTGAGCCATGCGGCGGAGGCCACAAAATCCTCAAACATTTTCGCTGCGTCCACCTTGGGGAACATCGCCGTGGCCTTTTCCTCATCACCCGGATATCCCCCCAGCGAAGTGAGGCCATCGGGAGCGAACGCGAGGTATCCATTGGTTCCCAGACGCCGCGCGACATCTTCAATGTAAGGATTGAGCCCGCGATTTTCGTGGATCACCAGTACGGCGGGGATCTTCCCCGTTATCTTCGCAGGCCGAACGTAATACCCGTTGATGGTCCCATTCCCGTTGGGTGAAGGGACGGTGACGCGTTCAGTCTTAAGCCGCATGTCGTCGGCAGGAACTTGCTGCGCGAACGCGTAATTGGGACGCAGACTCTCCCAAAGCGCCATTGCCGTCACGCCTCCGACGGCGAATTTCTGAGCGCGATCGAGAAACTTGCGCCGGTCAATATCTCCGTGAACGTAAAGGTCGAACAGGTCCAACAACTCCTGCGGATAATCGGTCGCTTTATTTCGTTGCAGTTCCATTCGAGTGATTCCTCCCCTCAATTTCATGATTTGCTTCAGAAAGTGGAAATCCCCGCCTGAGCCCCTCGCTGAGAATAGCACCTTCGCGACCCAGAAAAAAGTTCTCCAGCCTTGCGGGGGTAGTACTAGGACCTAGGTCACAAGAAAAATGGGCCTCTCCGCTCATTGTGCCGAACCGGCACACTTGGGAAAGTAGGGGTGTCAATAATATCAGCCCTCTGGAGGGGCGTATTGAAATGAAATCCCGAATGAGGAGTCCGCTTATCTTGTGTGGTTTGATTCTGTTGCTTTCCGGTTTGCGCGCAGGCGCGCAAGACCAGGATTTGGGCAAGCTGACAGTGGATGCCAGAACGGCACACCAAAAGGGCGACTATATGGGGGCCTTGACGCTCTACAAACGCGCGCTCGAGATCCAGGTCAAATCGCTCGAACCGAACCATCCCGATGTCGCCACGAGCCTGAATAATCTTGCTGTGATCTACCAGGATGAATATCTGTATTCGCAAGCAGAGCCTTTGTATCAGCAGGCGCTTGGCATTTGGGAAAAAACTCCCGGCATGGACGCGCAGGCTGCCAACTGCATGAGCAACCTCGCCGATCTTTACCATGACGAGCATAAGGACGCTCAAGCCGAACCGCTCTACAATCACGCGCTGAAAATTTGGGCGAAAACCGGACAGTCGGATTCGCCTGCATCCATTTCCGCCCTCGCCACGCTGGGGGATATTTACCACTCCCAGGATCAGGACAACCGGGCGGAATCGGTTTACATTCAGGCACTCGCGGGATGGAAAAAGGCTGGACAAATGGAAAGTCCGGACGCGACGCGCACCCTCGTAAGGCTTGGGGATATTTACAATTCCCAGAACAAATATGACGAAGCGGCGTCTCAATATCAAAGAGCGGTGACGATCTGGGAAAATAATGGCCAGTCAGAAAACGCCGAAACGATCCCCACAATGAACAATCTGGCTCAAATTTATCGCTCCCAGGCGCGATACTCTGAAGCAGAGCCGCTGCTTAAGAATGTGCTCGCGACGAAGCAAAGGACACTCGGGGCGAATGACCTCGAGCTGGCGGAAAGTATTGCCAACCTGGCGCTTCTATACAATTGTGAGGGTAAGTACGCAGAAGCCGAACCTCTCTACATGAAAGCCGCCCATATCCGCGAAGCGAACCTGGGTCCGCAGGACCCGCAAGTCCTGCAAATCCTGGAAATTTATTCGTCAATGCTCCGTCAGGAAGGAAAAAAAGACGAGGCGCGAAAAATAGAAAGCCGAACGGAGAAGATCAGGACGGAATCTTTGCAGGAGGCGGCGCCTCGATCCTAGCGCCGCCGGCATTCGGTGAGTCTTAAACGCTGCCCTCGAGGAACGTACGCAGGTTCCTCGATCGCGAAGGGTGGCGCAGCTTGCGCAACGCCTTCGCTTCGATCTGACGGATGCGCTCGCGAGTGACTTCGAACGAATGGCCCACTTCCTCGAGCGTGTGCTCGGAGCCATCTTCGAGTCCAAACCGCATCTTGATGACTTTTTCCTCGCGCGGCGTCAGCGTCTTCAGCAACGATGCCGTCTGTTCCTGCAGGCTGATGCTGATGACTGCATCGGAGGGCGACACGGAAGACTTGTCCTCGATAAATTCGCCGAGGTGCGAGTCTTCCTCTTCTCCGATGGGAGTTTCGAGAGAAATGGGCTGCTGCGCAATTTGCTTGGTCTTGCGCACTTTGTCGGCCGGGACGCCCAGGCGCTTGGCAATTTCCTCGGCATTCGGTTCGCGGCCCAGTTCCTGAACGAGTTGCCGGCTGGTCCGAACCTGCTTGTTAATGGTCTCAATCATGTGCACGGGAACGCGAATCGTGCGGGCCTGGTCGGCAATCGCGCGGGTCACGGCCTGGCGAATCCACCACGTGGCATAGGTGGAAAACTTGTAGCCGCGACGCCATTCGAACTTGTCGGCGCCCTTCATCAGGCCGATATTTCCTTCCTGAATCAGGTCAAGAAATTGCAGCCCGCGGTTCGTATACTTCTTGGCGATGGAAACGACGAGGCGCAGATTGGCCTCAACCATTTCGGTCTTGGCCTGGTCGGCTTCGGCTTCCCCTTTGAGAATGACCTGGAGCATTCGCTTCAAATCAGTCAACCCGGTTTCGCTTGAAACCTCGATTTCGTGCAATTCGGCGCGACGCGCGCGAAGTTCCTTGCGCGCCTCGGCGGCGTTGTCGCCCTTGGAGGCGTCCACGCGGCGTTCGAACTTGACGATTTCACGCTCGAGGGCCTGCAGCCGCTCGACGGTGCCTCGAATTTTGCCAATCAGCCTTTTTCTCTCGAGCGGGTGGAAGTCAATCGAGCGCACGAGCTGCGACATTTCGACGCGCGTGCGCGCCAGGCGGTTCCTGTGACGCAGGTAAATGCGCTTCCTTGCCTTCGGAGTGCGCTCCAGTTGGGCGGCCTGTTTGAGCGCCGCGCCGTAAAGCTGCTCGATCTTTCCGATGACTCGAAGGACTTCGCGCGTCTTGTTTTCTGTTTCTTCTTCCGTAAGCTCTTCCTGATCGAACTGAATGATTTTCTTAATGGACAGAGAGCCATTGCGGAGATCTTCGGCAACGGCGATCAATTCCTTCAGCACGATTGGTGAACGTGAAATCGACTTGAGAACCATCAGGTGCCCGCGCTCCATGCGCTTGGCGATGGCGACTTCGTCCTGGCGCTTGAGCAGCGGAACCGAGCCCATTTCCCGCAGGTAAAGCCGGACGGGATCGTTGTTCTTGTCCAGCATCCCCGGAGTCAAGTCGAGTTCACTTTCCTCGGCAACGTGGCCCCGGTCAGTCCATTCCGCTACAGGAGACTCCGAAACGATGGGGTCCACAGTAGCCAAGCCGGCCTTGGCGGCAGCGTGGTCCTCATAGATCGTGATCCCAATGCGCTCGAAGGTGGAGAGCAAATCATCAATCTCCTCCGTCGAGTGTAATTCGGCGGGTAGTACGTGTTCTACTTCTTCAGCGAGCAGATATCCGCGTTCCTTCCCCACGGCGATTAGGCCGCGTACCTGTTCTCGCATTTCTTCGGTTGTCAGTGACAATGAAATTCCCCCCCTGCGAAGCAACTAGCAGCTGCTAACAAACCCATTCGGGCACACAAAAGGCGGTTCAAAACCAGCTCAAAATCTGTGAATTATGGCCCTCAAAGCATTAGAGTCAAAAAAGCAGCATTCGGTGACATGCCCAAGCAATAAGGCGCTTTCTCTATTCATTACAATAAGTTAGGAAACAGGGCGAACCACCGGCCGCTAATTCTTCCCTTCATTGGGAGGGCTCAAATCATTAGACGGACCATGAGCAAAATTAGCTCCCCGATCGGCCAACCGAAGCCCCTAAGCCAATCCAGAGGTCAAACGAACGCATTCCTAGAACGACTGAGTATCTCACGGTTTTTCATTTTCAGCAAAAAGGAAATACATTAAGTTAATATGCTGGTGGGAGAATAGGCTCAGCTCCCAGACGCCTCCCACAAGTGGTTTGCTTTGTGTAATTTGCGATAGTGTTTGAGCGTAGGCTCAGAATTGTGGGAAAATACCCGGCATGAGAATCTTGAAAACAGCTCTCTGGCTTTTTTTCGCTATCGTTGTGGGCTGCCTGATCTACGGAATAATTCTTGTCCGGGGAGGCTTCAGCACGAAGGACCAGCCATCCGCACTGGAGACAGCGATCGCGCGTGGCGTGCGGAGCATTTCAATTCCCAGCGACGCCAAAGAACAGAAGAACCCTTATCCCGCCACGCCGAAAAACCTGGAAGATGGCATGGAGCACTTCGCGGATCATTGCGCCACTTGCCACGGAAATGATGGAAGCGGGCATACGCTAATCGGACTGAACTTATATCCGAAGCCGCCGGACATGCGTCTGGCGGAAACTCAAAATCTCACCGATGGCGAACTCTTCTACATCATCAACAACGGAGTTCGCTTGACGGGTATGCCCGGATGGGCCAGTTCGCATAAACCCGAAGAAACCTGGGGTCTTGTCGATTTCATCCGGCACTTGCCGCAAATGACGGACCAGGAAAAGAAGAACATGGAGAAGTTCAATCCCAAGAGCTTCGACGGTGATAACGACGACAAGGCTGAACCGAAATAACTCCGCAGATTCATCGATGCATGAATGCCGGCTTGATCAATCGTCGGTGGTGGCTCAGCCGCCTTTGACCGTGCAAGTATGAGCCATGCCTAGCCGAAGGAAAGACATGAGAATTGCCGCGTTGCTCGTCGCTCTCTTCACCATCGTCGTTAGCATCGTGGGCATCATTTCCCCCGATAGCGTGACGACGTTTCGCCGATTGTACTTCGCGACATCTGGCGGACTCTACGCCGCCTGCGCTGTTCGCGTAGCCATGGGGCTAGTGCTGATCCTGGCTGGATCGAGTTCTCGCTGGCCCAGGACCCTGCGCGTGCTGGGAGCCGTGGTGTGCTTGCAAGGAATTGCGGCGACGTTCTTCGGACTTGAACGCGCGCGAGCGATCCTCGAATGGGAGGCGATGCATACGGTGCTCTTGCGGGCCGGAGCGGTGGTGGCTTTAGCCACCAGTGGCTTTGTCGCCTTTGCGGTTACAAAGAGGCCTTCCGAAGAGCCGAGGAAAGTAGCTCACTAGGAGTCTGTCCGAGATTTAGCATTCGAGGGTCTCGAGGTGGCTCATTCGTGATCAACGCGGTGAACGGAACTACCGATTTGAGTTGGGAGCTCCTTCCGGGAAAGCTTTGGCACCGG
>Ga0182024_10003860_pt1 | contig 35135 bp, 29 predicted proteins | sample P32metaG_FD_120480 | JGI IMG/M metagenome (GOLD analysis project Ga0182024, IMG submission 120480) | Permafrost microbial communities from Stordalen Mire, Sweden - P3-2 metaG (Illumina Assembly) | ecosystem: Environmental > Terrestrial > Soil > Wetlands > Permafrost | place: Sweden: Stordalen...
CCCATTGATCGGGACTTTAGGCGAGGCGGCCGGCTTGGTCCCGGTGCCAATCAGAACATTCTTCGTCTCATACACGGTCGAACCGCGCGAGTTGGTCACCTTCACATGCGTCGCATCTTCAAAACTCGCCACGCCGGTCAGCATCTCGATGTTGTTGCGAGAGAGCTGCGCCTCGGTCACATCGATCTCGGTCTTGATCACATGCTGGACCCGGAACGCAAGGTCCGCCATGGTGATCCGTTCCTTCACCCGGTAGTTCATCCCATAAATCGATTTGTAGTTATAGCCCGAGAGGTGCAGCACCGCCTCCCGCATGGTCTTCGACGGGATCGTGCCGGTGTTGATGGACGTTCCGCCCAGCACCTCCCGCATCTCCACCAACGCAACCTTCTTGCCCAGTTTGGAGGCATAGATGGCTGCCCGCTGTCCGGCCGGTCCGGAGCCAATCACGATCAGATCGTAAACGCTACTCATACTTGCACATACTCATATTCGTTGCTGACTCTTGCTCATAGACAATAACTCTTTCGCCTTGGCCGCCCATCTTGTTTCTCGGCGCTCGAATGGCAAGCGTCAGGGCCAGTTTGGAGGTCGGCGTTCCCTTACAGTTCGCTTTAGCCTAAAACTACCACAGAGAGCGCGTGCTCCCTATTGCAGGCCATTGGCACCATACACTTAAAATAAGATGCTCCGCTACGCCATCACGAGCCGCGTCCTCTTTCGCGGCGACCACCGCCGTCAGGAGACCGCGCTCGTCGAACAGGCCGCCCGCTGGGCCTCGGCCGGCATCGACTTCATCCAACTCCGCGAAAAGGATCTCCCCGCCGCGTCGCTGGCCGACCTCGCCCGAACGATCCTCAAAATCCTCCCCGCCACCACCAAGCTCCTCCTCAACTCCCGCCCCGACATCGCCATCGCCATGGCCGCTCACGGAGTTCACCTCACCGCTGCCCCCGGCGAACTCACCCCCCAGCAGGTCCGCCACCTCTACGCCACCGCCGCCCTGCCACCACCCGTCATCACCGTCTCCTGCCACACCCTGGCCGAGGTCGACCGCGCCCGCGACAACCGTGTGGACGCCATTCTCTTCGCCCCGGTCTTCGGGAAGTCCATCGCAGGCAAGATCGTCACACCCGGCCAGGGCCTTGGCCAGCTCCGCGCCGCCTGCACCGCCGCCATCCACACACCAGTCTTCGCACTGGGCGGAGTAACCCTCGAAAACGCCCCATCCTGCCTTGAAGCCGGAGCCGCCGGTATCGCCGGCATCCGCCTCTTCCACGATCCGTCTGCCTGCTAATCTTCCGACATGAATATCTCGATCCGAGAGGGGACCGTTAGCGATGTTCATGACATTGCGCGTGTTCATGTAGCTGCGTGGAAGACGACGTATCACGGTATCGTGCCTCAGCAGTATTTGGACTCCCTTGACGTCGCCGCACGAGCCGAAGCCTGGAAAGATTGGCTCGATGAGGGAAAATCGCACCTCTACGTCGCAGTGAACGACAAGGAGCTGTGTGGATTTATTAGTGGTGGAACGCTTCGGGAGCCCATCGAAGACTTTGACGCGGAAATTTACGCGATCTATCTTTTGCCAAAGGATAAAGGACGCGGCACAGGCAAGGTCTTGATGCAGCGCCTTGCGGAAACTCTTCGCATCGGCGGCTTCACGCAGGTAGCAGTATGGGTTCTAGTCGAAAATCCGTCATGCGGCTTCTATGAGCATCTGGGTGGCAGCCAGATTGCGCAAAAGCAGATTCGGATTGGCGACGCCGATCTGCTGGAAGTCGCCTATGGGTGGCGGGATATCCGAACCCTGGCAAGCTCCGGCCGCGATTGCCCCTGAACCGCGCCCGCCCAACATGGCATAATCACCTGAGCCGATGCCCCTGCTGCTCTTCACCTCGCTGGTCTTCACCGGGTCCCTTGCCGCCGGTCTTCTCGGCGCCCTCACCGGCCTCGGCGGCGGCGTCGTCCTCGTCCCCCTCCTTACTCTCGGCTTCCACGTCGACATCCGCTACGCCATCGGCGCCTCGCTTGTCTCGGTCATCGCCACCTCCTCGGGAGCGGCCGCAGCCTATGTGCGCGAGGGCTTCTCCAGCGTCCGCATCGGCATGTTCCTCGAAATCGCCACCACCATCGGTGCGGTCTTCGGAGCCTACCTCGCCACCCGCGTCCCCACCCACGCGCTCGCCATCGTCTTCGGCGTCGTCCTGCTCTACTCCGCCTGGCTCTCGTGGCGGCAGACCAGGAATCCTGCCACGCCGCAGTCCACCCCTAACCCCTGGTCCGACCGTCTCCGCATGTCCGGCTCCTACCCGGATGGCAGGGGTGGCCAGTGCGACTACACGGTCGACCGCATCCCCGCCGGCTTCGCCACCATGTTCGGTGCGGGAACCCTCTCCGGCCTGCTCGGCATCGGCTCCGGCGCGGTCAAGGTCCTCGCCATGGACCGCGTGATGCGCATCCCGTTCAAGGTCTCGACCACCACCAGCAACTTCATGATCGGCGTCACCGCAGCGGCCAGCGCCGGCATCTATCTGCAGCGCGGCTACATCGACCCCGGCCTGGCTTTCCCCGTGATGCTCGGCGTCCTTGCCGGTTCGCTGCTGGGCGCGAGATTCCTGGTCCGCGCCCGCGTCTCCCTGCTGCGCCAAATCTTCACCTTTGTCATCCTCGCCCTCGGCGTGGAGATGATCGTCAACGGCTGGCTGGGCCGATCATGACCTTGAAAAACACCGCCTCCGCCGCGCCGCCCGCAGGCTTCGACGACCGCCGCATGGAGACGATCATGGGCCGTCTCCTCCAGGCTGGAGTTCTCCTCGCCTCGGCCGTCGTGCTCCTCGGGGGCGCCCTCTATCTCAAGACCCACGCAGGCACGCCAGTGAACTACCGCACCTTCTCGGGCGAAGCCGCCAACCTGCGCTACCCGGCCCGACTCCTCTCTCTGCTGAAAAAAGGAGACCCGGAGGCTATCGTTCAACTTGGCATCCTGCTCCTGATCGCCACTCCTGTAGCCCGCGTCATCTTCGCAGTCATCGGCTTCGCCATCGAACGCGACCGCCTCTACGTCGCAATCAGCCTAATCGTGCTAGCCGTTCTGACCTTCAGCCTCCTCCACTAGCTGAGGCAGCAAAACTCGGGGCCGTCCTCTGTGAAGGACGGCCCCGAATGGTCATGAGTGTTTCCGGTTTAGGTTTTAGCGGCTGAGACGCCTGCGTGCTGCACCAGCCAGACCAATAAGACCAGTACCAAGCAACATCAGGGTGCTGGGCTCTGGAGTTTGGGCGACACTGACGGAGTCGAGCAAGAACGAACCGCCTGGGTTATACGAAGTAAACGACAGGAGGGTGGAGTTGCTCGTTGCCGTAGTGGTGTAGCTGTAGAGCGTGTAAAGATCCACTCCGGCATCACTCTCTGAGAAGAGGGTATCCCCCCCAAAGGATGCGACGAAGCTGTTGGGATATCCCAACGAGGAAGCCGTATCGTTAGCTACGGCGAACTCGATGGTGTATTGGTCGCCAGCGACGGTTGTCAGGGACTGGTTCAGTGAATCTGCAGGGGGTCCAATCGTTCCCAGGTAGGCTTGGTTGGAACCCATGTAGGGGTTGATCGTAAGGCTGCCGACGATGTCGGCCCCCTCGACGCCAGAGAATGGATCGGTGGTTGTCGTGCCGGACCAACTGGTGAAGTCCCCGGTTTCAAAGCCGCAGTTTGAAACCAGGTTGGCCGATACGCCGTTGCACGTGCCTGCCTTGGCCCATTGGGTACCGAGGAGACCCACGAAAAGAGCTACAAAGATACTGATCGATTTGCGCATGAGATAAATTCCTTTTTGAGAGATTTGGATCTATTTACTTTTCACTGTCGTGTTAAAGCTGCAGCAGCGTACGTGGTCCAGGCATTGACGATGTTGGTTGCGTTGGCAGTACCGATACCGGTTGCGAAGTCCCAGCCGATGTTGGTGCCATAAGCCGGTTGCAACGCAGTGTTGCTGGTGGAGAGGACGCCGTAGGTGCCTCCGTTGATATAGCAGTTGTGAATCCCTGTGCAGTTGACGGCCATATCGCCCTGGGTGACATCGTTGAAGACGCAGTCCGTACCGATGGCATTACCAAGGGATGAGTTGCAGGAGGGTTTGCCGGTCGTCCCGTACTCTGTCCCCGCGAGGCTATAGAGAACAGTGTTCGAGTTGCCCCAGCTTTGCCCTGTGCTCTGGTTGACGAGCGCCTGAATACCGGCCCAGATGGGGCTGGAGATCGAGGTGCCGCCATAGCCGGCCCAGGTGGAGGGATCGCCGCTGCATGGTGAGAAGCCGTCTGAGGGGTCCGAGATGCACACTGCGTAGTAGACGCTCCAGAAGCCGTTCGAGGCCATCAGCGAGACATCGGGGATGTCACGAACACCATCCGAAGGCACGCCCAGGATGTTCTGCCACGAAGGCTTGCCATATCCCGCGCAAGTTCCGCTGACGACTCCCCTGGTGGTGGCTGTGCCTGTCGCACAACCGCTGGGACCGCCGCTGCCGCTCGCTGTGGTGCGGTAGGGCGCACCGCCGGCATTGTTGCAGAAGCTGTTAACCCCGACGGTAGGCAGACCGACATATGCGGCGGTAAGAGCGCCGGCGCACGAATCGTTCCACGGAATCTCCGGGATGTAGGACACAGCGGTCTGGAAGTTCGGGCCATTGGTCGTGTTGAAGTAGGTGCCGGGACTATGCAGAGGAATGTATCCGAAGTCCGTGCCGCCTACAGAGATGTTGTACGGAGTCGACGTGAATCCGCTGACCGCGATGCCGTGAGTGGCATTCGCCTTGTTGGCATCCGAGCTGGCTGCGCCTTCGTCGCCCGAGGAGACGAATACGGAGACACCCTCGGCAACCGCGGAGGCGTAGAGATTCTTGATGTAAAGATTCTCAGCCGCTCCATTGCTTGCTTCCGATTCTCCGTAGCTGATGCTGACGACCGAAGGAGGATTTGCGCCCTGCAGAATATTGGCGAGAGCGAGGAAGCCACCGAACTGCGACGTGTCGGCGCATGCTGCGTTCACCACGGCCGCATTGGGAGCAGCCGCTGAGGCCCACTCGACATCGATGGCCGCTTCCACATCGTCACCGTTGGCTCCCGGCGCGGTGCAGGTGTTCGTGCCCGTCGGGTGGCTCTGGGTGAGGCTGGCGTAAGGATAGGGCTTGCTTAGGCCGAAGGCTTTGCGGAAGACCTGCCAGTCGCCAACGCTGTATTGATCGGTATCTTCAATCAGAACGATCGTCTGTCCCTTACCGGTAATACCAGCCTTGAACAGCGGAGTGAAGTTGTAGATGGTCGCAATGTCAGCGGCCGCGAGATAGTTATAGCCGCCTCCGCCATTCCCATTGACTCCCTTTGCAGAGGCTTCGGAAGGGACGCGTCGCGTGGCCATGCCATGAGGCATAAAGTCATTCAGCTTGGCGATGCCCGCAACGACCGGGGTCAGAGCGGACGGGATGGCGGGATTGTTGACATTGGCGAAGTGTGTCTTTCCGTCGACGCTGTAGTTATGAAGGGCAGTCCGGAAGGCAGTCCGGACCAGACCGGCATTCCCGGTAAACTCGACGACGGTAGCATCGGGAGAGACAGACGTAACGGAGAAGCCTTCCGTCTTCAACCAATCCGTGACGCGGCTGATGTCCTCTGACGCAGGACCGAACATGGTGCCGATCTGCGCATTGGTGAGCCACTTATGAAAGTTAGCCGACTTGGGATTATGCAGCTCAGCGAGGTAGTCGTTGAAGGCCTGCTCGGCCTCAGGCGAACGCTGGAGTACGATCTGCAGGCCGCTGAGCGGTCTGGCATCGTCGGTAACGCCGATGTCATTTGCCGCAATCGCCTCCGGGCGAGTGTTACCCGCCAGTGTTGTCATTCGTGCATTGTCGACCTTCTCAGTAATGAGAGGCTTTTGGCGGAATTGGGCAGATGCGATCGTAGCTAGACCCAAGATGACGGTTAGCGCAGACAGCACAGAGAAATGCTTCGGATGGTTCATGCTTTACCTCCCCAAATTCATTTTGAATTTTGGTGAGTGCAATCTAGCAGGCAATTACGAAGTAGGAAAGACTTATTTTGTATGCAAAATGCTGCTAATGTATTGGAAAAACATTAGATACGAGCTCGAGCAAGCTATCGCATTGAATTCGCGGGACATTGAAAAAAACCTAAATTGTGGCGATGAAATTGCTTCCAAACTTTTCAGAGAAGAAGTTTTCCTACGGCATCTCGCGTCGAGCGCAGACAAAAATGAAGCTGCATGCAATCGATTCGGAAACAGCACACTTAATTAATGCTGGCAGTCTAGCGACCGTTACGAGGACCGCAGTGCGGCTTCGATGCCGGAGTTCACATCGGCCTGGGCAACCTCTGCGGCTACGCGAATGCCGTTCATGACAGCCTTCTCGTTCGAAGAGCCATGGCCGACGATACTCACTCCACGCACGCCCAGCAGCACCGCACCGCCATACTCCGAATAATCCAGCCGCTTCTTGAACTCGGCAAACGCCTTGCGCGACAGCAGCGCCCCCACCTGCGAGGTCACCGTCGACTTCAGCGACTCGCGCAGCGACGCGCTCAGCAACTGCGCCGTCCCCTCAATCGACTTCAGCGCGACATTGCCCACAAAGCCGTCGCAGACCGACACATCGCTATGCCCGTTGAACAGATCGCGCCCTTCGACGTTGCCGATGAAGTTGATCCCCCTCAGCGCGCGGAGCAGAGGAAACGTGTCGCGGGTGAGCGAATTGCCCTTCATCTCTTCCTCACCGATCGACAGCAGACCGACACGTGGATTGTGGATCTTGAGGATATTTTTTGCGTACATGTGGCCCATCACTGCGAATTGAACCAGGTTGTCCGGATCGCAGTCCACGTTCGCCCCTACATCGAGCAGCAGGGAAGGAATTCGCTTGGTTGTCGGTAAAATTTGGGCGAGCGCCGGCCGGTCCACACCCGCCAGCATCCCGAGAACCATCTTCGCTGTAGCCATCGCCGCGCCTGTGTTCCCCGCAGTAAAAAACCCCGCAGCACGCTCCTCGCGAACCATCTTCAGCCCGACCCGCATGGTGGAGTCGCGCTTGGTCCGGACGGCCTGGGCGGCCTTGTCGTCCATCGTGATCCACTCGCTGGCTGGAACAATGAACACCGGCAACCGTTGCCCACGCAACGCCTGCCGCAGAATCGGACGCAGCCTGTCCTCCGGCCCGACCAAGTGGATTCGCACGTCATACTGGCGGGCAGCAGCAACAGCCCCGCGAACCTCTGGCTCGGGAGCCTTATCTGAACCCATTGCGTCTACAACGATGTCGGTCGGCATCAGTCAGGAAAGAGCAGGGCTGGATGGTGGATGTTAGTTTGCTTCTTTGGTCACGAGGACTTCGCGGCCCTTATACGTCCCGCACTTGCGGCAGGCACGATGAGGAAGCTTGCGCTCGTGGCAGTTGGGGCACTCGGAGAGGCCGGTAGGAGTAAGGAAGTCGTGGCTGCGGCGCTTGGCAGTCCGTTGCTTTGAATGGCGCCGTTTTGGATTAGGCATTGCAGTATCCCTTTCAATCGGCCGCGGCGGTCACGCAAAAAACACGCAGTCGACGAGGCAAAAATCTTGATTAGTGCTTCAACTCGAGCTTGTCTGTCAGATTCCCCAGACCCGCAAGCGCGTTCCAACGAGCATCGGCCGGAGCCTCATCGCAGGAGCATTTTGCTTGATTCAGATTCTGACCACAGCGCGGGCAAAGCCCGTTACAGTCCGCCTTGCAAAGGGTGCGACCTGGCAGGGAGAGTAACACCTGCTCGCGCACCACATCCTCAAGCAAAAGACCGCTCTCCTGATAATACCCGATTTCGGTCTCGTCCGGGGTAATTGACCGCTCCCCAGCGTCGGCATCGGCACTCTCCGGGCGAAAGATCAGGTCAAAATCACCCTCCAGCGGCACCGCGACCGGCTCGACGCACCGCGCACACAGAATTTCAAAATCCGCACTGTAATGTGCACGCAGCCGGATGTCGTCCACATGCGAGTTGGAGCTGCGATGCTCGACCAGAAGATCGGCAACGCCTTTGACCGGAAGCGGGCTCACCTGCCGGATGTCGGAGGCATAGTCGAGCACGCCGGGAGCAATGGCCTCATCGAACTCAAGAGGCTCATCGACGAGTTGGAGGGGAGTAATCAGCACATCCTTAAGGGTAGCAGGTTCGCGCCGCAGATCAAACACCACCGGGACCCGGATTTTAGAGATGTTGAAGACTGACGTCCTGCCGGACGGGCCTCCTACGCGGAGCGCGGCCACTTCGTGGCGGGTGTACCTTGTCTTGCTAATACCAGCGACTGTGGGCCTCCCGCTGGTCGGCAATTTACAACCCCTCAGTGAGCCTTAGCTATCAGGAGCAGCTCGCCGGCGTCGTCCGCTCATCAAATAAATGGCAGCCCGCAGCTCGAGCAAAGGATCGTTCGAAGACGCAATGCCATCGAGCCTAGGGATCGGGTCGAAGATGATCTGCTTCTGTTCGTGCGCGCTGTCCGGCACAGGCGCGGTGAGAGCGATCGTGCCAAGCTCCAGCAGCGTCCGGTCCTCCGACCAGTGGATCGTCGCATCGTCCACAACGTCGCCATCGTTGGCCACCTGCACTAAAATCTTGAATTTGATTGGGCCTTTCGCCACTCTCTCCGCAAGCTCATCGAAGAGGAAGTTTGCGCTCTTCGCGGCGGCTGCGGCGTCATCCAGATAATCATTGCCAGCCACCGGGACGATACGGTAGCGCCCAAAGCGGCTGACACCGTCCTTATTGGTGAACTGCATCGCGGTGATGCCAAAATAACTCTCCCTCGCGAAGCTCGAAGGAGTAGGTTTCGGCGTCTGGACAAACGCCAACGCCTTGGGATGCGTGCCGAGAAATGCCTCCAGCGGCGATCCTGACAAGTTCTTAGGATCGCTCGTCGCCAGCGCCTTCAGGAACTCTAAAAACTCCTGCCCGGTTCTGGCCGGAAAGCCGTCGGTCGAGTGGCTGACGATGTCGGTATGAACATGCTCGGCAAGATTAAACCGAATCGCAAAACCACGCGGATTCGCATTTGGATCGTTATCCGGCACCAGCGGAATTCCCGTCGAGTCCGAGAAACGCACCGTCACTGGTGTTGACTCCCGCACGATATGAGCCGCTCGCGTTAGCGAAGCTGACTCCGCGGATGGTGTAAATATACCTGTCAACATGGTGCCTTTGGCATGGGCCGGACGAAAGCCCGGGTTGAGGCCGAAGATCGAGTCGAACTGCTGCAGCAGCTCCTGACTCAGCGCAAGAAGCTTTTCGTCGGTGGGTAGCGGCATGGGTTTCCCTCCTGATCTAACTTCGCTCGCTCCACTGTAATCAAAGTGCGGCGGTGGAATCAAAGTGCGGCGCTTGCGTATGAATCAAAACGATGCTGAAGCCAATGACGTTCTCGGCACCCGCTGCCGTGGGGAAATAGTTAGCATCTTAATCGGCACCTGACAGCGTCCAATACGCATATGAGCAAGCAGTGGACAGCGGCGGACATTCCCTCACTGAGCGGTAAGCGAGCCCTCATCACTGGTGCGAACAGCGGCATCGGCTACCGCACTGCGCTGAAGCTGGCCCGCAAAGGAGCACAGGTCATGCTCGCCTGCCGCGATCGGTCCCGAGGCGAAGCTGCCCTCCACCGCATGCAGGCCGACTCTGACGGAATCGAAGTCGAGCTGGTTCTGCTCAATCTGGCGTCCCTCGCCTCGATCCGCGAGTTTGCCGCGCAGGAGCTCGCGCACCATCGCCCCCTGGATCTGCTCATCAACAACGCCGGCGTGATGACTCCGCCCAAGCGACTCGAAACTACCGACGGCTTTGAGCTGCAGTTCGGCACCAACGTGCTTGGCCACTTCGCGTTGACGGCCCTGCTCATGCCAGCGCTGCAGCTTGCGGCCGATTCTACCGGCAGCAGACCGCGCATCGTCACTGTCGCCTCCATCGCCCACAAGCGAGGACACCTGAACTTCGACGACCTGCAATCCACCCGAAGCTATTCACCGATGAAGGCATATCAGCAGTCGAAGCTGGCCGACCTTATGTTCGCCTTCGAGCTCGATCGCCGCCTCCGCGCCACGCACTCACCCATCATGAGCGTTGCCGCGCACCCCGGCGTCGCCAAGACCAACCTCTTCGTATCCGGTAACTACTCCGCCTTCGAATTAGCCGCCCGTAATGCAGTGGGCCACGCTATTGGCACCCTGCTCAACACAGATGCGGAGGGAGCGCTGCCTACGCTGTATGCGGCTACCTCTCCAGATGTTCGGGACGGCGGCTACTATGGCCCACAGGGTTTCCAGGAGATGCGCGGCGAAGAGGTCGGCCCCGCGAAGGTAGCTCCGCAGGCACAGGATATGGCCGCCGCCGGCCGCCTATGGAAGATCTGCGAAGACCTTACAGACACCAAATTTCAGCTCCCCTAACTGCCACTACGCGCGGACGACGGCTTCAGAGCCATTAGCTCCATCACCTCGAGCCGCTTTGGCATCGAAGGAGCGGTGCCATGCCGCGTTACTGAGATTCCAGCCACCGCGCAGCCAAAACGCGTTGCCTCTACCGCATCGAGCCCTTCAGACAACGCGACTGCAAGCCCTGCGTTGAAGGCGTCTCCGGCCCCTGTCGTCTCCACAACCTTCCCGGCATTGAATGCAGCAACGTGTTGGGTGATGGAAGCAGTCTTCACCAACGCTCCGCGCGCACCAAGCGTCAGAATCACATTACGCACACCGCGTGCAATCAGCATGTCGGCGGCTCTCTCCGCATCGTCCAGGGTTTCGACAGAACAGCCGGTTAGCGTAGCGGCTTCGCTCTCGTTCGGTGTCATGTAATCGCACAATTGAAAGATGGGGTCGTCGAGCTTACACGCAGGCGCGGGATTCAGAATGGTCGGCACGCCAAGTTCACGCGCAGTCTTCAAACCATGTTCGACCAGAGGCACAGGCAGTTCAAGCTGCGTCATAAAAACAGCGGACTCCCTGATCTGATCGCGGGCTTGATCGATCTCACGGTGAGATAAAGCGTTCGCCGCACCCGGAGTGACGATGATGGCATTCTCCCCGCTGGCTTCGTCGATGATGATGGCCGCCGCCCCGGTTGCATCTTCGGAGGACCGCGTCAGAAATCTCGTGTCCACCCCTTCTGTATCGAGAGTTTTACTCGCAACGTCGCCAAAGTTATCATCTCCAACCTTGCTGATAAAGTAGACCTTCGCACCCAGCCGCGCCGCCGCGACAGATTGATTCGACCCCTTACCTCCCGGCCCCAGACGAAAGCCGCCGCCGAGGACAGTCTCTCCCCACTTAGGCAAACATTTCGTACGGAACGCAAGGTCAACCACAAAAATTCCCATGATCGTAATGGGTTTTGCTTTCATGTCATTCTCCGTCGCATACTATTCGTGGCTTATGTCCAGCAACCATACCTGAGCGTTCTTCCATGGGCCAGCATACTCATTCTGGCTACTTCTGTTGTTCCATCATGGGGTGTGTGTATACGGTGTAGGCGCGCACATCAGTTCGACAACAAACTTCTGGAATGCAGGAAAATCAACGTGGGTCTGGATGTGGGCCTTCTGCAGTTCATACGCAGGCTTGGTGCTATCCGACCACGTAAGCGTATCTCCATAGCTGGAGCCTTTCTCTGTACTCACATCGATGTAGTTGAAGCGCTCCTGAGTAATCAACTCGGGCTTCAGCCAGGCCGCGGCTGCCAGTTCGTCCCACATATAGTCGCCGGGTTTCTCCGTGAACCGTGAGATATAGCGTGCCGCCGAACTGTTGCAGTGGCTCAACTGCGCCAACATCTCTTGGGTTAGATGAGTTTCTATCGACACATCGACCGGAGTGACTTCGATCGTGGGCCAGTGGGCACGCAACGTAATGCTTGCCGCTTCCGGGTCAAACCATAGGTTGAATTCCCGCCTTGGATTGTCGAGGAACTCCGGATCTTCGCCCGCCGGACGCAAGCTTCCACCCATGATGACAAGCTCCTTCGCAAGGCTCGCGAAGTCAGCATCCAGCGCGATGGCGAGTGCAATATTTGTCATCGGTCCAGCCGCATAAATCGTGACCTCATGCGGATGCTCGTGAACCATTCTTACAAGGAAATGCGCCGCATCTTCCTCAGCCACTTTCGTGCTCGGCGATCCTTCCCTGAGAGGAGGAACTTCAAAAGGCGCGTGCCGGCCCCGGTGAGAGTTCCATGCGCCCTGATAGGGAATCTTTCCGTAGAGCTGTTCCCATGTGTGTGTCCATTCCGCGGTCCTCACCAACGGAAACGCCGCCCCGGCGTGCACCGGAACATCGGTGCGGCCCACCAGCTCCAGAAGTCGTAGCGTGTGCGCCACTTCTTCATCGCGCCAGCCATCCCCAGTCACCACTGTGATGCCGAGCACCTTGACCCCCGGCGATTGCAGAAAGATGAGGATCGAATTCATGTCCGTTCCCGCCGGCCCCACGGCATCCTGGTCAACAACAACGTATCGCTGCGATTGCGCGCGCACTTGCAGCGAAGACAGCGACCCGCACACAAGCAACACAACAAGGCAGAAAGCAAGAATATGGAAGATCGTTCGGCGTGGCATGCAGGCTCTCCAGTGTCCGCTGCTGATTGTAATGGCGCGGAGTAACTCATCCGACCTTTCTTGCTTGCAAGCAAATTTAAAGAGAAATAGTGCTGGCGGCCGCCTCCGATTTTCCGCTAAGATGGGCCGCTTGCTGTCGATATCAAAACCCTTTGAATTCTGGACATTCAAGGCCTCGCTCCGGAGAATCACAATGTTCGTTCCGCTTACTTTCTCGATTGCCCTCGTAATGATGATTACAAGCACAATCTGTTGGGGCTCCTGGGCCAATACCTATAAGCTCACGCGGGGCTATCGTTTTGAACTGTTTTATTGGGACTACGCAATCGGCGTCCTGATCGCATCGTTCTTCTTCGCACTCACGCTCGGCTCGCATCCCATCGGCCCGTCCAGTTTCGTCGCGAACCTGCACTCCGCCTCGACCAGCAACATGCTCTACGCAGCACTGGGCGGGTTCATCTTCAACGTCGCCAACGTTCTTCTGCTCGCCGGAATCGAGATAGCAGGACTCGCGATCGCCTTCCCCTTGTCCATAGGAATCGCTCTTGTAGAAGGAGTCGTTCTCAGCTATCTGGTCCAGTCCAAGGGCAATCCTTATCTGCTCGGAGCAGGAGTTGTGCTCGCGCTTCTCGCGGTTGTCCTCATCGGAAAGGCGTACGGCTCGCTCACTGGCGCCCGGACCGACACATCGCGCAAGGGCTTCCTCATCTGCATCGTCTCAGGTGTTCTGATGGGTGCGTTCGCGCCCTTCAATGCGCACGCTCTCACATCTGCGCATCCACTCACGCCGTATGGCATCGCTGTCTTTTTCGCGTTGGGCGCATTCGCTTGCTGCTTCGTCTGCAACACCTACCTGATGAGGCATCCACTCGTCGGCACCCCCGTAGATTTCGCACAATACTTTCGCACGCCTGCCTCCCAACATGCGATCGGATTAGCCGGCGGCTTCATCTGGGGAATAGGGATGGTCTTCAACCTGGTCGCGGCAAATCTGGTCGGCATCTCAGTCTCCTACGCGATCGGCCAGGCTTCACCCATGATCGCCGCCCTCTGGGGCATCCTCGTCTGGCACGAGTTCGCACGCGCAGACAGCCGCGCCCGCACCTATCTCGCGGCCATGTTTCTCTGCTACCTGCTCGCACTCATTTTGATCTCACGTGCCTACAGCGCGGTCTAACACAATCCGTCGCGCGGCCCCCCTGTCTCCCTGGGCGCGGTAGCTGTCACCTTCTACTGCTCCTGTTTTCCGAGATGGTAGCTTATCCCGAATTTCGCGCCTAGTTCGTCAAGGCCAGGATTACTTGCCGCTAAGTAGCCGTTCGAAAAATGAAAATATTCGAGCGGGTCCAAGCGCAGCTCGACCCGATCCGTCAGTCTGATTTGCAGACCGAAGTCACCCTGAAAGTTGAAGTTCGCATAGCTCGCGTCGGTCGAGAGCACTTTTTTGGGAAAGGCTATAACCCCTGCCTTGCCGATCAGGTACGGCTTGATGCGCTTGTTGCTCCGCCACAGCATGCGAAAGCCGAACGGCGACAGCCCCACCCCATGCACCAACTGCTGGTAGGGGCTCTTTGGATTACCCCAAAAATCGGCTACGGCCGGTTCGCTCAGAAGAACAAAGGGAAGAACTTCCACCACATAGTCCATCCGTGATTTCAGGTGATAGCCCCAGATATGACGGTCGTACTCCACCCCCGCGGTCCAGAGATTGCAGCGTTCCGCAGCGCCAAATAGTTTGTGACTGCCATACGAAATAAGGCTCGTCTCGGCGATCTCACTTTCCACCGGCTCCTTGCCAGGGGTCTTTTTCATCACGGCCGTCTCGGTGTCCGCCGTGGGGCCCGGTTCCAGAGTAGTCTCCGTTACCACCGGGGGATTCGTCTCCGTTGCGGCCGCTGTCTCCTGGGATAGCGCAACTTGCGGAACAAGAAGGCAGAGCGCAGCCAAAATGGCAAGGTAGTTGAGGCCAACGCTGCGGTAGAAGCGACGGTCACTCTGCCGCGGGGCGAATAAAGACCAAAAAAAACGATTCGTGATCAATGGACCTCCGCAATCGCTGGCATGGAGCGAGCAAGCTTCAGTTCCCAAAAAAGAAGCGGCTTATGCGGTCAACATTACACGAACTCCAAGACTGGCCGTACATTTTCTTTCAGCGAGTTGTCTGTCCGTGGCCCAGCCGTCTGCTGCATCTTATTCACTCGGCAAGAGGAAAAGTAGACCTATTAAATCGCAGAGTGATTCGCATGGGGAAGTCGCAATCGTAAAAGGGTTGGAAACAAAGCCCGGAATCTGACAAACCTAAAGCCAGTCCCAGCCGTGTCCAACTACAGATTCAACACAGTCCCCTTGCCGATGCGGGTGCCGAAGGTGGCGATGCACAGCCGTATCGCCGCGACGTGCGACTACTACGACTTATCCTGTCCATACGTTGCGTTCTTGCCGTGCTTTCTCAAGTGGTGCCGATCGAGGAGAGCTTGAGACACCTCTTTGGCATCGGCGCGAAGCGATAGGGTGCGATACGCCATGCGTGCCACTGCCTCGAGCACGACAGCGTTGTGAACTGCTTCGGCGGCGCTCCTGCCCCAGACAAAAGGTGCGTGTCCCGCGACCAGGCACGCCGGCACCGCCAAAGGGTCGACCTCGGCGTTCCCGTGTTTTCCGCGAAAGCGCGCGACGATCGCGAGTCCCGTCTCGTGAACGTAACTGCCCTGGATCGCAAGATCGGAGAGGGGCGCAGTCACCGGCACCGGCCCGTGAAAATAGTCGGCATGCGTGGTGCCGAAGGGCGGGATGGGGAGGCAGGCCTGCGCGAAGCTGGTCGCGAACTCCGAGTGCGTGTGCACGACCGCGCCGATCGCTGCGAATTCACGATAGAGCAAGGTGTGGGTATCGAGGTCTGAGGATGGTCGCAGCGACCCTTCTACAATCTTGCCGTCGAGATCAGTAATGACCATGTCTTCGGGCTTCAACTCGTCATAACCGACCCCGGAAGGCTTGATCACCACCAACCCTTGCTCGCGGTCCACTCCGGACGCATTGCCAAAGGTGTAGAGCACGAGGCCGCGCCGCACAAGCTCCAGATTGGCTTCCAGCACCTCTTCCCGCAGACTCTTTAGCAACATCTTCCGCTCCTCCGCTCACGCCGACTTAGAAATGGTTTGCCGAAGCTGCCGTCGGAGTTCACGAAGACGAGTCTCCGCGTCGATAACGATGAGTTCGACACCCGCGATCTCGGCAAAATCTTCCATGTGCTCCATGGTCAATGCCTGGCTGAAGCCCGTGTGGTGCGCTCCACCTGCGTATATCCACGCGGCTGCGGCGATCTTCAGGCTGGGCTTCGGCAGCCAGACCGCTCGCGCTACCGGCAGCTTCGGCAGCGGCTGCTCGGGTTGAATCACGTCAACCTCGTTGACGATCAGGCGGAAGCGGTCTCCCATATCAACCAGCGATGCCACCACCGCCGGCCCGCTCGGAGCGGTGAAGACCAGTCTCACCGGATCAGCCTTGCCGCCGATGCCAAGAAAATGGACTTCAAGCGATGGCTTCCCGGCGGCAATTGACGGGCAAATCTCCAGCATGTGCGAACCCAGAATCTTCGGAGTTCCATTGAAATCGTAGGTGTAGTCTTCCATGAACGAGGTGCCCCCGGGCAGACCGAGCGCCATCACCTTCATCGTCCGCACCAGCGCCGCTGTCTTCCAATCGCCTTCACCGCCAAAGCCATAACCATCCGCCATCAGCCGTTGCGCTGCGATCCCTGGCAACTGCCCAAGCCCATGCAGGTCCTGAAAGTTGTCGGTGAAGGCCCCAAAGCCGCCTTCCTCGAGGAAGGCACGCAGCCCCAACTCGATCCTTGCGGCCACGCGGATTGCGTCCGGTCGGTCATGCTCCTTCGCTATCGAGTAGGTCGCCCGATACTCCTGCACCAGTCGATCGACCTCTGCGTCTCCAACCTCGTTCATGCGCGCGACAAGGTCGCCCACCCCATATCCATAGACGCTATAGCCAAGTTGCGCCTCTGCCTCCACCTTGTCGCCCTCTGTCACCGCGACGTCGCGCATATTGTCGCCAAAGCGTGCCACTTTGAGGTGCTGCGACTCGTGCCAACCGGCGGCAGCGCGAGTCCAGGCAGCAATCTCCGAGACCGCGTCCGCATCCTGCCAGAAACCGACCACCACCTTGCGCGCCAACCGCAGCCGTGCGGTGATGAAGCCGAACTCGCGATCGCCATGCGCTGACTGGTTCAGATTCATGAAGTCCATATCGATGGACGACCAGGGAAGCTCGCGGTTGAACTGAGTATGGAAGTGCAGAAAAGGTTTGGCGAGTGAGTTCAGGCCTCCAATCCACATCTTGGCAGGCGAGAACGTATGCATCCACAAGATCAGACCGATGCAATTCTCCGAGGTGTTCGCCTCGCGGCACAACCCTTTCACCTGCTCCGGTGTCGTCAGAATAGGCTTGAAGACGATCTTTAACGGAATGGATGTTTCAGTGTTCAGAGATGCAGCGATCGTCTGCGCGTTCTCAGCCACACGGGCGAGCGTCTCTGGACCATACAGGTGCTGGCTTCCAGTCACAAACCAGACTTCCAGATTCTTAAAATGCTTCATTCTCTCCCCCTTGAGGATTCCCGATTTCGCTATGTCTAGGGTTTGCTAATGTCACCCGGCCGAGGCCGGAAGCGGATGGTATAGAAAGCGCCGAAGAGGGTCAGCAGCAAGCCCCACCAGAAGGTTGGGTGTAGGTTGTTGAGCACCGTGGGGGCCTCGTGATGCGTGAACCAGGCCCATGCTCCGTAGGGGAGCAACACCAGACCATAAATCAATGTCAGACCGCCAACGAAGAACCAGATCGAGAACGCCTCGCCACGTCCTGTTCCTTCTGCCATCGAAGCACCTCCTCACGCCGTGGCGTGTTCGAACCGTTAGAAGAAGACAATATTCAGGATGAAGAAGACAACGATCACGATGGTGGCCCAAAAGAGCGGCTTCTGCCACAGCGTCGTCGCTCCATCGTCCGGGATCTGGGTCGCTCCGTAGACCAGGCCTGCGAGCTGCGCCTCGGGCGTGGCTTTGGTGGCAAAGCTGACAATCACGGTTACCGTCACGCAGATCAGCCAGCTCCAGAGGGCGCGATACAGATTCTCGGCCATCGGCCTGGCATCCGACGAGAGCGCAATGCGACTCAGCGCTGCCGATCCTCCATAGGTGGTGTAGATCCACATGCTAATCGAGCTTGCTGTACCGGCCAACAGGCCCCAGAAACCGCCTGCCTTCGTCGCGCGCTTCCACAGCATGCCCAGCACCACCGTGCCGAACAGCGGAGCGATGAAGAAGCTGAACAGCGCCTGCACGTAGTCCATGATGGAGGCCGCATGCGCCACCAGATACGCCGTACCGATCGATGCCACCATACCGACTACCGTCGACCAGCGACCCATCGAGACATAATGCTTATCGCTTGCCTTCTTGTTGAGGTATGCGCCGTACAGGTCATAGGTCCAAACGGTGGAGAAGGCGCTGACGTTGCCAGCCATGCCACTCATGAAACCCGCGACCAGCGCCGTAATACCGAGCCCCAGCAGCCCTGGTCCGCAGTAGCGGATCAGCATCAGCGGAAGCACCTCGTTGTAGCTGTACGGATGCTGCGCGTTCACCAAGTTCTCGCCCACCAGATGGAGCACGCTGCCATCGGGGTTCTTCAACACCGCCAGCGCCAGCAAGCCAGGCACAATGACGATGAACGGCACGGCCATCTTGAACGCTGCACCGATGATGGGAGCCATCTTGGCCGCGCGCAGGTTATTAGCCGAGAGCACGCGCTGCACGACAAGGAAGTCCGTAGTCCAGTAACCGAAGCTCACCACGAAGCCCAGACCGAAGACGATGCCCGTCCAATGCACGCCCATCGGGTTATCGCGGAAGTGGCCGAGCGTGGTCCACATGTGCGTGTAGTCGGACGATCCGACGTTGACCGCAATCTGCTTCTTCAGATTCGACCAGCCACCGGCCTCGACCAGTCCGAGGATAGGGATCAGCGCGGCGCCCGCCCAGATCAGCACAAACTGAAGCACCTCGTTAATGATGGCCGAGCGTAACCCGCCAAGCATCACGTAGAGGGCCACCGTAATCGCGCCGACCCAGATGGAGAAGCTGATGTTCCAACCCAGCACCACCTTCATCACCAGCGCCATGGCGTACATATTCACACCGCTCATCAGGATGGTCATGAAGGCGAAGCTGCCAGCGCTCAACCCACGCGCACCTTCGCCAAAGCGTAGTTGCAGATAGCCCGGAACCGAGTGGGTCTTTGAGATGTAATAGAACGGCATCATCACAATGCCCAGAAACAACATCGCCGGAATCGCGCCGATCCAATACCAATGCGTGGCCAGCATGCCATACTGATAGGCCGCCCCGGCCCATCCCATCAGCTCCAACGACCCCAGGTTGGCCGACACAAAGCTCAAACCTGCAATCCACGCCGACATCTCCCGGCCAGCAAGGAAAAATTCCTCGCTCGTGTTCGTCGACCCCCTCACATAAAACCCGATGAAGATGACCAGCACGAAGTACAGTACCAATATCAGCACATCCACCGGAGCGAGATGTGTGAGCTGATGCGCCAGCAAAAGGGCCAGACCAGCTATGTTCGGATGTATGGTCAAAGTGAATTCTCCAGTGGGTTTCTGGAACACAGTACCAGCAGTCGCGTTTGGATCGGCACTTGAGGGAGAAGCACTCCGACAGGTGTGGTCAAATCGCGTCTCCAATCAAGGAAAACGTTTCCGTTGCACACCTTACACGCTCGAAGCTAAGCAAAGCAAAGCGGAAAATTATTGGAAAACGTTTACTAGCCGTCTCACAATACAAGAAAATTTCCAGCGATGTCAATGTGGAAAGTTGAAAAGCCCTTCTCTTTCCGTACACGCCAACATATAGATATAGGAGCGTTGGAAATAACATTCTGTGCAGCTTGGCCTTTTCGGTTGGATCCTCGAAAGGGCTCGTTTGGAAGAATGGTCGGCCCTGGTAGACGATTTTCGACTCCCCACGCTCCCGGGAACTGGATCGAGTCCCCTCTCAGCGTTCTCTGAGGACACGTCGCGCGACACGTCGTGAGTGTTTCCCCACTCTCCGGCTGATGTCGTCGTGTGGCGACCAGAAGCCAGAGTCTCACCATCAGCCTCCGAGACGAGGCGGTTGAGTTCATTCCTTCGACGCTCGCGCCTTGGCCACACCGCTGGTTCCTGTCCACCTTGATACGAGATCATTGCTCAGCTCGAACAGATCCAGCATTCGTCCGACGCTCTGGTCCACGATGTCGTCGATGACTTGAGGTCTATGGTAGAACGATGGGGTCGGCGGCATAATAATGGCGCCCATTCGCGTAGCCTGGTCCATTAGCGAGATGTGCCCGGCGTGTAAAGGCGTCTCCCTAAACAGGAGAACGACGCGACGACGCTCCTTCAGACAGACGTCGGCCGCGCGGCCGACAAGATCTTCAGCGTAGCAATGGGCAATCCCGCTGAGCGTCTTGACCGAACAGGGAGCCACCATCATTCCCTCGGTCCTGAACGAGCCGCTCGCAATGGACGCACCAATATTCTTGTGATCGTGCACGACATCCGCAAGGCCCCGAACGTCCTCCATCGTGAAGTCTGTCTCCTCCCGGAGGGTTCGCGCAGCCGAGGGAGAGATCACAAGGTGGACTTCGATTTCTCCTGTTGCGCGTAGTGCTTCCAATGCCCGGACGCCATAGATCGCGCCGGATGCGCCAGTGATTGCAACAATGAGCCGTTTCATTTGCATGCCCCTTCCACTATCCCGCATACTCTCCGGTTGAGATCAATTAGAGAGCATTCTACTTTCTGCGAACTGACTAATTCAGCCCCGGCAGCAGTGAGCTTCGCCCGGCTATAAACACTAAGCCCATCACGAGGCTATACGCTCCGGTCAAGGCGAAGACCGCCCGTTGAACCTTGGGACGATGACGAGATACGCCGAACACTCCAGCCGCCGAGGCGGTCATCAGGGCATTCATGATGAGCAGGCCCGCAAGAAACATTCCTAGGCCCGCCATCCCCAGCAAAGCGCCGCCCAAGTTCGCGGCGAGCAGGAAGATCATCAACTGGCTTGGCGTCTCCGCGCCGAGACCATGCACGATACCAACAACAAAGACCGAGCGCCCGCTGAACGACTGAGGCGGCGAATATGCTGGCCTGGCCGCTCCTTCCTCGGGGCGCTTCCACGCCATCTTCGCGCGGTGGTAGCCCTCGTGGAGGAGCATGTAGCGGCTCTTCGGGAGATGATGCGCAGGCCGAAAGACGAGCGTGCTTATGATATAGGCCCCGAGCAGGAGCAGCGTGAGGCCCACCAGTCGCTCGGCCCATCGGTCTGCGCCGGCAGGCAGCCTGATGCCAAGGACGATCACCAGAAATCCAAGCGCCGCGACCATGAGAGCGTGGCCGAAAGCGTAGATCATGCCAAGCTTCATGGCATCGCGCCGGGAAGTCTGCACACTGACGACGTCTGTAATCGCAGCGATGTGGTCGTAATCGAAGCCGTGGCGGAATCCGAGCAGCGTCGCGGTAGACAGAGCTAACAACAACGTTGTATGCATGGAAAAGCCTCTCTCTTACGAGACATTACTGGATCCAGACCGTCTTGGCATTCACGAACTCGCGAATGCCTTGGAGCGAAAGCTCGCGGCCGTATCCGGACATTTTGATTCCTCCGAACGGCAGGCGCGGATCGGAGGCGACCATGCTATTAATGAAAACCATTCCGGCGTCCAGTTCGTTCACGAACCTCTCGCGCTCAGCCGCATCGCCGGTCCAGGCGCTCGCTCCGAGTCCGAACCGCGTGTCATTCGCAATCTGGATTGCGTGATCAATGTTGGTCGCACGGAAGAGCGAAGCGACGGGGCCGAAGAACTCCTCGCGGTACGCCGGCGAATCGGCCGGGATGTCCGTCAGTACGGTTGGAGCATAGAAAAAGCCGGGGCGGTCGAGGGGAGCCGCCCCGGTGAGAGCCCGTCCTCCGGCCTCGAGTGTTTTTTTAACGTCGGCATGGAGCGTGCGGACGCTGTTCGCAGTCGCAAGGGGACCAACGTCGGTCGCCGCGTCGAGTGGGTCTCCGATAGTCAATGCCTTCATGGCGGCGACAAACTTGCGCTCGAACTCATCCGCGATCTCTTCCGCAACGATAAAGCGCTTCGCAGCAATGCAGGACTGACCGTTATTTAGGGTGCGGGCCCGCACCCCGATCTTGACGGCTGCATCGAGGTCGGCCGTGGGCATCACGATGAAGGGATCGCTGCCTCCCAGCTCAAGAACCACTTTTTTGACGCGTGTGGCCGCTCCCACCGCGACCTTGATGCCGGCATCTTCGCTTCCGGTAAGGGTGGCAGCCACGACGCGAGGGTCGCCGAGAACGCCGTCGACCTGCTCGGATCCGATCAGCAATGTCTGAAACACACCCTCGTCAAATCCAGCTTCGAGACAGATTCGTTCGATCTCGAGCGCGCACTGCGGCACATTCGACGCGTGCTTGAGCAGCCCCGTGTTTCCCGCCATGAGCGCAGGCGCGAGGAATCGAATCACCTGCCAGAAGGGATAATTCCAAGGCATGATCGCGAGCACCGGCCCCAGGGGAAGATAGCGCACGAAACTCTTCGTGGCATTGGTCTCAATCATCTCGTCGGCCAGATAACGCTCCGCATGCTGAGCATAGTAGCGGCATACTTGGGCGCACTTCTCAATTTCGTGAACGGAGGAGATCAGAGGCTTCCCCATCTCGATCGTGATCAACCGGCCGAGCGTCTCCTTGTCTCGGTCGAGGATCTCGGCGACACGCAACATGCATTGCGCGCGGCTTGCGAACGTCGTCGTTCGATTGCGGAAGAAAGCAGCCGCGGATAGATCGAGCTTGTCATTCAACTGCTCCGGCGTCAGCGGTTCGAACACCTGCAGCGTCTCTCCATTGAAAGGGTTAATTGTTGCAATCGCCATTTGAGTCTCCCGGTACATTCAGTAGCCTGGAAAAGAATAGGCACTGAGGTTGCGGCAATACCGCTGAGCGGCGCCATGAGTCCAGCGTTAGAAATCAGAAGGCGGTCGCTCACGTAGCGGAGGTAAACTGGCGAGTGAAGCACCGGACTGATCGGTAGATAATGACGACAACGGCAGGAGGGCTAAGCCCATCCTGCACGGAGTCGATTGAGGTCGAGGACAGCTGGAACCGCCGCTCTCACGGCGAGACAAGGATCATGGATTGAAGTTATACCTTTTAGTGAAAACCGATGTCAACTGCGGCCCCCACCCAGAAAAAGTATACACTCCTTCTCAAGACAACCCGCCTTCAACTTCCAAGTCAAGGTACTTCAAAATCTCATTGGCTGTTGACATTATTAGTAAAATATAGGGCATCTTGAGGGTCGACCTGTTCGGAGACTCGGCCGTTTGATAGGAGCACCAGATCTCGGTCCGCGATTTTGAATGCAAACAGGCAAATTTCTTTGGTCTAACCTATGACCTTCATGTTATATTGCAATTGTCGAGAGGGAATGACCTTGAAGCAAGGCGTAAGGAAGTCTCAGGAGGATGGAGATGGAGCATAGCGGGTTTTATTTTGCAGATCGCACGGGCGTGGTGGAGAAGAAGCAGGAGTTGATTCCTGCGGTGACGATCCCGAAAGAGGCGATCGACGCGGAGATCGAGCGGCTGGCGAGCCTTCCGGCACCGGCCAACGGCAGACGGGTCTCGCGGATCGCCAACCCGCTGACGGGCGCCGGCGAAGGTCTGGCTCCGGGTATTGAGGTCTCGCTCTCGGTGTTGAAGCCCGGCGAGCGCACCACGCCGATCCGCCACAACTCCTCGCTGGTGAACTTCTGCATCCGCGGAGGCGGGGAGTCGACGGTCGACGGCAAGGTCATTGAGTATGGCCAGTACGACGTCTTCAACACCCCTTCCTGGGTGGTCTATGAGCATCGCAACAATACCAGCGACCTGCAGGTACGCCTGACCTATAGCAACTCTCCGCTGCTGGAAAAGATGAAGATTCACATCATCGAAGAGGAGCCGCAGCTGGGCGGCAAGAAGAAGACTTACGACGAGCACTCCTCGGCGGAGAGTCCCTTCGGCACCTTCCCCATCTCCGACGACGGCTCGTTCCTGATGCCGTACGAGAAGCTGATCAGCCCGGATGTGATGAAGCATGCACCGCACTATTTTCCCTGGCAGCGGGTGAAGACGGAGCTGGACAAGCTGGCGTCGTTGGGCCAGTCCTACCGCGGACGCAGGCTGTACCTGCTCTACAATCCCGCGACCGGGCGCACCAACGGGACCACGAGTAACTTCTTCGCCACCATGTGTATCCGGCCGAAGAATATCGTGGATCGACCGCACCGCCATACCGGAGCCGCCATCAACTACTACTTCGCCGGCAGCGGCTACAGCGTGGTCGAGGGCGTGAAGTATCCGTGGAAGGCGGGCGACCTGATGCTCTCGGCTCCCGGATGGGCGGTCCACAACCACGCCTCGCTCGAGGAAGACGTCTACGAGCTCACCGTTCAGGACAGCCCCCTCAACATCTGGATGGGCTCCCTGCTCTGGCAAGAGAGCCTCGACCAGCCCATCGAACTGCTCGGCGCAAGCCAGGGCTTCACCACAAATCGCAAAGCCTGAACACGGGTAGGGCATGGCTTGCAAGCATGCCCCGTCACCGTGTCTTCCTTATGTAAGCAAGCTTCTGTTCCTGACATCGCGCAACCTGCTGTCCCGGCAAGGAGTACCCCTCTCTCATGATGCCTATGAACAAGACCTTTCTGCGCGGCTCGTTCCCTCCCCTGGTCACGCCATTCCGGGGAGGGAAGGTCGATCTCAACAAGTTCGCAGAGTTGGCCGAGCGCCAGGTCCAGGCCGGCTCCCACGGCATCGTTGTGGCGGGAACCACCGGCGAGCCGAGCAGCCTCTCGGTGGAGGAGCGCACAGAGCTTCTGAAGGTTGCTGTTTCGGTCATCGCTGGCAGGATTCAGGTTGTGGCTGCGACCGGCTCACAATCCTTTGCCGAAACCGTTCTACTCACCGCGCAAGCAGAGCAGGCCGGCGCCGATGCAGTCCTTGTGGTCACACCCTATTACATCAAGCCCTCACAGAGAGGCCTGGTCGACTATTTTGTCGCTCTGGGGCAGCGAATCCAGCTTCCCCTCATGATCTATCACATCCCCGGGCGTGCTGCCGTCTCCATCAAGGCGCAGACCGTCATCAAGATTGCCGAGCAGCTTCCCCACTTGGTGGGACTCAAGCACGCAGATCAAAATCTCGAGCTATTGACCGAGCTGCTGATTGGACTCGGACCGGAGTTTCGCATCTTCTGTGGAGTGGAAGCCCTCAGTCTCCCCATGCTCCTCCTCGGAGGCAGCGGCTTGATGAATGCCGTAGGTAACCTCGCTCCGGCCCGCGTAGCAGCGCTCTATGCGGCGGTCCAGCAAGGCAACCTCGAACGCGCGCTCCAGATCCATGTCGAGCTCTTCGAACTCAACCAGTCGATCTTCATCGACACGAATCCCATTCCGCTCAAATACATGATGTCCAAGCTCGGTCTGTTGGACGATTCGGAGATGCGTCTTCCGCTAGTTTCGCTCGATGAGTCGAACGCAAAGATATTGGATCTCGTCCTGACGCGTGCGGGGATGCTCGAGCCATCCCATGTCTCTGCGAAATAGAATGCTGAAGCAAAACGGAACACCATCATCTGGCTGCGGAAAATACGCGCTGCCAAAGGCTCGCCGTCTCACCCAGCCTGTCTAACCTCAAGGAGATAAACCATGAACGCAGTAGAGATCTCGCAAAAAGGCACGCCCTCGGGCTTCGGTGCTTTCGCCCAACCGCACGTTGATCTGCGTGACTGGCTAGAGCGCGTCGAGGGGATCGGCGAACTGCTAAGGGTCTCCGGTGTCGACTGGAAGCTGGAGATGGGTGCTGTAGCGGAGATGATCTACCATGCGCGTCCGGAGAACCCGCCCGCAATCCTGTTCGAGAACATCCCAGGCTATGACCCCGGTTTTCGAGTTCTCTCCGGGATGACCAATTCGCCGCAGCGCCTGGCGCTGACTCTGGGTCTGCCGATGTCAAAGCGCCCCCTGGATATCGTCCGTGCCTACCGCGACCGCATGAAGAACTTCAACCTGATCGACAACGTGTTCGTGAACTCCGGTCCGGTGCTTGAAAATGTTGACCGCGACGAAGACGTCGACCTCTACAAGTTCCCCGTCCCCTTTCTCCATGAGTTGGATGGCGGCCGCTATATCGGTACGGCCGACCTCGTCATCATGAAGGATCCCGACACCGGTTGGGTGAACGTGGGGACGTACCGTGCCCAGGTGCATGACCGCAATACCCTGGGCTTGTGGATGTCACCGGGTAAGCACGGCCGCATCATCCGCGAGAAGTATTTCAAGATGGGCAAGCCCTGTCCTGTGGTCATCTGCTGCGGTCACGATCCCCTGCTGTTTCTCTCCTCCGGCAACGAAGTAAACTACGGCGTCGCCGAGTTTGCCCATGCGGGAGGCCACCGCGGCATTCCCTTCGAAACGCTCAAGAGCGAACTCTACGGGCTGCCAATGCCTGCTGGCGCGGAGATTGTGCTCGAGGGCGAGATCCTGCTGGACGATCTTCGCTCCGAAGGACCTTTTGGCGAGTGGACCGGGTACTATGCCAGTGCCGTCCGCGCCGATAACGTCATGCGCGTGAAGCGCGTCTACTATCGGAAGGATCCGATCCTGACCATGGCTTGCCCCATGCGGCCGCCCTCGGATTACACTCTCAGCAAGTGCGTCATCAAATCGGCGATGATCTGGGACCAGGTCGAGAAGGCCGGCCTGTCGGGCGTGGAAGGCGTCTGGTGTCACGAGTCCGGGGGCGGCAGGCTCATGAACGTCATCTCCATCAAGCAGGCCTACGCGGGACATGCAAGGCAGGCCGGGATGCTGGCAGCCAACGTCCACGCAGGAAACTACCTCGGTCGCTTCGTGGTCGTGGTTGACCACGACATAGACCCCAGCAACCCCTTCGACCTCCTCTGGGCGATGGCGACGCGATGCGATCCGAGCGAAGACATCGAGTTCATCCGCCAGGCATGGAGCGGTCCACTGGACCCCCGAAAGCGTGCAGGAGAGGCACACAACTCCCGCGCCGTCATCATTGCCACACGACCGTACGAGTGGATGGACGAGTTCCCGCCCGTCGCCGAGTCGAGCGTCGAACTTCGAGCCGCAACCCTCCAGAAGTGGGGCCATCTCCTCGAAGAGGCTTAGGCTGCCGGTCAGCGTTCGAAACAGGCGGATTGTGCCAAGGGTGCGATCCGCGCAGGCAAACCGCATCCCTGGCTTGAAGCAGCCAGCATCACCGTAAGGAGGCATCATGTCGGGCGTTCAGCTATCGATGGCAATCAGCAACTACGACCATGTCGGAGATGTGGTAAACGGTCGGATTCGTCCCGAAGGCATCGACCTTACGGCGATGGAGCTGCCCATCGAAGAGATCTTCTTTCGAATGCTCTCCTTCGTCGAATGGGATGTCTCCGAGTTTTCGATGGCGAAATATGTTTCCATGGTGGGGACAGGCACCGCGCCCTTTCAGGCCATTCCTGTATTTCCCTCCCGCGTCTTCCGCCAATCGGCCTTTTATATCGCAACCGGCGCGGGCATCAAGAGTCCCCAAGACCTGGCCGGACGTCGGATCGGGGTACCGGAGTGGGCACAGACGGCGGGAATCTACGCCCGTGCCTTCCTGCAGCATCAGTGTGGCGTCCGTCTCGCCGATGTCCACTGGGTTCAGGCCGGTGTAAATCAGGCAGGACGAACTGAAAAGGTTACATTGTCGCTCCCGGATGGAGTGAAGATTGAGCAGGTCCGCGATCGGTCCCTCAATGAGCTGTTATTGGCTGGTGACATCGACGGCATGATCTCCGCCCGCGAACCCGCCGGCTTCCTGGCTCGTGATCCACGAGTTGCAAGGCTTTGGCCCGACTACCGCTCGATCGAGGAAACCTACTTCAGGGAGACTGGGATCTTCCCCATCATGCACGCGATCGTTATCAAGAACGAGACTCTGAGCCGTCATCCCTGGATTGCGATGAATCTCTTTCGGGCGTTCGAAGAAGCGAAGAACAATAGCCTGAGGCGTCTCTCCAGCATCGTCAATTCGCGGATCGCCATCCCATGGTCGCATGGGGCGTATGACCACGCGCGCGAGGTCATGGGAGACAACTTCTGGCCCTACGGAATCGAAGCCAACCGGCGGACCCTCGATGCCTTTCTGCAGTACTGCGGCGAGCAGGGGATTACCCAGCGCACGCTGCAGGTCGAGGAGTTGTTTCCGCGTGAGGTCAGCAAGTTCTTCAAGGTCTGAGGGCTCGCGGACGTAGGATCCGAAAAACTTCGAGGCGCCGATAACTCTGTCGGCGCCTCGACTGTTCAGCAGCATGCCTGAGCATCAAAAGATTCCCAGACGTGATCAGCGTTTCATTCAGAAACCCTCTTCTTGGTATCCATATTGAACTTGATTCCGGACTTGGCCAGTTCGGCGACATACATCTCGCGCACCTGCGGATCTTCGTCCTCGTACTCGACCATATTGCCGCCCTTCTTCACGTCCACCGAATCCAGCAGATGCGTGTAGCCCCCGCCGCCAAGCCCCTCCATGAACCACCGGCCGCTGCCGCCCCAGTTGGGAGCGATATATCGCGCCGAATCGCGGCCGGTGTTGAAGTGCTGGTGAAACCAGCCATCGGGCGGAACAGTAAGGCTTCCATCGGCCCAGTCGACGCGTTTCTTTTCCGGTGCGTCGGAGTAGCGAGTCGATCCTTTCCAGAAGAGCGTGTAGCCCTGGCCGTTCAACGTGACCACGTGAGACCCTGGGCCGTGGCGGTGCGCCATCTTGTAGGTCCCCGTCGAGAACTCCGAGATGTGCGTCTGCATCGTGTTGTTGGAGAGCTCGAGTTCGATTCTGGAGTTGCCTTTGCCGCGAGACGCCGACGCTTTGACACCGATCGTGCGGGCGTCCGGAATGAAGCTGCCGTGAAACGTGTAAACGCCCTTCGAACTGTCCGAGCTCTTGACGGTCTTCATGTGCAGCTGGTCATCGCCGCTCTTAAGGAAGTCGCCTGCTTCATCGAAGCGATCCCGGAAGACGTAGTCGTTATTGAAGACGAAATCACTGTTGTGGAATAGATCAATCACCACCGGAGCATTATTGACCGAAAGGAAACGGGCCGGTTTGCTGCCTCGGTTGATGTGTCGCCGCCACATGTTCAGGGGCGGCCCAAGCACGCTGCCTGCCTTCCACTGGACCGAGTATTTCGGTCCTTTGGGCACCCACATTTGGGATTCGCCCTCGCCGTCGAGAAAGTAAATCGTCTCTTCGAACAGGTATCGTTGAGGATTCGTGGCCGCACCTGGGGGTAGCTCGCAGACGTAGGCGGTGTTCACTCCCTCGCCGCCAATTAGGTTGACGTGCGCTCCGAGCCCGCCCACTCTTTTCCATGGCTTAAGCTCGATGGCGCGAAGATCGGCGACCGCAAACTCACGGTAGACCGGAATTCCTTCCGTCTTGAGCCACTCCGCGTAGGGATCCAGGTTGGTCTGATTGAAGTCGTAGCCGGCGTCGACGCTCGCGGCATGGAGCTGCTGATCGGCATTCCGAGCGTGCCCCGAGGCCGACGGCTTCGTCTGCCCCTGCGCGACCTGACCCAGAAGTGAGCACGTCGCCGCCAGACTGAATGCCCCGTCTGCAGCCCGCTGCACGAACTCACGCCGTGAAATTCGTCCTGCCTGAAGATCCTTTGCAATATCCTTTGGACTTCTCACTGAATTCTCCTTTCGTCCCTGTTGTGCGTAAACCGACGAACCCAATGAGAAGGTGAACTTCGCTCCGAACTGGGTTGTTGTGAACATAGGCTCCGGCAACTGCCAGGCCTTCGCGTCTCATCTTGTCTCGAACATTAGAATCTCAGCCTCCTGCTTGCCGCGGTCGGGAACAGCAACCAAGAGCCTTCCCCAGTCGGGCACAAAAAGGCCCGTTCGAGCACCTGCTGGCGTAGGGTAACGCCCAATCTTGTCATAGTGATCGGGATCTCTCTGCTGCCAAGCCTCAAGGAAGCCTTCACCGAGGATATAAATTCGGCCTTTGCTCGCGTCATAGAACAAGTCGTCGGTATGTTCAACAATTGGATGGGACGCCACGGTCTTGCCACTTTCCGTATCGAAAACGAGCAAGAGCGCGGGAGTGCGACATGCAACGAACAGTCGATGATGGACTTCGTCGAGCGCCATCGGAAAATTGTCTGTGCAATTTGCAACGGGCCAACGGGCCAGCACACTGCGCTTAAGAACGTCAGCGACCTGTATTTCCTTGTGATCCGGTACATTCACGAAAACGCGCGTTCCGGATTTCTCCAGCTGAAACGATTCGGGATGGGCGTCAAGGGGGATCTCCTTGGTCTTTTTACCCGTGGCGTCCAGAAACGCCAGCGCCCCGTCTCCGTGGCCTCTCGCGGGTTGGCCGTGCAGGAACTTTTCTCCCCCATAGCCAACGACCACGCTGTTGCTGTGAGCGTCGTAGCGCAAGTTGTCGGCATCGCTTGAGAGCTTCACGGTTGCCAGCATCTGAAACGTGGTCCCATCAAAGATCTTCACCGTGCCGTCCATGCTGCTGCTGACAAACAGACGATTGGTGGAAGGATCGTAGAGCGCTCCTTGAGGCTCCGCCAAATCCGAAAGCGTTCGCACTCGCTGGCCTGCTTGCAAGTCGATCACCTCGACAGAGTGATGGTTAAACGCAGTCGCAAAGAGACGCTGGCCCTTAATATCGACTCCGAGATGATCCATGCGTCCGGTGACATTCGGTAGGGCGATGCGGGCCTTGAGTTCCAAAGCCGGGGGCGTTTTGCTCCTGGCCAAGACAGGCAGAACGGTGAGCAAAAGTAGCAGGTGCGAAAGAAGAAAAATTGCGACGCGATTCTTGCGACAAACGCGAACATTCGCAGTTTTGAGACCGTCCGCAATATCTCTGGTTTTTCTCACTACTGTTCCTTTTGGAATGACCGGCGCCCCGAATGGGGACGCCGGTCATGGGTGCGCCGTTCTTTGAGCCGAACAAAACGGCTTAGAAGGTGAGCTTCGCTCCGAACTGGATCTGCCGCGAAGTCGTCAGCGTCGGCGCCGGCAACTGCCCAGCCGACGTCAGCACACCTCCCGACGAGTTGAACAACCTTGTGGCCTGGGTGCCAAAGTTGGTGTGATTGAGAACATTGAAAAATTCTCCGCGGAGCTGCAGGCTATATTTGTCAGGAACAATGGAAATGTTCTTGAAGAGGGAGGAGTCGAAGTCCGCGAATTGTGGCCCTTGCAATGTATTGCGTCCTAGATCCCCAAGCACTCCCGGCGCCGGAAAAGAGTAACAACTGGCGTTTATGTAATTGGATGGTTGGCCGGGCCTGATCGCATTCGTCGAACAACCAGGACCGGGATTAAAGTTCGGTCTCTGCCCTCCACCGCTGCTGTGCGTGCGACTGCTTCCCGTAAAGGCCTGATCGGAAGATAAGGTGACCGTGAAGGGCATGCCGGAATGGTACTGGAAGATCCCGCCGAGCTGCCATCCTCCTAGAATGGCCTTCGATGCGCCACGCAGATTGCTTGGAACGGGGATACTCCACTGAGTATTCAGGACGGTGTTGTTCGAAATATTATAGTCGGAAACCGCTTTCTGGAGCTTCAAGTCATAGGCGTAGGATGATCCAACCGTGTTGTTGTATTCGTTATCGCTGAAGGTAGATGATCCCTCGTCCATACTCTTCGACAAGGTGTAGGTTGCTTGGAAAGCAAGGCCGTGGGCCATGCGTCTGCTCAGGTTCACTAGCAGGCCGTGGTAAATGGAATAATCCGTCCATACCATCCCCTCAATGCGCCCGTAGTTGGGATTAATGCGATTGAGCTTCTTGAAACAGGATGAAGGAACCGGAGTGGTGTTACAGCCTGTTGGGACGGGAAAGTGGAGTTGGCCATTGGCATCGAACGTGACATCTGACAGCGGGACCTGGTCCATATCATCAATGTTCTCCGGGATGTGGACAGAGTGCGATCCCACGTAACCGATCATCAAAGCCGTGTCCGGTGTTAATTGCTGCTCAATTGTCAAATTCCATGCTTGGTTGTAGGCCCGTGGCGGATTCTGTTGCACATAAGCCGCTTCTGCTGTCGAAGGAGTGAGCAAGCTTAGTCCGTTCTGAGGGAAGTTCGCCCCGGAGGGCGAATTTGCGACGCCGGTCACGTAAAACGGGGAAGCATGTGTTCGGTTAACAAAGAGGTACGGCAAAGGCATTACGTCATAGATCCCGTATGAAGCGCGGACCGAGGTCTTACCGGTCCCAAACGGGTCGTATGCGAGGCCGACGCGTGGGGCAAAATTCAGGTGGTTGCCGTTACCGGTGAAGGAGCCGCCGAGCCTGGGAGTAGCATCGCTAAGATTCATTAGAAGCGACACCTTGCCGTTAGCTTCCGTCACTGGGGTACTTGTTTCATAGCGCACGCCGGCTGTGACCGTTAGTCTCGGGCTGACGCGGACAACATCCTGAGCATAGGTCCCGTAAATATCGGTTCTCAAACTGCGTGAGCCGTTGGTTCCGGGTAAGTCGGACGAAAAATCCTCAGGCACGTTCTGCAGGAAGTCCTGGATCGAACCGAAGTCCCACTCTCCGAATGGAAGATTGACCGAACTGAAGTTATCTGCCATCCGCTCGAAATTGAAGCCCAGTTGGATAGTCTGTCTCCCCTTGATCCAACTGAAGTCATCCGACGCCTGGTAGGAGATGAAATGAAAGACGTCCGCGCCAGATGCTCCGAGACCACCGGCCGTGACCAAATTGCCCGCCGTAAGAACGCCGACTGGTAGGTTAGGAAGAAAGCCCAGTTGGATATCGGTGGCAACCGGCGACAAAGCGGAAACATCTTCGGAATCGGTGGCGTACGTGTGGCTAAGTCCCAAACGAGCCGTGTTCAAAGTGTTTGCGGTGAAAAAGTGTTGCAGGGCGACGGTGAAATTATCATGACTGGCAGGCGAACCCGTCAGCTTCTGATTATAAGGATCTGGTGCTAACAGCGAGGATTTATCCCACTGGTAGCTCGCCGAAAGATTGGTGGTTGCTGAGAAATTGTGATCAATTTTCCCCATAGCGTAATATTCGCTTCCCGTCTGAGCGCCCGGAAAAACGTAAAAGGCAGTTCCATCGCCGTTGTCCGCTCCATTCGGAATCGGGAAGAGTGCGAGGAAGGGTTGAATGCTTGGAGAGACGGGCACAGTAATAGTGCCAGAACCATTGGGATTGGGAACTACGCCAGTCCGAGCTTCGCTGGAAAGAGTGAGGGAGTTTTCCGATAGGCTGAGGGCTTGGTTTAGGCCTTCAAAGGCTGCGAAAAAAAAGGTCTTGTCTTTCTTGATTGGTCCACCGATGGAAGCCCCGTATTGATTGCGATGGAAGGGCGGAACGCTGGATCCGTCGAAGTAGTTGCGTGCATCCAGCGCGCTGTTACGGAAAAATCCGAAAGCGGACCCGTGAAGCTGGTTCGTGCCGGACTTGAATGCAGCGTTGACCACGCCGCCTGAGGTCATTCCGTATTGCGCCGAGAACCCGCTGGTCAACACGGCGAATTCGCGCACAGCGTCCACTCCCAAATTAATGTTCAATCCACTTCCAGGGCTTCCGTTCGAGTAGTCGTTCACGATAAGGCCGTCGACGAGATAGAGGTTCTCAGTGGGCCGATTCCCGGTAATGTAGAGATTTTCTCCGTTACCTCGGGCTGCTCGCGAGTTCGTCGGCGACCCCTCCGTGGCTTGTTGCCCGAGTCCGCCCATAACGCCTGCCTGGAGCGTCGCCAATTGCAACCAGTCGCGTCCGTTAAGGGGAAGTTCACGGATTGCGTGCTCGCCGACAACCCCGCTTACGGTTGGGGAGCTCGTTTCCACCTGTGGCGCCTCATCCGTGACCACAACCGTCTCCGTGACCGCGCCAGGCTGGAGGGATAAATTCACGGTGATGGTAGCGCCAACCGTCAGATCAACGCCCATTCTAATTTCAGCTTTAAAGCCCTGTGAGTCCGCCTCAAGCTTATACGCCCCGGCCGGCAAACCGACGAACTCGTATTGCCCATTGGCGTCGGCCGTCACGGTTTGCTCCGCTCCAGTCCCAATGCTCGTGACCGAAACCTTGGCCCCCATCACGTGCGCTCCACTCGAATCTGACACGATACCGAGAATCGTCCCGCTGGTTCTCTGCGCAAAAACGTAGCCCGGGATGACCAACAGGAGGAGCCAAACTGCGAATGTCTGAAGAGCAGATTTCGGTTTTGTGGAATTCATTGCAATCTCCAAAAATGGTGCTGTTTTCTGAAACCGTTGATTTACTGCCTTGAGCGGCGGGGCTTTGGGGCTCTTCTGGCGACACAAAGACGAGGGGCTGCTGTCGAATCGGCATGGCTGTCGAATCGGCATGAATGGTACAACCGCATTTCAGAGCCGTTGCCGAGAGAGCACACGCTCTTTCGGTGTTTCGGCTTAGGCATGAACTTATACCTTTATCGGGATTGACATGTCAACACACACTGCATTGCCAGCCGGTGCGCAAGTGATTGTTTCCGCCCCCAGGAGATCCATATTCATGTGATTTCTCTGTTTGACGTATAACATGCCGAGTTAAGTCTTGGCCGCCTCACCTCGCGGGCAGGCTGGTTCAACCTGACGAGTTGAAGCTTGCCGTGGACGTTCGTACTTCTTGAAAAACTATTTGGTATAATCTAATACCGCATGTTACTCTTGCATTCGATCACGGAATAGCGAATAGCGCATACGCACATCGGCTCGAGGTCCGAAAATATATGGCAAACCTTCTTTTGGATGGGTCCTTCAAGATCACGGGAGTCAAGCGTGGACGCGTTCACGAGCCTGTCGCCGAGCAGATCCGCCAAGCCATTTTTTGCGGCTTGATCGCCACTGGCCACAAGCTTCCGCCCGAACGCGAGATGGCCGAGCAATTTCAGACCAGTCGTGTCGCCCTGCGGGAAGCGTTGCGTGCTCTCGAGAAGGAAGGCCTTATCACCATCAAGCGGGGGGCTGGAGGCGGCGCGTTTGTTGCCGATTCCGATAATGCCCTCCACGCTTTGGCGGACTCGCTCAGCACAGTCGTGAAGCTGGGCTCCGCGAAAAGCGCCAACCTGACCGAGATGCGTTCCATCCTGGAGCCCGAGATCACCAGACTGGCGACGTTGCGCGCGACCCCGGAAGATCTCAGCGCCATTGAGGCCGTCGTCATCGCTCAGGAACAGGAACTGGAGGGCGGAGAGCTAAGCCGCAAGCTGGACATGGACTTTCATCGCTACGTCGCCGAAGCCGCTCATAACCCTGTCATGAACATCGTCGTGAACGCCGTCAACCAGTCCATCCG
>Ga0182024_10003861_pt1 | contig 35133 bp, 26 predicted proteins | sample P32metaG_FD_120480 | JGI IMG/M metagenome (GOLD analysis project Ga0182024, IMG submission 120480) | Permafrost microbial communities from Stordalen Mire, Sweden - P3-2 metaG (Illumina Assembly) | ecosystem: Environmental > Terrestrial > Soil > Wetlands > Permafrost | place: Sweden: Stordalen...
ACGCCGGCGGTGATCGACTCCCTGCTCAGTGCCGGCGTCGAACCGCCCAAGGCCGCCGCGACGACGGAAGAGATGGTCGCGGCTGACCTGGCTGACACACCGCACGATCTGCCGATTCCGCTCAATGCGCGGATCCTGTCGTACGTCGAGCTGTGGCGCGGCACTCTCCACGACGTCATGCAGGATGCGCTCGATCGCAGCGTGCGTTATGTCCCCATGATCCAGGATGTCCTCAAGGCCGAGGGACTCCCGCTCGATCTGGCGTATCTGCCGATCGTCGAAAGCGGCTTCAAACCGACCGCCCTTTCGCGCGCGGCGGCGAAGGGCCTTTGGCAGTTTGAAGCCAACACGGGGCAGGAAAACGGCCTCGATCTCAACTGGTTCCGCGACGACCGGTCGGACCCGGAAAAGGCCACGCTGGCGGCGGCCAAGTACTTGAAGTGGCTCGTCGATCAATGTTCAGGCGATTGGTTCATCACGCTGGCGGCCTACAACGCCGGTGTCGGTCGAGTGGATCTGGCGGAGAAGCGGGCGAAGCTGACCGACTACTGGGCCCTCAGCGAGTCGGCGCGTTACCTGCCGCGCGATACGCGCGAGTACGTGCCCATGGTCCTGGCGTCCGTTCTGATTGCCCGCAACCCGACGCTGTATGGGTTCGAGATTCCGGCCGTGTCTCCGTTGGCCTACGAGCGCGTCACGGTGCCAGACGCCATCGATCTGGGCGTCGTGGCGGAATGGGCCGGAGTGCCGGTCGAAGAGATCCGGGACTTGAACCCCGAACTGCGTCGTGCGACCACGCCCATCGGCGGTCACGAGCTCAAGGTGCCGGTCGGCACGGCCGCCACCATCGAAGCGAGGCTGGCCACCGCCGATCCGTCGGTCTTCGCACGCTCCCAGTTCCAGTGGCACACCGTAAAGCGGGGCGAGTCGCTGTCGTCCATCGCCCGGCAAGCCGGCGTTCGAACGGCCAACCTCGCGTCGGCCAACGGCATTACCTCGAGTGCCAAGGTGCAGGTTGGTCAGCAATTGATGATTCCGCGGGCAACTGCCTCTCCGACGCTGGGGGCTCACCGGCCCGCGGTCGCGTCGGCGAGCGCGGCGCCCAGCTCGCCAGGCGCTGCAGCCTCAGGCGCGGCATCGACCACCTATCGCGTGAAGCAGGGCGACACGCTGTTCAGCATCGCCCGGCACTTCGACACCACCGTCGAGACCCTCAAACACCTGAACCAACTGTCGACCGACGTGATCGTCGTGGGAGACAAGCTGACCGTCCGGCGGTAGCGTCCAGGCGGGTCCTGCCGCCGAACAGCCCCACCCGGTGCTCGCCGCCAACCCGCTTGTCACGGGTGTGGGCTCCGCGCCGGGCGGGGCGGCCCCGTTCGGCGTCACCCGCCTGGACTAGTTTTGAAGTACGCCCGCAGGGCCGCACGTCCTGCCACGCGGCCTGATGCCGCGAGTCGCAGATTCTCCACGGCGGCGCCGCGCTCGTGTGGTTTCGCGGCTCCGGCGTCATGGCCGAAGACTTGCTCGTCTTCCATGACGTGCTCGCTCGCCTCTCCGCGGCCGCGCTCGTCGGCGTGGATGCCATCCCGGTCGCCGTGGAAGTGGACGTCGCGATGGGCGGGTTGCCGGGCGTCACGATGGTCGGCCTGCCTGACGCGACGGTTCGGGAGAGCCGCGATCGTGTGCGGACCGCTATTCGCAACTCCGGTTTCCCCTTTCCGTCGACGCGGATCATCGTCAGCCTCGCGCCGTCGGATCTGAGGAAGGTCGGCGCCGCATTCGACCTGCCGATCGCGCTCGGCATTCTGGCGGCCTCGGGCGTGCTGCCGCGCCGGGACGCGTCGCCGTACACCGTCGTCGGGGGCCTGTCGCTCGATGGCGGCATTCCGCCGATGCAGGGGCTGCTCCCGATCGCGGTGGCTGCGAGCCGGAGCGCATGTCCGTCGCTGGTCTTCCCGTCGGCGAATCTCCCGGAAGCTGGCATTGTCCAGGGCCTGAGGCTCCACCCAGTTCGGTCCCTCTGGGAAGCGACGCGGATCCTGGCGGCGACGGATCCCGTGCCTGCCGCTGCGCCCACGCCTGTCCTCGTCGCGAGCGGGTCGATTGACGACCTGGCCGATGTTCGCGGCCAGCTCGCGGCGCGTCGCGCGCTCGAGATCGCCGCGGCTGGCGCGCATCATCTTCTTCTCAGCGGTCCGCCGGGCTCGGGCAAGACGATGCTGGCGAGGCGACTGCCTGGGGTCCTGCCGCCGTTGACGTTCGGCGAGGCATTGGTCGTGACGACGATTCACTCGGTCGCCGGCTTGCTGCCGCCGGGCGGAGGACTGCTCATCGCCCGACCGTTCCGGGCGCCCCATCACACGTGCTCGGACGTCGCGCTCGTGGGGGGGGGCGCTCATCCCCGGCCTGGCGAACTCAGTCTCTCGCATCATGGCGTGCTGTTTCTCGATGAGCTCCCGGAGTTCAGCCGTCGGGCGCTCGAAGGGCTGCGACAACCGCTCGAGCAGGGCGTCGTGCACATCGCGCGCGCGGCGCGATCGATCTCCCTTCCGGCGCGCGTGCTGCTCGTCGGCGCGATGAACCCGTGTCCGTGCGGCTACGCCGGCGACGCGCGGCGGCCGTGCCGCTGTCCGCCCGGGGCGGTCGAGCGCTATCAGCAGCGCCTGTCCGGGCCCCTTCGCGACCGGTTCGATCTCACCGTGCCGGTCCATCCGGTGCCGTGGTCGGATCTTCGTGGCGCCCAACCCGCGGAGTCCACCGATCGCGTCAAAGAGCGCGTGGTCGCCGCTCGCCTGCGGCAACTGGACCGGCAGTCGCGTCTCAATGCCGAACTGGAAGGCGCGGCGTTGCGGGTGCACTGCCGTGTGCCTGGGGCATCAGGCGAGACGCTGCTCGGGCGGGCCGTGTCTCGACTGGGGCTCAGTGTCCGAGGGGTCACGCGCGTCTTGCGGGTGGCCCGAACGATTGCCGATTTGGACTGTCGGACCGATCTCACGACGTCCGACCTGGCAGAAGCGTTGCACTTCAGAGGGCCCGGCGATGCGTCTCGACCGGCGGCAAACTGAAAGACCTGTGGCCAGAGGCGTCAGGTTGTGTTACATTTCCGAAACTCGGCCCCACCCAGGGGGCTTGGGCGGGCGTTTTGCCAAGATTTCACTAATGCGTTCTCCGCGATACACCATTCTCATCGCGAATCGCAGGACTGGCGCTGTCAGGCGGCTGACGGTTGTCCGCCGGGTGGCCGTCGTGGTCGCGATGGCGCTCTGGACGGTTCCGATTCTCGTCGGGCTGGGGGCCAAGTGGGCTGGCCGGGGCGAAGTCGAGAGCCTGCGCCTCGCCAATGACAACCTTCGGATCGAGAACGAAAGCTATCGCACGGCGACGGGCGAGTTGGCGACCCAGATCTCGTCACTCCAGACCGCCATCACGGACCTGGGCGATCAAAGCAACCTCGATCCATCGGTGAAGGCCGCGATTGGCAAGCTCCCGGCGGTGATCCGGTCGCGTGCGATGGGGGGTGCCCTGCCGTCAGGAACTCCGATCGCGAGCGCGTCACTGGATTCGCTGGATTCGCCGAGCCGTACATTTGGCATCCTGCACGACCTGCTCGACGGCCTCGGCGCGAAGATCGACACCGTGCGCAAGGGCGTCGAGACCCGCCAGGCGCTTGCCGCCGCGACCCCTTCGATCTGGCCCCTGGTCTCGGGCTGGTTCACGTCGGGTTTCGGGGAAAGGCCGGATCCCGTGACCGGCGAGCCCGAGTTGCACTCGGGCCTCGATATCTCGGCGGATCGCGGCACGCCCGTGCACGCCACAGCCGACGGCATCGTGGAGTCGGCCGGGTACAACGGCGGCTACGGGAACTGCATCCTGATCGATCACGGCTTCGGGATTGGCACCCGGTATGGCCACTTGTCGGGCTACGCGATTAGCGTGGGCCAGACGGTCAAGCGGGGCCAGGTCATTGGCTACGTCGGATCCTCGGGTCATACGACTGGACCGCACCTGCACTACGAGATCCTCCTGAACGGCGAGCCGGTGGACCCGCTCCGCCTTCTCGCCCGGTAAACCACCCGCCAGCCGGTAAGCCACCCCGCCACTTGTCCGGCGGTTTGGAACCTCTCGACCCCGAAGCCTCGTAAGCGTTTGATAGAATCGTTGGATTCCCCCTGCGTCGACCGCGCTCAGAGTAGCGTTCACGGTTCTCGGCGGGACGGGCCGGCATGATCAACAAACTGCTCGCGAAAGTCATCGGCACGCAGAACGCCCGCGAACTCAAGCGTCTGCAGCCGCTGGTGGCCGAGGTCAATCGTCTCGAGCCGTCGATTACGCCGCTGTCCGACGCGGATCTGCGCGGCAGGACCGCAACATTCCGCGAGCGCGTGGCCCAAGGTGCCCCGCTCGACGAACTGCTGCCGGAAGCCTTTGCGGTCGTCCGAGAGTCGGGTCGCCGAGTGCTGAACATGAGGCACTTCGACGTTCAGCTCATCGGCGGCATGGTGCTGCACAACGGCCGGATTGCCGAGATGAAGACCGGCGAGGGCAAGACCCTGGTCGCGACGCTTCCGGCCTATCTGAACGCGCTCGCCGGCAAGGGCGTTCACGTCGTCACGGTAAACGACTATCTGGCGCGGCGCGACTCAGAGTGGATGGGCCGCATCTACCGGTTTCTCGGCATGTCGGTCGGGGTCATCCAGCACGAGCTGAACGACGCCGAGCGGCAGGTCGCGTACGGGTGCGACATCACCTACGGGACGAACAACGAGTTCGGCTTCGACTACCTGCGCGACAACATGAAGTTCGATCTCTCCCACTTCGTGCAGCGCGGTCATCCGTTCGCGATCGTGGACGAGGTCGACAGCATCCTGATCGACGAAGCGCGAACGCCGTTGATCATCTCCGGTCCGGCGGAGGAATCCACCGATCTCTACTACGAAGTCGATCGCGTCATTCCCAAGCTCGCGGCTGGCGCGGTCACGCAGGGGAACGTCAAGGCCGAGGAGCGCGAAGAGCTCGAGAAAACCGGCGACTATCTCACCGACGAGAAACACAAGACCGTGCAGCTCACCGAGAGCGGCATGGCCAAGGCCGAGAAGATGCTGGCGCATCGGCTGGTGCCGGGTTCCGGGGGGCTGTACGACCCGGTCAACATGCCCCTCCTCCACCACATCAACCAGGGGCTGCGTGCGCACACGCTGTTCAAGCTCGACGTCGAGTACATGGTCAAGGACGGCCAGGTTGTGATCGTCGACGAGTTCACGGGACGACTGATGCCGGGCCGCCGCTGGAGCGATGGCCTGCACCAGGCGGTGGAGGCCAAGGAGAAGGTCAAGATCGAACGCGAGAACCAGACCCTGGCGACGATCACGTTCCAGAACTACTTCAGGAAGTACGCCAAGCTCTCCGGCATGACCGGCACGGCCGAGACCGAGGCCAACGAGTTCAACCAGATCTACAAGCTCGATGTCATCGTCGCGCCGACGAACCGGGTGATGAGGCGGCTCGAAGAGGCCGACAGCGTGTATCGGACGGAGCGCGAGAAGAACGAGGCGATTCTCGCGGACATCATCGAGCGGCAGGCCTCGGGCCGGCCGACGCTCGTGGGCACGGTGTCGATTGAGAAGTCCGAGCGGATTTCCGGCCTGCTCAAGCGGCGCGGCGTGAAGCACGTCGTGTTGAATGCGAAGTATCACGCGCAGGAAGCGGAGATCGTGGCGCAGGCGGGTCGCAAGGGCAACGTCACGATCGCGACGAACATGGCCGGCCGCGGCACGGACATCCTGCTCGGCGGCAACCCCGAGTTCATGACGCGGCAGCAGACGCTCGCCGATCAGGTCGCCGAGCGTCTTCCAAAGGGCCAGGAGAAGTTCGTCGACGACGAAGAGTTCGTGTACTTCTACCACCTGGAGAGCTTCTATCGCGTGCCGCGTCAGACGTACGATCAGCTGTTCAACGCCCTCAAGGCGCAGACCGACGCCGAGCATGACGAGGTCGTCGCGAGCGGCGGCTTGCACATCATCGGCACGGAGCGGCACGAGGCCCGGCGTATCGACAACCAGCTGCGCGGCCGCGCCGGTCGACAGGGCGACCCGGGGTCCTCGCGTTTCTACCTCTCGCTCGAAGACGACCTCATGCGCATCTTCGGGTCCGAGCGCATCGGCGGCCTGATGCAGCGCCTAGGCATGGAAGAGGGTGTGCCGATTGAGCACGGGATGGTGACCAAGGCCATCGAGCGGGCCCAGAAGCAGGTGGAAGCCCAGAACTTCGCGACCCGCAAGCACCTGCTCGAGTACGACGACGTCATGAACAAGCAGCGCGAGAGCGTCTACTCCCTGCGTCGGGAGCTGCTCGAGGGCCAGATCATGTACGCCGGCGACGAGCCGATCGACACGCGCGCGTATCTGATGATGTTGGCCGATGAGCTCGTCGAGGGCGTGGTCGGACAGCACGCGAACAAGCACGTGCATCCTGAGGAGTGGGATCTCGGTGCGATACGGCAGGCGATCGTCGAGCTGTTCGGACTCGAGCTAGCGACCGTCGCTGCCCTGCCGCTCGAGCAGTCCACGCCGGATCAGATGTCGATCGCCCTCTACGATCTGGCCGTCGCCAAGTACGTGGAGAAGGAGCAGGCCTTGCCCGTCGAGGTCTCGATCCTGCGCCGCGTCGAGCGTGACGTGATGCTGCAGATCGTCGACGCGCAGTGGAAGGACCATCTGTACGCTCTCGATCACTTGAAGGAAGGCATCGGCCTCCGGGGCTACGGCCAGCGCGATCCGCTCGTCGAGTACAAGAAGGAGAGCTTCGATCTCTTCCAGGCGATGAAGGACCGCATCGACGAAGAGATGGTCCGCTATCTGTGGCGACTGCGGCTGACGCCGCCGCCTGAGGCCGAGGGGACCTCGGCTGCGCCCGCGCCCGACGCCAAGCCCTTGCCGCCGACGCCGGCGGTCGCTCGCCGGCCGACGCAGATGACCTTCAGCGGAGGATCGAGCGGGACCGCGCCGCGGGGCCTGCCGATGGGGTCTGGCGGTGGCGGTGGCCGAGCGCCAGCGCCGCCGCGGGCGGGGGGCGACGATGCCCCGGTCAAGCAGGTCCGGCGCGATGAACCCAAGATCGGCCGCAACGATCCTTGCTGGTGCGGAAGCGGCAAGAAGTTCAAGAAATGCCACGGCGCGTGATCTCGGACGAAGGCAGCCTTCAGAAGGAAGCAGCCGGCATGACCACGATTGATCGACTGGGCGCGGCGAGTCAGGTGGCCGCGGGCCTGCCCGAGGCCTTGACGTTTGACGATGTGCTGCTGGTGCCGAGGCACTCGCAGGTGTTGCCCAGCCGCGTGGATGTGGGGTCGCGACTCACGGCGCGGATCCGCCTGAACGTGCCGATTCTGAGCGCCGCCATGGACACCGTCACCGAGTCACGGCTGGCGATCGCGATGGCGCAGCACGGCGGGCTCGGCGTCATCCACAAGAATCTCAGCATCGAGGAACAGGCGTCGGAGGTCGACCGGGTGAAACGCTCGGAGAGCGGGATGATCGTGAATCCGATCACGCTCTCGCCCCGGCACCAGATCTATCAGGCGCTCGAGTTGATGAAGCAGTACCGCATCAGCGGCGTGCCGATCACCGAAGACGGCAGCACCGAAGGACGTCTGGTCGGCATCCTCACCAATCGCGACCTTCGCTTCGAGACGCGCGTGGACCGAGCCATCGCCGAGGTGATGACCAAGGACCATCTCATCACCGTGCCCGTGGGCACCACCCTCGATCAGGCGCGCGAGATGTTCCACCGGCAGAAGGTCGAGAAACTGCTGGTCGTCGATCCCTCGTTCCGGCTGAAGGGCCTGATTACGGTCAAGGACCTCCAGAAGGTCGTGAAGTACCCGAACGCATGCAAGGACGCGCTCGGACGGCTGCGCGTTGGGGCGGCGATCGGCGTGAGCAAGGACACGATCGAGCGCGCGGCCGCGCTGGTCGCGGCCCACGTTGACGTGCTGGCGATCGACACGGCGCACGGGCACGCCCAGGGCGTCCTCGACATGGTGGCGACCATCCGCGAGCGCCACCCGGATGTCGACGTGATCGCCGGCAACGTGGCGACGGCGGAGGCCACGACCGCGCTCATCGAACGTGGAGCGAGCGCCGTCAAGGTCGGGATTGGCGCCGGCTCGATCTGCACGACTCGCGTCGTCGCGGGCATCGGCGTGCCGATGATCACGGCCGTGGCCGACTGCGCGCGGGCGGCCGAGGCACACGGGGTGCCGATCATCGCCGACGGCGGCATCCGGTACTCCGGGGACATCACCAAGGCGATTGCGGTCGGTGCGAGCGCCGCGATGATCGGCAGTCTGTTTGCCGGCACCGACGAGAGCCCGGGCGAGATCATCCTCTATCAGGGTCGGAGCTTCAAAGAGTACCGCGGCATGGGCTCGATCGGGGCGATGCGCCGTGGCAGCAGCGATCGGTACTTCCAGGACGAGTACGACCTCGAGCGGGGCGGCAGAGACGCGTCAGACAAGCTCGTGCCCGAGGGCATCGAGGGGCGCGTCGCGCACAAAGGCAGCGTCGCCGCGATGATTCATCAGCTCGTCGGGGGCCTACGCGCGGGCATGGGCTACTGTGGATGTCCGGACATCCCGTCCCTGCAGCGCGACGCGCAACTCATCCGACCCACGGCCGCCGGTGTGCGCGAGGGCCACGTGCACGACGTCATCATCACGAAGGAAGCGCCGAACTACCGCGTCGAGTAGAGGTCAGGGGGTCAGGCCCGGCTTACGCCAGCAGGGCCAGACCCCGTGACGACCGGGCCACCGATTGCGATGCGGCGGCGCGAGCTGGACTCCACGATGATCGACACGCGAATCGCGTCGGCTGGTGCTTCGCGCCAACGATCTGGCCACTCGACCGCCATCACGCTTCCGCCGAGCATCTCGTCGAGGCCGAGGTCGTCGACCTCTGCCGGCGTGAGACGGTAGAGATCGACGTGGTGGAGGGGTGTCCGGCCCCGGTATTCCTGCACGATCGTGAAGGTTGGACTCGAGACGTCCTCCGGGTCGCAGCCGAGACCCTCCGCCAGCCCGCGTGCGAACGCCGTTTTCCCCGCGCCGAGCGGGCCTTCGAGGAGGACGGCTCGCCCGGCCTCGAGTTGGCGCGCGAGGTCCCGGCCGACCGCCGCGGTCTCCCCTTCAGAATTCGTGATTCGCGTCGTCACACCGGAGCCGGAGCGACCCCGGGGGGTGCCGTGAGGGCCTTGACGGCTGGGCCCAGGTAATCGATGACGTCCGTCGCGATGAGTCCGACCTGGCCGTGGCGGGCCATGGCCAGGTCGCCGGCCGACCCATGCAGGTAGACACCGAGCGTGGCCGCGTCGAGCGCGGATTGACCCGAGGCGAGCCATGCCGCGATGACGCCGGTCAGCACGTCCCCAGTGCCGGCCGTGGCCATCCCGGGATTGCCAGTCGAATTGACGAACGCGTCGCCCGTCGGGGTCGCGATGACGGTCCGATGACCTTTGAGGACGACATGGACGCCGTGACTCGAGGCGAACGACCGAGCGATGCTCAGGCGGGCCCGTTGGACGTCGGCGATCGAGAGTCCCGTGAGCCGCGCCATCTCGCCCGGGTGCGGGGTGACGATCACGTCAGCCGCGACTCGGGATCGGAGCAGATCGGCGTGACCGGCCAGCGCGTTGAGCGCATCCGCGTCGATTACCAGCGGCACCCGCGATCGCGACACGAGATGGCGGACGAACTCGGTGGTCGACGGCGACCGTCCCAGGCCCGGGCCGACGGCAATGACGGAGGCACCAAAGGCCAGGACGTGCTCGAGTGCTTCCTCTGCGATCGTGCCGCTTGCGGTCTCCGGCAGCGGGTCTGTCATTGTCTCAGCGGTAAACGTGGCGACCAGGGGCCAGCACGACGCGGGCGGCGCAATGGTGACCAGGCCCGCGCCTGACCGAAGCGCCGCGCGCGCGGTCAGCGCCGGGGCGCCGATCTTGCCGCGCGATCCCCCGACGACGAGGACGTGTCCGTAGAGGCCCTTGTGGGAGTCGGGTTTCCGGTCGTGGACCAGGGCGCGAAGGGCTGACGCTTCGAGAAACTCCACGCGCGGCCCGGCCAGGCCTTCGATGACGCCCGGCGCCATGCCGATGTCTGCGACGACGAGTTCCCCGGCGCAGGCGCAGGCTGGCGTCAGCACGAGCGGAAGCTTGGGCGCACCGAACGTCACCGTCATGGCCGCCCGGATGGCAGGTCCGGGGACGTCCGTCCGATCGGCCGACAACCCACTCGGCAGGTCGACGGCGACGATCGGCGCCGCGGCCGCGTTGAGGTCATTCACCATCGCGGCGGCGAGGCCTGAGAGCGGACGCGTCAGCCCCGTGCCGAACAGTGCGTCCACGAGCAATTCGACGTCGAGTGCCGCGACCCTGTGCTGTCGCCACGCGTCATCGGTGGCGACCGGCGTGATCGGGACGTGCGGCGACAACTCGTTGGCGTGGACGCGCGCGTCACCGGTGATTTCGTCCAGACGGCCGAGAAAGTACACATGGACGGATGCCGCCCCTTCGGCGAGTTCGCGGGCGATGACGAAGCCGTCGCCGCCGTTGTTGCCCCGGCCGGCGAAGATACTCACGCGGCCGCGCGCGCGCAACCCTAAGCGCCGCCGAATCGCGAGCGCGGCTTCGTGCCCGGCGCGCGCCATGAGCGCAATCGAGCGAACGCCGTAGTCATCGATCGTCACGCGATCGGCGAACTGCATTTGCTGGCGGTCGAGAACACGCATTGGGAGTCAGGCGGACACGATCAGATTGAGCGTATCGCTTGTGCTAGACTCGCCGCAAGGATGCGGCCCGTCGTCTATGTCAACGGCGTCGTGACGGATGCGCGTGCCGCGGTCGTTCCCGTCTACGACCACGGTTTCCTGTACGGCGAGGGTGTCTACGAGACGCTCCGGACCTATTCCCGGGAGCCGTTCTTGTTCGATCGGCATTTTGCCCGCCTTCGCCACTCGGCTGCCCAGCTGGCGCTCGACCTGCCGCTCTCGGGCGACGACTTGCTCGCGCGCGTGCGCGCGACGATGGGCGCGGCCGATGGACCGCGACCTGAGACCGCCGCCTCGCCCTCCGAGGCCTATATTCGAATTCTGCTGACGCGCGGCGTTGGCGAGCTGACCTACGACCTCGCCGCGTGTCCCGTGCCGACGCTGGTGATCATCGTGAAGCCCTATGTCGCCCCGGCTGAACGCACGTTCACCGAGGGCATTCGCGTGTCGCTCGTCGGCGTGCGCCGCAATCATCCGGCGGCGCTCAATCCGATGATCAAGTCGAACAACCTGCTGAACAATGCCTTGGCGATGCAAGAAGCGCTGCGGCGTGGAGCCGACGAGGCGCTCATGCGGAATCAGGCCGGCGAGATCGTCGAGTGCAGCCAATCCAACGTGTTCATCGTCCGGCAGGGCGTTCTCCTGACGCCGCCGCTCGAGGCAGGACTGTTGCCGGGCATCACTCGCGAATTCGTGATGGAACTGGCCTCCGACCTGGGGGTCGTCGCTCGTGAGACGCCCATCACGCCCGCCGAATTGCTCGCGGCCGACGAGGTCTTCGTGACCGGCACGACCCGAGAAGTGACGCCGGTCGTGTACGTCGACGACACCCCGATCGCCCAAGGTCACCCCGGTCGACTCACGAGGGAATTGCTCTCAGCGTTCCGCGATCGTGCTCAGACTTTGACGCGCTCCGCCGCGTCATCTGCGACCCCGGCGTAGGCCGCGAGCGGCGGGCACGTACACATCAGGTTCCGGTCGCCGTAGGGGTTGTCGATCCGGGAGACGGTCGGCCAGTATTTCCGCTCGCGCAGGGCCGCCACTGGATAGGCCGCTTCTGCTCGCGAGTACGGGTGCGACCAGTCATCGGCGGCGACGTCTGCGGCGGTGTGTGGCGCATTTTTCAGGACGTTGTCCCTGGCATCGCTCCGGCCGTCCGCGACGGCTTGAATCTCACGACGGATCGCGATCATCGCCTCGCAGAATCGGTCGAGCTCCTCTTTCGGCTCGCTCTCGGTGGGCTCGACCATGAGCGTGCCAGGAACCGGAAACGACACGGTCGGCGCATGGAAGCCATAATCCATCAATCGCTTCGCGACATCGGTCTCGTCGATGCCGGTCTGGTGCTTGATCGGTCGCAGGTCGAAGATGAGTTCGTGCGCGACGCGACCCTTGGAGCCGGCGTAGAGCACCGGATAATGCGGTTCGAGCCGGACCTTCAAATAGTTGGCGTTGAGCACGGCGAACCGCGTGGCGTCGGTCATGCCCTTCCCGCCAAGCATCCGCACGTAGCCGTGGGAGATGAGCAGGATGCTGGCACTGCCCCACGGCGCCGCTGAGACCGGTGAGACGGCGTGTGCGCCGCCCACGGGCGTGACCGGATGGCCCGGCAGAAACGGCGCGAGGTGCGCGGCGACCGCGATGGGACCCATGCCGGGACCGCCGCCTCCATGCGGAATCGCAAAGGTCTTGTGCAGATTGAGATGGCAGATGTCGGCGCCAATCGCCGCTGGACTCGTCAGGCCGACCTGGGCGTTCATGTTCGCCCCGTCCATGTAGACCTGCCCGCCCTGGTCGTGTACCACCTGACAGATCTCTCGAATGGTCTCCTCGAAGACACCGTGCGTGCTGGGGTACGTCACCATCAGGCACGACAGGCGCTCGCGATTCGCCTGCACCTTCGTGCGCAGATCGCCGACATCGATGTTCCCAGTGGTGTCCGTGTTGACGACGACCACGCGCAGGCCAGCCATGCTGGCGCTTGCGGGGTTCGTGCCGTGGGCGGACTGTGGGATGAGCACCACGTCTCGGTGGTGCTCGCCCCGGGCGTGATGATAGGCGCGGATCACCAGCAGGCCCGCGAACTCGCCCTGCGCGCCGGAGTTCGGCTGCAACGACACCGCTTGGAACCCGGTAATCGCGGCGAGCGCGGCTTCGAGCTCGTCGAACACCTGACGGTATCCCGCCGCCTGCTCGATCGGTACGAATGGATGCATGCGCGCGAACTCGGGCCACCCCACCGGCATCATCTCGGCGGCGGCGTTGAGCTTCATCGTGCAGGATCCGAGCGGGATCATCGCTGAATCGAGTCCCAGATCCTTCCGCTCGAGACTCCGGATGTATCGCATCATCTCGGTTTCCGAGTGATGGCGGTTGAAGACGGGGTGCGCCATGAACGTCGAGCGCCGGATCAGCCCTTCGGGAATGGCGTGCGCCGGCTCGGGTCCCGGGCCCGCCGTCCGGGGCGCGCCCGGCGCCACGATGTGCAGCAGCTCCTCGAGGTCCGCCTCGCTGACCGTTTCGTTGAGCGAGATCTGGACGACGCCGTTCTCGGGGTAGCGGAGGTTCACGCCTCGACTTTCTGCGGCGGCACGCGCCGCAGCCACCGTGCGTTCATCGGCGTGGAGGCGAATCGTGTCGAAGTACGCCGCGTTCTGCTGCGTCCAGCCGCAGGCCACAGCAGCCTGGGCCACCGTGACGGCCTGCCGGTGCACCCGCGCGGCAATCGCCTTCAGTCCCGTGGGTCCGTGGAACACGCCGTACATGGCCGCCATGTTCGCGAGGAGCGCCTGGGCGGTACAGATGTTCGACGTGGCCTTCTCGCGACGGATATGCTGCTCGCGCGTTTGCAGCGCCATCCGGTACGCGCGACGCCCTTGGGCATCGACCGAGACGCCGATGAGCCGCCCCGGCGCCTGCCGGATATACGCTTCGCGGGTGGCGAAAAATGCTGCGTGCGGTCCGCCGTAACCAAGCGGCACGCCAAATCGCTGCGCGCTCCCGACGACGACGTCGGCGCCGGCCTCGCCGGGCGGGGCGACGATGGTCATGGCGAGGAGATCAGTGCCTACCGCCACCAGGGCACCGGCCTCATGCGCGCGTCGCGCCGTCGGGCCCACATCGACCAACGCACCGTGGTCGTCCGGGGTCTGGAGGTAGACGCCGAACACGTCCTCGCCAAGCTCGGTCGTCTCCGGATCCTCGAATCGCAGCGTGATGCCGAGCGGCGCCGCTCGCGTCTCGAGCACCGCGCGCACCTGTGGGAACACGCGCGGCGAGACGACAAACGTCATCGCGTCTTTGCTTTCCAGGGCGCCCGGGCGCTTGTGCACTCGGGCGAGCAGGGCCATCGCCTCGGCCGCTGCCGTCGCCTCGTCCAGGAGGGACGCGTTGGCGATCGGCATTCCGGTGAGGTCCTCGATCATCGTCTGAAAGTTGAGCAAGGACTCCAGGCGACCCTGAGCAATCTCGGCCTGATAGGGCGTGTAGGGCGTGTACCAGCCGGGATTCTCGAAGACGTTTCGAGTGATCACGGCCGGGGTGTGGGTATCGTGATAGCCCATGCCGATGTAGGTCCGGCACACGCGGTTCTTCGCGGCGATCCCTCGGAGGCGCCGCAGGTAGGCCGCCTCGGTCTCGGCCGCCAGGTCGAGCGGTCTCGGCAGCCGAATGGCGCGCGGCACAATCTCGTCAATCAATGCGTCAAGCGACGCGGCGCCCACATCGTCGAGCATTTCGCGGAGATCCGCGCCTCGCGGACCGATGTGCCGAGAGGCGAACGTCTCGGTCACGGATCAGTTCACCAGCGCCGTGTATGCGGTCGCGTCGAGGAGGTCCGTCGCCTCGGCGGCCGCACTCGGTCGGATCTTGATCATCCACGCGTCGTGGGGCGCGCTATTTACTCGCTCCGGGTGGGTGCCGAGGTCGCCATTCACCGCGACGATTTCGCCGGAGAGCGGTGAAAACAATTCGGACACGGCCTTCACGGATTCGATCGTGCCGAAGACCTCGCCCTGCTTGACGTGCCGGCCGACTTCCGGGAGTTCCATGAACACGATGTCGCCCAACTGGCGCTGGGCGAAATCGGTGATGCCGACCTGGGCCTCGGCACCGGACAGACGGACCCATTCGTGGTCCTTCGTGTATTTGAGCTCGGTCGGATACATGGACACTCCTGACTATTTCCCACGCTTGTAAAACGGCTCGGCGACGACCACGCCCCTGGCGCGGCGACCTCTAATGTCGAACTCGAGCTCGGTGCCGATGGCCACGCGATCGGACGGTACCATCGCGAAGCCGATGGCCTTCTTGAGGAACGGCGTCTGCGTACCGCTCGTCACGACGCCGATCGTCTTGGCGCCGTCGACGACGGCATGGCCGTGCCGGGCGATCGCGCGCTCCCGCATCTCGAATGGGACGAGTTGACGATGCAAGGCACCCGCTTTCTGCTCGTGAAGGCGCTGGGACCCGAGGAATGGGGACTTCTTCCAGCCGACGATCCAGCCAAGGCCGGCCTCGAGCACCGAGGTGTCGGCGTCCATGTCGTTGCCATAGAGCCGCATCGCGGCCTCGAGGCGCAGCGTGTCGCGCGCGCCGAGGCCGCACGGCTCGGCGCCAAACGCCTTCCCTGCCGCGAGCACGGCGTCCCAGACCTTTTCGGCGGACGCGGGTGGCACGAAGACTTCGAAGCCGTCTTCGCCGGTGTACCCGGTGCGCGAGACCGTGGCGCGCACACCAGCCACTTCCCCGGTCGCGAACCAGTAGTAGCGAATCGCGGGCAGGTCGATGGCCGTGAGCGCCTGCAGGATGAGCTGCGCTCGGGGCCCCTGGAGGGCGATGAGGGCATAGCGGGAGCTGCAATTGACGACCGACGCGTTACCCACGCGGCTCTTCGCCTGCGCCGCCATCCATTCGTAGTCCTTCACGATATTGGCGGCGTTGACGACCAGGAGGAAATGCGCGTCGGCCAGGCGGTACACCAACAGATCGTCGACGAACGTGCCGGTGTCGGTCGTGAGGGCGGAATACTGAATTTGTCCGATCGCCAGTCGCGATGCGTCGTTGCTCGTGAGCCACTGCACGAGGTCCAGCGCCTCGGGTCCGGCGATTTCGATTTCGCCCATGTGGCTGACGTCAAAGACGCCGGCGCGCGTCCTCACCGCAAGATGTTCCTGGACGATGCCCGAGTACTCGACGGGCATGTCCCAGCCCGCGTACTCGACCATTCGCGCGCCGGCCGCCCGATGCCGGGCGTGGAGTGGTGTTTTCTTCGGCGGGGCCGGACTGGGAGACGACATGTGAGGAAGAGACTCGCTCCCAGCGGCACGTTCGGGCACGCGAGTACCGTAACAACGTACTATCGCGTCGCCGGACGGTCAAGGCGTCGGGTCGCCGTTTGATCGGCGGGGACCCCTCGCCTCCGCATGATGCTTCGGCGAGCCGCCGAAGCCTTGGCGAAGGCGGCTGCACCCCGCCTGGCGCGCGTCGCTCGTGGGGCCCATTGCCCCAGGCCGCTCACGCGCGCCTTCACGTCGCGGCTGGGGCGGGCCATCGCCCGCCCCAGCCCGGTCGGCACGAATCAGGTGGTCGCTGACCCGACACAATTCAGATAGTCCAGCCAGTCGCCTTCGGCTTCAACGTCGTAGACCGTGGAGCAGGCCACGCGGTCGATGACGTCGTACCAACTGGTGTTGTTGTAGCAGTCGGCGTACTCGTTGGCGGTTCGGCTCGCCTCCGCGGTGTATGCGCCCCAGCAGTCGCCGGACGTCAGTCCGAGGCCCGCAGCCACAATGTGGGGGCGGCGCGTGGCCTCGCGAACCCCATTGACCACTTCCAGCGTGCCGCGGCCATCGCCAGCGACGGATTGGAGAAGCGCCTTCGTCAAGGCCAGCGCCTGCCCCGTCGTCGTGGCCGGATCCAGGCGCAGGCGCGAGAGCAGCGCGGCGGCGTCCGAGACCGCAGGGGCCTCGGCCAGGGCCTCGACCACCTGCGACATGGTCTCGGGGTGCCTCAACGACGCGGTGGTCACGCCGGCTCGCGTCGAGACGACGATGCCCTCGTGGTCGATGGTGAACGACACTTGGTCCGATCCTGAGGTGATCGTCGTGATTGATCGACCCTGGAGCACGTCCTTGCGGACCGTGAGGCGGCCGTTCGTGATCTCGAACGACCCCGTGCCCCGCTCGCCTGTCGTCATCGTGATTGCGAGACCCGTGGCCGGATCGATGGTCTGCCGGGCCGTGGGTGGCGACGTGGTGCCGGCCGCGCGCGTGAGGGTCGTCCCCGCCAGCAGGGACAGCGTGAGTGCTCCGATCGCTCGTTTGTTCATCTGATGCTCTCCTTCATCCAAACCGGACCGGGTCCGGAGACTGGCCCGGGCGGCCGATGACCGCCGGGCGGGGGAACGACACGGCCGTCTGCCGGTGCAGCCGCCGGGTCCTGCCGTCGTAGTCCAAGTGCGACTGCAGCGTGTGATAGCTGATGCCGAGGACATCGCAGGCGCGTCGCTTGTTGCCGTGCGCGCGCTCGAGCACGAGCCGCACGTAGCGGCTGCTCCACGCCCGGAGCGAGTCGTCTCGCTCCGGCATGTCGTAGAGCAGGTCGCGATAGTCGCGCGTGATCTCGCTCGGCAGGTCCGCGACGGTGATCACGGGGCCGGTCGCCAAGGCGAGGGCGCGTTCGAGGACTCGCGCCAGTTGCCGTACGTTGCCGGGCCAGTCGTGGGTCATCAAGGCTTCCGTGGCGGAGGCCGATAACGCGTCTTCGGCTCGCCCGTAGGCTCTCAGGAAGTGCGTGACGAGTAGGGGGATGTCCTCACGACGCGCGCGGAGGGGCGGCACGTACAGCTCGACGCCGGCGAGCCGGTAGAACAGGTCGGCACGAAAGAGATTCGCCTGGACGAGCGCCTTCAGGCTGCGGTTCGTGGCCGCGACGATTCGCACGTCGACCCGCCGAGGCGTTTGACCTCCGACGCGCTCGATCGACATGTCCTGCAGCACGCGGAGGAGCTTCGCTTGAGCGGTCGGCGACAGGTCCGCGACCTCGTCCAGGAACAACGTGCCTTCGTCGGCCAGTTCGAACTTGCCTCGTCGACCCCTCACGCCCGTCGCCGTGCGCTCTTCTATGCCGAAGAGCTCGGTCTCGACAAGCGTCTCCACGATGGCGGCGCAGTTGAGAGCGACGAACGGTCCGCGGTGGCGCGGGCTGCGCGCGTGCAGCTCGCGGGCGACCAGTTCCTTGCCGGCGCCGCTCTCGCCCTCGACGAGGACGGTGAAACTCGTGGCCGCGATGCGCGCGATTCGCGCCCGCAGCTCCGTCATCAGTTCACTCTGGCCCATCAGCATCGTGTGCCCCGGTCGAGGCACTCATCAATTCCGATGCCAGCTCGCTGCTCGTCGCCGCCGCGACGAGACATGGTCGCGCGTCCTTCATCGCGGGTAGCGCGTGCCCCGCAGTCGAACCCCGCGCGCGCCGCCGGCCGGCCGAGTGAGTTTGCTACCCGCGCGTCGCGGTCTGCTCGCGGAACCACATGATGGTGTGTCGAAGGCCGTCCGCGAACGGCGTTCTCGGCTCGAAGCCGAGGAGTCGTCGGGCTTCGGAGATGTCCGCCGTGGAGTGGCGAATGTCGCCGGCGCGCGGCGGCGCCAGGATCGGGTCGACCGTTGTCTGGAGGATCGTCTGGAGGGCGCTGATCACATCCAGCAGTGACACGCGCCCTCCGGCGGCGACGTTCATCACGCGACCCGCCACGCCTGGTCGTTCGGCGGCTAACAGGACGCCGTTGACGACGTCATCGACATAGGTGAAGTCGCGAGTCTGCTCTCCGTCGCCGTAGATTCGTGGCGACCGTCCGGCGAGCATGGCATCGATGAACAACGAGATCACGCCGGAATAGGGCGATCCAGGGTTCTGGCGCGGACCGAAGACGTTGAAGTATCGCGTCACGACGGTCTCGAGGCCATAAAGTTCGGTAAACAGCCGGCAGTATTCCTCGCCGACGAGCTTTTGAAGTGCGTACGGCGAGAGCGGACGCGGCCGCATGTCTTCGCGTTTGGGCAGGGCGGCCGCGTCGCCGTAGACGGAGGAGGAGCCGGCGAACACGACGCGCGCCACGCCGGCATCGCGCGCGGCGAGCAGGATTTGGAGGGTGCCGTCGACGTTGGCGCGATGCGACGCCGCCGGGTCCTCGACGGATCGGGGCACGGACGGGATCGCGGCTTGATGTAGCACAACGGTGGCGCCCGCGGCCGCGCGACGAGCCACGGCGGGATCCGAGACGTCACCCACGATGATTTCGACCGCGCCCGCCGCCGGCAGGTTCTCGCGCCGGCCAGTCGACAGGTTGTCGACGACGCGAACGGCATGGCCGCGCCGGAGGACCTCCTCGACCAAGTGCGATCCGATGAAGCCAGCGCCGCCAGTTATCGTGTAGGTCGCCAAGCGTCGACTCCTCAGTCCATTGGAAACGCCAAAGCGTTCCGCCGCAGCGTGCCGTAAGCCGAATCCTGTGTCCCCGCCTGCGCCCGCCTCCGCGCCTTACGGCGCTTCGGCGGCCTTCGGCGGGGCGACGACCATTCCTCTAGGCCCGACATCGCTGGCGGGCTCGAGCGGCCTACCCGGAGGCTTCGGACGGGCCGTCCTCAAGCGCCTCCCTATTTGGCCTTGCTCCGTGCGGGGTTTGGCCTGCCATCGACTTTGCAGCCGACGCGGTGCGCTCTTACCGCACCTTTTCACCCTTACCCTCCTCCGCTCGCGGCGGCCTTACGGTCACCCGCGAGCTACGGCGGGCAAGCCACGCGGGCCTGCCCGACGAAGCGCGAAGTTGGGCGGTATATTTTCTGTGCCACTGTCCTTCAGGTTGCCCCGACCGGGCGTTACCCGGCGCACTGCCCTCTGGAGTTCGGACTTTCCTCCCTCTGCCTTGGGCGCCTTCGCCCACCTGCGCACCTTGCGGCGCGCCGGCGTGGCTCCGGCGTCCGACGGCAAGACGACGGTCGTCTGGTCCGCTGCGGCGGAACTGGAGGATCGTATCACTCAGCCGTCGGTTTCCTGGGTGATGCCGTACTGCTCGAGCTTCTTGTAGAGGTTGCTGCGGGGCGTGTCGATCACGTCCGCGGTTTTCGAGATGTTCCAGCCGAACTCGCGAAGTTTTTCCACGAGGAATTCGCGCTCGGACACTTCCTTGAACTCGCGAAGCGTGGCGGGACGAACCGCCCCTGCCGCCGCCGCCGCGGCGGCCGGCTGAGCCGAAGGGCCACGGGTTTCCGGCCGGGCGACCGCCCGTACGTCGTCGCCCTCGACGACGTCCCGGTCGACCATGATGAGGAGCCGTTCGACGGAGTTCCGCAGCTCACGGATGTTCCCGCGCCAGCGTGCCTGCGCCAGGGCCTCGAGGGCCGAGGGCGAGAACCGCGCCGGGCGGCGATTGTTGTCCCGGCTGAACTGCGCCGTGAAGTGCTGCACGAGCGCGGGGATGTCCTCCAGGCGCTCCCGGAGGGGCGGGACGGCGATCGGGATCACGCTCAGGCGAAAATACAGGTCTTCGCGAAACCGGCCCTCGGCGATTTCCTGCTCGAGGGATTTGTTCGTCGCCGCGATGACGCGCGCGTCGACTTTGATGGTTCTCGAGGAGCCGAGGCGCTCCACTTCGCCTTCTTGCAGCACGCGGAGGACCTTGGCCTGCGTCTTCGGGCTCATGTCGGCCACTTCGTCGAGGAAGATCGTGCCCCGGTCGGCCATCTCGAACTTGCCCGTCTGTTTCTCGGTGGCTCCTGTGAAGGCGCCTCGCTCGTGGCCGAAGAGCTCCGACTCAATGAGTTCCTCTGGAATGGCCGCGCAGTTCACTTGTATGAACCGCTCGCGCGCGCGGAGGCTGTTGCGGTGAATGGCCCGCGCGACGAGTTCCTTCCCGACGCCGCTCTCTCCCAGGACCAAGACCGTGACGTTCGTCGGTGCCGCGCGCTGGACTTGCTCCATGATGCGCTTGAGTGTCGTGCTCTCGCCCACGAGTTGGTACCGCGTCTCGAGGGCCGAGCGCAGCGTGCGATTCTCGCGTCGGAGTGACCCGAGCTCCAATCCCTCCCGCACGGCGTCGAGGACGTAGTCCTTGGACAGCGGTTTCTCGATGAAGCGGAAGGCGCCGAGCCGCCCGGCCTCGAGCGCCGTGGCGGCCGAGCCGTGGGCGGAAATAATCACGACCGGCAGCGACTCGTTCAGGCCGCGGAGGCGACTCAGCACCTCGAGCCCGTCGATGCCGGGCATCTTGATATCGAGAAAGACCAAATCCGGCTTGTCGCGTTCGACGGTCGAGAGGCCCTCGGGACCGGAGCCGGCGACGAGGCACTCGTAGCCGTCGTACTCCAGGATCATCCGCATGGTGTCGCGGATGGCGGGTTCGTCATCCACGACGAGGACCCGACCCTTCATGGCCGGATGTCGACGACGACGGTCGCGATGCGGTACTCGCGGAGCGCGGGATCGTAGAAGAGCACCGCCGCGGCGTCGCCGTACCGCAGGCTGGCTTGCGCCGCCGCGAAATCGCTGTCACTGGCCGTCCGTCGTCGATTGATTTCGAGGACGATGTAGCCCTTCCTGAGGCCGGCGACCTGCGCGGGGCCTGCTGGATCGACGTCGGCGAGGACCACTCCGCTCATGGCGTCCGGCAGCATCTTGGCGATGGACGGCGTCAGGTCGTGTACGGCGACGCCGAGTGGACCCGCGCTCGGGTTGGCCGTCGGTCGCACGTTCGGCGGCGCCGCCGGGCGCGGTGTCGCCGCCGACGGCAATTCCTCCAGCTTGACCGGAATCGCCAGGCGCGACCCGTCGCGCCAGACGCCCAGTCGGACGACGGTACCGGGCGGCCGAGAGGCGATGCTGTGCATGAAATCGCTCTCGGAGAGCACCAGCCGGTCGTCGATCGACTCGATGACGTCGTAGGTCCGCAGCCCGGCGCGGCCGGCCGACCGATCGGCCGTCACTTCCTCGACGACCGCGCCGCGCTCCGGCACGAGGCGCAACGCGCGCCGCAGCTCAGGCGTCACCGCCGCCAGGCGCATGCTGATGAAGCCGCGGGGCACGCGGCCTCGGTCTCGCAACTGCGACAGGATGGCCGTCACTTGATCGATGGGAATAGCGAAGCCGATGTTCGACGATTGCGTGCTGATGGCTGTCGTGATGCCGACGACTTGGCCCCGCGCATTCACGAGCGGGCCGCCGCTGCTGCCAAGACTCATCGCCGCGTCGGTCTGAATCAGTCCGCCCGCGCTGAATTGCGGGATCTCGGGGTCAAGCGGGATCTCGCGGTCGAGCGAGCTGACCACGCCCACGGTGACGGAGCCCGTGTAGCCGACCGGGTTCCCGATCGCGCAGACCCACTCGCCCACTCGCAGCGTGCCCGATTTCCCGATCGCCACACCGGGGAGGCCGTCGATCGCGTCGACGTGCAGCAGCGCGACGTCGATCGCCGGATCGGCGCCGACGACGTCCGCCCGAAGCACGCGGTCATCGCTGAGCGTGACCATGATGCGATCCGCGTTCTGAATCACGTGGGCGTTCGTGAGGATGTACCCCGCGGGCTGAATCAGGAAGCCCGCGCCCGCTTTCGACAACGGCGCGGTGCCGGAGTCGTACGTGGTGACGGGGCCGTCCACCGATCCCCGGGAGGTCGCGAAGACATTGACGACCGATGGTCGAAGGCGGGCGGCCACACCCGCAAAGTCCGCCATGATCCCACCGGCCGACGTCACGGGTTGGGGATCCGCAATCGGAGGCAGACCGCGTGAGCCCGGGGCAAAGTCCGCCGTGGTGACGCGGTTGGTGTCAGGAGGCCGTGATCCGGCCGCGACGAGCCCCAGAAGGAAGCTCACGATGGCCGTCAGGCCCCACAGGGCCACCGGCAGCCGCCTGACGAAGAGTCCGAGCTTCAAGGGGATCTGCGGTCAGCGTCCATTATAAGCGCCCCGAACCGGGCCTCATCGAGCTCGCGCACCCCAAGGGATCGCGCCTTGTCCAGCTTGCTGCCGGCCTCGGCCCCGACGACCAGGTACGTGGTCTTTTTGCTGACCGAGGAGCTGACTTTCCCGCCGTGGCGTTCGATGGCCTCGGTCGCGGCCTCTCGCGACATCGAGTCGAGGGCTCCGGTGATCACGAAGATCTGTCCGGCGAAAGGCCCGAGGGCGGCCGTTCCGGCCGGGCCGGCGTCTTCCATTCGAACGCCAGCGTTGGCCAGCCGGTCAACCAGCGCGACGTTCCGGGGCTCGTCGAAGAACGCGCGAATGGACTCGGCGACGACTGCCCCGACGTCGGGCACGGCTTCGAGCCTCTCGACGGGCGCCTGCCGAATTGCCGTCATCGATCGAAGCGCCTTTGCCAAGGCCCGCGCGCCGCCCTCGCCGACATGACGAATCCCGAGGCCGTGGAGAAGGCGCCACAGGTCGGCCTGCCGGCTCCGGTCGATTTCAGCGATGAGATTCGCCGCGGACTTCGGTCCCATCCGGTCGAGCTGAGCCACCGTCTCGGCCTGAAGTTGGTAGAGATCCGCGTAGTCGCGCACGAGGCCCGCGGTCACCAGTTGGTCGACGACGGCCTCCCCGAGGCCTTCGATGTTCATCCCGCGTCTCGACGCAAAGTGCTGGAGACCACGCCGGAGCCGGGCGGGGCACGAGACGTTCTCGCAACGCCAGATGACCTCATGCTCCGGCCTGACGAGCAGGCTGCCGCAGGACGGGCACGCGCTGGGCATCTGCCATGGCGCCTGGCGCGGCGCGCCCTCTTCGAGGACCGGGCCGACCACTTTCGGGATGATCTCGCCCCCCTTTTCGACAATAACGACGTCGCCCTCGCGAATGTCGCGGCGCGCGACCTCCTGGTCGTTGTGGAGCGTGGCTTTCTGCACGGTGGTGCCGGCCACGAACACCGGCTCGAGCACGGCGAACGGCGTCACGGCCCCCGTGCGCCCGACGTTGACGTCAATCCGCAGGAGCCGGCTGCGCGCCTGCTCCGTGGGAAACTTGAACGCGACCGCCCATCGTGGGAACTTCGCCGTCGCGCCCGCCCGCGTCCGGAGCGACAAATCGTCGAGCTTGACGACGACGCCGTCGGTGTCGAATGGGAGCGCCAGACGGCCGTCGCGCCACTCCTGGCAGTAGGCGATCACGGCATCGAGTCCGTGACATCGGCGCCAATGCGATTCCACCGGCGCGCCCCATGCCGCCAACCGCTCAAGGAGGCCCGCGTGGTGCGACTCCGGAGCCGATTCACCCTCAGGCATTACGATCTGATACGTGAACGCCCGCAGGCCTCGCTTCGCCACGGCGGTGGGGTCGAGCATGCGCAGGGCTCCGGACGCCGCGTTTCGCGGATTAACGAACGCCGGCTCTCCGGTCGACTCGCGTTCCTCGTTCATGCGATCGAACTCGGCCCGCGGCAGGAAGACCTCGCCCCGCACCTCCATGACCGTCGGTGCAGGCCCGCGGAGCGTGAGCGGAATCGACCGAATGACCCGCACGTTTGGCGTGACGTCCTCGCCGGTCGTGCCATCACCGCGGGTGACCCCTCGGGTGAGCGATCCGTTGGCGTAGGTCAAGGCGATGCTCAAGCCATCGATCTTGAGTTCGGCGACATACGCGAGCGCAGCATCCTCAGGCAGGTCGAGGGCCCGGCAGAGCCGCGCGTGGAACTCCCGAAGCTCGCCTTCGGAGTACGCGTTCTCGAGGCTGAGCATCGGCTCGGCGTGGCGCACCTTGTCGAAGCCCTCGGCGGGGCGACCCCCGACCCTCCGCGTCGGCGAATTTGGGTCGGCGAGCTCCGGATGCTCGGCCTCGAGGCCGGATAGTTCGCGCATCTGGGCGTCGAACTCCGCGTCCGAGATTTCGGGCGCATTGTGGACGTAATACTGCTCTTCGTGGTGACGGATGAGGTCTCGAAGCGATGCGACGCGGTCGGAGGCTTGGGGCTTTGGCCTAGGGGCTTGGGCCTTGGCGCTAGGGGCTCGAGGTTTGGGGCGTGGGGCGGACATGGGCCCAAGCCTCAGAAACGATCTACCGATCCCGATTGAGCACGTAGTCGGTGAGGGCGACCAAGCCGTCGCGCTCGGCAGAGGGGGGGAAGGCGCTGAGCAGGCCGCGCTTGGCCCGATCTCCATAGGTGACGGCCCGCTCGTAGGCCGCGTCGACCGCCTGGTAGCGGGTGAGGAGCTCTCGAATGGTGCGCCAGCCTTCGGGTGAGACGCCCCGATCGGTCACGACGCCCTGCACGAGCGCGAGCACCGTGGCATCGGTGCGCTGCAGCAGCAGGATGATCGGCAGCGTCACTTTGCCCTCGCGCAGGTCGCCGCCGATGGGCTTGCCGAGCGCCGTCTCGTCGGCCGTGAAATCGAGGACGTCATCCACAATCTGGAACGCGATGCCCAGATTGAAGCCGTAATCGCGCAAGGCGACCCGTTGCTCGGGCGTGCAGGTGCCGAGCAGGCCGCCGATTTCGGCGCAACCTGAGAACAGAAACGCCGTCTTGCGTCGAATGATCTCGAAGTGCTCCTGCTCGGTGATCGCGACGTCGCCGTTCTTGGTGAGCTGGTACAGCTCGCCTTCGATCATCCGCAGCGTCACGTCGCAGAGGAGCCGAACGACCTCGAGCGTGTCCTGGGACAGCGCCATGGCCATCGACCGGATGTACAGGTAGTCGCCGGGAGCACCGTGACGTCGTTGCCCCAGCGCGAATGGGCCGCGAGCCGCCCGCGCCGGGTTTCGGCCTCATCGATGATGTCGTCGTGGACGAGCGTCGCCGTGTGAATGAATTCGACCACGGCGGCGTTGAGGACCGCGCGGTCGCCGCTATAGCCGCACAGCCGCGAGGCCATGAGCAGGACGGCCGGCCGCACGCGTTTGCCGCCGCTCATCTGGATATAGCGGCCCATCTGGGGAATGAGCTCGACACGGGACTCGAGGTGGCGAGCGAATTCCCGCTCGACGCGCGCCAACTCATCGCGCACCGGCTCGAAGATCTGATTCAGATCCGGAACCGACGTCGCAGGCTGGACAGGGAGCGGACGGGCGTGAAGGCTCACCGGTGATAGAACCTGCCGGGATCAGACCATAGGTTTCGCCGGAGTGTCAACGCGACCAGGCCGCTTTCACGTGCTAGGCGTCTCGAGTTAGACCTCAAGGGGCGTCGATCAGGCTGGCGAAATTCGTCGTCATCTGCGCACCAAGGGTGTCCGTCGACAGGCCACGCAGGCTCGCCAGGCACCGCAGGGTCTCGACGACCCACGCCGGCTCGTTGCGATGGCCCCGGTGCGGCACCGGGGCAAGGAACGGCGCGTCGGTTTCGACCAGCAGTCGATCGAGCGGCACCAACGTGGCGACGTCGCGGAGCGCGCCCGACTTCGGAAACGTCACGATACCCGCCATCGAGATGAAGAAGTCCAGATCCAACGCGCGCCGCAGGTCGGCCTCGCCATGGCTGAAGCAGTGCATCACGCCGCGTACGCGCCCGCCGCCGGCCTCGCGGATCACGGCGAAGGTGTCGTCGGAGGCCTCCCGCGTGTGAATCGCCACGGGCCGGCCGAGCTCGACGGCCAGGCTGACTTGTGCAGCAAACACCTCGCGCTGGACCTCCCTTGGCGCGAAGTCATAGTGATAGTCGAGACCGATCTCTCCGACGACGACCGCGCCCACGGCCTGCAGGGCGTTGCGGACCGTTGTCGCCGCCGTCTCAGGGTGTCCGGCATAGGCACCCGCGCTGTGCGGATGAATCGCTGTCGCCACCCGCGCGGCCGGCCACGTGGCCTTGACCACCGCGGCGCGCGCCAACTCCTCGGGCGCATCAGCGGCAAGAATGCACAGCGCTTCGGTGACGCCCGCGGCGATGGCGCGAGCCACGACCGCTTCGAGGTCGCCGACGAAGGTCTCGTCGGCGAGATGGCAGTGCGAATCGACCATCACTACCGCACACGGCTTCCCGGCGGCGGCGGCTCGTCGAAGGCGACGAGCGTCGGCCGGCCGTTTTCCGGGCTCGCCGCAAGCACCATGCCGTTCGACTCGATGCCCATGAGCTTCGCGGGCTTCAGGTTCGCCACGATCGCCACGAGCCGGCCGACCAAGGCGTCGGCCTCGTAGGCTTCAGCGATCCCCGCCACGAGCGTCCGTTTCTCGGATCCCAGGTCGACCTCGAGCTTCATCAGCTTCCTCGAATTCGGCACCCGCTCAGCCGCGAGCACGCGCGCGACCCGCAAGTCAATTTTCAGGAAGTCGTCGATCGTGATCCTTTGGTCGAGGGGCCATTGGGGCGGTGGCGGCGCGGGCGCCACGTCCTCGCGTGGCGGGGCAGGCGCGGGCGTGGGGCCTGGCGTCGGACTGGGCTGATCGGTCACGTGACTCTCCTTGACTGACGGGGATGCCGGGGTCACAGCTGGCACGACCTCTCGTGCCTCGAGCCGGGGCCAGAGCAGGCTGCCCTGCTCGACCGTCCGTGCGCCGTGGACGTGCCAAGCGGCGTCGTGGACGGTGGGGCCGGCGGCACCGGCCGGCTCGCCGAGGCGCCTCAGGATCTCGGCGCATGAGGCCGGCATGAACGGCGCGAGCAGGACCGCTCCGATTCGGAGGACCTCGCTCGCATTCCACAAGACGGCATCGAGCGCTCGGTCGGATCCCGCCTTCGCGAGCCGCCATGGTTCCTCGCGCGCGATGTGCTCATTGGCCTGGTCGATGAACGACATCGCGGCGCTCGCGGCCTCGCCAAGATCGAGCCGATCCATGGCGGCGAGGTACCGCTCGACCCCGGCCTCACGAAATGCCGCGAGGGGTTCGGGCGCGGCGCCCGGAGCGCGTAAGATGCCGCTGCGGTACCGGTGGGCCATGGACGCGACCCGATTCACGAGGTTGCCGAGGTTGTTCGCCAGATCGGCGTTGTACGACTTGTCGAAGAGGTCCCACGAGAAGTCGCCGTCCTGGCCAAAGGTGATCTCGCGCGTGAGATACCAGCGAAGGGGGTCTGGGCCAAGGCGGTCGGCGGCCTCGAGTGGGTCGACGATGGTCCCAAGGGACTTGCTCATCTTCTCGCCCTTGAAGAGCACCCAGCCGTGACCGAACACCTGTTTCGGCAGTTCCACCCCGGCGCTGAGCAGCATCGCCGGCCACACGACACAGTGAAATCGGGTGATGTCCTTGCCCACGAGGTGCAAATCCGCCGGCCACCAGTCGGCGAACGCGGCGGGATCGCTGCCGTACCCGACCGCCGCGATGTAGTTGACGAGCGCGTCGTACCACACGTACACGACGCTCTTCGGGTCGAACGGCAGCGGGATGCCCCAGGCCTGTCCCGCGCGGCTGACCGAGATGTCGTCGAGGCCGCCCTCGATGAGCCGGCGCATCTCGTTCTGTCGGGACTCCGGCACGACGAAGTCGGGGTGGGCGTCGTAGTGATCGAGCAGGGCCTGGCCGTATTTCGACAGCCGGAAAAAGAAGTTCTTCTCCCGAATCCACTCCGGCTTGGTCCGATGGATTGGACAGAGCCCATCGACGAGCGTCTTCTCCGGCTTGAACTCCTCGCACGAGACGCAGTAGTAGCCTTCGTACACGCCCTCGTAGATGTCGCCGCGATCGAACGAGGCTCGCACGAGACGCTCGACCGCGACCTTGTGCCGCGGCTCGCTCGTTCGGATGAAATCGTCGAACGAGATATTCAAACGTTTCCAGACGTCACGAAACTCGTGCTCCATCCGATCGCAGTACGCGAGGGGCTCGAGCCCGAGTTCCTTGGCGCGGCGGAACACGTTCTGCGAGTGCTCGTCGTTGCCCATCAAGAACCGCACGTCGTCGCCCCGGAGGCGGTGATAGCGGGCGATCACATCGGCGGCGATCTTCTCGTAGGCCGTACCGAGGTGCGGTCGATTGTTGACGTAGTCGATTGCCGTTGTCAGGAAGTAGCGGGCCATGGCCTAGGCGTGTCCCTTATCGGCGAGTGCGAACCAGGCGCGGAGCGCGTCGGCCTGCACGGCTTTCACTGGCTGGCCGGTGGCGGCGGCGACGCGCACGCAGTCGTCGAACTCCGGAGCCGCGTTCACCACGACGCCCCGGCGGGTCGCCACCTTCATTCGGACGACTCCGCCCTCGAGGGCCACGTCGTGCGAGGCCCGCTCGAGCGTGTCCCGCCCCATCACTGCGAATCGGACGCCGATGGTGGTGGTCTCGCGGAAGACGACGTCGCACAACGCGGACCGATCGGCCGGTCGACCCAGTACCGTCAGTAGCGAACCGGGTCGCCCCTTCTTCATCTGGATCGGCGTGGCATAGACATCGAGCGCTCCGGCCGCCAACAAGCGATCGAACGCCGGGCCAAAGAGTTGCGGGTTCATGTCGTCGATCTCGCACTCGATCTTGACGACATCCCCTGCGTCGCTCGCCGTCGTGGCGGTTCGCTCTCCGATGACCACACGAAGCACGTTCGGCCGGCCGGGAAAGTCCTTTGTGCCGGCGCCGTAGCCAATCCGATCGACAGTCATGGCCGGCACCGGGCCGTACGACTTCGCGTAGCTCGAGACGACCAACGCGCCGGTTGGCGTGACCAACTCCGACTGGATCTCGCCGCCGTACACGGGCACGCCCGCGAGGAGCCGAAGGGTCGCCGGTGCTGGGACCGGATATGTGCCATGGGCGATGGTCACGCTCCCGCCGCCGACGTTCAGGGGCGAGGACACGACGTCGTCGACGTCCAGCCATTCGAACGCGGCGACGGCGCCGACGATGTCGATGATCGAGTCGACGGCGCCCACTTCGTGCAAGTGGACCTCCGAGACGGGCACGTTATGGATCGCGGCTTCGGCTTCGGCCAGCCGGAGAATCATCGCCGAGGCGCGAGCCTTGCCAGCGGTCGACAGCGCGGAGTGGCCGATGAGGTGCACGATCTGGTCGACGGATCGATGCCCGTCTTCGCCATGATCGTGTAAGCGCCCGTCGTGCTCGTCGTGACGGTGGGCATGATCGTGCGGGTGATCGTGGTCATGGGCCTGGTCATGGCCGTGCGCCGGTTGGTGGGTGTGGTCGCGCCCCACGGCGCTCTTCCGAACCACCGAGAGGTAGGTGGCTGACAGGCCTGCCCGCATCACGCGCTCGGTCGAGAGGTCATGGTTCAACCCGAGGCTCCCGAGCGCGCCGCGAACCGCCTCGAGCGGCACGCCCGCGTCGATGAGGGCGCCGAGCACCATGTCGCCGGCCGCACCCGAGGAGCAGTCGAAATACATTACCCGCGCCATGCGCTATGCCCCGCCTCCCTCAGCGAACAATACTTCGTGTCGGCCAAGATGATGTGATCGAGCAGATCAATGCCCATCACCTCACCCGCGCGAACCAACCTCGTCGTCAGCGCCACGTCGTCGGCGCTGGGCGTGACGTCCCCCGAGGGGTGATTGTGGAACGCCACGATGGCGGACGCCCCGGCCAATGTGGCCGCCCGGAAGACGTCGCGCGGATGGACCACAGTCGCGTCGAGCGCCCCCACGGTCAGCAGCCGGGTCCGGATCAAGCGGTGGCGCACGTCGAGGAGCACCACGCCGAACCGCTCGACGGGACAGGCGCCATACTCAGGCACGAGCAGGGCTGCCATGTCGCAGGCGTTGAGGAGCTGCGGACGCAGGGCCGGGGGCCGGCAAAGCGTTCGACGGCCCAGCTCGAGGGCGGCCTGAATGCGGGCGGCGAGCGCGAGGCCGACGCCATCGACCTCGGCGAGCTCGTCGCTTGTCATGCGCACCAGACCGTGGACCCCTCCGGCGCCAGTCAGCACGCGATTCGCGATCTCGAGCGCTCCCGAACCGGCCGTGCCATGTCCGACCAGGACTGCCACCAACTCGTTGTCGCCGAGAGCGCCCGCGCCAAAGCGCTCGAGCTTCTCGCGCGGCCGGTCGTGCGGCGCGAGCGCCACCATGGTACCAGACGTGTGCGCCTTCCTCATGTTGGGCGATCTCGCTGGGCTATACTGGCCGTTCGATGTTGTGGCGTTTCGGGCCACTGGCCCTCCTGACCTGCCTGACGGTCGGCTGTTCAAACCCTCCCACCAAAGAGCACGACCAAGCAGAGGCCGCACTCAGCGCGGCGCGGGCCGCCGACGCATCGACGTACGCGGCCGACGAACTCCAGGGGGCGCAAGCGGCCCTCGACAAGTACGACCAGGCCGTTCAGCAGCGGGACTATCGGCAGGCCTTGAGCGACGCCATCGACGCACGTGACCGCGGCTTCGAAGCGGCCCGCCAGGCGTCAGCGCAAAGGGCCGCGGCGCGAACGCAATTTCAGACGGCCATCGCCGACGTCGACACGATGATCAAGGCCGCGCAGACACGACTCGCCGGCGGCTCCGGCCCTCGTCTGGGCGCGGTCGCGACGGATCGGCTTCGCAGTGCCACGCGCGCCGCGACGACGGCCTTGCAAGAAGCGCGCACACGATTCGACCAGCAGCAGTACCGAGACGGTCTGGTTCGCCTCCAGCCGATTGCCGAGGAGTTACGGAAGGCCTCCGCGCCCCTCGACTCCGGCCGGCGCGGCCGCGGCGGGCGATAGGTCGCAGTTCTTGCCAGCGCCGGCGGCGGCTGGCGTTGCCGCTACTGCGAAGGCCTGAAGGGCCACTTCACCCACGCGACCAGTTCAGCCCATCCCATGAGCGTTACCCCGTCGTCCGTCCACTCGACGCGCTGGAGGCCGCCTGGCGCCTCCACGTCGACGCGGCGGCTGGCGCCGTGATGGGCCATGGCCGCCACGGCGGCGGCGCACGTACCGGTGCCCGACGACGCGGTTGGACCGACGCCGCGTTCCCAAATCAGGATTCGAACGCAGTCCGCTCCCTCGAGGCACGCCAGCTCCACGTTCGTGCCTTCGGGGAATGCGGCGTGCGTCGCGAGTCCCTGGCCGATCCGCCGGAGTCGCGTGTCGCTCAGGTCGCCGAAGACGACGCAGTGCGGATTGCCCATGCTGAGGACGGTCGCCCGAATCGCTTCACCGTGAAGGTCGAACACGTGCTCCGCCATCCCCGTCGGATGTCCCATCATCGCCACGAACGTGGCCCGGGCGCCGGACGACTCGAGAAACGTGAGCCGCTTGGGCCCAGCGCCGGTGCCGATGGTGAGCTGCGCGCCCGGCCGGAGTGCGCGGTCATGCGCGAGCCACGCGGCCACGCATCGGACGCCGTTGCCGGAGACCTCTGCACGGCTGCCGTCGCAGTTGAACAACTCGGTTTCCGCCCCGGCGTCAGTCAGGGTCGCGAAGATCAGACCGTCGGCGCCGACGCCGCGGTGGCGGTCACAGATCTGGCGTGCCTGGGCGGCGCTATCTGCGGGTGCACCGTCGGCGACCGGCGCAATCAGAAAGTCGTTACCGTAGGCGTGGGCTTTGATGAGCTGCTGTGCCGTCTTCAATCGGTCAGATCTCCCGCTTCATTGCTCACGTCTTACGGCAAAACGCGAGTAGGTGCCAACCAAGACGGCCGACCCAGGCCCGAGGCAACGCGTTGAACGTGCCGACGAAGAGGCCGTTGAACGCCGCGCCCTTCCAACCCTTGTGCAGCCGCGATTTCACGGGAAAGCGCTCGGCGATGATCTTCACCGAGGGGAACACCTGCACGAGCGACTGCAGCTCGGTCCAGGTATAGCGTCGCAGGACCGGCGCGTCCTCATGTTCGAGCGGGACCTTCATCACCCGGGAGAGGGCCTGCAGCCACGATCGGCGGTTGTAGACTTGCACCAGCGCCAGGCCGCCGGAGCGAAGGACGCGGTGGCATTCCGAGATGACTTTGCGGTCATCCGCCGCATATTGGACGACGCCGTGCGCGTAGACGAAGTCGAAGGAGGCGTCGCGGTACGGCAGGGCTTCCGCGTCGGCGACCTCGAGCCGTGCCTGGCTGCCGTGCTGCCGGACGTTCTCGGTGGCGAGCGCAATCGCCTTGGGGGCGGCGTCCACCCCGGTTACTCGAGCGCCGGCCTGGGCAAATCGAACCACCTCAACCCCAGCACCGCAACCGACGTCTAATACGTCGCGGTCGCGCCAAGCGGCGAAATCCACGAGGCGGAGCAAGTGATGCAGCTTCTCGAAGTGGTAGGTGTCGAGATCCGCGAAGAATCCTGGCGATCCGGGGGCGTTCGTGCTGACGGCCAAGTCGTGGATATGCGAATCCCAGTACGCGCGAACATCGGCGGGCGTTGCTCCTGACATCGGCGAATTACTATAGGGCAGTCCAGGCATGCGCGGCGACTTCATCCATGGCGAGTTGGACGCCCTCTCCGGCGATCGCTACGACCTGCTGGTCGTCGGCGGGGGTATTCACGGCTTGTTTGCTGCGTACGACGCGGCCCTCCGCGGGCTCACGGTCGCCCTCGTCGAACGCTCGGACTTCGGCAGCGGCTTGTCGTTCAATCACCAGCGCACCCTTCACGGCGGCCTTCGAGCCTTACAGGCTGGCAATGTTTTGAAGACGCGCGAGCAGATCCGCGAGCGCCGCGCCTGGGCAATTATCGCGCCTCACCTCGTTCGCCCCCTCCCCTTCATCGTCGGTACCTATCGCTGGACGATGAGATCGCGCACCGCGCTGCGGGCCGGCTTTGCGGCCTACGACCTCCTGGGGCGACGACGAAACCGGCAGGTGGCTCCCGAACTTCATCTGCCGAAGGCCCGCTTGGAGTCAGCCGCCGCGACCCGTCGTCTCTTTCCGGGGGTTGGCGAGAGCGGCCTGAGTGGCGGCGCGATCTGGTACGACTACCAGACCGTCCACCCGGACCGGCTGGCCTGGACCGTGGCGCTGGCGGCCGCCGAGCAGGGCGTCCGCCTCGCGAACCACACCGAAGCGATCGCACCGATTCGAGAGAGCGGTCGGTTGGCCGGCATGCGCGTGCGGGATGGCCTGACCGGCCAAGAAGCGGATGTCCAGGCCGCGATGACGCTGTTCGCGGCCGGTACCGGTTTGGGACGGCTGCTGACCCTCGTCGGTGCCGAAGGCGCGCCACCACTCGTGCGCGCGATGAACGTCCTCGTGGATCGTCCGGCCCGCGACATTGCGATGGTCGCGCGAGGCGCGTCAGGGCGCATGCTGACGGCGGTGCCGTGGCGCGGCCGGATTCTCATCGGAACCCATCAGTCGGCGGCGCTCATCGAGCACGAGGAGACCCGGCCGCCCGTCGAGGCGGTCGAAGCCTTCCTCTCGGATCTGAATCAGACCTTCCCGGTGTTCAAGGTCGGCCGGCACGACGTTCGCATGATCCATCACGGCCTCACGGCGGCCGAGACTCGGAGCGGACGTGCGAACCTGCTGCCCGAGCCCCGCGTGACACGTCACGCCTCGCAGGGCGTGCACGGCCTCGTGTCGCTCGTCGGCGTCAAGTACACGACGTCTCGTCTCGCAGCCGAAGGCGCAATCGACGCCGTGTGTGCCGAGCTCAAACGTCCGAAGGGGCACTGCCGAACCGCCGCGCTCGAACTGCCGTTTGCCGGCGTGGCCGATGTCGAGGGACGGCTCCTCGAGACCCTTCGCGAGCTGGATCTGACGCTCGACCGCGACGTCCTTGCGCATCTGGCCGGCTGGTATGGGTCGGAAGCCTCTGACGTCGTTCGACACGCGCGCGAGGCTGGGCTCCTCGACCGCCTTTCTTCGGACGCTCCAGTCCTCTCCGGCGAAATCGGCTACGCGGTCGACCGCGGCGCCGCGCGTCGACTGGGTGACGCGGTGCTGCGCCGTACCCCACTTGGGAGTGCCGGCCACCCTGGTCGCGGCGCGCTCGACCGGGCGGCGGCCATCATGGCGGCGCGCCTCCATTGGGATGACAGGCGGCGCGATCAGGAGGTCGCCGCGGTCGAGGCGCTGTACCCCGGGGCCTGGTTCACGGCCGATCCGCTGGCTATTGGCCGATATTGAACCCTTTGAACACCCACGTCAGTCCGAACGACACGCCCCAGGTCGGGTCGAGGTCCGTGACGCCAATGAGCAGCGCGCCGTCGAACCGCACCGGACCGTGGGTGAAGCGCGATCCCAGCCGCATCTCGGACCGACTCTCGTCGCCAACGGCCGGCACGAGGCGCGGATTCCACCTACCGTTCCATTCACCGACGATCTCGACGCCCGGCTTGACGGCGCGGGCGACCGAAATGCCGTAGTTCAAGACCTCGTCCTGGACGACCGCATTCGTCGCCGATCCCAGGAGGCCGAAGCCGACATTCCCCACGATCCGCACCGACTGAATCGTCTTCGCCGTGAGGAAGTAGATGTCGAAATCGGTGGTGTCCAGACCGAGCCCGCTCGCTGGGCTCTCGATGGGCAGACGCGTCGAGAACTTGATCGCGAACGCTGG
>Ga0182024_10003862_pt1 | contig 35130 bp, 41 predicted proteins | sample P32metaG_FD_120480 | JGI IMG/M metagenome (GOLD analysis project Ga0182024, IMG submission 120480) | Permafrost microbial communities from Stordalen Mire, Sweden - P3-2 metaG (Illumina Assembly) | ecosystem: Environmental > Terrestrial > Soil > Wetlands > Permafrost | place: Sweden: Stordalen...
CACGAGCATGGAACCGTCGCATGAACCGTGACCGCATCAAGATCAACTGGAAGTTCGATCGCAAGGCGGCCCGCCGCAAGTTCGGCTACAAAAGGAACTCTTTCAAGCGGTCATAGACCTAGTAGTCGAACCATTGACCAAGTGCTTCGACTTTGTCCTTGGTGTAAGGAGGGAATAAATGGTCGATCACGACGTCTGGTGGGGAAATCAGGACGGATTTGGCATGCGTAAGGGAGTCATACCCATACTTCCCGTAATAATTTCCGATTCCGGACGTTCCCACTCCCCCGTACGGCATGGACTCAATGAACAGAAAAACGTTGGTTTCATTCACGGCGCCTCCCCCAAACGAGAGGGATTGTAAGACACGGTCGATTGCCTTTTGGTTTTGGCTGAAAATGTAGCCGGCGAGCGGCTTTGGCATAGACTTGATCTTCGCGATCACCGCACCCAGATCCGAATAGGTGAGGATGGGCAATAGCGGGCCGAAGATTTCGTCCTCCATGATTTTGTCGGACCAGGAAATCGGGTAGAGGACGGTCGGGTCAAGATAGCGCGATGTCGCGTCGGACTTGCCACCATAAACCACCTTGCTGGGATCGATCAGTGAGGCCAGTCTCTTTACAGCGGCCGAGCTTATGACACGTGAGTAGTCCGGGTTGTTCTCGGGATTTGCGCCGTAGAGCTCTGCAACAGCTTTCTTACACTCGGCAACGAACACCTCTGCAACAGACTCATGGACGACAGCATACCCGGGCGATGTACACCACTGTCCGCCCCACGCCATCGCGCCCCAAACAATTTTCTTAGCGGCATCTGGAATGTTCGCTGTTTCATCGACGATGGCGGGGTTCTGGCCTCCTAATTCCAGCAGCACCGGAGTGATATGTTCGGCAGCCGCGCGCATCACCACTTTGCCCACCGCCACGCTTCCGGTCAGGAATATGAAATCAAACGGAAGCTTCAGCACATTCGTCACTGTTTCCCGGCCGCCGACCACGGCGCTGAGAGATTCCTCCTCGAAATATCTCGGAATGAGTTCCTGAAGCAATTCGTCCGTCGCCAAAAGCGCTTCGGAGAGTTTCAAGATGCAGGGATTGCCAGCCGACAAAGCAGCCACCGCGGGACGCAATGACAGCAGAAGAGGTCCATTGAAGGGACAAATGATCAGCGTGACACCGTAGGGCTCGCGGTAGACCATTCCTTTGTGCCCGGAGGCAGCCAGGAACTTTGGGAGGGGAGCTTCGACCGGTTTCATCCACTCCTTCACTTGAGACTTTGCGAATTCGGCCGTCGCGATCGTTGCGGAAACCTCGAAGACATTCTCCTGAGAGGCCGTCTTGAAGTCTTGACATGAGGCATCCGCAAAACGCTGATAGTTCTCCTTGAGCATACGGACAATACGTTCTAGCTGATCGACTCTCCATTCGTAACTCTTCGTCGCATCCGAGGCAAAGTGCGCCTTTTGTTTGTTGAACAGCGCCTCGACGGAGGCCCATGAAGTGGCAAACTGAGTTGAGCCTGCTTGAGAGTCACTTGGCTGCGTTGACATATTCATCTCCTTCTTGCTCTGCCTGCGTTAGTTCCCGTTAGACTCACTTCAGCGCAGCACCCTGACGAGCGCCGGCCTCTGTGACCAGCACCATGCGAAAGCGCGCCTTCCCCGCCATCATCTTGGCGTAGGCCGCAGCCGCTTGGTCGAGCGGGACCGTCTCGATCATCGGCGAGACGCCACTTAATGCGCTGAAACGGAGCGTTGTGTCAGCAGTTGCCGGGTTTCCCGTCAGCGAACCCGCTACCTTGCGCTCGCCGAATACGAGATCCATGCCGGCGATCTCGATTGGCTCGGGTCCGACGCCAACGACGATTGAGACGCCGCCCGCACGCAATCCCTTGAACGTCGCGGCAACCGTGTTTCCTCCCGACGCCGTTATCAGGATGATCTTGGCGCCGCCGAGCCCTTGCAACGCCGCAGCGGGGTCCGTTGCCGCACTGTCGATGTAGTGGTGAGCGCCCAGGCTCTTGGCTAGTTCCGCTGTGTAAGCCCCGCGAGCAATCGCTACGACCTCGAACCCCATGTGCCGGGCGTACTGTACGCCGAGATGACCAAGCCCGCCGATACCAAGCACGGCAACAAGGTCGCCAGCCTTTGCCGGCGAGTTCCTCAGAGCACTGAATGTCGTGATTCCCGCGCACAGCAACGGTGCTGCAGCGGTGGACGACAGGTTGTCAGGAATCGCCACGAGTCCACTCGCCTTTGCGATCATCACTTCGGCGTATCCGCCATCTTGATGAATGCCGGTATATTCCTGGTTCCGACAGTTCACGAGATCGCCATTGCGGCAGAACTCGCAATAGCCGCAAAACCCGGCGAGAAATCCGACACCAACGCGTTGACCCAGCGCCCAGCCCTGGACGCCGAAACCAAGAGCATCGATGCGTCCCACAACTTCATGCCCCGGAACGCGCGGCCAGTTGATGGGAAAGAGCGCTTCGACGGTGGCTGCATCCGAGTGGCAGACCCCACACGCTTCGACGCGAATCCGCACGTGACCTGGACCGGGATCCAAAAGAGGCTTTGTGACTTCCGAGAATTTTCCTGGTCCTGAGAGCTCGATGGCTTTATACGTTGCGGTCATGGTCCTTTCGTTTGACCCCTAGCCCTGATGCTAGAGGTTGGCGGGTGTGGCTGCAATGACATATAATCCACTTTTCCGGCCATCAAATCATGCCTCGGCTGACAACGAAACGAAAACTGGCAAGCAGACGACCACCGCTATCCGTCGTTATCCTTGCGGTGCCTCCCGTGGAGGAGCTCGATCTGGTCGGTCCGCTTGAGGTTTTTGCAACCGCGAACTTCGTACTCGGAGAGCGCGGCCCGGCTTACGACATTAGAGTCGTAAGCTCTCAACCCAAACCAATCATTGCAGGCGAATGCGGCGTTTCTTTGTTAGCGCATGGTTATTATCGGAGACTGCGCGAGCCCGTGGACACGCTGGTCGTGGTTGGCGGACCGGCCTCAAAAAACGCACGTGACAACCGCCTTTCTCTTTGGCTCCAAAAGATGACGGGCCGCGTGCGACGAGTGGCTTCCGTGTGCGTCGGAGCCTTTGTCTTGGCTGAAGCGGGTTTACTCCGAAACAAGCGAGCAACCACCCACTGGGCCTTCGCAAGCGATTTGCAGAAGAAATATCCAGATGTCAAAGTCGATGCGAATCCGATCTGGATACAAGACGGGAATATTTATACCTCTGCCGGAATCACGGCCGGCATCGATCTCGCGCTGGCGATGGTAGAAGAGGATCAAGGTGCTTCCGTGGCATTGGATGTAGCGCGCGGACTTGTCGTGTTTCTGCGTCGGCCTGGAAGTCAGGCGCAATTCAGCGTTTCCCTATCAACGCAGGCTTCGGGACGTAAGGCGCTTGATGACCTTCAGGTGTGGATGGCAGAAAACCTGAACAAAGATCTCTCTGTTGATGCACTCGCCAGCCATGCCGCCATGAGCCCCCGGAATTTCAGCCGCGTTTTCAAAAAAGAAAGTGGCACTACACCTGCAAAATTCGTGGAACTCTTGCGAGTAGAGGCCGCCCGCCGACAGCTAGAACAAACCGGGAGGTCTATCAAGGAAATCGCCGCGTCCTGTGGCTTCAGCGGATCTGAGATCATGAGACGTACTTTTCTCTCACATCTGCAGGTTACGCCCGGCGCCTATCGGCTCCGTTTTCAGCGCCGTGGTGTGTGAGCAAACCGGAGTTTAGCTCGGCTGCGCGACACAGCGTCACCATGGAATTGTTAGGTTTTCCCAGCGCGTGAACGTACCGGTCGGGCCGTCCGGACCGAGTAGCGCAACGCGCACTATCTCGCGGGAGCCCTCTTCGAGAGACTGTGTCCCCTCATATCCGTTGAGGTTTGTCTTGGTGAAGCCTGGGGAAACCAGGTTGACCTTGATCCGTGTTGATTCCAGTTCAACCATAATGGCCAGCGCGATTGCGTTGAGAGCCGCCTTGGAGGCGGGGTAGACCGGACCGAAACTCGGGTGATAGGGGTAGGCCGGGTCTGCATTCGACGTCAGCGAGCCGACGGCGCTCGACACAATGACGATGCGGACGTCCGACGATTCACGGAAGTGGCAGCATCGCCTGGTGAACAGCGAGGACACCAAACACGTTGGTCTCCCACACAGCACGTACTTCATCGAGCGATACGTTGCTCGGGCGGGTTATCTTGGCGTACTCCTGAAGGGACAGGCTGCCCTTTCTGGTATTCGAGATCGCAGCGTTCTGAACCAACAGGTCGAGGTCGCCAAATTCTTTCCGGACGCGCTCCGCCGCGTCGGCAATCGACACCCGATCCGTTACGTCAAGCTGGAACGCGATGGCGCCTGCTCCGATCTCCCTGGCTGCGGCCTCGCCGCGCTCGAAATTGCGCGACCCCACGAGCACAGTGAGGCCCTTCGCCACGAGTTCCCGCGCGACTTGAAGCCCGACTCCTTGATTGGCCCCGGTTACCAGGGCAACGCGTTTGTCTTGCATGCCAATCTCCTTTTCGCGTCCTCCGCCACTAGGCCGCCGCCCCGGCCATTTTGCGGAGCCGATCATTCGCGAAGTACTGCGCCTGACCTTCTTCGATCGCTTGCAGCACAAGACCGGCCACGAACTCCGGCTTATCGCCCTCGGCGTAATTGGACGATGGTCCGCCGCCGGCCGGATTTCCCATCCGGTTCTTTCCGAAGTTCGTCGCCGTGATGAACGGGTAGATCTCACTGACGACGATGTGGTCCTTTTCGAGCTCGGCGCGCGCCGTGAGGCTGAAGCCGAGAAGCGCGCGCTTGGAAGACGAATAAACGCCGTATTGGGGAACAGTCATGAACGCAGTCCCGGAATTGATGTTCACGATGCTTCCGCCGCCGTGCGCTCGCATGAGCGGGATCACAGCCTGCATTGCGACTATCGGCCCCAGCACGTTGAGGTGGAAGATTTCGTCAAACAAAGCGGGATCGATCTCCTCGACGGAGGCCGCATAGCTGCGCCCCGCATTGTTGATGAGACCGTCGACGCGGCCGTAATGCTTGTGCACAGCGCCTACGGCTTCCTTCACGCGATCAAACTGCGTCATGTCGACGGTGACAGGCAAGCTGCCCGGAAGCTTCTGCGCCAATTCTTTCAGCGCATCGGTGCTGCGAGCGAGCAGGGCGACTTTCGCGCCCCGCTCGGACAAGGCCTCCGCCGTGGATAGTCCGATTCCCGACGAAGCGCCCGTGACGATGAAAACACGATCCTTGATTTGCATCGTTGCTTTCTTCCCTTGCTTAAAGTTTAGGCGCGGCGCGCCGCAGATGCGCCGACCATATCAGTTTCGTGATAGCGCGTTTGTTCTAGATCGGCGATCAATCCAGGTCCCGTTGGGTTCCAGCCCAGCTTCTTGCGCGTTATGGCACTTGAGGCTTGAAGGTCATGGGTGGCGAACATCGCCAGCCAGCCAAAATGAGACTGCGCTTCCTCCGGCGATATCGATTTCACCGGAATCTTCAATCCCCGGCCAATGGTCTCAGCAATGTCACGCGTGGATACGCCTTCTTCACCCACGGCGTGATATTTTGCGCCGGCCTCGTTCTTGTCCCAGACAAGCCTATAGAGCCGCGCGACATCCGAGACGTGCGCCGCAGACCACCGATTTTGTCCTTCACCGACATAAGCAGATACGCCCTTCTCGCGTGCCACGGCGATCAAATAACTGACAAGCCCTTGCTTGACCGGATCATGAACCTGGGGAAGGCGTACGACCGAAGCTTTGGCGTCCTTCAACGACAGAGCCGCCTGTTCTGAAACGCGGGGATATGGGAAATTCGGTGGCACGTCCAGATCTTCAGTCGCGAGCCGACCCGGCGCGCCTAAGCCCGCCGTGCCCGATGTGACGATCAAAGGCCGGTTGGAACCGGCGAGTACCGAACCCAGGGCCTCGATAGCACGCCTGTCGATCTCGCAATTTTCCCGAAATTTCGAGAAATCGTGGATGAAGGCCAGGTGAATGACACCGTCCGACATCGCCGCCCCTTTGCGCAAGCTTTCGAGGTCGGTAAGCTCGCCGCGATGCACCTGGGCGCCCGCAGCCGTAAGCGATTTGGCACCAGCGTCGGAGCGGGTGAGGCCCAACACCTGATGTCCCGCCTTAATAAGCTCAGGAACGACGGCAGAACCGATTAAGCCGGTAGCTCCGGTAATGAAGATACGCATGTTCATTTCTCCTTCTGGCCCGCAGACGCCTACATGGCGATCTTGACGAGCCGTCCCTAACTTGCTACAAACGGAGATAGCCTCCGTATAATCCCTAGATTAGCGGAGGGGGCCTCCGGTTGCAAGAATTTTCTTGATGGTAACGAAAACGCCTGAAATTCAGACCGAAAGCCGCGCGCGGACGCGCAGCGCAATCGCGACCGTATTCTCGAAGTGGCGAAACAGGAGTTTACGCGAGTCGGTGCGAACGCCGGCCTGGAGGACATCGCCAAGAAAGCGGGCGTAGGTCCAGGAACCTTGTATCGGCACTTTCCGACGCGCGAGGATCTGCTCGTAGCGGTCTATCGGTCCGAGGTGGAAAAGCTCGCCGCAGCAGAGCGGACCCTGGCGGATAGCAAGTCTCCGGTTGAGGCATTGCGGGCCTGGTTACTGTTATTCGTTGACGCTGTGGAGAGGAAGCATATCATCGCCCCGGTGCTGAATACGCTCGTCGGCGACCCAAAGAAGGTATTCGAAACGTCGTACTCCCAGATTCATGAAGCGCTTCGCGCCCTGGTGAAGCGGGCGATCAAGAGCGGCGACATACGCAAGGACCTCGATCCGATCGATCTCCTTCGGGCTATCGTCGGCGTCGCCAATGTCTCAGCCAGCCCTGACTGGCAGCAAAGCGCGCGAAGGCTGGTCGATATCCTTATTGCCGGAGCGCGACCGTTAAAGTGACCTCTACAACACGCGCATCGCGAGAGCGCTCGTCGAGCTCTTCAATCACGTGCCTCGTAATGCAAGCCGGGCTCGCCGGCCGGGAATAGATGGGGAGAGATCCCGCGCTGGCCGAGGGCGCTGAGAAGTAATTCTGGCGGCTCGCCTTAGGGTCCGGCTGTTCTTACTGCCTCACCTTGTGAGTGCCCCCTTCAATATCTTCACCATGCCATCGGTATTGGCCGTCTCGACCAGCCGGGAAAACCTTCTCAACGCTGTGACGGAGCGCGTCGGCGTCCCTGTACGTCATCGCATCCGCCGACAGTGTCCATGGAAGGCAGTTCTCCCGGGAAACGAGGTTCTGACCGGTCAATTAGTGATTCAGTGGCCAGGAACGGGCTCGGCATCTTCGAACACCGTTGAAACAGTCAGATGACGCCACTTTTCGGCTTCGCTCGCACGGGCGGCTTCGGCCCGCTGCACTCTCTTTTCCGCATCGACGCCCAGGATCAGGCGGACCGGGACCTCTTCGCTGTTTGCCAGTTGCACCACCACAGCGGCAATCTTGCGCGGGTCGCCCTCGGAAAGAACCTCGTGGGTTTGCAGGACCTTAAGGTTCGCGCCGACCGATGCTTCATACTCCGGCAGAAGCTCCGGTGCCTTCTGTCTTGCGCGCCGCGCCCAATTGGTCCTGATGCCGCCCGGCTCCAGACTGCATATCCTGACGCCGAAAGGTGCGACTTCCATCGCGAGAGCGTCGCTGAAACCGCCGACAGCCCACTTCGCCGCGTGGTACGGCGTATTGCCGGCGACTGCCAGGCGGCCCCCGACGGAAGACACCTGAAAGATATAGCCGCTCTTCTGTCGGCGCATCACCGGGATGGCGGCGCGGGTGGTGTACACAACGCCGTAGAAGCAAGTATCCATCACTGCCTGGAAATCTTCCGCACTCATCTGCTCGAACGGCGCAATCTGTCCGTAACCGGCATTATTGACCAGGACATCCAGCCGCCCGAAGCTCTCGACTGCTAACCGCACCGCTGACTTAGCGGCGGCCTCATCGCGCACTTCGAGGGTCACCGGCTTCACCCGCTCTCCGTATTGGGCCACGAGCGGCGCCAATTCCTCGGTGCGCCGCGCTCCAGCCACCACGTTGTCACCCGCGGCCAGGGCCGCCTCGGCGATGTCCCGTCCCAACCCGTTTCCGCTTCCCGTAATCAACCAGGTTTTTGCCATGAGTTCTCCTCGCCGTATAAGATGATTTTATAGGCATCAAGCTTCAACTCGAAGTAGAGCTCGTTGAGGAGCTCCTTCTTGTTCGCGAAGCAGGTGAAAAGCGTGCCCGTCTCGGCGATCTCATGCACCGCCGCGCCGAGGATTGCCCTGCGTTTATCGGGACTTCTGGCTCGTGCCATACCTGGAGAAAAGAGTATAGCCTGCCGGAGGATCGGCGATTGAATGACTATCGTTTGCAGCCGCAGGAACGCAAGCGGCCGTCCGTAACCGGAGACACGGGCTACGCCTCTCTAAGAAGTTCAGTGCGGTACCTGGGTGCGAGAGCCATCACTCTCTCAATGAATGCGGCCCGCTCTTTGTCGTCCAGCTTCGGCGGAGGCGTCGTGCGCGTGGCGACCGGCACCCCGACCTCCATGAAGAATTTCTCCTGCCCCGCGGGAGAGCAGATACAGAGCATGCGGACCGGGCTGGTGGAGGCGTTGTGAAACTGATGCGGAGCGTTGGAAGGAATGTTCAGCGTGTCGCCGGCGCGCACGCTCGACTTCTTGCCGCGGAAGGTCGCTTCCATCTCCCCTTCGAGCAGGATAAAGGTCTCCTCGAAGTCATGCCGGTGCGGCGGCGGCCCGCCGCCTGGCGGGATGTGCATATCAATGACGCAGAATCGTCCGTCGGTCTGCTCGCCCGTCACGGTGATGGTGTAGGTATCGCCGACGAGACCGATGTGAGGGAGGTTGCCGGGTTGCGCCAGCGTGAGACTGCGTTTGGGGTCGTCCGTCGGTATAGCAGTTGACATTTCGTTTGCCTCCTGAGGCCGTGGTTCCCTTGAAGCTCTCACGCCTTCCACAGCGCGGCGGTCTCTCCGGCAAAGTCTTCGTATCGACGAGGCGTGTGCCCCAGGAGCGCCGTCAGGGTCTCTACGTCTCCAGCCTCCGCGGCGAAGCCGCGTTCGAGATATCCCTGAAACATCATGCGGATGTCGAAGGCTGACCACGACGGAGCCTGCTGTCTCATCTGTTCCTCGAACACATCCATGTCGCCCCCGGAATAGCGAATCTCCCTGCCCAGCAGCCCACTCCAAATCGAAGCCATCCTTGGACCGCTCAACACCTCCGGTCCGTTGAGATTGTAGGTTTTGCCGGCATGCCCGTCGGAGGTCAGCGCAATCGCCGCGGCCTCCGCAATATCCCGGATGTCGACCGCGGAAATTCCCACCTGGCCGAGGGGCATGGGGTAGATCCCGGCCTTGGTAAGCGGGTCTTTCAACGTTGCGTCGTTCTGATTGAAGTAGTTTGGTCGAATAATCGTGAACGGAATATCGAACGCCCGCACGGCGTTTTCAATAGCGAGCTTTGCGGCAAAGTGTGGAACATCCTTGAAGTGCTCCACGCGGAAGACCGAATGATAGACGATATGCTGCAGCTTTCGCCGCTTGGCCAGATCGTAGGCGATAAGGCCCTGCGTCAGTTCATCCGGAACGACTGCGTTGAGCAGGTAGAGCTTATCGACACCTTGCATGGCCTGCTCGACCGAGACCGGATCAAGCAAATCGCCGATTGCAACCTCTACGCCGGCTGGCAGCTTGCCTTCTTCCAGCTGCTTGCGAACCAGTACCCGGACCTTCGCTCCCCGCTTGAGTAGTTCCTTGACCACTGCGCCTCCGACATTTCCTGTTCCGCCGATTACCAGAATCTTCACAGGGCCACCTTCTCTTTCTTCCGCAGCCTCACATTCTAAAGATATGCTTCGCGGGACCACTTTGATGCGCTTCTTCACGCAAAACAGGATTGCGGACATGCAACACTATGGAAGGCGCGCCGATGAAAGACCTCGATCTCAATGATGTCCGTACGTTTGTTGCGGTCGCACAGGCGGGCACCCTGACGGCCGCGGCAAAGGAGTTAAGAGTTCCTGCTTCTACGGTGAGCCGGGCGCTGACGCGACTTGAAAAGCACCTCAACGTGCTTCTTGTACAGCGAAGCCCCAGAGGCCTTGTCCTGACGGACTCGGGAAAAGATTATCTGCAGTCGTGCAGACGCGCGTTGCGGACTCTTAAGGATGGCGGCGAATTGCTGGAAGGCCGCCGCTCAAGCCCAGGCGGGATCATCAAGGTGGTGTGTCCCGTTACGATGGCCCGCGAGGTATTCGCACCGCTGCTGAAGGAGTTCCTTGGACGCTACCCTGATCTGCGCATTGAAATCGAACCTTACGCATCGGGCTGGGACCAGGAACCCCGGGAAGACGTGGACGTTTTCTTCAAATTGCGGGCACCGAGGGATTCCGTCCGGCGCGTACGGCCATATCCAGGCACGGTCCGGGGGCTTTTTGCCAGCCCGGGCTATATTCAGGCGTCAGGCAGTCCAGCCACTCCGGATGACCTTGCGGCTCACACCTGCATCGGTTCCGGCGTCTGGAAGTTGAGTCGGGGCCAAAGAGTCGCGACTCCCAACATCCTTTTCCGGGTGGTTTCCGGCGATCCGACGGTTGCCCTGGAGCTTGTCATCAGCGGATTTGGCATCGCCGTACTGCCCCTGTGGATGGCGAAGCGCGCCGATATCCGCAACCGCCTCAGTCCCGTGCTGCCCCAATGGAGTCCTGAACCAATTACCCTATGCGCGCTTTTCTCCGGCCCGTCACGTATGACGCCTAAAGTTCAGGCTCTGCTGGAATTTCTTGACGAATACCTTGGAACTGACCGGGACCCCAGGCTTAAACAGAATCCTGCGAAAGGATACTTCACGGACCGAAAGCTCGCCCCAACATCAGGCCCCTGAGCGTGCCGAGCCACCGTGACCAAGTAGCCCCGGGAGTCCGGCCCGTTGTTGAAGGCAGCGAGTTGAAGGGCCTTTCAGGCGTGCCCGCCGTTTGGCGGGCCGGGCTCTCGGCGTTCGCCGCCGCCCGTCCGGCTTCGGCAGGACTTCCCGAGCCGCGCAACGCGTCTCGATCATCCGGCTTCGATCCCTCACGCAAGGAAGCATCGCATATTCCCTTTCATACGCACTGGCGGCCCCGAATTCCCGGCTCCGCGCCGCTAATCTGGTTCGCCGAAACATAAACTACCATATTTGCTTTATATTGGATAGGGCCGCAAAACGCGGCTCGCGCAGGCCGGCGGAGACGATGAGGGTTCTTCTCGACACGAACATTTTGATCCACCGCGAGGCGGCGACGGTTGTCCGCCGCGACATCGGCAGGCTCTTCTTCTGGCTGGACAAGCTCAAATGCGAAAAATGTATTCATCTGGCATCAAGGATCCTTTCGTATTGAACTCCATATCCTACTATGCCGATGGTGCCAAGTAACGGAACGCCGGCTTGTCTCCGCCGATTCGCCGCTGCGCCTGAGGGGCGTCTTGCGACGTCCGTCCGTCTACGGACGGCAGGAGCGGTTTGAGGACTCGCCCCCCGGCTGGCCGTAAAAGAACCGATTCGACCGATGTTCCTATGGCCGAGACGAGTGCGAAGTTCTGTGCGCCTGCTTGGTGAGCCAGCCGTGCAAACGATAACGGCAGATCGTGATCGACCGAACGGAAGGCTTCTTTCGATCCTGCCTTCTTGATCGTTGTGCCGGTCGCGCAGATTGCAGCGTCGGGTCGCCACCCTGTCACCCCTGGCAGAAGCAGCTCCAACTTTGGGGCCACCGGGTTCAGTAGCTTATCCTGCTTGGGCAATGGTTTCCGGGTTGGCGCTATGACCTGTGTGACTGCCGGGCAAGAGCGTGGGCCAACGCATTACGCCCCACCAAACCGGCAAGTTCCAGCCTCGTCCCGGCGCTAACAACCGCTATTGATGCCCGGCCCTCTAAGCCCCTGGCCGCCCTCATCTTTTTCTCAGAAAACTTGCAAATCGCGCGCCGGGCCCGTCCAGCCATTGAGCTTTGCGAGTCCGAGGTCGGCCCGCCGTGAACGTCTCTTGCATATCCGGGACCGCCGCCAACGTGCACGCGGCTTATGGGAGAGGTCTTTCCTGCTTGCGACGGGCTACGCTGTCATCGACGGCCGCCTTCGTTTGGTGAAGAGATGTGGCCAGCGAATCTCGCGATACGCGGCGCACGATGGGCGTCACAAACACGCGAAACGCCGCGGGAATATCGCGGCTCAGGGCGATGGCTTCCAGCTCCACATACACACCCCCGTCCCGCTCCTCCAGCCGCGTGATGCTGGATAGACGCCAGATCAGGCCTGTGCCCTGGTCCTCGGGCAGGGTTCGCTGGGCAGGCGTTCCAAATTTATCGACTTCCTGGATGTGGGTCGTGTTGGAAACGCCATACCAGTGGCGATCGTCCACACGAAAATATGACGCTTCGCAGTCGGTATCGAGAGCCGTCTTCGCCACCACCGATTTGTTCACGAGGCGCATGGAAAAGAGGTCTTTCACGCCGTCGGTGCCGTGAGAGATTGAATCGATGACGCCCGGCTGGTAGATTTCCTTGTACCGGTCATAGTCCCGCACAACCCGCACGATATCATCGATTTTCGCATTGGGGACGAAGCCCGCGCCAAGCCAGTCGTGGATCAGCCCTGATTGAACTTTCTTTGGAATATGCGGCCCGGCCGGTGCGATGTAGGGCCCCTTCGTCCGGATACCCTCGGCACGGCCTGGTTCGTCGTCGAGCCACAGGAAATGTGCACCGGGCTGGAGACGGGCCTGCATGGCGGCATTTGCCGCCTTAAGATACGCGTCCCAGGCAGCTTTCGTCTCCTCTGTCAGGGTTGCCCCGGCGAGGGAAGGATGAACGCGCAGCAGAATCAAAATACCGGCCAGTCGAATTTTGTGCGTCACAATTGTTATCTCGGCTCTACAGATATCGAAGGTCTCTCTGTCGGTTGCGCCGAAAGAGAGCCGGCTCCGAAGCGCGGTCTCTGGCATCGGGCTCGTCTGATGTTCAAAGGCTGCCCCGCTAAATCAGGCGCGTCTTGATCTCCGAGATCCGCGACTCGGCTTTACGCAGCGCCTCGGCGCTTGTATGCACAGAGTGCGAGCCCAGGACGAGGTCGTAGTTATGCGGGACTGCCGAGCCCAGCACGAACTCTGCGGGGGACTGGGCCTCGAATTCAATCGCGGCGCTCGACGGCCTGAACGCCGCCAGTTCGCCCTGTTGCAGCTCGTCCGGAACGAGAACGGAGCCTATCCCGATGGCGGTCCTCAGTACAGTGTGCCCGGCGGGCGGCTGGCAGCGCCAGCGGTCTCCGGCTTTCAAGCGGACCGCGAGGTAGTTCACCGGCGACGGGGCTTGGATCGAACTTGCCGCGGCTCCGTAGCTGCCAAGGAGTACACGCGCCGGCCCGTCGTGCGGAATAGCATCGGGCGCCAGATAAACGCTCTCGGGTAGGCCCAGCTCAAGTTCGGGCGGCAAGGCGATCCAAAGCTGGAAGCCCCGCGTCCGTCCCGGTTCGCCGGCGCCGCCGCCGTGCCAGACGCCGCCGCCGGCTCGCATCCATTCGATACCGCCGGCGCGCAACAGGCCCGTCGCTCCGTTCGTGTCCTCATAGGTGACGCTGCCCTCCGCAACATAGGTAAGCGTTGCGATGCCGGAATGTGGATGGAGCCCGAAGCCGTCGAACGCCTGTCCCGGATTGTCGAAGAGATCAAGGAATACGAAAGGCTTCAACAGACGGCCGAAATCGGACGGCGACATCAGGCGTGTGACAGGCCCATGACTTTGTCCACGGGTCCGTCTGGCGATCCGGGAAAGAGCACTTTGCGTCGCGACGGTTGCGGTCTGAGGACGAGCCGCGTTTTTATCGCGTGATTTTGATTCAGACATGGGTTGACCTTTCTCAGTTCGTTTGTTAAGCTTTACGGGCTGTCTTCAGTGCGGCTGTCCGCCACAGCAAGTCATCAATCATCGTTTGGGCTTGTGTCTCAAACTCGGCGAGTGCTTTGTCCACGTCGCCGCCCTGGAAATGTGCCCAACGGGTCGCGACCGGAATATGGACGGACGAGCGAACCGGGGCGACCTGAAGCTCGGTCATGACCTGGCGGAGCTGCTGGACGCTGCGCGCGCCCATGGCGCCGCCATAGCTTACGAAGGCCGCCGCCTTGCGATTCCACTCCGGATAAACCCAGTCGATCGCATTTTTCAACACTGCTGAAGGGCCGTAGTTGTATTCCGGGGTGACGAAAACAAACCCGTCCGACGCGGCGATTGCGGCGGTCCACCGTTTGACAACCTCATGCTCCTTAAGGCGTGCGGCCAGGCGTTGAAGGCGGCACGGCCTGGTCAAAGAAGGGCATCGGAAAGTCGCGAAGGTCGAGCATCGGCGCCTCGATTCCTTCCCGTTTCTTGAAGTGTTGAAGAATCCACCGCGCCGGCTTTTCAGAGAACCGGCCCTGCCGTGTGCTGCCGACGATTACAGAAAATAGTAGTCATGTATGTTCCTTTGTGGATAATGTTTAGGGCTTTCTTAAATAGGCGATCGTTCCGGCGAGGACGAAAAGCACAACCGGGGCGGCGGGCGAACTGCCGAGTACGGTTAGATGCGCGATGATCGCGCCCGCCATGACAGTGGCGAGCAGAACCGCCGCATAGAGGGCGTACCGGGAAAACAGCAGTCCAATCCCGCCTGCCACTTCTAGAGCACCGGTGACATCACGGAACCACTGGCCGACTCCGACCTTGTCGAACAGATCGACCATCACAGCGGCGCCGGCCAACTTGGCACCGCCGGCTGCTATAAAGGCCAGGGCGACGATGCCGGAAAGAGTCCAGAGAGTGATGATGCGGCCCTTGCCGGAGGCGGCTGGCAGCGTGTTTGTCGTTATCATGGGTGTCCTTTTCTGAACCGCCAAGGATTCCTTAGCAACTCGATTGATGTCAATATAGTTGAAGTCAATAGTAAGATGCGGTAAGATTCGGAAGGGATGCAGAGAAATGCAGGATACGTCGGGGGTCCAGGTCTGGTTGGTGCTCGGGAAGGCATTTCGCGCCTTGGCGACTCGTGCCGAGGAGAGCCTGAACCTGAGCGGCGCAAGCCTCGGCGATTCGGAGTTCCGGGTGCTCGAAGTGCTGCTGCACCAGGGAACATTGCCGGTCAACACGATCGGTCCCAAAGTATGGCTCACGCCGGAATCGATCAGTGTCGCGGTCGATCGGCTGGAAAAGAAAGCACTTGTGAAACGCAAGAATACGGACGACCGCCGCGTGCGCCTGGTCGAGCTCACGGCGAAGGGTCGCGCTCTTATCACCAGGACGTTTCGGGAACATGCGGCCGCCATGGAAGAGGCCGCCGGCATCCTCTCCAAAGAGGAGCGGCTGATGTTGCTGCGGCTCCTTAAGAAGCTGGGAAAAGGCAGGGAAGAAGATGAATCCAGGAACAGCGGATGACTTGCGTGGCGCGGCGCGGTCCGCCAGTTGCAGGCCAATGGCACCCGGGCGTTTGGGATGAACACCGTGGATCTCCCGCGCGCCGCGGTCTCAATCCGAAAAGGCATTGACTACCGCCGCCAGGCCCCATCTTCTCGGAGGACTAGGTCTTCACCCGTCAAGCTATCGCTCGGCCCATTGCCGAGTCGGCATGACCAGGAATAGATCGGTGCGATCTGGTAGATGCGTCACGTAGGGCATCCCGCTCGACCCGTCGCGATTGAATCCCCGGAACTCGTCCTGATGCGGACCTACAACCATCAAACGCGGACCAACGTGGAACTCGTGGTCGGCGGGAGCGCCTTTCACCGTCTTTACCCAGGCGCCCGCGTACATATACGCGATGCCGACGCGCTCGATGCGCGGCGTGCGCCCGGCGCGGCTGTCTTGAATCCACCGCAGGAACGCGGGGTCGAAGCAGGCCGGCTCATCGTGTGGAAAGCCGGGATCGCCCGGGAGGCAGGTCCATTGAGTCGAGCTCTTGCGGAGTACGCGGTATTCGCTACCGCGCGTCGACGGCCAGTCGAGCAGCGTTGCGTCTTTGGTAACGAACGCCGGACCGGCGCGCAACGCATCCGCGATTTTCTCCGCGTCGGTAACGGGCATGGGCGACTCCGCAGTTTGAGCGAAGGCGGCGGTTGCCGCGAAAAGTACCATCGTGATCAGCTTCATCTCAACCTCCTCTTGCATCAGTAGATGTTTTGGTTTTAGTAGTGCGGCGAGCGATGGACAAGCCATGTGTTTGAGTGATTTCGCGCCGCGTTGAGCTGCGCGCTTCAAGGCGCGGCAGCTCTTGCAGGGCAACACACAGCATCTCTTCGAACTCTTCGATCCCGAGATGCAGAACCCGTGAGCACCGCCCGGCCGTTATTCCAAGGAGAACGCGCAATACAAAACAGTCGCGAGAGATCGGGGCAAGAAGAAACAGCCGTCCAAGTTCACGCGGGAGTTGCGAGACCGATGTCCCCGATTGACCTTGAAAGTCAGCACGACGCTCAATCGCGGACTTTACGGTTTCAACGAGGAGAGCGTCATCGAAAAGGCAGCCGCATTCCAAAGCGGCGATTCCCTCCATGACCGCATACTCCGCGGCATCATCGCTGCCCGTGAGTAATAGGGCCGCGCGAAAAGATTCGTCGAGCGTTTTCGATGCTTCGCTTCGTGCCATCATTCCGTGAAAGTCTTTCCGTTAGCTAGGCGGGTGCGGGATCTCGCCTGTGTTACGCTACCCGTGCGCAGCGATTATAAGGTTCGTATCCTTCGGTTGGCCGTCCACGATCTGAGTTCCCTCGTGCAAGGCCACGCCCAATCCCCATAACGCGAACCTCGTCCCGAGCTTGAAACTCTTGAAGCACCTATTAGCACAATGAAAATCTGTTTAGCTTTTATGAACAACCTCGATATCGTGGCCGTCAGGATCGAGCACCCATGTCGCATAATAGCCAGGGTAGTATTCGGGCCGGGCTTGAGGCGCTTCCTTGCTCTTGCCTCCGGCGTCCACAGCGGCTTTGTAGAATGCATCTACCTCAGCGTGGTCTTTCGCTACAAATCCAACGTGCACCGCTCGGGGATCGGGCTTTCCTTCTTTGAGCCAGAAAAAAGCTCTCTTGTCGTCACCAAAACCCTTCAAATCGGGGTGTCCGTCGTGGCCTTCGTAATCTGTAAAGTTTGTGATCCCTAGTGGCTTCAGGGCCCTGGCATAAAAAGCGACTGAACGCGCGAAATCACTGACTGTGAGAATAATGTGGTCTATCATCGTTTGCCTTCCTTGTTTTCGTCATCAATCATGCTCGGTGCGCGAGCGCTTGCAGAACGGCTTCCGGTCGAATTGGCAGGTGACGGACGCGGGCCCCGCACGCGGCAAAGATGGCATTCCCGATCGCGGGCGCGACTGCGGTCGTCGCCGGCTCGCCAAGGCCGACCGGTGATTCCGTGCTCGGGATAAACTCGATCTCGACGTCGGGCACGCCGCCCATGCGCAGCAATGTATAGGTGTTGAGGTTCGTATCCTTCGGCTGGCCGTTCACGATCTCTGTTCCCTCGTGCAAGGCCACGCTCAATCCCCACAACGCTGCGCCCTCAACCTGTGCCTCTGCGCTGTCCGGATGAATGACCGTGCCGGCATCGATGACAATAGTCAGCTTCTCTACGGTGACGCGGCCGCTGACCCGATCGACCCGTACGCGAGCAACGCACGCGACCCAAGTAGGCATGGAGCGTGCCTGGCCGAAGGTGGTCGCAATGCCGAGCCCGACATCCCTCGGCATTGCGCTACCCCAGCCAGCCTTCTCCGCGACGCGGGCAAGCACTGCAGCTTGGCGATGCGCTCCGCCCACCGAGTTGGGCGCCGATCCGGCGTTACGGCCGGCGCCGTCCAGCATGCGTAGCCGAAATGCGACCGGATCGACGCCCGCTGCGTGAGCTCCCTCATCCATGAAACTTTCCACAGCCCAGTTGATCCAGCCCGGCCCGACGGAGCGCAGCAAACCCGGCCGGATTGACCGGTTGGCAAGGTCATTGCGCAGCACGCGCACGCGCTGGGCGCCCACCGTGTACCAATGGTCGGCGCCATCGCTGGCAAACGGATCGTATGGAACGCCGTGGGCATCTTTCGGCATGATCGGAGGAGCCATCACGGCGGTGGGCCAGCCGGCTGCCGCCTGGTGATCCATCGCGGTCACTCGGCCGCCGTCTCGGAAGGCCATGCGCAGGACCTGCGTCGAGGGGGAGCGCGGACAATCGAAGCGCATGTCGTCGGCCCGCGTGCAGACCATCTTGACGGGCTTGCCGATTGCCTTCGCGGCGAGGGCTGCCGGTACCATATAGTCGCCCTCCAGGCGCCGGCCGAATCCACCACCGAGCAAGTAGGTGCGAAGTACGATCTTGTCCTGACTGCGGCCCAACGCCTTGGCGAGCACTGGCAGAATCAGCGACTGCCATTGATTGCCCGTATGGATTTCGAAGACGCCGTCCTTTTCGAACGCCAAAGCATTAACGGGCTCCAGCGCGAAATGCATTACGGTGCTGGTCGTGTAGGTTCGCTCCAGTTTTTGCTTAGCAGCGGCGAATGCCGCGTCCACGCCCGCATCGTCCACGGTCATGGCGCCTCCTTTTGGGTCAGCAATCAGTTCGGCGGCGCGGTTCTGGAGGTCGCGCTCGGATACGTGAGATGCATCGCCCGACTTCCAAGTCACCTTCACCAGTTCGGCCGCCTGGCTGGCCACCGCGAAGCTTTCCGCGAAGACCATCACCCAACCCGGCGCAATGCCCGAAGGGTCATCGAGCGCGAGGCTCTGAATATAGCCAGGCAAACGCTTCGCCGCTGAATCGTCGATGGAGACGACCTTGGAGTCGTAGCGCGTCGGAGGAATCTTGGGGCGCGCATAGATCATTCCTTCTACGACGGCGTCGATGCCATAGCGGCCCGTACCGTTGGTCTTCGACGGGACATCAAGCGCCATCGTATCCCGCCCGATCAGACGGCGTTCGTCTGGCGCCTTAATCGGTATATTGCGCAATTGGTCGGCCGTATAGGCCCGCTGCAGATTCCCTCGCGCCACGATATCGCCATAGAGAATAGACCTTCCATTGGCGTGCACTGCACCAGTGCGGGCGGTGCAACTTTTGGGACTTACGCCGAGCAGCTTGGCTCCTTCTTCTATCAGGGCGATGCGGCCAGCCGCGCCTGCGCGGCTAAGAATCGGAAAGCTCTGCCATACCGACAAACTGCCGCCCGTTATCATCAGGCCCCATTTCGGGTCGGTATCCACGAGGACGATCTTGACCTTGCTCCAGTCCGCCTCCAACTCGTCGGCCACGATGCGCGCGAGCGCGGTGCCGACATGTTGGCCTAACTCTGCGCGGATGATATTGACGGTCACCGTTCCGCTGAGGTCAATACCATACCAGATCGTCGGTTCGAAAAGCTCGCCTGCGCTGCCCGTGGACTGATCGGCGAGGCTTCTTCGCGCATAACCCAGCATGACGCCGCCCCCCATCATCGTGATGAGGAAGCCACGGCGCGACGGCTCGTCAGGAGCCCTGAATCCATGGGGAGACAAGTTGTTCATTGGGCGATTCCTCCTCGCATTCTCGCCGCTGCGAGCTTGATGGCCTTGCGTATCCGAATGTAGGTCATGCAGCGGCAGAGGCTCCCAGCCATCACCGCATTGATGTCTTGGTCGGTGGGATTCGGGAAATCCTTCAGAAGTGTGACGGCCTGCATGATCTGTCCCGATTGACAATAACCGCATTGGGGAACCTGAAGTTCGGTCCAGGCGACTTGCACTGGATGCCTTCCTTCCGGATTGAGCCCCTCGATGGTGGTGACCTTGGCGCCGGCGACTGCGCCGACCGCAGTGATGCAGGATCGAGTGGCCCGCCCTTCCACGTGTACTGTGCACGCGCCGCACAGGCCGATTCCGCAACCGAATTTGGTTCCCGTGAGGCTCAGCTCGTCGCGAATCACCCACAGCAACGGCGTATCGTCGGCGCTGTGTATGGAAACGGTGCGCCCATTGAGATCAAATGTGGTCATGCTTGCATAGCTCCTGTTCTCGCCTTCGTCAGTGCGAAGCCGCCGACTGCTGGCGGATGGCGGAAACCTTCTTTTCGACGCCGCTCCAAGGCGGGGATTTTGTGCGCGTGCGACGAAGATAAGCCGCGAGCCGCGCGATATCGCCGTCGGTGAGTGACGAGGCATAGGCGGGCATCACCAATCCCGGCGCACCGTCTGTATTGCTTACACCGTTCAGCACATCCTGAATAAAATTGGTCGGTTCGGGCAAAGTAAGCGCGCTATTGAGCGCAAGTTCCGGTCGCGCAGGAAGAGGAACCGTACCGGAATTGTAGTGGCAAGCGATGCAGGCGGCGGCATAGAGCTCAGCATCGGGGTCGTACTCCTGACCGCTACCAAGAGACGAGCTCGTGAGCGCCTCACGCGTTGCTGCCTCGGTGTTGTGCGCCCGGGCGCCCGCGTGGTCGATATCGCTGAAGTAGACGGCGATGGCGCGAACGTCGGAGTCCGGCACGACTGGGAGCGCCAGACCCTCGCGAATGACGGGAGTCATCGTGGCGCCAGTGGCCCCGTGCAGCGGGCTGCCCCCGGTGCGCAGATAGGTGAACAACTCCTCTTGAGTCCATGGAACAGGCGACGGATTGGTCTCATTGAGCGCAGGTGCGATCCAGCCATCGATGACCGTGCCAGCATAAGCGTACCCAGTCTTTTCGGCGCCGAGCGAGTTGCGGGGAGTATGACAGGCCGCACAATCACTGAGCGCTTCAGCTAGATAAGCTCCGCGATTCCATTCATCGCTTTTGGAGGGATTGGCATGGAAGCGTCCGTCCGTGAAGAACAGAATCTTCCAGCCTTCCTGCAGAGCGCGGATCTTGAAGGGAAACGGAAGCGTGTTCGCCGGCACCGCAGCGGTGGCAGCCGGCCGGGTCATCAAGTAGGCATACAACGCCTTGACGTCATCGTCCGATAATTTGGTGTAAGCGTAATAAGGGAACGCCGGGAAAAGATGGGACCCATCGCGCGCGACGCCCTCGCGCATGGCGCGGACAAAGGCCTCGAGCGACCAAGTCCCGATTCCGGTTTTCGGGTCCGAGGTAATATTCGTCCCATAAATGATCCCGAACGGCGTGTTTACTCCATACCCGCCAGCGAATGGCTGTCCGCCAGGACGCGTGTGACACGACGCACAATGTCCGGCCGCGGCCAGAGTTTCTCCTTGGGCAATCGACCCGGCAGAGAACCTCTCTGGGACTGGGCGGCCTATGGGGCCAATCACCGGCCGCCGTGATGAAAGCAAGAGGCCGGCCATTCCGAGAAGAGCCACTGCCAGGATCGCGATTGCAATGTTTCGAATCATTACATCCGCCTCCGTCAGGGACGTCCCATCACATGGACGTGGGCATAGGGCGACCCGGCCCACATGATGTAGGCGCCTGTCGGCTTGTGCGTGGTCGGGAGGCCGGTGGCCTTCGGATCGAACGGCCAAATTATCATCCAGTGTGGACCGATCGGAATGGGCGGGCTCGTCGTATCGTAAGGATCCGAATCGCTACGTTGCGTGGCGCCCGCCAGCATATAGATGATGCCCGGCACCGTGTTGGTCGGTTTCGCTTTATGCGCTTTAAAGTCCGCCGACCATTGCATCGCGGCCGCGTCCGCACACATCGGCGGGTCGCCAATCACACGGGGATTTCCCGGCATACAGGTGAAGCCGTCGTTTCCTTCGCGCAGCACGATGGTGCCGTGCCCATCGGTATCGACGATTCGGGCTGACTTCGCGACTTCGGCCGGGGCGGCCGACATCGCCCGGGCGATCTTCGCTTGCGCGGTCTCGCTGGAATTCGTCGTGGAACTGTTCTCAGCCGTCTGCGCGTGAGCAGCGCCTCGCGGATTCGTCCCGTTCACGAGCAGCACACCCGCCGACAGGGCCAGTATTGCAAGACGGCGTATCACTAGATTCATATAGGCCTCCTTTACCGCGGATGCTTTTCCTAAGCCGCCTGCTCGCGCTTGAGATCCCCGCGTTGCAGTTCGCGCTCGGCCTGGAGCCAATCATCCAGATCGCAGCCCGGTTGTTCGCCACGTTCCAGGTAAATCTCGTACGCGCGGCGTTTGATCTCCTCGTCGGGCCCTGGATTCCCGATCTCAGCGGAAGTTATCTCGGCTTCTATGTCTGCGTTTCGCGTTGCTTTCGGTGACATCTTTTCTCCTTCTTATGCCGGGCGCTATGATTTCACGCCCTCTGTAACCAGCACCATGCGGAACCGTGCTTTCCCTTGCATCATGCGAGCGTAAGCGTCGGCGGCCTGTTCGAGCGGAGCCGTCTCGATCATCGGGCGGATGTCTTCCAGCACGCTGAAGGTAAGAGTGTCCTCCTGATCGATCGCCGTACCGGTCAGTGAGCCGTAGACCGAGCGACCTCCGAAGACGAGCAGAAATGCGTTTAGATGGATCTGGTCCTGCGGCACTCCCACCACGATGAGTTTCCCGCGGACTGCAAGACCGGACACAAGCGACCCCATAGAGTCCCCACTGGGAGCTGTTGCGAGAACGGCTCTGGCCCCGCCCATACGCTGCAGTAGGGCTACCGCGTCGTCGACGGCCGTATCAATATAGACGTGCGCGCCCAAATCCTTCGCAAGCTTTTCCTTGTCGCCTCCACGCCCTATCGCGACAGTATGGAATCCCATGTGCCGCGCAAACTGGATACCAAGATGACCGAGGCCACCAATGCCCTGCACAGCCACCAGATCGCCTCCACGCAAACCGGCATTGCGAAGGGCGTTGTAGGTAGTAATGCCCGCGCACAGCAGCGGGGCGGCCTCTGCGGAACTGAGCTCATCGGGAATGGAAGCGAGGCCGCGCGCTTCAGCGATCATTACTTCCGCATATCCTCCGTCTGTGGTTATTCCCGACATCACTGGGTTCTCGCAATTCACCATGTCTCCGCGCCGGCACGGTTCGCACACCCCGTCTTCTCCGGCAATGAGACCGACACCAACCCGCTGACCGATTTTCCATCTGGACACTCCGCTGCCAAGGGCTTCGATGCGGCCAACTACTTCGTGCCCCGGAACGCGTGGCAGTGTCAGCCCCTTGTAAGTGCCCGTAACCGTGGCGGCATCAGAGTGGCAAACTCCACACGCTTCCACTCGAAGCCGAACCTGACCCGCTCCAGGCTCAGAGACTGGCCGTTCCACTAATCGAAGCACTCCGGGTGCGGAGACTTCTACTGCTTTGTAGGTACTACTCATTTGCAAGGGCCTTTCGTTGGAACTAACCATCACCGCGATCGAGGAACTCTGTCACATGACTGGTGAATGCGCCGGCGTGCTGAAACAACGACCCATGACCGGCGTCTGGGTAGATGATGAGCTGCGCATTGGGCATATGCGCGCTAAGAGTGAACGAGTTCACCGTCGGGATCATGATGTCGTTGTTCCCGTTGGTGACCAGTACCGGCTGGGTAATCTTCTTCAACTCAGCGTGGGGCTCGCCTCCTGATTTAGCCCAGGCGGCCATGGCGGCGAGCTGCGCTCCGGCCGGTCCATCGCGATGCCAACGCCACCCACAGGGCCTGTACCCCTCAGGATGATCTTTCGCAAAAGCGCGGGCCGCTTCAAGGCCATCACTTGCGCTACCATCCCGCCCAGTGAGAACCCGAGCACATCCACCCGGGTCAGGCTGAGCGCGTCGAGAAACTTCATCGCGTGATCCGCCATGCCAGCCACGGTCTCCGGCACCTTCCCGCCGGAGCGGCCGATGCCTGGGCTCTCGAACAAGATGACGGGCCGGCCCAGCGCGAGAGGGTCGGTGACGGCGGGGTCCCAGTTGTCGAGCGTGCCGGTGAAATGCTGCAGGAATAACAGCGGCGCGCCAGGGCCTGAGCCAAACCAGCGATAGGCATATGTGTTGTCCGCCCCCGTGAGATATTGCGTCGGAGCGGTGGTATTGCTTGCCTTTTCTGTCGAAGTCACGATTCGTCTCCCTTAGCTGAGGACAATCTGATCCACGTCGATCGAGACGACTAACGGCTCGGGCGCCGCATGGCCGTCCGGCTGGAGCCCGAAGATCCGATGCTTCGTCGGAAAGAGTATTCCGGAGATCTCCTTAGTGTCAGAGACGTAGTGTACGGCTCCTATTCCTCCGCTTATCTCGACGTGATAGTCGTGTCTCTTCAGCAATCTTTTCTGATCGAAGTAAAGTGTCTGCCCTGTACTGTGAGTCGCGATATCCGATGGAAAGCGGATTTGCAGACGGCGCCACGTTTCGCCCGCTTCTTGCCACGGCTCGAGTTCATCCGATTCAACGCCGGGTTTGGCAAGGAGAAACGGAGTATTCAGATACGTCCACATCGCGCATCCGGCGAAGTATGCAAGTTGCGAATCGCTCCAGGGGGTTTCAAAAGTGTGCCCTTGGAAGGACGACCGGGGTTGAAGGAGTTCTTCAAGTACCTTGCCGGCCGCGTTCTCGAACGCGACCCGCTGAGGCTCGAAGCGGGATCTTCGATCTGGAGAGCCAAAAGGCCAGTGTGAAACTTTCTCGTTGCGAAGGTCGACTGTGACCGTCACGTCGTCGAGGACTCCGGCCTTCCCCTTCACCGCCCAGAACACCCCGCCTTGGATCAGGTGGGCTGAGAGCGTGGTGAAGCGGTTCCAGCGTTCAAGGCCGCCGTGCGCTTCGATTGCCAGCTTCGCGAGCGCCGGCCCTGCGACTTCTCTCGCCTTGTATGTGCTTTTCATTTGTTTTTGCTCAATCCTTTTCTCTTTCCATCCATTCGCGAATATAGGGAGTGCAGTTCTCAAGCTGAACGCCATCCGCCTCGCAACGCACGAAGAAACGCATCGCCTCGCGATCGACGACGCCAACGTCTTTCAGATCTAAAACGATGTCACGCCGGTCTGGTTGGCCTTCAAAAAGCGTGCTCAACTCCTCTACCGCCTGTTTTTCGATTCGGCCACTGAGGATGAATACCGTTAAATTCCCGCGCGCCGCAGTTTCAATCCTGAAAGCCATCGGTCAGACCGTCTCACCCGCTTCGCAGTCGCGGCTGTTCCGACCTGCGTTCCTGCCATCCGGGCGCCGTTCACAAGCATGCACCAGGGCGCCCAACTGGATCTTATTGAAAACAGGGGGCGAAGGAGAAACAAGTGTGACAGAATCCTGGGAAGTGCCAGGATTCCGGGAGTTGAACGAGGGGCTTACCGGATGGTGTGTTTCTTTATGTTGAGCTGTTTTATTTTCAGATCCAGCGTCGACCGCGGAATTCCAAGTTTGGCGGCGGCTCCATTTGTCCCGGCAACTTTTCCGTTGCTTTCCGCAAGCGCCGCTTCGATGAGTTCCTTCTCATAGGCTTGAACGGTCTCTGTGAGAAGACCTGGGTACCTCGGGGGAGGCGCATCTGGGTATGAAAGCCAGGCCTCGTCGACCCAGAAAATGTCGCTGGTGCAGAGAATGACGGATCTCTCGACGATATTTTGCAGCTCACGAATATTGCCCGGCCAATGATAGGACTGGCATAGCTTGAGCGTATTCTTGTCGATCCTGGTGATGAGCTTTCGCGCCTTCTCCGCATAGCGCTTGACGAAGTACTCGACCAGCATCGGAATGTCTTCTCTGCGCTCGCGGAGAGGCGGCACGTGGATCGGGAAAATGTTCAGCCGGTAAAAGAGGTCGGCGCGAAATGTCCCCGACGAAATGGCGGCCGGCAAATCGCGGTTAGTCGCGGAGATGATCCGAACATCCGTGGGAATGGGGCGGCTACCCCCCACTCGTTCAAACTGTCGATCCTGGAGCACGCGAAGCAATGCAATCTGCGTCTCCGCGGGAAGCTCGCCGACTTCATCGAGAAAAATGGTGCCGGTGTGCGCCAGCTCAAAACGGCCTTGCCGGCGCTGCAGGGCACCAGTGAAGGCCCCCTTCTCATGGCCGAACAATTCCGAGGCGATGAGCGAAGAAGGAATTGATGCACAATTCACTGCAATAAAAGGCTGGGCTGCACGCTTCGAGCCCTTATGTATGGCGCGTGCAATCAGCTCCTTCCCGGTGCCTGTTTCTCCCGTAATCAGCACCGTGGAGTCGGTGGGAGCGACTTTCACCAGGCTGGAAAGGACGGTTTTCAAGGCGGGCGAGGAGCCCACGATTTCCTCAAACATGAAGACCCGATCGATTTGCTCTCGCAACGCGAAGTTCTCTTGCCGCGTTCTTTCCTCCCCCTGTTTACGATCGTGGATGTCTGTGCCGGTCGCGTACCAGCGGATCACCTCTCCTCTTTCGCCCAGCAGCGGCTTGTACTGGATCAGGAGCCAACGATACTCACCATCCCTGCGGCGCACTCGCCGTTCGTACTCGAATGGGACCCCTCGCAAGATCGCCGCATCGCGTTCTTCGCGCAATCTCTCGGAATCCCCCGGATGAAAGGCCCCGCGGAAGCGTTCCGACCCCACTTCGTCTTTCGTAAGGCCGGTATACTCCAGCACTGCTTGATTCGCGTGCAGAAAGTTTCCGTCGGCCCCAATCGCGATGATGAGCTGAGGTATTGCATCTATGACCGTTCTGAGTTCAGCCTCGGACTTGGCTATTTCGTCGTGAGCCCTGGCTAGCGCCGCCTCGTTGCGCTTGCGGTCGTCAATGTCGGTCAGCAACATGTACCAGACGCTGATACGGCCTTCAATGTCTCGCGCGGGGAGTGCGCGCGCCTGGAACCAGCGATACACGCCATCGGCGCGCCGCTGGCGAAGCTCAAATTCATACGGCTGCCCCGTCTCGACCGAACAGGTCCACACGTCGATCACGCGAGGAAGATCATCCGGATGGACGGCGTCCCCGGTGGCCCAATTCATCAATTCCCCGGTCGTCTTGCCGAAATACTCCAACACGCGGCGGCTGAGCATCTGTACCTCGCCCGCCGCGCTCATCGTACACACGAGCCCGGGAATGGTGTCGACGATCAGGCGCAGGCTCTCTTCTCTCGAACGGAGGGCCTCCTCGGCGCGTTTGCGATCCTCAATATCGGTGAGCAAGTTATACCAGCGGACGATGCTCCCCTCAGCGTTCCGCAACGGAAGGCCGGCGCAATGGAACCAGCGATAGATCCCATCTTCGCGACGAAGCCGGTGCTCGATGTGATACGGCTGCCCGGTCTCGACGATGCCGCGCCAATGTCCGACCACACGCGCCCGATCATCTGGATGCAAGAACTGAGCCCAATCTTTCAATTCGTCGGCGGTCTTGCGAAAATAATCCAGCATCTGCTGATTGACGAGTTCGACTTCTCCTGCCGCCGTCATCGTCCACACATGGCCCGGAATATTGTTGACAGTCAGTCGAAGACTCTGTTCGCTCGATCGGACGGCTGCCTCGGCGCGTTTACGGTCTTCAATGTCCATGTTTGTTCCGTACCATTTGACAATGCTGCCCGATTCATCGCGCAGCGAGTTGGCACGAAACAGGAACCATCGATACACGCCGTCGAATCGGCGTAGTCGCGCTTCTATCTCCCCGGGCTCGCCCGACGCGAGAATCGAGCGCCAATAGTCGGCAAGCCTGTTCAGGTCGTCGGCGTGAACCACAGCCATCCACCCCCAGTCACGTGCCTCCTCAATCGAGAGCCCGGCATACTCCAGCCATTGCCGGTTGAAGAATTCAGCCGAACCATCGGCGCGGGCGGACCAGGCCAGTGCCGGAATCGTATCGACGACTGTTTGAAGTTGATCCTCCGTTGTCTTCACGGGACGAACACTCTCCGCCAAGATGCCCTGACCCGACCGCGTTGGTCAATGCAGACTCTCTGCTTCACTTCGACAAGCCTCCAGTCGCTCGCTCGTGACCAGGGTACATGGACCGTGGCCATAGAACAGGTGTACCACCGATCATTAGATTTCTTCAGGTTTCTTCTGGATGCTGGCCTAGAGGATTATTCGAGCCAACCTAGAATGGCGGCGCTCCCACAGCTGAAACCCCTGCTCCGCCTAATATTTTCCGTCGCAATCTTTTGGTTCTCCGCGTCCCGCCCGTGCAGCCGCCTTGCAAATCCGCACCTGCACCACTCCGCACCTTCTGGGTGCTTCGTGACCTGCCTCATCATGCACACGGCGTTCCACGTTAACGCCGCCTGTGATACCGTCACCGTGGAGGTGAACCCACGCCCGCATCCGCACGCGCAAAGGAAACCCCGCGTAAACGGTTGCCGACCGTGCCGCGTCCTGCTTCGGGAGAATAGAGGCGTGCGAAAGAGAATTGTCAGTTCGGTCCGAACTGGTATCAGTCCGGCACCCGGCGCGCACTGGATGGATCTCGGACAGATCGCGACCGTCGAAGTCACGTCCGAAGATCCCGATTCTCCCATTGAATCGGCCTTTGGTGCCGATGGCGGTTCCGGCTGGCGAGCGTCACAAAAAGGCGAACAGAAAATCCGCCTCATCTTCGATCAGGCTCAGGCAGTACGGCGGATACAGCTTCATTTTCTGGAGCCGACGCGCGACCGCCTGCAGGAATTCACCGTCCGGTGGTCGGCGTCGGACGGCCAGTCAAGAGAGATCGTACGCCAGCAGTGGAATTTCAATCCAGCGGGCTCGACCAGCGAGCTCGAATATTTTGAAGTCAATCTCGATGGCGTCTCGGCCCTGGAACTGGTGATAAAACCGGACCTGACAAACAACGAAGCGCTGGCAAGCCTCGCCGCGTGGCGCGTGCTCTAATACCCCGTTGCCGAAGTCTTCCAAAAATTCTGTCTCAGGACCGATTTCTGCGGTTTTCAGTGCGCCGGCAATGCAAGCTCATCATCGCAGCACGTAACGAGGCCGCGTACACCACAGCAGCCACCAGATCAGGAGCGCTTGCAGGGGACGCCCCCACCGCACCACCGGCGCGATCGAGGCGGCACCGGCCTCGGCCGGATGCATCGCCGTATAGAGGTTGGCCGGAAAGACCGCGATCAGCAGCGCACCAGTCACGGCCCTTGAAGCGCAAAGAGATTTCGCCTTCTCAAAGGACCTGTCCGGGAACAAGTTAAAGCGGAGCGCGCCTTTCGCCGGTGTTTTCTCACGTCACCAAGGGTGCGGACCAGCTGTTTCGAAGAAACCGCCGGTGGGGCCGTCCGAAGGCAACAGCGCCAGGCGGACGGGCTCGGCAGCCCCTTCTTCCACAGTCTGATGGCCTTGATTTCCGTTCATGTCAGTCGCCGTGTAGCCCGGGTTTGCGGAATTCACCTTCATCGGGGTATCGCGGAACTCATAGGCCAATTGAATGGTCAGCATGTTCAGCGCCGCCTTGGAGGTGTTGTATCCCAGGAATTTTGCACCGGCGAAGCTCCAGGCAGGATCGCCGTTCATCGTCAGAGAGCCAAGTCCGCTGGACATATTGACAATGCGGGGTGCGGGCGCTTCCCGCAGGAGCGGCAGCATTGCCTGAGTAACAGCCAGCGTGCCGAAAAAGTTCGTCTCCATGACGCGTTGAACGACGCTGACATCGACCCTGCCCGGGGGGCCGTCCGCAGGATCGACGATGGCCGCGTTGTTGATAAGGACGTCGAGTCGCCGACCGTGAGCCTTGATTACGGATGCGGCGGCTTCGATGGTTTCCTTCCGATTGAGGTCCAGTTCCACGGGATGAGCAGCGAGACCCTCGGCGCGGAGCTTCGCTGCCGCCGCTTCGCCCGCGGCTTCATTCCGCGCTCCCAGAAAGACCACGAACCCGGCCTTTCCCAACTGCCGGGCGATCTCCAGGCCGATGCCTTTGTTGGCGCCCGTAACCAGCGCCGATTTCTTTGATGAGCTTTCCACGGGGATGACCTCGTTTGTGAATCTGCGAAAGTCTGGTTCGGTCGTAGATGCGTGCCCTCTCCGACGCTCTCCGTGACCTGTATCGGATCGCCGGGTTCGACATCGGAAACGATAACTGGAGTTCTTTACCAGTTGGTATATAATGAGGCCAGTTGAGAACGATTGTCAAGGGATTATTTACCGATCGGTATTAAATGAAAGCGACCCTCTCTCCAGGCCGCCCGCGTGCCTTCGACACTGACGAGGCTCTGGACCAGGCGATGCGCCTGTTCTGGAGGAAAGGTTTTCTGGGCACATCGCTTTCCGACCTGACAGAGGCAATGGGAATCAGTCGCCCGAGCCTCTATGCGGCCTTTGGCAACAAGGAGTCTCTGTTTCGGCGCGCTGTCGAGCGCTACTTTCAAGGGCCAGCTGCGTATCTTCAGGATGCGCTGAACGAACCGACCGCGCGCAAGGTTGTTGAACGCCTCCTGCAAGGGGTGGTCAATTTGGTCACTGATCCTGATTTGCCGGGAACCTGTCTTTGGGTGCACGGTGCACTTTCGTGCGGGGGGACGTCCGATCCTCTTCAGGAGGAATTCGTCAAGCAGAGAGCACAAGGCCACGCTGATTTGCGCGCGCGGTTGAAGCGTGCCATTGCCGAGTGCGATCTTCCTGCTGGCAGCGACGCCGACGCGCTGGCGCGTTTTGTACAAACCGTTAACTTTGGGTTGTCCGTTCAGGCAGCGACCGGGGCGGGTCGCAAGGAGCTTCTCCGCGTCGTCGCTGCCGCCCTGCAAGCCTGGCCGGCCTGATCACCGTTTCTTGCCGACGACAAAATTCCCGGATACATCACTTGCAAATTTGCGCCTCCGTGGGGTATCTAATTCTTGCGTCTCCGCGCCCAGGTCGGAACAAGTCGCGGTGGCCTTCCGCACGCTGCCTCTTTCTTAGGAGGCTGTTGGAAGCGCTTCCAGGTTGGGGCACTTTAGCGGTCCCCTAGCCCGTATGAGATCCCGCCTTCACCAAACCAATTAACTCGTCGCGAACGCCATCGAGGATCTCTCGCGACAAGTCTGGATCGGACACAGCACGGGAGAGATTGAGTGCTCCGAGCAGAGCGCTCAGAATGAGCAAGGCACGCCTGCGCTTATCCGAGCGCTGGCTCGATGGAAGAAGGGCGCTGAAGAATGCCATGCTCCGCTTCACCCGCTCGGTGTACAGGGCCCGCGCGGATTTGCTCCCCCGGGTCATGTCGCCTAGTAACGCTCCCATTGCACAGCCGGTTCCCGGCGCATCACGGTGTGCCTCCGTCAGGTAGTTCTGGAGAAGGTGCGCCATGTCAGGCGTATGCTCTTCCCAAACGTCAAGATCCTTGAATGCCGCCGCGAGCGCCTCCACGACCAGTTCATCGCGCGATCCGAAGTGTTTGTAGAAGCCCCCAACCGTAACGCCCGCTTCCTTCATCACGTCGGCAACGCCGATGCCTTCGAGACCGCGTTCGCGAAATCGCTTAGCGGCCACGCTGACGATCCGCGTGTGTGTCTCCGCCTTATCACTCTTTGAATAACCCATCTGCAATCACCATTTCTACCCGAATCCGCATGGATCGCTCCAGACAGAAAGAACTTAAAGAGTATATTCGTACTCTACATTACCTGACTGCAAGCCGTCAACCGGGGGCGAACAATTGAAGAACAGCAAAGTGTTCTAGAAAGTTTCATAAAATTTTCTTGCAACTTTTGGATTACGTGCATACTCTACAGTTGTGACAGGGCAGAGCAATCCCTCGCGAGCACAGGAGAAGCAATGAGCAACCCGTCCCCAGAACGAAATAAGGCAATCGTGCTCGAAGCATTCGAGACACTGTTTAACAAGCGTGACTACGTTGCGGCGGAACGCTTCTGGTCACCGAAATACATTCAGCACAGCGCACACATAGCACCAGGTCGCGAAGGACTGTTCAATCTCGTCCGCTCGGTACCGGAGACGTTGCATTATGAGAACCAGCTCATCATCGCAGAAGGCGATTACGTCATCGCGCATGGCCGCTTCACGGGAATGGGAAGGCCCGCGGCCTGGATCGCAGCCGACATTATCCGGTTCGAAGACGGTCTTCTCAAAGAGCATTGGGACGTTTTGCAGGACGAGGCGACCAAGGCGGAATCTGTGAGCGGTCTTCCCATGTTCGGCAACACCTTCCCCAAATGACAGCCGAAGACAAAGCAACCACCCTGAAGGTGTTCGACGCACTTTTAACAAGACCAAGGAGATAGTAACTATGAGTTCACCCGTCGTTTCGAATGAAATGTATGTGATTTTAGGGGCGAGCGGGAACACCGGCTCGATCGTCGCCAATTTCCTGCTCTCGAAGGGCAAGAAGGTGCGCGTCATTGGGCGTGACCCGGGGCGACTACAGCGCTTTGTGGACAAAGGCGCGGAAGCGTTCACGGCTGATATGGGCGATGCGGCTGCGCTCACCAAAGCCTTCAGCGGTGCGCGTGCGGCATACCTGCTATTGCCACCGGCGAAATCCCCGGAAGAGCAGGGGCGAGATAGCGATGCGATCGCCAAGGCCGTGAAGGAATCTGGCCTTCGCTACGCGGTGCATTTGAGCAGCTACGGCGCACAGGTTGCGGAAGGCGCTGGACCAGTCTCGGGGCTGCATTCTTCGGAGCAAAAACTGAACCCGATCAGCAGTTTAAACGTTCTGCACGTGCGCGCCGCGTATTTCATGGAGAACAATCTGGCGGCAATCGGCATGATCCATCACATGGGAATTTTCGGAAATGCGCTGCTACCCGACGTTAAGTTACCCATGGTCGCGACGCGCGATGTTGGCAACTACGCGGCACAGCGCCTCCTTGACCTGGATTTTTCCGGCAAACAAACGCGCGAAGTGCATGGCGAGCGCGATTTATCTATGACGGAAACTACCGCGGTGATTGCGCGCGGCATCGGCAAACCGGATCTGCGTTACCAGCAATTCCCGTATGACCAAGTGCAGCAGGTGTTGATTCAAATGGGTGTTCCGCCGAAGGGAGCTGCCATGTACATCGAGATGTACAAATCCATCAACGCAGGCATCCTCGTTCCGTTGGAATCGCGTTCGAAAGAGAACACTACACCTACTTCGATTGAACAATTTGTGCAGGATGCTTTTGCGCCTGCGTATCACACGAAGGCTCCCACCGTTTAGGCCCGGACGAGCTTATTGAGAGAGAGGATCAATGACAACAATAACGGCGATGCGGCTGGCTTCGGTGGTCACTGCAATCAATGTCCTGGTCGCGACCGGCTTTTCCGTCGCGGCGATCATCAATCCGCAATACCTGGTCCCTGCCGCCGTTCCAACAGAGGGGTCGTTGCTGTTGGCGATGTACGCGGCGGCGTCCAGAATTCCTCTGGCTTTGTTGGCATTGGGGGCGGTCTACAAACAGGCGGCCCCTGCGTTACTGATCCTGGGTACGCTCGCCGGCGCGATGCAATTGCTGGATGCCGGAATCGGTCTGTTTGAGCATGATCCTGGGAAATGCGCTGGGCCGCTCTTTATCGCTGTCCTCCAACTCTTCGTGGTGTATCTGCTTCAAAAATCCGTGCGGATCACCCCGCAAACCAAGCGCGGATAGGCTCAGCCCTGGGGTGACACCGGTTACGCCTGTTTGCAGGCGAGAGTTCCGGGAACCCTGTAAACAGTTCGGACTAACTGATGGTCAGGAACAGGAGAAATATCTATGAAAAACGCCAAAACACTCATGCTTGAATACACCGCCTTCTCGTTCAGAGAACCGAAGAAGGCGGCGGAGATGTTTGCCGAAGACGGCGCCTTTGAGCTGCCGTATCTTGCGACGTTCGGACTTCCTACACAGTACAGAGGCCGAGACGCGATCGCCGGCTTCTTCCAATCCGTACTCGACATCTATCCCGGTTTCCAATTCGAGAATACCAAGGTGCTGATCGATACTCCCGACCAAGTCTTTGCAGAATTCGAGGCCACTGCGGTGTCAAGTAAAACGGGACGCACCGTTCATCAACTCTTCTTTTCGCGGCTGGTTGCCGAGAATGGAAAGATCAAGTTGTTTAGAGAAGCTCTGAATACTTTCGAAGTGGCCCGGGCTAACGTACAGGATAGCGCGGGCTTGTTTTGAAAAGGACGCGGAGGGTCGTCACTGGTGCCTTCATCCCAGCGGATAGAGGAATGATCGCTGACTGCGAAGGCTCGAATCAAATCACCACGAATGGATGCCAATGACAAGGTACAAGATTGCTGTTCTGGACGATTACCAAAATGCGGCGTTTGAGAGCGCCGATTGGTCGGTACTCTTCCATCGCGCAGACATCGTCGTATTTCAGGACCACATCGCCGATCCGGAGGCCATGATTGAGCGGTTGCTGCCTTTTGATGTCATTTGTGTCATGCGCGAGCGCTCCCCGCTGCCTCGCAACATCATTGAGCGTCTTCCCAATCTCAAGCTCATTGCCTCGACGGGAGCTGGAAACTCGTCGATCGATGTCGCCGCCGCCGGCGACCATGGGATCGCAGTAGTTAACACGGGGTATAGTTCGGACCCGGCCATCGAATTTACCTGGGCGCTGATCTTGGCCTCCACGCGACATATCGCGACGGAGAGCAACTCTGTACGATCCGGCGGCTGGCAGCAAACAGTGGGCGCTGATCTCGGCGGAAAGACCCTGGGCGTTCTGGGACTTGGGCATATTGGATCAGAGGTCGCCCGAATTGGGAGGGCTTTTGGAATGAATTTGATTGCGTGGAGCGAGAACATGACGCCCCAGGCCGCCGAAGCTGCGGGCGCAATCTTGGTATCCAAGAATCAGTTGTTCGAGCAGGCGGATATCCTGACGATCCATCTTGTGTTGAGCAGCCGAACGCGCGGTCTGATAGGTGCCGCGGAGCTGGCGAGAATGAAGCCGACGGCGCGGTTGATCAATACGTCACGCGGGCCAATCGTCGAAGAGCAAGCTTTGATCAGCGTGTTGAAGAACAAGCAAATCGCTGGCGCGGCGATCGACGTATTCGACGTTGAGCCGCTGCCTCCGGATCACCCCTTCCGGGCGCTGGACAACATCCTCGCAACACCGCATATCGCCTACGTCTCGCAGGGCCTTTACAAGACTTTCTATGAGGACACCGTTTCGAACATTCGGAAGTGGCTCGACACCCGTTAGATCGCTGGAGAGTTCTAGGTCTTTGACCGCCTGAAAAGATTCTTATAAAACAATTCCTATCGAGAATGTTTTCGTGCATACTTGGGTATGGCACGTCCCACCCTGAGTATCAAAGTCACCCCAAAGCATCAGAAGG
>Ga0182024_10003863_pt1 | contig 35130 bp, 28 predicted proteins | sample P32metaG_FD_120480 | JGI IMG/M metagenome (GOLD analysis project Ga0182024, IMG submission 120480) | Permafrost microbial communities from Stordalen Mire, Sweden - P3-2 metaG (Illumina Assembly) | ecosystem: Environmental > Terrestrial > Soil > Wetlands > Permafrost | place: Sweden: Stordalen...
AGGAACGCGGGATTGAAGCCGATCTCGACGTCGGCTCCTTCGTACTTGCAGGGGAAATTGATCGTGGCTTCGCCGGCCTCCGGGGATCGGCTGGTCAGCACCAGGCCCTTCTTCGTGAAATGCATTTTAACGCCTTTGCTTTCCTCGGTGGTCAGCAAAGCGGAGCGGCGAACGGCGCTCAAAAAGTCGGCGGTGGCAGCGGTCATCTTCTTGTCGCAGTCCTTCGGAATCACATCGTCGTACGGCGGAAACTGCCCCTCCACCAGATTGGTCGTCAGCGTGGCGCTGGGGCTTTGGAAGATCACCTGATTCTCGCGCACCTGCACCGCGATCGTCTCTTCCGGATCGTCAATCAGCTTGTCAAGCAGGTTCAATGCCTTGGCGGGGATGATCGCCTTGGCACCATCCTTGCCCAGCTTTTCGGAGATGAGGTCGCCCTTGGCCATCGCAAGTCGGCGGCCGTCGGTGCTGACAAGGCTCACTTTCTTGCCGCTGGTGACGACGAGCACGCCATTGAACGCGTAGCGCGTGCTCTCCTTGGCGGCGGCAAACAGCGTCTGGCCAATGAGCTGTTTCAGCAGGCCGCCCGAGATTTCAATGCTCGCTTCGCCCTCGAAGTCGGGGATGGGTGGAAAGTCAGCCGCGCGCTGGGTGAAGATCTTGAAGTGCGAATCCTGGCCCTTGATGTTGGCGCTGTTTTCAGTCACCTCGATCGACAGCGTGTCGTCGACGCTCTCGCGAACGATGTCGCGCAGCTTGTCGGCGGGAACCAGCGTTTCTCCCTGCTGCTCCACCTGCACTTGCGTATCGCTGTAGCGAATCGCAACTTCAAGGTCCGTGGCAGACACCGTCAGCCGATCTTCGGTCGCACTGAGCTTGACGCACAGCAGGATCGGCTTAGGCGTGCGCGACGCCACCACGTTGCCACAAACTGTCAGCGCTTCCAGCAGCGCGCCCCGGTTGCAGATCACTTTCATGAATCGCCTTTCACTCACCCGATGTAGAAGCACGCACGCGCTGACGCTTCGAGCGCCAAAGCATACCGCGCCAGCGCAGATTGCACTTGGCCGCCTGACTCACGCATCAGGCGCGTCGCTTACTTTACTGCCACCGCTGTATTATTAAAGTTCTAAGCTAATAACAGTAGTAAGGATGCTTGGCGCATTGTGAATAACTCTCGACCCCTCAAGCTAACACAATCGCCATGCTATAGTTAAATCAGCGATTATCGGACGATGGCGGTGGATAACCTGTCGACTTCCCTGACGCGCCGGGTTTGCTCATTGCCCCGCTCGCATCAGGCAACTGCATCAACCATTGCGCGGTGTTCCCATCTGCGGTCGGCCGCGACAGGCTCGCGCAACCACCCGTCAACTTTTCCACTTCGTTTCACAAAGCCCTGTTGAAACGTCCTATTATCGAGAGCTTGTCGCGGCTGATGGCGATGCTAACGTGTTGCCATTGCGGGCTGTAGCCTTGCGGCCACTGAGGTTTTATGCGGCCGATGCGTGTGCTGACTTATCTGTGGGTTCTTCCAACCACTTCGCTGGGGCTGCTGCTGGTGCCTGATGCGCTGTTCACCGGCAAGGTTCGCTGGGTAGACGGCGTGCTCGAAGTGCACGGTCGCTTGGCGCGGTTTGTCTTGAAATATGTCACGCCTTTTGCGGAAGGCGCCTGCGCGATGACGCTCGGGCACGTTGTGATCGCTCGCAATGCGGAGCTACTCGATAAAACGCGCGATCACGAACGCGTGCACGTACGACAATGCGAGCGGTGGGGGCCGCTGTTTATTCCCGCGTATCTGCTGAGGTCCTTCATCGCCTGGCGGCGCGGAAAAAACGCCTACGAAGACAACCCCTTCGAACGCGAAGCGTTTGATACGGCTGGATAGCTCTCCCGTGCGGCGCTTAGGATGCGCTTGGGACGGCATTCGAGAGGATTGCTACTGACCCACCGCCATGTTTGTCGTACGATAACGTTTTGCACGGACGTGCAAGATCACCTTCACGCGGCCATATAGCTCGTCGAAGACGACATCATTTCAGTCGAGGTCCGCGATGGCAGAAGCCAGCAACTCCGGGAATGGCAGTTCGCTTGAACAGCCGGCTGAAGAGCACGATCGGCTCGCGCAGCCGGTCGATGTTGAAGAAGCGCCGCGGCTTGCGTTTCCGGTCGTCGGCATCGGCGCATCTGCTGGGGGTTTGGAAGCGTATACCCAACTGTTCGAGGTGATGCGGGCCGACAGCGGAATGGCATTTGTTCTTATCCAGCACTTGCCTCCCGATCGCGAGAGCATGATTGCGGAAATCATCTCGAGGCGGACAAGCATTCCGGTGAGCCAGGTCGAGGACGGAATCGAAGTCAAGCCGAACCACATTTATGTGATTCGTCCCGGCCATACGCTGACGATTCACGAAGGTCGACTTCATTTGGGAGACCCGGTGGAGAAGCCGGGGCACAGTCGCCCGGTCGATGATTTCTTCAAATCGCTGGCCGAGGAGCAGCGCGAGCGCGCGATTGCGGTCGTCATGTCGGGCATGGGCAGCAACGGCGCCGCCGGCGCGCAAGCGATAAAAGCAGTCGGCGGGCTATGTATCGCGCAGGATCCGGATTCGGCGCAATTTCCGTCGATGCCGCGGCATCTGATCGATGCCGGCTATGCCGATTATATTTTGCGCCCGCAGGACATCCCTGACGTTCTGCTGGCGTATGCGGGCCACCCGTATGCGCGCGGCGAGCGCGAAGACGCGCGGCGCATGCTGACCCGCGATCAGCAGCATTTGCGCGAAATTTTGGCGGTGCTGCGCAGCCGCACGCGGCAGGATTTCGGCGGCTACAAAAAGCAGACGGTTCTCCGCCGCGTGCAGCGCCGCATGGGGCTCAATCGCATCATACAAATCAGCGAATATGCGAAGATGCTCCGGCAGAATCCGGTGGAGGTGACATCGCTGTTGGATGACCTGCTGATTCACGTGACCGGATTTTTTCGCGATCCGGATGTTTGGGAATCGCTGCGGGAAAACGTGGTGGTTCCGATGGTCGCATCGCGCGATCCAGACACGGCAGTGCGCTGCTGGGTGACGGCGTGCTCCAGCGGCGAAGAAGCTTATTCGCTGGCGATTCTGCTCGTCGAAGAATGCGAACGCGTTGGCAAGCGCCTGGATATCAAAGTGTTTGCCACCGACATGGCCGAGCGCACCCTGCAAAACGCCCGGCACGGGGTCTTTCCCGGTGGCATCGAAGCCGAGGTTCCTCCTGACCGCCTCGAACGATTCTTCCGGCGCGAAGACGCGGTCTATCGCGTGCGCCAGGAACTTCGCGAGCTGGTGGTTTTCGCGCCGCAAAATGTGTTGCAGGATCCGCCGTTCTCGCGGCTCGATATCGTCACGTGCCGGAATCTGCTGATTTACCTCGAGGGGAGCGTTCAGCAACGGGTGTTGGCGCTGCTGCATTTTGGACTTCGCGAAGGCGGCGCGCTGCTGCTCGGAACGAGCGAAACCGTTGCGGGCGCCGAAGACCTTTTTGAGCCGATCGACAAAAAGGCGCGCATCTTTCGCCGCATCGGACCGACGCGCCATGGATCGATCGACTTCCCGCAGCCGCGCGCGGTCGCGACCGGCGACGCGCGCGCCGACATCCGGGCGGGCGGCCGGCCATCGCTGGGCGCGTTGACCGCGCGCGTGCTGCTCGCGCATCACCTGCCGGCGGCGATCACCATCGATCGGGATTTTCGCATCGTCTATTTTCACGGCGACACCGACCCGTTTCTCATGCAACCGCGCGGCGAGGCCACTCGCGATTTGTTTGCGCTGCTGCGCGAAAGCGTGCGCGGCGCCGTTAGAAGCGCGCTGCAAAGGGCGGCGGCGGAGAATGCGCCTTTCAGCGTGCTGGATGGATGGCTCGAAACCGATGGCGGTCCTCGGCAGCGGATTCTGGTCACGGCGTCGCCGATGGAGAACGGAGACGCCGCGGATCATTTTGTCATCAGTTTTCAGGAGCGCGGCGACTACACGCCGCCGGCTCCGGTGACGGCTGCCCCAAGCGCTCAGGGCCGCGGCGATGCCGAATTGCTGCGAGTCCGCGATGAGCTGCAAAGCACGGTTGAAGAGCTGCAAACCAGCAATGAAGAATTGAAAGCCGCTCATGAAGAGATGGTCAGCATCAACGAAGAGCTGCAAAGCACCAACGAAGAACTGGAAACCAGCCGTGAGGAAATGCAGTCGCTCAACGAGGAGCTGACGACCGTTAACGCCCAGCTTCAGGCGAAGATGGAAGAGCACCAGGCGGCGCGCGACGACCTGGCGAGCCTGCTGACGAGCACCGATATCGCCGTGCTGTTTCTCGACACCCAGTTCCGCATTCGCCGCTTCACGCCGGCGGTGAAGGACCTGGTGGAGATGATTCAGGGAGACATCGGGCGACCGCTGAGCGACCTGGTTCGAAAATTCAACGATCCGGATCTGGTCCGCGATTGCGAGTCGGTGCTCGAGCGGCTATCGCCGATCGAGCGAGAAATTGACGGCCACGGCCGCCGCTGGTTCACGCGCCGCGTGCTGCCGTATCGAACGGCCGACAACCGCATCGACGGCGTGGTCATCACGTTTCAGGACATCACCGAGCGCAAGCACGCCGAGGCAGAGCAAGAGAAGTCGCTGGAGCGCGAGCAGGTTGCTCGAACCGACGCGGAAGCCGCCAACCGGGTGAAGGATGAATTTCTGGCCACCGTGAGTCACGAGCTGCGCACGCCCCTGGCGGCAATTCTGCTTTGGGTGAAGCTGTTGCTTGAGGCGTCAGCGGATCCGAGCAACCTCAGAGAGGGCTTGAGTGCCATCCGGAATAGCGCTGAAGCCCAGCGCGAGTTGATTGAAGATCTGCTCGATACGTCGCGGATCATTGCCGGCAAGCTGCGGCTGGTTCCGCGCGAGGTGAATGCGCTGACCATCGTGCGCAGCGCGGTGGAGGCGGTGCTGCCAACCGCGGTGGCCAAGCGCGTGACGATCAACAGCAAGCTGCAGCACGACGTCGGAGTTGTATCGGCCGACGGCACGCGGCTGCAACAAGTGGTGTGGAACCTGCTGGCCAACGCCGTGAAGTTCACACCGCCCGGGGGAGCAATTGACGTGGCGCTGCGGCGAATCAACGACGACCTCGAAATTCAGGTCCGCGATTCGGGCCTCGGCATCGAACCGGAATTTCTGCCGCGCGTATTTGATCGATTCCGGCAAGCCGATTCATCCACCACGCGAAGCCAGAGCGGGCTGGGTCTTGGTCTAACGATTACCAAGCAACTGGTCGAGCTGCATGGCGGCACGATCGAAGCGACCAGCGCCGGCCGCAATCAGGGCGCGACGTTCACCGTGCGTCTGCCGTTGCCCGAATTCTCGACCGAGCAGGAAATGTCGGGAGATAATGCCCATGTCGCGGTCGGCTCGTTGCGATTAACAGATGCGAAAGTTCTTGTCGTCGAAGATGATGCTTCAACGCGAAATGCGCTGTTGACGTTGCTGCAAAACGCCGGCGCTACCGTCAGCGCCGTTGAATCCGCCGCGGCTGCGCTGGAATCGATCCGCGGTTCGACGCCGGATGTCATCGTCAGCGACGTTGGATTGCCGATCGAAGACGGATATTCGCTCATTCACAAGCTCCGGGAGTTCGAATCGTCCGAATCGCGCACCCCAATCCCGGCGATCGCGCTCACCGCGTTTGCGCGGGATAGCGATCGCGCTCGCGCCCTAAGCGCTGGTTTTCAGCAGCACATCATCAAGCCTGTCGATCCTGACCGGCTTCTATTGGCGGTGAAAAGCCTGTTGAGCAAATGACGTTGCCGGCCTGGCTACAAAGTCGTCAGCCCGTGGCGAATCGCGTACTTGGTCAACTCGGCGACGCTGTCGACATTCAGCTTCAACATCACGTTTCGGCGGTGGGTTTCGGCGGTTTTCAGACTGACCTGCAGCAGCGCCGCCACTTCCTTCGTCGCTTTCCCTTCGGCAATCAACTGCAGAACTTCTCTTTCCCTCGCGGAAAGAGCAGAAAAGGCCGAATTATAAGTGGTTGCGCCGCCTTTGAGGTAGTCGGCGACAACGATGCTTGCCACCGGCGGACTGAGATAGACTTCGCCTTTCAAGACAGTTCGAATCGCCGTCACCAGTTCTTCAAACGCCGCGTCCTTCAGAACATAACCCACGGCGCCCGCGCGGAGCATTTCGATGGTCGCCGATTCGTCGGAACTGGCCGAAAGTGCAATGATCTTAATGCCTGGGCTCGCCGCGACTATCTGCCGGGTTGCTTCAATGCCGTTCAGATCCGGCATGTGAAGATCCATGACGACCACGTCCGGCGACAACTCCTGGATGAGCCGAACCGCGCTCCGGCCATCGGCCGCTTCCCCAATAATCGCCAGCCCCGGCTCGCGTTGCAGCAGCGCGCGCAATCCAGAACGAACCATCCCGTGGTCATCCACCAAAACGATATTCGCGTTGCCGAGCTTGCCGTTATCCATGAGTTCCCGTCTCGGTCATGGGTTCTTCGTCGCCTCGACTTCAGACAGAAATGGCCTGACCCATCTTACGCGATGAAAACGCATTTCTAAGGAAAATCAGCAAAAGGTTTGCCGATTCTTCTGATAGCCAGGTCAGGTTAAGCAATATTCATTGCCAATAGTTCGGGAAGCGCCAGCTCGCGCGGCATGTTTGGGAAGGCTTGGCAGCCACCGCTATACTGCGGGTTATGCTGCGGCCAGCAGCCGTATTGCAGGTTCAAGAGGTGTAACTGAATGTTCAAGAGCCTTCCCGCGCGGAGTGTCAGCGGTCTACCGGTCAGTCAGGTACAACATCTAGAACCGCGGCGGCTATTTGCGGCCGCTTATACTCTATTAGAAATCGGGTCGTCGGCCGTGGATGTCAGCGACTCGGGATTCGTCATTGGCCAGGTGAGCCACGGGGCCTATTCCAATGCGATGTACTATGACGGCACAATCCATGAGCTCCCAAGTCCGGCAGGACCGGGCGTCAGCAGCCAGGCGCTGAGCATCAACGACGTTGGCCAGATCGTCGGTTCATTCGACAATGCCGATGGCACGTCGACGCCGTTTCTATTGAGCAACAATGTCCTGTCGGATCTCACAATTCGCGGCGTTGCGACCGCCAACGCGATCAACGACGCCGATCTGGTGACCGGTACGCTCGGCAAGCCGTCGCACACGCTCGAGGGTCCCGCCTATTTCATGGGAGCCGGCGGCGGCGCCTACACGCGATTGCGATCGATCCGACCCCACAGTCCGTCCGGTGGGATGGCCATCAACGCCAGCGGTCGGATCGTCGGTTGGAGCGATCTTCCGTCACGATCAGGCGTGGAAACTCCGCATGCGTTTGATTTCTTCACGCACACCGATTTCGGCCCCGGCTCCGACAACGCGGTGAATAACAACGGTGATAGCGCCGGCTACATCATCACCAACTCCGCGACCACGGCGTTCGTCGCGCTAAATGGGTCGCGCGTACTTCTTGGCACGCTTGGCGGAACCAGCAGCAAAGCGTATGGAATCAACGATGATGATACCGTCGTGGGCTCATCCGATGTTGCCGGGGTTGGCGCCACACACGCGTTCATCTACAGCAACGGCAATATGGTCGATCTCAACACGCTGGTCGATCCGTCATTGGACGTAACTTTGACCAATGCCTTCGCGATTAACGCCAGCGGTCAGATCGTCGGCACGCTTCGCGATGCGAATGGCGTTGCCCACGGATATCTGCTGACGCCCATCAGCACGAGTAACCAGGCGGCGCTCATGCCGACAATCATGAGAAACACCTTGCCGACCACGATTACGGGCAAATCTGTGCATGGCGTGGTTACGCTCTCGATCACCAACAGCACGGCAACTGTCGAGAAGGGCAACGCGCAAATAGCGCTCTATCTGGCATCCGGCGAGAGTGTCGATTCAAGCAGTATTTCGATCGGCCGGATTAGCAGGCGGATCAATCTCAAGCCGCGTGCCGCGACGTCGTTTGTTCTGTCGATCGTGAAACTTACCGAAAGCATACCCTCGGGGAACTATCGCCTGATAGCGCAGACGACGGATCCATCGGGCAAGACCGCAACCGCGGTCGCGCCACTCTCAATCGGCATCTCGACTCCGCATGTGGCGCTGGGCGCGACGATCAATGCAGTAGGGCCAGCAATCGGCGAGCGCGGGGTCGCCGCGTCGGTAACGATTCTTCTAACAAATACGGGAAATATCAGCACGGCAGGCGCCGCGGAAGTGGATTTCGGCTACACGCTGGATGGATCGACCGAAGCGGCGAGCTTCGTGAAGACGACGCGCCCGCTGCATATCGGAGCCGGCAAAAGCGGGAAACTGGTTCTCAGCTTCATTGTGCCCAAAACGCTGACGCCCGGCACCTATACGCCGATCGTGACAATCACCGAATCAGGTTCGACGACCACCGCCGTTTCCCAAAAGCCGTGGACGGTTTCGTAAGCGGTTACGCCGCGATTTGAGCTACATCGTTGTCGCGGAAGCGCTGACGAATCGCGATGAATTCACTTTCACAAGCGAGGAATGCCTCGACGACGTCCGGAGCAAACTGAGTGCCGGCATCTTTTAGAATGATTGACTTTGCGATCTCGTGTGAAAACGCGCCTTTGTAGACGCGCTTGCTTGTTAACGCGTCGTAGACATCTGCCAGCGCCACCACGCGGCCGCAGAGCGGGATCTGCTCGCCCTTCAAATGATTGGGATATCCGGTTCCATCCCAGCGCTCATGGTGCGTCAGCGCGATGTCGCGCGCCATATGCAGGAAGCTGGCTTCGGGATGTTCCTTGATGGCGGCTTCGAGTGTCTTTGCGCCGAGAGTCGTGTGGCACTTCATGACTTCAAATTCGGCGTCGCTCAACCGGCCGGGCTTCAGCAGCACATAATCCGGAACGCCAACTTTTCCGATGTCGTGCAGCGGGCTGGTTCGATAGATCAGGCTCACATAATTCGAATTGACGTTCGGTACCCGGCCGCTGGTTAGAAGTTGCTGCGCCAGCACCTGGCAGTAGCTTCGCACGCGTTCCAGATGCGCTCCGGTTTCCGGATCGCGCGACTCGGCGAGCTTCGCGAGCGCGAAAATCGTCACGTCCTGCGTCTGGCTGGACAGAATGCGCTCGGCGATGCGAATGCGAGCCGCGAGCTGATCCGGATCAACCGGCTTGGTAATGAAGTCATCGGCGCCGGCGTTTAATCCGGTGACCGTGTCGCTGTGCTTGTTGCGCCCGGTGAGCAGTATTGTGTAAACATAGCCGCCCAGGTCAGCGGTGCGGATCGCGGCGCAGAGCTCCGGCCCGCTCATCTGGGGCATCTCCCAGTCGGAGACGACGATCCGATGTGAGCGCGTCTTGAGAATCTCCAAGGCTTCCTTGCCGTCGCTGGCGGTGTCGGATTCGTAGCCGTGGCGCTTCAGCATCGAGCAGATCAGCTCGAGCGTGATGTCATCATCATCTACAACCAGCACTCGCATGGGCAATCAACCTCGTACAAAAGTCTAAACGTATGGTTACCCAATCGTTTGCGAGGCGCGAGTCGGTTCAGACCGCTCGGAATCCCCCGCTATAAGTCGCAGCGCTCGGTGACAGCGCTGCAGTTCAGTTCCAAGTTCCGCGACGATCGCATCAACGTCGTTCATCTCCGCCGAACGACCGAGATCTTCTATCCGCTCGGCCAGCTCCGCGACGCGCGTCGCCGACAAGTTCGCCGCCGTGCCCTTGATGCTGTGGGCGAGTCGCGCCGTCGCGGCGGCATCATGCGCCTGGCATCCGGTTTGAAGCTCATTCCAAAGCTGCTGACTCCTGGCTTCAAACTTCTGCACCAGCCGGCCGAGCATTTCGCGATCGCCGCCGCACCGCGCCAGCAGCTCGTCGGCGTTCACCGCCGCGTCGATATCAGTCATGACCGGCGTCGCTTCAGCGATTGCCGGCACGGGCGTCGGTTCGCTTTCGCCGTTCACGCGCCATTCGCATTCCTCGATTGCCGCCATCAGCTTCACGCGATCCAGCGGCTTGGTCAGATAATCATCCATGCCCGCCGCCAGGCAGCGCTCGCGATCTCCCTTAACTGCATTGGCCGTGAGCGCGACGATCGTCAGGCGCGGGCGATCCCATTGCTCCTGCTGTTCCAAGAGCCGAATCTGCGCAGCGGCGTCGAAGCCGCTCATCTCGGGCATCTGGCAGTCCATCAAAATCAGGTCGTAATGATTCTTAGTCACCGCTTCGACAGCGAGACGGCCGTTGTTTACCACGTCGCACACGTAGCCGGCGCTGCCCAGCGTTTCGGTCACGACGAATTGGTTCACTTCCATGTCTTCGGCCAACAGGATTCGCGTCGCCCGGCGCTCCTCCACTTCGTTACTGTCGATCCGCCCGCACGGCGTTGGCGCGTCACTTAAAGCCGCTCCCTCCCGCTTCGCGCCGGCCAGCGCCTTCATCACCGCATCGAACAAATCCGATTGCCGGATCGGCTTGGTCAGAAATTCGCAAAATGCGCCCGCTGGCGCGCTGGGCGTTGCGTTCACGCCGCTCATTAAGATAGCCGGTGTCTGCGCGAGACGGGGCGATCCCTGCATCTTCGCGCGAAGCTGCATGCCATCCATCTGCGGCATGTGATAATCCAGGATCACCGCGTTGAATGGCCGGCCCGCGTTCATCGCCTGTTCGAGAAGCGTCAGCGCGCGATTGCCGTGCGTGGCCACCGTCGCCTCGACGCCCCAGGTCGCAAGTTGTTCCTGAAGCAGTTGGCATTGCGTAAGGCTGTCATCCACGACCAGCACGCGATGGCCGCTCAAGTTCAACGGCGACTGCATCGGAACAGCATTGTCTTGCCGCTGCAGTGACGCGGTGAACCAGAACGTCGAGCCTTGCCCGGGCACGCTCTCGACGCCGATTTGTCCACCCATCAGCTCGACGAGCTGCTTGGAGATCGCCAGCCCAAGTCCGGTGCCGCCGAACTTGCGGGTGACGGAGTTGTCCACCTGCGAGAAGCTTTTGAACAGGCGATCGAGCCGTTCCGGTGGAATGCCAGGGCCGGTATCGGTCACCGAAACACGAAGCGTCATCGCGCCCGGCTTGCTCGTCGCGCTCGGCTGATCGACATTCGTCACGCGAACGACGACTTCGCCATGGGAAGTGAACTTGATCGCGTTGTTGATGACGTTCAGCAACACCTGACGGAGCCGATCGTCGTCGCCATGCACCGCCGCCGGCACGGATTGATCGATGCGGCAAGCCAACTCCAATCCCTTGGCGGCGGCTTTCTCGGCGAGGATGCCGACAACTTCCTCCACCGCCTGGCGCACATCGAAGTCGCGCAGCTCCAGCTCCAGTTTGCCGGCTTCGATTTTTGAGAAATCCAAAATCTGGTTGATGAGCGCCAGCAATCCGTCGGAAGATGATTTGATTATCTTCGCGTAGCGCTCCTGACGTGAATCCAGCTGCGTGTGCTTCAGCAGATCGATCATGCCAATGACGCCGTTGAGCGGCGTACGAATCTCGTGGCTCATGCTCGCCAGGAAATCGCTCTTGGCCGTGCTGGCGGCCTCGGCCGCGCGCCGCGCGGCCTCGGCGGCGCGGCGAGCCGCTTCCGAATCCTGCTTCGCCCGGCGCTCCTCAGCTTCGGCACGTTTTCGCTGCGTGATGTCCTCGACGCTGCCTTCGTAATAGAGCAGCCTTCCGGCCGCGTCGCGCACTTCTCGCGCGTTCTCGGCGATCCAGCGGATCGATCCATCCTTGCGATGGATCTGCGATTCAAAATTGACAACCGCGCCGCCGCGGCTGATCGATTCGAGAAATTGCTTCCTTCGACCCGGATCGACATACCGCTGATGCACCGCGTCGAAGCCTTCGGTCAGGTCGTATCCATATATTCGCGCCAGTGCCGGGTTCGCGCTGAGCAATCGTCCATCCGGGCTTTTCTGGAAGATGCCCATCACGGAGTTCTCGAAGATGCTGCGATACTTGTCTTCCGTGCGTCTGAGCTGCTCGTGGCTCTTCTCCACGCGATCTTCCAGCAGCTCGCGAGCCAGTGAAAGCTCGTCGTTCGCGCGCTTCAGCGCCCCCGCTTGTTTCTTCAGCGGCCCGCTGATGCTGCGCGTGATGAATGTGACCAGGAAAATCGCCGCGCCCAGCGCGCACGCTGCAACGCCCAGGCTCCGCAGTCGGCGGGCGGTGTAGTAATCGATGCGCCCCTGCAGAAGGCCGCTGAGCTCTTCATCAAGCACCGTCCAGAATCGAAAGCTCGCATCCCGCGCCGCTTCGCCGGCGGCCAAATACTCATCCAATTTGACGGTCTTGTCTCCTTGCTGCACCCGGCTGGCCAAATCGTTGAATCGCGCGGCCGCCGTCGCATAGCGCTGTAGTTGCTCGGGTACGCGCTGGTGCAGCGTTGGATGCTCGCCATAGAGCGGGTTCCCGTTGTTCAAGCCGATCTGCACGCTGCTGACATTGCGATCCAGATCGTCGGTTTTCAGGAATGCCACGTCGAGCGCCAGATTCGTTCGATCGCGCTCGAGGTTCGTGCTCTTGCCCTGGATCAGATCCGCGCCATCGACCATCACCTGCGTCAGACGGTCCTGCGTCTGCGGCAGCCCCATCAGCGTGGCGTCCATCAGGTAATAGGTGTCGAGCTCCGGATCGAGAATCAGATTCGAATTGTCGCCGGCGTGGGCGATCATCGCGCGAATGCTCGCGATCAACTCCAGATGCCGCTTCTCGGAATCGTCAATGCTGATCCGGCTTAGATCATGCTTCAGCCGATTCCACTTCTGGCGAACGGTCGCCGCGTCACATCCCTGACGGTTGCGCTTAGCTAACCCATCCGGAGTGAAATCCAGCGCCTCGCCGAGCCGGCCGTCCACTTCCTCCAGTGCATCAAACGCCTCGTCGATCTTGGCTTCCTCGGCGCGGATCTTCGGAAGCTGCCGCTGCTCGACCGGACGCCGCGCCAGCAATCGATGCTGCGGCACCAACTCCAGCAATCGCTCGAGCGGCCTTTGATATTCATTGCCGATCTCCTCGAGCCGGGCGAAATGAATGTTCTCGTTAATGCTGGTAATGAACAGATACAGCATCACCGAGTCCGGCAACATGAAGATCATGCTGATCAATGCCAGCTTGTGCGCGATCCGTAAGTTATGAAACCACTTCAACATGACAGCACCACATCCCGGCCTTCCCGGTGCGCGGAAGCGGCGCTCAAGAAGCACCGCAGGGGAGACCTACTATTTGTTCGGGTTATTCCCTGGGAGACTTAATCGCCCAAGCCGCGCCGCACACAAAGTCAGAAGATTCGATAACGCCCTTGCATCTCGGCGGGATCGCGGCTCTATAATCCGCGTCAACTGAAAGGACGCATGCCATGTCGCTTAAATCACTGATCTCTTGTGGGACCAAGGTGTGGCTCGACGGAGTTGAGCCAGAAGATGTCAAACGCAACCGCGCCCAGGGAATCTCCGGCGCAACATCAAATCCGATCATTATCTCCGGGATTCTCGAGTCGGGTCACTTCGATGACCGTATCACCGCGTTTGCCGAGAAAGGCCTTGATGACGACGCCATTGCATGGGCATTGGACGATGAATTAGTAAAGGCGGCCCAGCAGGTCTTCCTGCCGGTGTGGGAGCAGACCAAGGGGAATGATGGTTACGTCAGCTTCGAGCTCGACCCATTGCTGGAAGACGTCGCCAAGCCGATTCCGCATGCCGAGCGCGTGAAGAAGTACATCGAGCTGGGCAAGAAGTGGTCGGCGGGCCATAAAAACCGCATGATTAAGGTTCCCGCCACGCCGGCTGGCCTGGACGCCCTGGAAGAGCTTGCCGCCGCGGGCATCACGCTGAACGTCACGCTCATCTTCTCCGAGCGCCAATACAAAATCGCCCGGGAGAACGTCTGGAAGGGCGCCCAACGCCGCAAGACGGGCCTCGACGGTTTCAAGAGCGTCTACAGCATCTTCGTTTCTCGTCTTGATGTTTACACCGAGAAGCAAATACCCGATTTGTCGCCGGCGGCGCAGGGCCAGGTCGGCATCGTCAACGTCAAGCGAATCTGGAAGCTCAATCAGGAATTCTGGAAGCCGAAGAACCTGAAGCTTCAGCAGGAGATCGTCTTCGCCAGCACCGGAACCAAAAAGCCGACTGACCCGCCCGATAAGTACGTCGAGGCCCTCGCCGGCAGCGACATCCAAACCAATCCCCCGGCAACCAACGCCGCTGTCGAGAAGTTGAACAAAACCTACACCCGCAAAATCGACCAGATGCCGCCGGACGCGGTGCTGAAGGAGATCGATCAGAAGGTGGATGGCGCGAAGATGGAAAAGGTGCTGATGGAAGAGGGAACGAAGAAGTTCGCCGACCCCCAGCACGCCCTGCTCAAGTTGATCGGCGAAAAGCGCGCCCAACTTGCGCCGGCGAAGTAAGCAACCGTCCGGCGAGCATCCACGGGAATCCTGAGCAATTGCCCGCGCGGCGGGTGGCTGCACTGTTCGTGAGCGTAGCCACCTGCGCATCGGCGAAAGCGAGGGATCTGGCGCGATACAAGCTGGAACGACTAATTCGGCAGTAGCAGAAAAGGCGATTGAGGATTTGCGGCTCAACACGTTGACGCTCAAACGCCCTATCGCACAATGTGATAATGACGCTGCTCGGCCAGGATGTGCTCACCAGGAGTGCAAAACGGAACAAACCATTGCGGGCGTGGCTGGAGTCGTGGGTCACTGATGTCGTGAACGCAGAGTGGCATGCCATCGGCGATGTTCGCAAGATGTACCCGGCTGCGGATGGAGTGCCCTTGACCAGCCGTACCGTAGTTACCGTTTTTAATGTGAAAGGTAACGATTTTCGCCTGCTGACGTGGATCGATTACATGGCTGGAATCGTGCAAGTTTTGGATGTCATGACTCACGCCGAGTACAGCAAAGATCTCTGGAAGATGAGGTATTAAATGGGCGTCTTAAGCAAGGCAGGCCGTAAAAGAGACCCGTACCTTGAACTAATAATGAACGTTTACCCGCTCCGGCCGATCAAGAGCGCCGCAGAGCACCAACGCGCGATGAAAGCGCTTCGCTCGCTCGCTGGCGATAAGCGCGCGGTTGCGACAGAGTTTAAGAAGGTTCTGGCCTCGATCATTGAAACCTATGAACGCGAATCGGGTCTTCAGCTGAATACAACGCATGTGTCCGCGGCAGATGTCGTTCGCCATCTGTTGGCCGAGCGCGACATGAGCGTCAACGCATTCGCCAAAGACCGCGGCATCTCGCAAAGCGCTTTGTCCGACATGCTGAATGGCAAACGGGATTGGAGCAAGTCGGTGATCATCACCGTTGCCAACTATTTCGGTTTGAACCGCGGGCTTTTTCTGCGGTGAGATGGGCCGGCGGCTTCGTGATAGCCTTAGCCTTTTGAAACGCGATCCCCTCTGCAATTTGAAGAACACATCGATTGACTCACGGACCTTGCGTGCAAATCACGGCGGTGAAGACGATGAAACGGACGCTTCTGATTGCCTGGCTGGCGTGTACCACCCTCTTGACCGCGGCCCGAACCGTTGTTGGCGCTCCGCCGAATATTCTCATCATTCTCACCGACGACCAGGGCCGCGGCGATTACAGCGCTTTTGGCACGGCGGACATTCGCACGCCCAATATCGATCGGCTCTTTCGCGAGGGGATGACGTTCGACAATTTTTACGCCAACAGTTGCGTGTGCTCGCCGAGCCGGGCGGCGTTGATGACGGGGTGTTATCCCGATCGGGTTGGCGTTCCCGGCGTGATTCGCGAGGAGGAGCCGGACGATTCATGGGGGTATCTTTCGCGGCGGGCGGTGTTGCTGCCCAATCTGCTCAAGCCGGCGGGGTATCACTCGGCGATTGTCGGGAAATGGCATCTGGGCATTGCTTCACCCAACACGCCGACCGAACGCGGATTCGATCAGTTCGACGGATTCCTCGGCGACATGATGGACGACTACTGGACGCATCTGCGCCACGGTCAGAACTTCATGCGGCACAACTTGGAAGCGGTGCAGCCGGCCGGTCATGCCACCGACGTCTTTACGCAGTGGGCGATCAGCTATCTCGAATCGCGCGCGACGCCGGAACATCGGCAGCAGCCGTTCTTTCTTTACCTCGCGTACAACGCGCCGCACGATCCGGTCCAGCCAAAGCCGGATTGGCTGGAGAAGGTGAAGCAGCGCGAGCCGAAGATGCCGGCCAACCGACAGAAGCTGGTCGCGTTGATCGAGCATCTCGATGACGGCATCGGCAAAGTGTTAAACACGCTCGACCGGCTGGGGCTGGCCGACAATACGCTGGTCATCTTCACCAGCGACAACGGCGGTGTGCTGGCCAACGGCGCGAACAACGGCCCCTGGCGCGGCGGCAAAACGCATATGTATGAAGGCGGCCTACGCGTGCCGTGCGCCGCGCGCTGGCCGGGACAGATCAAGCCCGGTTCCATCACCGATCGAATCGCGCTGACCATGGACTGGTTTCCCACCGCGCTCCAAGCCGCGGGTGTGTCAGCCCCCGCCGGCATCGACGGCGTGTCGCTGCTGCCAACGCTTCACGGCCAGCCCGATGTCGACCCCCGCCAGCACTTCTACTTCGTGAGGCGCGAGGGTGGCGTGGCGTTCGCCGGCAAAACGCAGGACGCCATCCGAAAGGGAGATTGGAAGCTCCTGCAGGATGATCCGTTCGCCCCGCGCGAGCTGTATAATCTGAAGGACGATCCGAAAGAGACGACGAATCTGGCCGGGGAGAAGAAGGGCATCCTGCGCGACCTCGACGCCGATCTGCGCCGCCAGATTCAAGAAGCCGGGTCAGTGCCGTGGCAGAAGCCGACGGAGTCGGTTGGACTGCACGAGAACATGGAGTAACGAAAACGCTATGCCTTCCTTCAAACGCACGCCCAACGGCGTCTACATCTGCGATTCCTGCACCATCACCGGCGACGTGAAGCTCGGCGTTGATTCGAGCGTTTGGTTCAGTGCCGTCATTCGCGGAGACGTCGCGCCGGTCACCATCGGCAATCGCACCAATGTTCAGGATGGCGCGGTGGTGCATTGTGATACGGATGTGCCGAATGTGATTGAGGATGACGTGGTGATCGGGCACCGGGCGGTCGTCCACGGCACGTTCGTCGGTGCGGGCAGCCTGATTGGCATGGGGGCGGTTTTGCTCAGTCGCAGCAGGATTGGCAAAGGATGCCTGGTGGCGGCTGGGGCGGTGGTGCCGCCGGGGCTGGTCGTGCCCGACGGCATGGTCGTCATGGGCGTGCCGGGCAAGATTGTTCGGCCGGTCAAACCCGAAGAACTTCAATACATGAAATGGCTCGTCCCGCACTACGTCGAACTCGCCCAGAAATATGTCGACGGCAAGATGGGACCGACAATCGTCGGGTGAGTTTTTAGTGAGCTGAATTGGCCAGCAGCGATCGCTTCAGGCGCTCGACCAACTGCGTTGAATTGACTGGCTTACTGAAGAAATACGTCGCCCCAACATGTGGCAGGGCGTTGAGCATCTCCATTGATGTATCGCCGCTGAGAATGATGATCGGCGTCTCCGGCCCAAGCCGCTCGCGAAGCTTCTGCGTGACGACCAGGCCGCTTAGGTCTGGCAGGTGCAGATCGACAACCGCCGCGTCGATCGCAGCACCATCCGCGGCGCAATTCAACGCTTCGGCGCCGCGATGCACGACGATGGGGTTAAAGCCGTTGATGCTGAAGATTTTTCCCAGCGCGAGGGCCGTCGGTTCGTTGTCATCGACGACGAGTACCGTGGGCAGCGCAGACCTTAACCCGGAGACGGCCGACCTATTCGTTACTTCTTTCATCATCCGCCTTTGAAAACACACCCCGCGGCGCGGGAGATGAACTATAGGAAGACCCTCGGCACCGGCCAATATGGAAATCGCGCGCCCCATCAAATCATAATTGTCAGAAGTTGCTGGACGCGGCAATAAAACGGCGTTAAATTGTCGCGGTCGCTTCGGGCAGCGCTGCGCACCTCGATTTTTGACTCGAATAATTGGGCGAATCGGGGCTGCGGGAAATCATATCCGCAGGGAAGCATGTTTGCGGGAGGACGGTGTATGGCCACGGGTACCGTCAAATGGTTCGATTCAAAAAAGGGTTTTGGTTTCATCGTCGGCGCCGAAGGTGAAGACGTGTTTGTTCACTTCAGCGTCATTCAGGGCGACGGCTTCCGCAGTCTCAAAGACGGCGAGCCGGTCAACTACGAGTTTGAGCGCGGCGCTAAGGGACTCCTCGCGCGCAACGTGAAACGGATCGCCGCCGGCGTGATTACGCCGCAGTCGGCGAACGTTGCATCGAGCGACACCCCGCGTGCGACCGTCTAATGACGCAGCCGGCTCTTACTGAGCAGGTCCGGTTGCTCTCCACGCGGATTCCGCTGCTATACTCCGCCCCATGCCCAGGCGAGGGAACGCCCCGGACGACAACTTCAAGCGACAGGACGTCGACAATCTCGTCAACAACGCGATTGCCGGGTTCTTCCGGCTCACGCCGCCGCAACAGATTGCGGTCGCCGTCGTTTTGCTCCTCGTCTGCGTTGGCATCGCGATTTACCTGCATCAGCACCAGATAGGATCTGTACCGGCGCTGGATGCCAACTCGCTGCTGGGCAATCCGAGCAACGCGGGGACCGATAGCGATAACTATCTATTGGTGAAGCCGTACTTCACGCTGTCGTATAACAACTCGCGCGGCGAGCCGAACTGGGTGAGCTGGCGGGTTACCGAAAACGACCTTGGCGACGCGCCGCGGAAGCAGACGTTCGACGCCGACGAAACGCTCCCGGCCGGCTCTAACATCGTCCGCACCAGCGACTACTCCGGCAGCGGCTTCGATCGCGGCCACATGTGCCCGCACAGCGATCGCGCGGCCAATCAGGACATGAGCTACGCGACGTTCGTGATGACCAACATCATCCCGCAAGCGCCGAACGTGAATCGCAAAGCCTGGGCGCAGCTCGAAGTCTATTGCCGCGACCTGGTGAAGCGGCACAACCGCTTGTATGTCCTGTCCGGCCCGATCGGCCGGGGCGGCACCGGCAGCAAGGGGTTCGCCGAGAGCTTGCCGAAGGGTCAGGTGACGGTGCCGGCCGAGTGCTGGAAGGTGATCGTCGTGGTGCCCGAGGATGGATCGCCGGAGAGCGCCGCGAGCATCAGCGCCAGCGATCGCGTGATCGCGGTCGATATGCCCAACGACCAAACGCAGGTCGGCGAAATCTGGGATACCTACCGCTGCCGCCCAATCAACATCGAACAAAAAACGGGTTTGCATTTCTTCACCGCACTGCCATCCGTTGTTGCGGCTCAGCTTGAGCAGAAACTGGATGATGAATCGATTCCGGAGCCGCGGCCGCTGACGCACGAGCGGGATTAAAAAGGCTCTTCGGATTTACGGCGTGGCAAGAAGCTTGTCGTAGTCAGCGTGGGTTCCAATGAAGAACCAGATGATCTCGTCCGCACCTTTGCGCACGCCAACCGCGCGGTACGAGTCATTGATCCGTACCGACCAGAGAGGCAGTGTTGCGTTCAACGGTTTGAACTGGAGCCCGGGATGGGACGGATTCGCCTGGAATCGCTGATAGGCGTCGCGAGCGCGTCGCTGCACATCGCCCGGCAAGCGAGCGAAATCGCGCCGGAAAGATGCATGAAGCCGGGAAATCAAAGCGCGTCCGGATCAAGTGGCTCCGTGGCGCCTTGTTCGTCTTCGGCGAGCACTTGGTTGGCAAGCCGGCGCAGCGCATCGGCATGAGCGGCCGTCGAAGCTGACCAACGGCTATCCTCCTCCAACTCATTCAGAAGAAACCGCGCGAGCTGCTCCTGTTCCGATTCCGGCACCGCCCGCAGCCGTTCGATCGCTTGTTCCATCAGTCGGGTCATCACCTTCTAGTGTACCGCGATGGTACGCGCCAGTCATTCAATTCGAACAGCGATGACGCGCCGAGCGCATCTCCCGTGAATGCAGAAGCTGGATGATGAATTCACAGGTTGCTGACCAGCGAGAAACGTGGATCGCTCGCGGTTGGCACCTTCTGCCGACCGATTGTCGCGGTCGAGGGCAGGGAGCTTGCGACGATCTTCGTGTCGGTGTCCACGGTGCTGCCGATGCTGATGGAGCCGAAGGAGCCGCCGGGGAGGAGTTGGTCGTTGCCATTGAGGAACACGCCATCGACAGGATCAAGGCCGGCTGACAGCCAGCTCGATGTCACCGAGCCGTCAATCGTGAGCGACTTGATCGACACGCCGCTGAATGCCGCAAGTGGTGTCGTGAGCTGGCCCATCGGGCCCAACTTCGCGCCCGCCAGCAACTGCAGCTTCGCAACGTTCCCACGGATTTGAATAGCGCCGATGTTTCCGTTGACGGCCCATTGACTATCGCCAGTCAGGCCGCCGGAAACCGATCCACCGATGTCGACCGATCCAAGAATCACCGCGCCATGCGTCGCGCCGCTGAGGGTGAGCGACGAACTGAAATTCCTGTTCCTGCCAGCCGTCCGCACCCGTCACGTTGGCTAATCGTTATTGCGCTTGACGGTATTCAACGGTCATTGCGGATGTTCAAACCTCTCCATTCAGGACCGCGCAAGCTTTTTCTTGCCTGCGGCCTTGGCGCTTCCCAGCTTCTTCAGAACCTTGGTGACCGTGGCCGCATCGGCGTCGGAATCGAGTCCGATGTAAGCGACGAAGTTTTTCCCCGCGGACATCGACGAAACGCCGCGCATATTGACGCCCGCATCGGCGATCGCGCTGACCATCCGAGAACATGATCCCGGCGTGTCGAGCCCTTCGACGCGAAGCGTCGTCAACTCCTCGGCTGGGGCCATTCCCGCTGCCGTCGCGGCGGCGATAACTTTCTTGCCCTTGATGGGCGTCAGAAACGCGAGGCCCGCGCGGAATTTATCCGCCTGGCGCCGCGCGATGATGCATTCGAGATTGGCGCCCGCCGCCGCGATCGGCGCCAATCGCTTCGCCAGCCCACCCGGCTCGTCGATGAATTCAACCGCCCACACGTCCACCTTTTTCACCTTCAGCGCCATGTCAGCTCCAGTGTTAGGATTTGGTGCTCGGCAGCATACCGCGCCGCGATGGGCCAAGTGAAACATAAAACCAGCGCCCGCCATCAATCATCAGCGCGTGCGACCCACGCTTCCAGCCGCGTCAGAGCCCACCGCGCCGATAGTTACACCACGCCGATTGCCCTGCGTCGCGTCGCGCCTCTTGAGCGAAGAACTAAAATCAGCGCCAGCGCGCCGCCGGCGACAACCAGCAGGCCAATTCCGACGATCGGGCGGAAGGAGATCCAGGCAATCGCGATGGTAATGAAGGAGAGCACCACGGCGATCAACCCGGTAACGATGCCGATGCCGGCGCCGACGATGTCGCCGACAATTCCAATGACGTCGCTCAGAACTTTCAACGGATTAAGCAGCATTGCCAGCCCGATCCACATGGCCAGGAAGCCGGCGCCGCGCAGAATCCAGGTCAATCTGCCGTTCTTAACCTCCTCGCTCTTGAACATTTCGTCGGCCGAGTGTGCGCCGACGTAGAGAAGTTGAAGCGCGTTGTTCTTCGTCTGGTACGGGGCGAGGTTCGAACCGGCTTGCTTGGCAATGACGCTCACGTCGCCAGGAAGCGCCGCGTCGAATGCCACTTTGAGATCCCCAATTCGGGGTGAACCGACATCAGGCTTCTGGCCCGGATCGTTGGAAATGAAGACGGCGTTGTTCGAGTAGACCGCGTCACTCTTAAGATCGGTCGGCAGGGCGTCAATAGTATTTGCCGGCAGATCAACCGGCGTGAAGTTATCAATCTTGCCGGCCAACTCCGAATTCAACGTGAACGCTCCGACAGTTACGCTGGAGGCATTGAGGGTGTTGCTGTCGAGCCGCCAATGGCTGGGATTCTGGTGGCCCGATTCTTTGAAACTGCTGGAATCGATCGGGCGATCGTTCCAGACCTTGGAATAGTTGTACGTCGTTGTATTGGTCGTCCCGCCCCCGACGGCGTTATTGTGCGAGTCGGTCTGCTTGTCTTCCTTCCATTCATACATCCGCACCTGCCGGCGAAGATGAATGGCATCCGCGGAAACATGGAAGACGGGATCGGCGAGCTTGTCACCGGTGGCGCTGATTGCCTTGCCGCTGAAGTAAACCAGCTTCCCGTCGTTGGCCGGATCCACCTTGGCCGCATCCACGGAAACCACCGCCGACTTCCCCTCTTCCAGCGTCCGCGCGGTGTGCACCGCCCGGCCTTCGTTCCAGAACAGGACGATGACCGAGACAGGCACCAGGACCAGCCCGAAGAGCACACCCACGATCGCGTTGCCGATCCGGCTGAGCCAGCCTTGATTTGTCGTTTCCGTATATGACATTGCAGCCTCCAGAAATGAGAATTGATGCCCGGCAATATACCGAAATGCGGAGGCAAGTAAAACGCAAGTGGTTTGCGGCGCAGCGCTTCAGTGAAAACGTCGTCGACGCGCCTGCTGTTACTTTCTGGTCCATATACGCGGCTGAGCTCGTCGTGAGGCGACATGAGGCGCTTTTTGGGTCTATCTATCCGGCCAATTACGACCTGGGGCCGTTTCAGAGAATCCTCATGCGCGGCGGGGAAAACCGCTCAGCGGCTGGCATACATCATGTTTTTCATCGCGGTCCAATACGTCATGAACAGGTAACCGGCGGAGACGATCACTTCGCTGGACAAGACGTATAGGTATCGCATGCCCCACTCTGCGGCTTTCTGCGGGTTGTGCAGTTGGAACTCGTGGAACGCCAGGATTGTCAGCGTCGCGACAATTGCCACAGGCAGATAATGGGCGGCGTGGTAGTCGAGGCCGCGGCGGACGACGGTCGTCGGCATCCGGTAGCCGCGATAGGTGGCTTCCCAATTCGTCAAACGTGCGGCCAAGGCGGTTGTCAGAATAAATGAGCCGTAGATGACGATGGCGATTGCCGCGATGAAAAGCAGCGTCATCGGGGTGGTGAGCTTGCGGTGAAGGTCGATCGACCAGTCGAGGTGCCAATAGCCGGCAAAGGCCAACAGGATCGACGCGATCGTCCAATAAATGCGCGCGAAGGCTTTGGCTTGGGTGCGGTCGGCCCGGGTTTGCAGGGACCGATAAAACGCCTGGGTGCGAAAGATCACCATCGCGGAAGTTCGCAGGAACCTTGCGACGATATGACCGGCTGCGGCATCTTCCCAGGCCGGCGGTTTTCGCAGATTTCGGGCGGATTCATCGGTGGGCTGCCCGCATTCGGGGCAGCGACCGCCGGGGTTGAGTCCGTTAAGGACGTAACCGCAATGTTCGCAAAGCCAGTCGGTTTCGGCCGGCACGGTGGAGTTTGAGACGCCGGGCATGAGTTTATGATATACTTCCCGTTAACGAGACGTCGCCCGCCCGGCGTGATTTCACGACGCGAAGAAACCGCGGTTGTGAAGACTCAGCCTGCCAGCGCCAGGCCGGTTCGACGGGGAGCGTTCATGGTGCGAATGAATGCCGTTGGAGTTAGAGGAATCGTGATTGCGCGGTCGCTTGCGGCCTCGCTTTTGGCTGCTGCGCTGTTGCTTGGCTGCGACTCGAAAGATGCCTCTCCGCAACCCTCGGCTGCGCCATCAACTCCCACATCCGCTCCCGCCACGCAAACAGCGGATCTCGTCGCGCCGACAACGCAGCCGTCTGAGCTTCTGATCAACGGCAAAGCTTATTCGTTCCCGCCGGCCAAGCTTCGCGTCGGCAAAGCCGACGGCCACGTCATCGCCCGGCTTTATACGAACGACCCGAAAGCGGCTTTGGCCGACGACTATCACGGCAACGGCTACGACCTGCTCATGCAGCTCGACGACATCGATTCCCCGGCGCAGGTTTACAGCGCGGTGTGGGATTTCAAGGCGGCCAGCCACGATTCGCCCACGACGCCGTACGGGATTTTCCTGGACGGCCTTCGCTTTCAGCTCGTCCCGTCGCAAGTGACGGCACATTTTATCGGCGACTCGCTGATGGTTCGCGTCGATGTGCAAGGCCAGTTCATCCAGCAAAACCAAGCCGATCCGAATGACCCCGCCAAAGTCGTGAACGTAACGGGCCGGCTGCTGGCGCCGGTCGAATACAAAGATTGATTACAACGCATGGGGCTGCCACGAACCGTTGTTAGGCATTGCCACCTGGGATCAAACGGGCTACGTTCTCGGGTGAATGATCGACGAAAAAGTCCAGCAAAATCCCAGGGAATCAGACGTGATGTCCGCCTTGCGTGGCCGGACGCGAGACGGTATAGAGTGCCTGCTGTGCCACGGCCAGATGCAGCGCTGGCTATCGATTCCACCACGCCGCGGAATCGCCGAGTCACGTCCCTACAGTCTTTACTGGTGCGCGGTTTGTCGTTTTGGTCGCATTGACCCAATGCCTTCCTGGAACGAGTTGGCGCAGCATTACGGATCGTATTACACACACGGTCCGCATGACACCGGAAAAGCCAGGCGATCAATGATGGAGCGCTTGCGCGTCCATCTGGCATGGCGAGTCGATCGCGGTGAACCGCTTAACGCCGCCGCGATTCGGCGGTGGTTGCCCGCAGGCGATGCTGCCGTGTGTGACATCGGGTGTGGCGACGGCAAGCTTCTTCGCGACCTGCTGTCTGAAAATGTATCGGTGGTAGGGATAGAACCTGACCCCGTGGCGCGCTCGGTCGCGCCGGCAGGCGTGTCCGTTCTTGAGGGGAGCGCCGAGTGCCTGCCGAGTTCACTGCCCCGCGGGGCTTACGATGCCGTCGTCGTGTCGCACGTCCTGGAACATTGTGCAAGCCCGGCGACGGCGCTGCGGAACATCTACTCGCTCCTGAAGCCGGGAGGAACCGCGCTCATCACCGTGCCAAACAACAACTCGGAAGGCTTGCGTTACTCCGGGCCCGCGTGGCGCTGGCTGGATGTGCCGCGACACGTGAACTTTTTTACGAGCCGAAGCCTTTCGACCCTATGTAACGCCGCCGGCCTCTCGGTCGTCGAGGTCGAATACGACGGCTATTGCAGGCAATTCACCGACAAATGGGCCGGCGAGGAATTGCGAATCAGCGAGGAATTCGGCCTTTCAAGGCGTCTGCCGCGCTGGCCGCTCCTGCTGCGCACGTTCTTTTCGTCTCCTGAACGAAAATATGACACGGTACGAATTATAGGAAGAAAGGCACTCCCTGGCTTACGCGGTGCTCACGCCTCCGTACGGGATTTTCCTGGACGGCCTTCGCTTCCAATTCACGCCGTCGCACATGAGGGCTCACTTGATCGGCGACTCGCTGACGGTCCGCGTTGATGTGCGGGGCCAGTTCATCCGCCAAAACCAAAACCGATCCAAACGATCCTCCAAAACTGGTCAATATTTCTGGCCGGCTGCTGGTTCTCGTCGAATACAAAGATTGATCGGATTCCGAGAACGAATTCGTTAGCTCGGGCAAAACATCTACCTGAAATATAGTGCGTTTTCGAATTGCATTTCACGGACGCGCTCGCTAACTATTACACTCACGAATGGGCAATGTGTACAGCTTTTGGTGTTCCAGGCAAACAAATTTTAACAGCCATTCTATCGCGTCACGGATGTCATCGCGCGCGATTGCAGCAGCATCTCAGTGTTCGTCAATCGAAGGAGGCACACAATGTTTCGCAACCGCACCACACGTTCTAATCATAAGCTCATCCAGGCAGCCCAGAGTGTGGCCAAACGTTTGCCGGCGTTGGCGGAGTCCCTTGAACGACGCCAGTTGTTGTCCTTAACCGCAAATATCGAAGTGCTGACCGGGGCGACGGGAACAGACCCCTATCAGGCCGCGTCCGCGATTGGCAGCGCAGTCACGATCGATGCTGGACAGACCTTGAACCTGGATGCTGTTGGTGACTACCTGAGCTCGAACGCCAATGCATCGACCTGCAACAACACTCAGGGTCAGCTCGATACGCGATTCAACTGGAACTTTAACGATACCAACGCGCCGTATAACACTCTCACTGGCTTCAACGCAGCTCACGTTTATGACACGCCGGGCACATACACGGCGACATTGACACTGGTTGAAGGGACTTAAACTAGCACAGCTAGCGTGGCGGTCACCGTTCAAAGCAACCCATATACGAACAGCGGTAATACCCTATACGTCTCTTCGAGCGGGGTATCTACAAACTCTGGCACGGATCCAACCCATCCCATTGACATCGCCACGGCCGAAACGGATGTGAAGAATTCCGCCGGCAATCTGCGGGTTCTATTTAAGCGCGGCGATACCATCGTTGTCCCTAGCAACGGCAACCCTAACATATTATGCGCATTCCAGATGTATAAGGACAGCAATAACAACGGACAAACGAACATGGCGTTCGGTGCGTACGGAGACACGACGCCGCCGCTGCCTGTGCTTGAGGCATCGAATGCGCTGAACAGCGGCTCCTTCTTTGGATTTGGCGCATACCGCTCGACATGGGCACCTGTTTCTCAACTATTGATTCAGGATATTGACTTCACTGATGCCAACGCGCCCGCGAGTAACAATCCGTCTATTGTTTCTAGTAATCATAGCAACAACATTACTATGAGAAATTGTCAGTTTTACGCCGTAAATTACGTCATGAATGCGCAAAATAGCGGCATCAACATGTCGAATAACGGCATCATGGTGCAGAATTGCACTCAGACCGGTCCGCTCAATCCAAGCCCGGCCAACGATTCAACCCTCGGGCTCTATGCCTATCTGTGCTTTGATTATGGTGGCGACGCTGTTGTCTTGGGGAATACGGCGAGCTCGTATAACGAGCATGACGTGCGTGCCCAAAACAACTTCGCTGGGCTTCTCGTCGCCGACAATCAGTTTTACGATGGCGGACCTGGAGGAGGGACGTCGGCGAAATGCGACGTACGTGTCGACGAAGGATCGTATGCATATATCGCATCAAACGTGATGCATTCGCGTAACAGCAGTGAATATGCCGATTTATCTTTTTCAGCAACAACAGCCACTGCCACTTTCAATTACGGCGTTATCGAGAATAACTACTTTGACACGAACATGCAGGTGGAAATCGAGCGAAACGTGTCGCATGTTGCATTCCAGAACAACGTGATACACGTGAATGGGAGTCTGACTTCCGGCGCCGGGATTATTGAGATCGCGATCAATCCCAACGGGGGCACGCTTCCGGAGGACGACATTCGCATCCTGAATAACACCATCTACTCCACGGGCAACATTTATCCCGTTATCGCTATAAGCACCCCCATGAATCCGGGCTCTCCGCATTCGACTCCAGAGCTTACTCTTGAAAATAATCTCTTCTACGATCCGGGTTTGTCAGGTGAAGACGTCGCGTCAGCAGTATCCGGCGACCAGCCGCAATACGAGATTATCGCTTCATACAACAATTTTTTTGAACACTCTTCTTCCGGAACGGACTTTTTCGGCAGTACCGGCACGATCGCGGGCTGGGACGGCGCCATCTCCGGCGCCACGGATGTCGAACAGGTCTCCGGCACCCCCGGCAGTCATCAGGTCGCACAGATCAGCGTGGACTCCGGAGGCATGGTAGTGTCTGCGCCGGGAGTTACCCCGACTGAGACGTCGCCGACTGATTTTGCGCCGACTTCGTCCTACGCGAGCGAGGTCAACGTCGCAGTATCGTCGCCATATGCTGTGACGCAAGACTTCTACGGAACATCCCGACTCACGACCGCGGAAACCGTTGGCGCTGTTCAGATTCTCACTCCCGTTCCCACCAATCTTACGGTCTCCGATGGCTCAAGTGGCGTTGCCCTAAACTGGGCGCCAGTCCCTGCGAATGGAGCGGGTCTTAGTGACATAATGGGATACAACGTCTACCGCTTATCATCCCTCATTGGCAGCACATGGACTCTTTTGAATACAAGTGGTGTCGTTACCGCGCCTATGGATACAGATACCGCGCCGCCAACCAACACCGCGTACTATTACAAGGTCACAGCGGTTGACGTTGGCGGTAATGAATCGACGGCGAGTGCCGCAGGTACCACGACTGGCCCTGATCTCACTACCCAGGCGGCCAGCGGGGCAACACCCCTCACCGGCGACCAGAACTACAACGACCCCAACGTGACAGCCGCAGGGGGCATCGAACTCGGGATGACATTTTCGAGCCTCGAATCGGGGTACGTGAACGGGGTTGAGTTCTGGAAAGGAACGTCGAATACCGGCGTTCACACCGGCGAACTATGGGATTCTACCGGCCATCTCCTTGCAACCGCGGCTTTTACGAATGAGACATCCAGCGGATGGCAGGAGGTCAACTTTGCAACGCCGGTCCACATCAACGCGAATACCACGTATATCATCAGCTATCACACAACTTCAGACTACTACGCATATGCCAACTATACGACAGCGCCCACTCAATTGGCCGGGCCGCTTCAATACGTCACCTTTATGGATGTTTATTCATTAGATAATCGTGCCGGAACCAATGTGGTTCCGACGACGGTGCGCGGCACATATGCCCACTATTGGGTAGACGTGGCGTTTACACCGAGCAATTACGCAAACCTGACTGCTGGGAGCGATTCGATAACGCTCAGCCAGAATGCGGATCACGCGACCATCCACTGGTCTTCGGGCACCCTTTTTGGGGATATTCCAATTAGCGATGCGCTTGGGCTCGTTATAAACGGTATCAGCGGGAGCGACACGATCAATCTTGACTACACAAACGGCAACCCATTGCCAAATAATCTGGCCCTTAATGGCCTATTTACGCTGAACGGCCTTTCGGGCACAAATCCGCTTGGAGGGACGACACTCAATATTAATAGGAGCACACTATATATCAGCTATACGAGTAGTGACCCTCTGGCATCGATACAAGCCGCGCTTGCGCTTGGTTACAATGCGGGTGCCCAGAACGGCGTGGCCAACTCGACAACCGGTGCGATTGAGTCAGCGCCGGCGAATTCAAGCTTCGGCGAGTTGACCGAAGTGGGGTATATTGATTCCGCGGACGGAACCGGCTGGAATACAGTGGTAAATTCGATCGAGTTGAAATACGCGCTTCAGGGCGACACTGACCTTAATGGCACTGTCGACTTTAGCGATTTCATGCGTATGACGCAGCACTACACCCAGAATGGCGGTGCTACGTGGGACGAAGGCGACTTCAACTACGACGGCTCGATTAATACTGCCGACTTCAATCTTTTGGACCCAGCCTACGGAGACTCGATCAACGGCAGGTGAGCACCCCGACCCCCGAAGCTGAGAGAAAGACGAATAGACAGTGGCCGGTCGTCTAACAATTCTCAGGCCGCCGGCTGGTGGCTCTTGTCCGTGCTGGCTGTGGGCTCGGCGGGCTCGGCTTTCTTGCCATAGGTTCTGGCTCGAGGCGGAACCAGGCTCGTATCAACCGGGGCGTACGAGATTTCTGCGGAACTGGTCTCGGCGTTGTACGTGGCGATCGTCGTCTTCAGGTACTTGTCATCGTTGCGGTCGGGGAAGTCCGGCTTGTAATGCGCCCCGCGGGATTCGTCACGCAGGCGCGCGCCTTTCAGCACGGCTTCGGCCATCAGGATCATGTCGCGAAGGGCGCGGGTGAAGCTGAGGTTCTGGTTGGTCCACATGCCGGTGTCGGAAAGTTTCACGCGGCGATAGCGATCCTTCCACCCCTCGCACGCCGACAGAGCCGCGTCGAGGCGATCGTTGTAGCGAACGACCGTGCAGTTCTCGGTCATCATCTTGCCCATCTCCTGCCAGAGCAGGTAGGGGTTCTCGTCTCCATCCTGTTCCAGCAGCGTTTTCTGCCGGCGGTTTTCCTGCTCGACGACGTCATCGAACGTGGGTTGCGGAACGTCAGCCGCCGCGACTTTGGCGACGTCATTGACGTAGTTTTTGATGCCGGAGCCGCCGAAGAGACCGTCGAAGATGCAGCTGAGCAGCGAGTTGGCGCCCAGGCGGTTGGCGCCGTGATAGGCGAACGAGCATTCGCCCATTGCATAAAGGCCCGGAATATTGGTTGCCATGTTTCCGGGCGCGCCGGCTTTGAGTCCGCCGGTCTTTTCGTCCTTGACGAACCCGGCCCACAAGCCGCCCATGGTGTAGTGGACGGCAGGGAAGATTTTCATCGGCTCGGCCAGCGGATCGGTGCCGACGAACTTCTCGTAGATCTCGAGAATGCCTTCGAGGCGTTCGAGGATCGCGGCCCGGCCGCGCTTCTGCACTTCGTCGCGCAGATCGAGGTAGATCATGTTCCCGCCGCCGACGCCTTTGCCTTCCTGGCAGACGGCGAAGATTTCGCGCGTCGCGATGTCGCGGGTCACGATGTTGCCATACTTGGGATACTTCTCTTCAAGGAAGTAGTAGCGTTCGGCTTCGGGGATATTGTTGGGCGCGCGATTATCTTGCGGCTTGCGCGGCACCCAGATGCGGCCACCTTCGCCGCGGGCGGATTCGCTGATGACACGGCACTTGTCCTCGCCGGGGATGGCGGTGGGATGCACCTGAATCATCTCTGGGTTGCCGTAGCGCGCGCCGGCCTGGTAGCAGCGGGAGACTGCGCCGCCGGTGCAGATGACGGACATCGTGCTTTTGCCGAAGATCAACCCATTGCCGCCGGTGGCCATGACGACGGCATCGGCCCGGAATGACTTGATCTGCATCGTGCGCATGTCCTGGGCGACGATTCCGACGCATTGGCCGTCGTGCAGCACGGGCCATAGAAACTCCCAGAACTCATGCTTGGTGACGCGGCCCTCGGATTCGTGCCGGCGCGTCTGCTCGTCGAGGGCATACAGGAGCTGCTGGCCAGTGGTCGCGCCGGCGAAGAATGTGCGACGAAACAAGCTGCCGCCAAACAGGCGCAGCTCGCGCTGGCCCTCAAGCGTGCGGTTGAACGGCACGCCCATGCGCGTCAGCAGATCAACAATGCGCGGCGCCCATTGCGCCATCTCCAGAACCGCAGGTTGGTCGGCCAGGAAGTCGCCGCCAAGGACGGTCTCGTCAAAGTGCATCCACTCGCTGTAACCCTGCTGGCGGGCGATTTCGTTGCAGGCGTTGATGCCGCCTTGCGCACAGACGCTGTGGCTGCGCTTGACCGGGACCATGGAGAAGAGGTCGACGCCGACACCTTCCTCGGCGAGTTTGATGGTGCACGCCAGCCCGGCTAATCCGCCCCCAACCACAATCACTCGTTTCTTCGTCGCCAGAGCCATCGTTAAGTCCGTTTAATGCGATCAAATTCGAAATTTCAAATTCCAGATTCCAGATTCAAGATTCAAGATTCAAAATCACTTTCCAAGCTTCGCGCGTTTCTCAGCGACGAACTTCAGATGGTGCGTCGCGTGATTCGTCGTCCCGGTCAGAATGTCGATGAGTTTCATCGGGCCGCGCTCGTTGTGGGTGCCGATGCGATCGAACGCCGCGTCGGGGAGCTTGCGAAGCACCTTGGCGAAGTTCTGCCGATTGATTCTGAAAGCTGCCGCCGCGTCCTGGGCGGACTGTTCGTCGTAAAAGAGCTCTTTCACGTAGCCGTCATGATTGAAGGCCAGCAGCGGCGGGTTTTCCTGCGTGAGCACGCGCTTCATGCGATCGACGAGCACCATATCGCTGTCCGCCAGGTGAATGATCACCTGCTGAATTGACATCTTGCCAGGAACCGGAAACGCGAGCAGATCCTGGCGGCTCAGCCCTTGAACCGAAGCCACGACGGCGTCGCCGCCGGCTTCAAATTGATCAATTACACTGTGATCGAGCATCGATCCGTCCTCCAGGATTAAGCGGCATGCGGCCCAGCGATAATGGCAATGAGGGCCGCCAGCCCGGCCACGGTCATCAACACGAACAATCCGATACACAGCAGGCCCCAGCGTTTTTGGCTGGCGGCACTAATCGTCAGACCCCACGTGATACCGGCCGTCCAGAAGCCGTTGGCGGTGTGAAAACAGGCGGCCAGGATGCCGATCGGATAGACCAATCCGGCCACGAGCCAATGGGCGTCAATGTTGTCGCGCGCGGTGGCCGCGGCCCGAGCCGGGTCGAATGCGGAGCCGAACCACCCCTTCATCGCCAGCACATGATAAAGGATGAACGCTGCAAGGATTACAGCGCTGAATCGCTGGAGGAGATAGAACGTGTTCTTGAAGTAGGGGTAGCTGCCGTTGTTCGGCTGGCCGGTCAGGATAATCCACCCACCATAGCTCGTGTGATAGAGGATCGGGATGTAAAGCAGCAGCCATTCGATCGCCGCCAGGAACGGAAGCGAGTGAATCTTGTCCACCTGCGCCTGAAAGACGCTGGCTCCCTGGGCCAGGGTGGCATTTACGATCAGGTGAACCGCGACATATCCCCCGAAGACGATCCCGGTCAGCGAATGCAGCCTGCGGAGCAGAAAGTGATGCTTCCCTCCCAAAGGCGGAGCAGTTCTATCGGGGGCAATGGCCGTGGTCACGGTGGCGTCCAATCCTTTCAATCCCGAACCACCCATTTTGGCAGAAAACTTGAACCCGCCGAACAAGAAGGCTCTTGACCAGGCGGGAGCATCATTTTAGTCCTCTTTCGACGGGCGCAAAACGCGCAATAGCTTTTTGAAGGGATCGTAGTAGCGGTCCACCACCCGTTCCTTCAGTGGAATGATGGCATTGTCCGTGATATGAATGTGCTCGGGGCATACCTTTGTGCAGCACTTGGTAATGTTGCAGTAGCCGATGCCCTGTGCCTTCTTCAACTCCGGCAAGCGGTCTTCGGTATCGAGTGGGTGCATTTCCAATGCCGCGGTGTAAACGAAGTAACGCGGGCCGATGAATTCATCCTGCTTCTGGTGGTCGCGCAGGACATGACAAACGTCCTGGCACAGGAAACATTCGATGCACTTGCGAAACTCCTGGACGCGATCGATGTCCGCCTGCTGCATGCGCCAGGTGCCGTCAGGGGCGTCGGGCTTTCGCGGCTTGAACTGCTTGATTCCCTTTTTGACGCGATAGTTCCACGAGACGTCCGTAACCAAGTCGCGGATCAACGGGAAAGCGCGCATCGGCTCGACCGTGACAGGCCGGTTCAGGTCCAGCTCGTTGAGCCGCGTCATGCACATGAGCCGCGGTTTGCCGTTGATCTCGGCCGAGCACGAGCCGCATTTGCCAGCCTTGCAGTTCCAGCGGCAGGCCAGGTCATTGGCTTGAGTCGCCTGGATCTGATGCACGGCATCGAGCACGACCATTCCTTCGGACACCTCCGTCGTGTAATCGACTTTTTTGCCGGTGCCCGCATCACCGCGCCAAATGCTGAACGTGGCATTGGCCATTATTTCATCTCCTCGATAACCGCCTTCAGCTCCGCGGGCATCTCCTTGACGGGTTCGCGGCGGATGCGCATCTGCCCGTCAGGCCCGCGGAAAGTCACTACATTAAACTTTTCGTATTCCGGGTCCTTTTCAGCGAAGTCTTCGCGGAAATGACCGCCGCGGGATTCTTTCCGCTCGAGGGCCGAGCGGGTGATTGCCTCCGATACCGTCAGCAGGTTCTTGAGATCCAGCGCCGTGTGCCAGCCGGGATTGTATTCGCGGTTGCCCGAAGCGCTGGGCGTCCGGGCGCGGAGTTTTTGCAGGCCATCCAGGGCCGCGGCCATATCGGATTCATTGCGGACGATGCCGACCTTGTCCTGCATCAATTGCTGGAGGTCCTGCTGGACTTGAAACGCCCCGTGCCCACCCGCGCCGTCGCCGGCCCGTTCAAACGGCGCCAAGGCTTCGGCAGCGACCTGCTCGATTTGGGCCTGGTCGATTCGGCCCAGGGAGTTTTCTTTCGCGTACTTGGCCGCATATTCGCCGGCGCGCTTGCCGAAGACCAGCAGGTCGGAGAGGGAATTTCCCCCCAGGCGATTGGCGCCGTTGATTCCCGCGGCGCATTCCCCGGCGGCAAACAGGCCCGGCACGCTGGACATCTGCGAGTCGCTGTCCACGCGTATGCCGCCCATGATGTAATGAGTTGTCGGGCCGACTTCCATCGGAACCGCGGTGATGTCGATGTCGGCCAACTGCATGAACTGGTGGTACATACTCGGAAGCTTCTTGCGGATGTGTTCGGCCGATTTGGGCAACTTTTCCCTGATCCACGAAATGTCGAGGAAAACCCCGCCGTGCGGGCTGCCGCGGCCGGCCTTGACTTCGCGCATGATGCAGCGCGCGACGTGATCGCGCGTCAGAAGCTCCGGCGGCCTGCGCGCCGACTTGTCCCCCTGCGTGTAGCGCCAGCCTTCTTCTTCGTTGTCGGCCGTCTGATTCTTGTAGTTTGCCGGGATGTCGTCGAACATGAATCGACGGCCCTCTTTGTTGCGCAACACACCCCCTTCGCCGCGCACTCCCTCGGTCACCAGAATCCCGCGAACGCTCGGAGGCCATACCATTCCGGTCGGATGGAACTGGATGAATTCCATATCCACGAGCTCGGCCCCGGCGTGATACGCCAGCGAGTGCCCGTCGCCGGTGCCTTCCCAACTGTTGCTGTTGATCTTGTAGGCGCGTCCGATGCCGCCGGTGGCGAGGACGACGGCCTTGGCGTGGAAAATCTTGAAGCGGCCGTGTTCGCGTTCATACCCCATTGCCCCAACGACCCGGTCGCCGTCCTTAAGGAGCGATACGATGGTGAATTCCATATGAACGTCGATGCCCTGATGAATGCCATGATCCTGCAAGGTGCGGATCATCTCCAGACCCGTGCGGTCGCCGACGTGCGCGAGTCGTGGGTAGCGATGGCCGCCGAAGTTTCGTTGAAGGATTCGGCCATCGGCGGTCCGATCGAACACCGCGCCCCAGGCTTCCAATTCGCGCACGCGATCCGGCGCTTCCTTGGCGTGAAGCTCGGCCATACGCCAGTTGTTCACGTATTGACCGCCGCGCATCGTGTCGGAAAAGTGCACTTTCCAGTTGTCGCGCTCATCCACGTTCCCTAAAGCCGCGGCGATGCCCCCTTCGGCCATGACTGTGTGGGCCTTCCCCAGGAGCGATTTGCAGATCAATCCAACCGATACGCCAGTCGCGGAGGCCTCAATCGCGGCACGGAGCCCCGCGCCGCCCGCCCCGATGACGAG
>Ga0182024_10003864_pt1 | contig 35127 bp, 27 predicted proteins | sample P32metaG_FD_120480 | JGI IMG/M metagenome (GOLD analysis project Ga0182024, IMG submission 120480) | Permafrost microbial communities from Stordalen Mire, Sweden - P3-2 metaG (Illumina Assembly) | ecosystem: Environmental > Terrestrial > Soil > Wetlands > Permafrost | place: Sweden: Stordalen...
GGTTACGCCAAGTAAGGCACGATTGGGCGTATGATCTCTGGCATGATTCGCAGTTGCATGACTGCATCGTTGTTGACTGCCGCGATGTTGGCTCAAAGTTACTCCGGCGCCGAAGGTGAGGATCGTTTTCCCCGAAGGCGTTCACTCCGAGAAGGCGTCAATGACCTATGCACTGCACGGTCCGACTGGCGGGCACGGATACGCAGGGGTGTCTGGGGCTTCCAGTGCTTCACCCTTCGAAATTCCGGCAATGTTGCAGGGCAAGGCGGTCGATCGTTTCAAAGCAGTGGTTTGGGCACCGGGATGCAAGATGAAGGAATTCGATGTTGCGGTCGGAACTTCGGACATCAATCTTCAGTTTGTGTGCGACCCTCTGAAGACCATCCCATTTTCTGGACGAGTGAAGTCCGTCGATAACTTGGGGTCTGCCACGATCTCGGCGGATTACATGGGACTCGGGATATGCTTCTCGATGGCTGTCTGCAAGGATCGGTGTGCTGGCAGTTGCCTTGGGCCTCAGATTGTCGGAATAGCGAGTGCTAAGGTTCGTTTGGCGCGCTCCCATCGGATACACAAATCCAAAAACCGGGGCAACAGGTTCCGTCATTAAAATCGACCCAGAGCGTGCTCCACTCGTCCGCAAAGGATTTGAGTTGATAGCATCAGGCAATCACCATGCGGATGAGGCGCTGCGAACCATCACGGCTCTGGGACTACGGACGATGCGAGGCGCGGTGCTCCCGAGACAAACTTGGCACGCCGCACTTCGCAACCCACTTTTCGCAGGTTGGGTTAAATCCGGCGATCTGCTAGTGCGTGGACAGCATTCGCCTATTGTGGCTCAGGAGCTGTTTGATGCCGTACAAGAAGTTTTAGAGGGACGTTCTAAAACAAAGCGAACGCGACAGGTACTGAATCCAGAGTTCCCACTGCGTCAATTTGTACGTTGCGCGAAATGTGATAAGGGTCTGACTGCAGGTTTGGCTAAGAAAAAATTCGGCTACTACTGGTGCTATCAAAAGGACTGCCATGCTGTATCCGTGCCAGCCGCAAAGCTGGAGGAAGCATTTGTGATGTGGCTGGGCCAGTATGAGCCGACAGCCGAATATCTCTCCATGCTGCCGGAATTGGCCAAAGGGGTGTGGGCGGAGCGCCAGGAGCGCGCGAAGCAGGACTCACGTTCGCTGAATATCCGTCTAGAGGATCAGAAGCGTTTGAACTCTCAGGCGATCAAGGCAAAACTTCAGGGCGAACTATCGGAAGAGGATTTCGCCGCAGTGAAACAGAACATTACCGAGGAAATAGCGATGATCGAGAATGCTCTTAAAGCTTTAGAATCAGAGTGTTCCACAATGGAGGAACTGATCGCACAGACACAGCGCGAATTAATCGATCTGCCGGCCGCGTGGAAGCGGGCCGGACTGAGGGAACGACGTGAGCTATGCGAAATGCTGTTTCCGTCAGGTTTGGTGTGGGGTCACGAATGGGGCTTTTTGAACTCTAAGAATCTCTCTATCATGCAGGATTTATGTGACTTTTGGACTGAGAAGAATTCAGATGTCAGGTTTGGTGGGCCCACCAGGATTTGAACCTGGAACCAACAGATTATGAGTCTGCTGCTCTAACCGTTGAGCTATAGGCCCGCGAAACTCAATCTAGCATATTCGCGGACCTATAGCGCGCAGGCGGTTCTTGTGTGGCCTAGACGGACGCCGTAAGGTTGGTATTGCCCGCGCTTATGTTGGGGCTGGCCGCGGCTGCTGCCGGCGCGCCTGGGTTGGGGGTGGTCTCAGTGGATGCTTTCGCGTTGGTGGCATCCTTGGCTCCAGCCAGAGCGGGCGCGACCGATACGATTAGGAATAAACAACAGCAAATCGATGGCTTCAACTTCAGCTGCTTGAATTTCAGCATGATTGATCTCTCCTCCTTCGCGGGAGCAGTTTCGTTTACCGTGCAATCCAAGACATGCGGCGTTCTCTCGTCATGCAATCGTGTGCGGGTGCTAGGGGCAATCATCCCGGTTTGGGACGAGAGTGTTCATCCGAGCTTGTTATCTCAGACGTAAATGGGCGGCAACGAGGACGGATAACATCTGGGACAACGTGGGTCACACCCAGCGCTGGGGTTTATATCGGCGAGGGGTTGGAAGATCAGTAGTAGGTTGGTGATATTGAAGCTTGGGAAATCGTTATTGCGGCAATTTTTATTGTGCTCGGTACATGGTGACGCAAAAAATTTGGTCGCCTTCGCAGGGACGCCCTTCACTTACGCGAGTCTACATCCATCAGATCCCGGCCGAATGCTGCTTTTTCACGATCGCACCCGGCGAGGCTTTCAAGTCTGCAAGAGCAGGCATGGACTCCGGCTTCGTCAGCTTGTGTTCGGGCAACGCACTTCCGTTCCTGATGGCGTCGACCAGCATCTCGATTGCGAGGTCCGCATTCGGACGGATAAAAATCGTCGCCGCCAGCGTTCCGTTGCGCACCCAGGTCTGTCCCGTCTTCGGCATTCCATCGCAGCCCGTAATAGGAATCTTCATCCAACGGGCCCGCTCGCTTTCCGCGATATCGCCAAACGCCTTTCTCGCTCCCATCGCCATGCTGTCGTCCTGCGCCCCTACCAGGTCCACATGGCTTTCCTGCGACGTCCGCAATCGTAACCAGGAACTCACGGTGCGATAGGAACTATCCTCCGTCCAGTTCGCGCGCATGGTCTTCACCTGAACATTCGCCGGCTTGGTTTTCAGCATCCCGGCCGTTCGTTCTTTCGCCGCCGAACTATTCGCCGGCCCTTCGATATACAAAATCGATCCGCCGTTCGGCAGCAGCGCTGCAAATTGCTGACCTTGAATCTTCCCCACTTCTACATGATCGGAACTGATGGCAAACGCCGGAACTTTAAAACTGCGCCGCAGGTCCAGGATGTAATCCACTTCATGATTCAGCACCACCCAACCAATTCCCGCCGCCGCGGCCGCGCGAGCCACCTGCGGAAATGCTGTGCCACCCGCGGGTTCGAACAGAATTGCGTCCGGGCGCACCACTCCGGAATCCTGAACGTAATGCAGCAACTGCTGGCTTTGCGCCAGGGCATCGTTATCGGCATGAACAATCTTCACATCCACGCCGAGCTGTCGCGCAGCCTTCTCCGCCGCCGCAGCCTGCTCTTGTTGATAATCGTTATCGTTGTTCGTCAGAGATACCACAAAAGAGAGACGTTTCATGAAGGGGCCCTGATGAGTATCATACGTCGGGCCATCGTTCTTACCAATGTAACCGGAGTAATGATGCGGAACGCGAGACGTTAAGAAGTATTTCGAATGCGAAAGAGGCGTGATGAAGAAGCTTGATAAAAGAAGCTTGATAAAAGAAGCTTGTCAGGAAAAACTTAGGGAGTTTAGCTCTAAGATTTTTAAGCCCCGGCGGAAGTTTTATTCGCCGCTACGCCCACAAAAGACCTGAGGTTCGTCTCCAGGATTTCCCGGTTAGCGTCGTTCAGATCCACGAAGCGAAAGGGTTGCATCCAACCCTGCGTCGCCCACATGGGAAACAGCATCTGGGCCTTGCCGCGAATCGTGGTTTCGCAGATGTGAAAAATTAGTTCGACTTCCAGTTTTTCGTCGAGCGGTTTTTCCAGATGAACAACTCCACCCGACGTCGAAAGTTGATGAAACGCCGCTCTCACCGACCGCCGATTGGGCAACCGCACCAAGGCCAGCACTGAACCGCGCAACTTCACGCGAAAAGGACGATCGACGAGTTTCTTTTCGCCGGCTGAAAGCGGAGTCTTCGACTTGACCTCATCGGCCATATGCCGAAGTATGGCAGCGGGAATGGCGTTGACGAAGTTACCAAAGAACAAGACCCGCCCCGGCACCGCTCGGAGAGACCACTCGCACAATCTTTTTCGTGGAATCAGACACGCTTCCTACTTGCGGCCGCTATGATTTTCGACACCCTCGGTGAACAGATTGTAGGGCCAAACTTTCTTGTTCACCGTCAGCTTGCCAGGTCCTTCCGCACCATTCCCGGCGGGATTCACAGAACCCGCATTCGACGCATCGGCCTGCCAATCTTCTGGAGGATTCGCAATCCCCCAAACATTTCCATGACTGTAGAGCGAGACTCCAACAAGAAAATACTTGCCGTCATTCCCCAACGGCAAACAACTCGCCACATGTCCCGTCACACTGCCGCCGCCGGGCAGATCGTTAATCATGATCGGAGTTTCCATGGGCAAGGCGCGGGAGCTGCGCAGTCCACATCCTTGCGCGCTTACGACCAGGACCATGCATTTCTCGGCAAAAGATCGCCGGCGGTCAAGACTGGTCACATTCACAGCAATTTCCACTCGAATTCGTGTACTGCGTCGAGTTCCTCTGGGTGTCAAAATTTCCATTGCATTTACATCCAATCGGAAAGGCTTTCCCTAATCTAAGGTTTTATTGCTCCTCAATATTGTGGCAGAGTCGGCTGGTGGCGGATGGTGACTAAGGTAATAGGGTGCGCACAAAGATTGTGCTCAGTTCCGAAATGGGAACGCCCCGCCCGCGTCCACCAAGTCAATGCGCGAAGATCCGTCACAGCCTCGCATTGCGCCGCGCGCGCTTGATGCCGGCACGAATCCCTTTCTCCACAGCTCTTGGGTATCCGGCCGCATCCATGGCTGACATCGTTGCCGCCGCAATTCCTCCCGGAGTCGCCGCCTCGTGCAGCAAATCGTCCAGACTCACTCCACTCGCTCTCCAATAAGCAATCGACTCACCCAGCGCATGCGCCGCCGCAGTCATCGCCGTCGCACGATTGAGTCCCGCGCGTTCCGCAGCCTTCGCCAGCGTCGCCAGGGCGTGATATCCGTGGCTCGGCGAGTGCGTCGCAGTAATTGTGTCCATTTGGCGATCCGGAATTTCGAGCACCAGACCAACCTGCTCAAACAATCGCCGGACGCGGATTCTTTCCGCCCGGGTCACGCTTCGATCAAAGCTCACCGGCGTCAACCCACGCCCAATGCGGCATACCGGGCTCGGCATGGCCCGCGCCCAGTGAATCGAGCGGCCCAGTCTCGAGCGGGCCAGACTCGCCCGCAACTTGTGCAATGGAATCCCGGCCGCCAAGCTGATGCACAGCTCAGGCGGCGCAGCGCCACACGCCGCAACTTCGTCAAGCATCTCCCTCACCGACGCTGGACGCACCGCCGCAATCAGCATCTCCGCCCGCGCCACCGCCGACTTCAAATCACGCGCCGTCTCCACCCGCGATTCCCGCCGCAACGTCCGCAGTTTTTCCGCATGCCGGTCGTAAACCACAATCTCCCGCTTATCTCCAGCGAGCCGCAATCCCGACAGCAGCGCGCTAGTGATCCGTCCTCCGCCAAGAAACACAATAGCTTTCATGAAAGTTCTATCGCGAAAGATTTTCGCTGGATTCTTGAAATCACCTGCTCAACGCGTCTTCGATCGCGATGATGCGCTCACTTGTCCTTTCTCGTCCAGGAGTTCAATTTGCGCCCCACGCTTTTCAATCAGCAATCGGCAATCAGCAATCAACATTTTTATTCCGCCGCCGTCAGAGGCGAACGCGTGATCTTCAAATCAGCGCAGGCCCGTCACCGGCTCGCCAACCCACCCGCGGTTTCTCCACCATCCATCGTGAACACTTGTCCGGTAACATATGCCGCGTCATCCGACGCCAGATACGCAAATAGCCCCGCAATCTCCTCCGGCTTCGCATGCCGACGCAACGGAATCTTCTGGTTCACTTCCTCCAGCATCGCGTCCGAATATTCCGTGCGCTGCATTGGTGTCAGCACATATCCCGGAGCCACGGCGCACACCCGCACCTTCGGCGCCAGCTCCAGCGCCATCGACCGCGTCAGCTCAATCACTCCCGCCTTGGTCGCGTTGTAGTCGGCGTAATACGGATATCCCGTCATTCCATTGGTCGAGGCCGTTTGCAAAATCACTCCGCTTCCTTGTTTTATCGAAAAACGCTCCCACATATGCCGCGCCGCCGTCTGCGCCACATAAAACATTCCAGTCAGATTCACGGAGATGACTTTTTCCCACTCCTCCGGAGTGATGTCGAGAAATTTATGCCGAATGCTGATGCCCGCATTGTTGACGAGCACGTCGACTCCATCCATCAGCCGGATTGCCTCAGCAAATGCCGCCTCCACCTGCATCAGATCGGTAACGTCGACGATTATGGCTTCGCCGAGTCCTGGCAACTCGTGCCGAATATGCTCACAAGCCTTCTCATCGCGATCCAGCACGCACACCCGCGACCCCTCTTCCAGAAACCGCGCCGCCGTAGCCGCCCCAATCCCGCTAGCACCGCCAGTAATCAAAACGCGCTTGTCTTTAAGTCCACGCATGGAATCTCCTCGCACCTAGACTCTATTCTGCGAAAAGAAATTTGTCATTCGGAGCCGCAATAAAGCTGTCATTCCGAGCGCAGCGAGGAACCTGGGTTTTCGCCGACAGCTCTCACGCCCATGTGGGGACAGCCGCCCCCGGCTGTCCGGCGGCCCAGACGTACCGGGCCGCAGGCAACCTCAACCAATTGGCAATGGGAAACGGTCAAGAAACTAGCGGCGTATAAGAAACCGCCAAACAAGAAGATCGAGACCCTGTACTTCCTCGGAGTGGGATGGCTGCATAGGTCACTTTCAGGTATACGACACACAGAGAAAATGGATAAGTGGTGGGGGCGAAAAGATTGGCAGAAGCTGAAAGAGATGAAACATATCAAGATCGCCAATCTGGTACGCGATAGATTCGAGAACGAGCTAGGGTATCGATTTGCCGCCGCCTATCCCATCTACGATAAAGAAAAGGGAAACAGGGTTATGTACTACATGATTCATGCTTCGGACCATGAGGAGGCTCCTACGCTGATGATCCGTGCGCATCACAAGGCGGTTAGGTCCTTGCCAAGAGAAGTTCAACAACCTATTCAATTTCCGAACAGTGTGTAGATGCCGCGAATTGGGACAACGCGTACGGCCGCACTAAAGCCGACCGCCAGGGCATCCGAGAGCAGGACGTGGACAGCCTCGTCCACGAATTGCGCGCCTCCGAACGCACCGCCAAAAAGTGATCCGATTTCACCAAACCTTGCGGTCTCTCCCGGACGCGAATTTTCCACAGGCTTCCACAGTTCGCCCTGTGACGAACAACCTTTACTGAGAATTTCAAACGTGCCAAGGTGGGACTATGCATCAGCAATTTTCCAGGAACTTCGGCAGCACTTTCGGATTCGCAGTCTCTGATCGCGCTAAGTCCCTTGTCCGCAATATTTTGCCCGCAAGTCCTTATTTCCCAAGATTTTACAGAGATGGAGTGATATCTCCGGCTCGTAACTCCAATGAAGCCAAGATCTTAGCCGACCAACGTCAAAAAAAAATTGTATCGGGATATGCCACTTCCAACGCCGGACGAGCGAGTCGCCCGTCCCCACATGGTCTGTGGAGGTTTGCTAGATCGGCTTTCCGCGGAAGAAGTAGACCAGTTCGATGATCAGGATGACGACCACCATCAGCTCCAGGACGAACGCGCGGCTTTGGTTGAACTGGTCGACCATGAAGCGGTAGAGGTCTTCGGCGGTCTGCAGTTTCTCTTTGACCAGGTCTTTATAGTCGGGCACGCCGACTTTCGACGCGGCCAGTTTGTAGAGGCGCGCAGAGAACATGTCGCTGAGGAACTTGATGGCGTTGTCGGCGCGCTCGGTCAGTTCGTTCACGTCCAGCAGGACGGTGTGCAGCTTCGATGCGGCCCGCGCCGTGCGCCAGCGCGACCAAAGTCCGGTGCCGCCGTCTTCGAGGAAGTCGTAGACGTTTTCCAGTTCCTTGGTCATCAGTTCGTCATAATGGCGGAACTCGAGCAACTGCGAGTTCGCGTACTGCAGAAGCTGGATCGCAGTCTCGGCGCCCTGCGCCGTGTCGTAGATGAAGGCCGCATTCCATCCAATGACCGCCAGATCGCTGGGATAGTAGGAGATGCGGGAGAGCAGAATTTCCTGGCGCTCATCATCGGAAAGAGGAACGGTTTCTCCGCGCACGACCTGCGCGATCTCGGTATCATGCGCGTTGAGCAGCTCGTTGGCCGAGGGTGCGCCTTCCACTTCGCGCACGTGGAAGATGTAGTAATCCTCCTGCAACCACTCGGTGCTGTATGGCTTGACTAACGCCGGGGCCGCGCGCTCGAGCTTCTGCTTGACCACGCGCAGGGCGAGTTTCTCGAAGTTGGTATCCGAGGTCCAGCGCGAGGAGAGCTGGACGAGCGTCTCCCACTCGCCGGAGAAGGGCAGTTCGAAGACGAGACTGACGACTCCGTAGTCGTAATACTTGAGCTGGCCTTCGAGGCTCTCGCCAGATTCGAGCACCAGCGGCTCAAGCGTCTCTTCCACCGGAGTGCGCTGGTAGCGGACGTAGGCGGGCGCCTTCTTGAACTTGGCTTCGGCGCTGCGAGCAGAGAAGAGCTGGCGGAGCACATCGAGGCGGATCTCTTCGCAAACGTCGTATTGAATGAGGACCAGGACCGATCCGCGCAACGGGCCGACCGCCTGAGGCTGTTGGTCCTGCTGGACCGTGCTGGCCAACTCACGGAATACTTCGGTGCCGGCCATGGTTGTGACTTCGCGGTTCATAAGAGCGTCCTTGCGGAGTCGCGGGGCGGTGAATGCGGGTTGATGCTTCCTTATTGTTGCAGAAAAGGGAGCAATGGGAAATGGGGAGACTGTTCCAGAGGTGCAGGAACAGCTAAGTCGTTGGACATCAGCAGCTTCGGGCGAGACGCGCCAGGAGAAACGCTCCCGCGGCAACAGCTCCAAGGCCGACCGCCGAGCGTTTCATCGAGGAGCGGATTTCGGCTTCGCGCTGCCGGATGAGGGCGGATTCGGGATAGGGCATTGCCGATTCTGTTGGCTCGATCGCCATTTGCAGGACTTCGGCGAGATGAAGCGCGTGGCGTCCGGTGCCTTGCGCGATCTGTTCGCGGCAACTGAAGCCGTCGGCGATGATGAGCCATTCCGGCGGAGCTTTCCGCACCGCGGGCAGAAGTTCGAGTTCGCCAATTGCCATGGAAACGTCGTATTTGTCGTGCTCGAAGCCAAACGAACCCGCCATGCCGCAACACCCGGGCGCGGGAGATTGAAAGTCGATGCCGATGCGGCGCAGGAGAGACTCTTCGGCGGTCATCTTCATGATTGACTTGTGATGGCAGTGCCCGTGCAGAAGCGCTTTGCGTTCGAAACGGGGCAAGGAAGAATTTCGTGAATTGTTTTCCAGAAACTCGCTCAACAGAAATGTCTGCCGCGCCAGCGCTTGCGCGCGTTGGTCGTTTGGGAAAAGGTTGAGCAGTTCGTCGCGAAAGACTGCGACGCAGCTGGGTTCGAGGCCAACCACAGGGATTCCCGCTTCGATTTCAGGCGACAGCGCGTCGAGGATTTCGAGCAGCAACTCTTGCGCGCGGTCGAGCATGCCAAAATCGTAGAGAGGGCGACCGCAGCAAAGATTTGCGCGCGGAAGAACTACGTGATATCCAGCGGCTTCGAGAACATTGACCGCGGCTTTGGCGGTCGCGGGCAGGAAATAGTTGTTGAAGGTGTCGGGCCACAGGAGAACGGTGCGGCCGTCAGGGGCTGAAGCCCGGTTTCCTTCTTGCGCTTGACGCGGCGCTGAAGCGCCGCTCTTCCACGGCACGGCTGAAGCCGTGCTCTGATACGAGTCGGACGACGCTCGCTTCGCTTCGCGGGGCGGACGAATGCGTCCGCCCCTACGCGCGTTTGCGTTTCGCGTACGGTGGAACCACTGCCGGAAAGTTTCAGGAGCGAAGGCCGGGATGCTGCGCTGGTGTGGAATTCCTGCGACCATCTTTGCGACGTCGCGCAAGAACGGCAGTTGTGTCGTCAGATTGACCAGGCCTGGCGCATTCGACGCCAGCCGCGCCCACACGTCAATGTTGCCGAAAGCATATGCGCTGCGCGGCCTGAGTCGGCCTTCGTAGTAATGCGAGAGAAATTCGGCTTTGTAAGTTGCGACGTCAACGCTTACTGGGCAATCGCTCTTGCACCCTTTGCATGCGAGGCAAAGATCAAGCGACTGCTTGACCTCTTCGCTGCGCCAGCCATTGCGAATGACCGCATCCTCTCGAGCTGGACCCTGCGTCATCTCCCAAAGCAGGTGAGCGCGGCCGCGCGTTGAGTGCTCTTCTTCGCGTGTCACGCGGTAACTGGGGCACATCACGCCGCCTTCTTCACGGCGGCATTTGCCTACACCGACGCAGCGTAACGCAGCGTGGGACAAGCTGCCATGATCGGCGGGAAACTGGAAATGTGTCGTTGGGTCCCAGGGTTCGTAGTTAGGACCGAGGCGAAGATTTTCGTCGAGCTTATATGGCGGCTTTTCAGGCAAACCAATGAGCTTGCCGGGATTCATCTTCCAATCCGGATCCCAGGCGGACTTGAACTTGCGAAAGGCCTGCATTAGTTCCGGGCCGAACATTTTGGGAAGCAGTTCCGCGCGGGCTTGCCCATCGCCATGTTCGCCGGAAAGCGAACCTCCGTAACTGATCACAAGATCCGCAGCTTCTTCCACGAACTTGCGGAATTTGATGATTCCTTCTTTCGATTGCAGATCGAAGTTGAGTCGCGTATGCACGCAGGCGTGACCGAAGTGGCCGTAGAGTGAGCCCTTGTAGCCAAACGCCGCCATCATTTTTCGAAGGTCGCGAAGGTAGCCGCCGAGTTTTTCGGGAGCGACGGCGGCATCCTCCCAACCTTCCCAGTTCAGCGGTTCGCCGGGGACGTGCGAGGTCGCGCCCAGACTGGCCTCACGGATTTCCCAGATGCGCTTGGCTTGTGGGCCGGAGAAAAGGCGGATGTTCGGCGGAGTGGTGCTGCGGTTGAGGGCTTCGATCAAACCGCGAGCTTGAGACTCGGCTTCCAGCGCGGTTTGGCCGCCGAACTCAACCATCAGCCAGCCTCCGCCTTCGGGGAGCAGGGCCAGTCCTTCAGAATTCATTTCTTTCGTGCGGTTGTAGTAGACCAGAAGATCGTCGAAGCCTTCTAGGCCGATCGGTTTGTGCTCAAGAATTTCCGGGATGTGATCGGCGCATTGATAGATGTCGGGATAGGCGACGACCAGCAGCACGCGCTCGGGAGGACTCTCGACTAGCCGGCAAGTCGCTTCGAGAACTGTGGCGCATGTGCCTTCGGAACCGACGAGGGCTCGGGCGAGATGAAAACCGTTTTCCGGCAGCAGGTAATTCAGGTTGTAGCCGGAGACGCGACGGGGGATGGCGGGGAATTTTTTGCGGATCAGATCTCCGTATTGATCTGCGATCTGCTTCAGCGCGTTGTGGATCTGATTGGCACGGTTCGAGGCGCTGCGGCCCGATACTTCTGGGCCGCTGGACAGCCGAGGGCGGCTGTCCCCACATGGTTCATCCAGGCTGGCTACGTGAATCAGGTTCTGGCCGACTTTCAGGCGCGCGCCGTTGTAGGTGACGATTTCTAGTTCTTCAATGTTGTCGTCGGTCTTGCCGGCCATCACGGAGTGGACGCCGCAGGAATTGTTTCCGATCATTCCGCCGATGGTGCAGCGGTCGTGACTGGCAGGATCGGGCGCGAACGTGAGGTGATGTTTTTCAGCGGCGTTACGCAGCTTGTCGAGAACCACGCCGGGTTGCACGCGGGCGATGCGGCGCACCGGATCGATTTCGAGAATTCTCGCCATGTACTTGGAAAAATCGAGGATCACGGCGACGTTGCAGCACTGGCCGGCAAGCGAGGTGCCGCCGCCGCGACAGAGCAGAGGCGCTCCGAATTCGCGGCAGACGGAAATCGCGGCCAGAACATCATCGGCATCGTGGGGAAGAACAACTCCGATGGGAATCTGGCGGTAATTCGACCCGTCGGTCGCATAGAGGGCGCGGCTTCCGTCGTCGAAGCGAACGTCGTCGCGAGCTTTGCGAGGCAGTCGTGTTCGCAGAGCTTCGGCCAGCCCCGAAGCGTAAGTTCGTGTGGACTTCCGGACCGGCTGAGAACCTGCAGCAGCGTCTTGCATGGGGCCGATTTCTTAGTCGGATGATTTCTTGCTCACGTTGGTGATCTGAAGCTTGGTATTGTCCCCGCTGGGGGTGACGTTGATGGTAATCATATTCTTCTGATTGTTGGAAACGATGGTGCAGCGGTTCTGGTCAGAAGTTGTCACCATGGCGCCGGGAAACCTGGATTTGTAGAAGCTGCAAACTTTGTCAGGAGGGTCGCTGGATTCGAAAAGCGCGGTTGCGGTGCGGATATTTCCCATTGAAACTGAAGATGCGCCGTTGCGCTGCACTTGCGCTCCAGGGTAAAGATCGACGCCCAAATCTTTCGCGGCCTGGTCAGGATCCTTGGAGGTTTCCACTTCTCCGAAGGGAGTTTCCACTTTCACGTGATCGCCGTTTTGCGTAATGTGCGCGCGCTTGGCGATGTGATATCCGATGATGCCGACGGTAGCGAGGCCAAGAATTCCGAAGCCGATGATCACGGCCACAACGATCAGAATGATTTTGAGAGCACTGCTGCCGGTTGTGGGAGATGGAATCGGCGCAGCCGCAGCGGGAGGGACGCCAGGAGCGGACGATGCGGCAGCGGCAGTCACAGGAGCAGGTGTGCTGGCGGTAACCGCAGCGCCGCACTTGTTGCAGAACCTCGTGCCTGGGTTGAGCGTCGCTCCACAAGAATTGCAGAATGCCATAATCACCTCGAGATCGCGTGCTGGGAAAAATCGACGGCGCGAGTATACCGCAGATCAGGGGCTAACGGAGCAGATCACATCTTCGCGAGATTGATTTCCCATGTCTCGCAAAGGCGGCGAGATATGGGGTACCCCTGCCGGGCTGCGGCCCGGCGGACGGCAAAGGGCGGCCGTCCGCACATAAAGTCACTTCCACATAAAACCATTTCTACACAAAGCCGTTTCTACATAAAGCTGATAATCCGGTTCTAGCTCCAGGAGCGCGTGCCATAGTCGGCCATGGAGAGAAACAGAAGGATGAAGAGAAAGAAAACTGTGGAGATGACGACCAGCTTGAGAAGTTTTTCGTGGGCGCCCTTGATGTGCATAAAAAATAGAGCCACCAGCAGCGCTTTGACGGTGGCGATGATGAGTGCGACCGCGGCATTGAAGCGGCCCAGTTCGATGTAGGCCGCTTTGTAAGTGATGAAGGTGCCGAGCAACAGCGCGGCCCACACGCTGAAGTACATTTTCAAGGGCGACGATTTTGAGTGATCAGACATATTGCCTCAGAAAACTTCAGAGCTACACGCCTTACGGATGCCGGTCGATTAAATAAAGCAACGGGAACAAATAGATCCACACAATGTCGACGAAGTGCCAGTAAAGCCCGCCGATTTCGATGGGCGTGTGATATTCGGGAGTGAAGTGGCCTTTCCAGGCCATGAACAAGAGCCATGCGAACAGACCGAGCCCAATGATCATGTGAAGCGCGTGCAGGCCGGTCATGATGAAATAAAGAGCAAAGAAGATTTCCGCGTGGCGCGGATTAGCGTATTGATCGGGATGTCCTGGGATAGGAACGTGATCAAAGCTGAAGGATGCGCCGGGAACGTGATGCTCTTCGAACTTATCCTTGTACTCATCGGCTTTGATGCCAAGGAAGACTAAACCGAGCAGCATGGTGATCACGAGGCTGATAAGCAGTAGAGAGCGGCGGGCGGTTTGCGCGGCCCAAACCGCAAGCACGACCGTCAAGCTGCTGCAGATGAGGACGGCGGTGTTGGTTGCGCCGAGCGTGGCGTTGATGGACTTGCTGGCGGCACCGAAATCTCCGAAATATGCGCGGCGATAAATCAAATACGCACAGAACAATCCGCCGAAGAACATGACTTCGGTGCCCAAAAAGATCCACATACCGAGGCTGGCCGCGTCGCGCTGCTGCTGCGCTTCGGCGAAGTGATGCAGCAGTTCCGGATGGTGCTCTTCCTGGTGGTGAAGGCCGATGAGCGTGCTATCCGACAACTTTGACCTCCTCTCGCCGTGGCTTGTCCAATTCGTCGTAGTTGTAAGCTTCCCAGGTCACGACGGGCTCGGTTTCAAAGTTGAAGGTTGTAGGCGGTGACGATGTCATCCATTCCAAACCGGCGGCATTCCAGGGATTATCGGGCGCTGGCTTGCCGTAGCGCATGGACCACAGGAAGTAGATCATGGGGAGCAGATAGCCGACACCGAGCACGGTTGCCCCGGCGGTAGAAAGAACATTCAGTACCTGAAACTCCTGCGGATAGTGGAAGTAGCGGCGCGGCATGCCAAGGTAGCCGAGAACGAATTGCGGGAAGAAAGTGAGATTGAAGCCGAGAAAAACTATGAGCGCGGCGAGGCGAGCCCAGCTTTCGGGATAGAGCCGGCCGGAGATTTTCGGCCACCAGAAATGGAGTCCGCCTAAATATCCCATGAGCGCGCCGCCGACCATGATGTAGTGGAAGTGCGCGATGACGAAATAAGTGTCGGTGACGTGAACGTCGATTCCCAGTGCGGCAAGAAATAGGCCGGTGAGGCCGCCCATGGTGAACAATCCGATGAAGCCGAAAGCGTAGAGCATGGGCGCGTCGTAGTGGATGGATCCTTTATAGAGAGTGGCCGTCCAGTTGAAAACTTTTACGGCGGAAGGAACGGCGACGGCATAGCTCAGCAAAGAAAAGATGAGCGCGGAGTAGAGAGAAATTCCGGCGACGAACATGTGGTGCGCCCATACGAGGAATCCGAAGACGGCAATGGCGATCGATGAAAATGCAACGAAACTGTAGCCGAAGATGCGCTTGCGCGCGAAGCAGGCAATGATCTCGGTGACCACGCCCATCGACGGCAGAATCATGATGTAGACGGCGGGATGAGAGTAGAACCAGAACAGATGTTGAAAGAGCAGCGGATCGCCACCAAGTTTAGGATCGAAGATGCCAAGATGCAGAGTGCGTTCGACCGCGACCAGCACGATGGTGATGGCGATGACGGGAGTGCCGAGGATCTGAATGATGCTGGTGGCGTAATGCGCCCAGATAAACAGAGGCAGGCGCGACCAGGTCATGCCGGGGGCGCGCATGCGATGGATGGTGACCACGAAATTAAGGCCGGTAAGGATGGAAGAAAATCCGGCGACGAAGATGGAGAGTCCGGCTTCGACGATTTTTGTGTTGGTGAATGCCGTGCTGAAGGGGGTGTAAAAAGTCCAGCCGGTATCGACGCCGCCGGTCAGTACGCAGTGCATCATCATGACGCCGCCGATGATGTAGAGATACCAACTCAGCAGGTTGATGCGCGGGAAGGCGAGGTCTTTGGCGCCGATCATCATGGGCACAAGAAAATTGCCCAGCACGGCGGGAATCGATGGGATAAGAAAGAAGAAGACCATGACCATGCCGTGCATGGTGAAAAGTTTGTTGTAAGTGTCGGCCTGCACCAGATCGCCGGCAGGAGTGAGCAGTTCCAGACGGATGAGCAGAGCGAAAAAGCCGCCGATGAAAAAGAAAAAAGTGATTGAGATGAGGTAAAGAAGAGCGATGCGCTTGTGGTCGGTAGTGAACAACCACGAGCCCACTCCGTACTCTTTGTTCAGATAATTTTCGCGCTCCACGGTTTGAATCGTTGCGGTAGCCATACTCATTGCACCTGACTTCCTGCGGCTTTCGGATTGTCCTGCTGCGTGGCGGCCGCCGTGCTGGTCGGGGTGGCCACGGGTTGCGACAGCGACTTCACATAAGCCACCAGCGCGTTCAATTGCTCTTCACTCACCAGTCCCTGGAACGTGGGCATCACCGGCTTGAATCCGCTGACGATCTTCGCGCCGGGGTCGAGAATGGATTCGCGAATGTAATTTTCGTCGGCAGTCACGGTGCGTCCGTCTTCGAGCAGCACCGGCTTGCCGAAAACTCCCTGCAAGTTCGGACCGCGACCTTGTGTGTCGGTACGATGGCAGGTTGCGCAGCCCAACTCGGCGAAGATTTTTTCTCCGGTGGCCGAGAGTGGGCCGGTCGAGCCGCCGCTCATCCAGGCCTCGTATTGCGCAGGCTCCATCACCACGATGGCACCGATCATGCCGGAGTGTTGCGTGCCGCAATATTCGGCGCAGAACAGATGATAGGTGCCGGCTTTGGTGGCATGGAACCAGGCCATAGTGTAGCGGCCGGGGAGCACATCCTGCTTCATGCGGAACGCTGGAACATAGAAGCTGTGAATTACGTCCTGCGAAGTCATGATCAGCTTCACGTCTTGGCCTACTGGGACGTGGAGTTCGTTGATCTCGCGCTGACCCTCGGCGTGTTCCAGTTTCCACATCCATTGTTTCGCGACCACGTACACTTCGGTTGAATCACGCGGAGGGGTGCGGCTTTTGAAATACACTACTGCACCCCACGCGAAGATGACCAGAAAGACTAAGAAAGGAATTGTGGTCCAGGTTAATTCGAGCGGGATGGAACCTTCGATTTGTTCGGCAGAAACGCCGCGGCGATAACGATAGCGTGCAGCGAAGTAAACAAGGGCGGTGAAAATCAGCAGGGTCATCAGTCCCGACACGATCAGTAGGAAGATGAACAGGGCATCGACGTTGCCGGATGCAGTCGAGGCCCGAGCCGGCCATAATGGAAAATTATCGAACATGTCGTGCTTGACCCTGTCGTGCTTGACCCGATTGTGCTTGGCTTAATTTTGATTGCTCCCAGCCGCTTCGCGGCGGAGCCAGTTTTTCCAGACGGAAGAGAATCAACAGGAATACTCCCACGATCAGAATGGTGAGGCCACCGCCGAGTCGTAACATGTTGGTGACGACTGCGCCATATTTTCCTGTTGCCGGATCGTAGTGATAGCAGTAGAGCAGGACTTGATCGACAGCGTTGCCGATCTTGCCCTTCGAGGCTTCCACGAGTCCCATGCGCAAATCTTTCGGCGGATAATCGACGCCGTAAAAATATCGCGAGATGCGGCCCTGCGGCGTCAGCACCATGATGGCGGTGGCGTGCGCGTACTGATTGATCTTGGGATCGTACTGATACTGAAAGCCGACGGCCTTGGTCAAAGCATTGATCGAGTCCGCCGGTCCGGTCAAGAAATGCCAGCCTGCCGCCGCGCCTGTCCGTCCGTAGCGCTTGAGATAGTCCTGCTTTTTCGCAGCCGCGATGGCGGGAGTTTCCTGCGGATTGAAGCTCACGGTAATCACGTCGAATTCATTGCCGACATCGAACTTCACCATCTTCATCGCGCCGGTGAGGCCGGCCAGGGCTTCTCCGCAAAGCATGGTGCAGTTGTAATAGACAAGGTTCAAAATTAGCGGCTTCTTGCCGAAGTAGTCGCCAAGTTTTACAGAGCGGCCGGCGTCGTCGACGAACGCGAGGTCGGAAGGAACCTGGCCATCCAGATGTTGCTCGATGCCAACGTTTTGCAAATATGGCGGGCGGACGTTGGATGGCGGCGACATGATGCCTTTGGTCATGGCTTGTGATAAGGCCTGACTCGAAGCCAGGGCCATAAGGATTGCCAGCATCGAGAACATTCGGAGACGGCGATGCTTTTTTAGGGAGGGAGCTGTCGAGCTTCGCTCGACCGGACAGCCGAGGGCGGCTGTCCACACATCAGCTGTTTCCCCATGAGCTTTCCCTGTATGAGCTGTCCCTGCATGAGCTCTTCCTACATGAGCAGTTACGGACATCGAATTTTGACTATGACGGATCACTTTTTGTTTCTCCCCGGTTTTTCCGGCTGCCGCTTAGAAGCCTGCGGTGAGGTTGCGGTGGCGGCAGCTCCAGGCGCGTACACGGGCAGCCCGCGCTGCGCGATCAAGTCCATGGCACGATCGATTGGAATGCGGACCGTCCCTGCCTTCTGGTCGATCCAATCGTAGGTGCTCAACGCTTCCGCTTCATCGATGCGAAGCTTGTCGAGTTGTCCGCGCTCATCGATTTCCAGTTGCGGGCTAGGGAAGTTGTGCTTCAGATAATCTTTGTAATCGGTCGGAAGCCGGCGAGTATCCGCCGGAGCGTTGGTTACCAGAGGATTCACCGGAGCTTGCTGCGTTTCGAAACGATTTTCCAGATAGTGATACAAACCATCGACTACGAAATAAACGATCATCAACGCCAGCGCGAGGCCGCCGAGGAAATACAAAACTCCAGCGACACCGATATCGCGGCGCTCATAGCCGCCGTTGCCGGTCGAAGGTACGGGATGGGTATCGTTGCTCATGCTTCGTTGCTCGCGTTCGCTGCTCGTCTTAATGATGCGAAGTTGATCATGCCTGCTCCGGCACTTCGGGGTGATGGGGTGGTTCCAGAACTTCTCCCGCCGACGGATCATAAGCGGGCAAGAGCGGCAATGAGCCCAGATTGTGGAAGAAGTAGGCCAGCCAAAAACCACCGATGGCAACGGGCACGATTAGATCGGCGACGGTGACGGTGAAAGTCTTGGAAAAATTCGGTTCGATAATCCAGAACAGATCCAGATAGCGCATGAAGAGGAGCCACACTGCAAGCCAAACCAGTTTGCGGATGTTGCGCTTGAACGAGCGCGACAGCAAGATTCCAAAGGGAATGGCGAAGTGGAAGATGACGATGAAAAGACCAACATATTCCCAGCCGCCGTTCAGGCGCCGCAAATAGTATGTGATCTCTGCAGGCAGATTGCCTGCCCAAATGATGAGCCACTGCGAGTAGTTGAAATAAGCCCAGACCATGATGAATGTGAGCATCCATTTGCCGTGATCATGCACGAAGTCAGGTCTCAACATCTCAGACATGGGCTTGGAGTCAAACAGAATGCGCTCCACGACTACGGCGAAGCACATGGCCGACAGGACTTCACCAATAAGAATGACCAGGCCGAAGATGGTCGATATCCAGCTGGGATCGAGCGACATGACCCAGTCGATCGCAGCAAAGGAAATGGTGAAGCCGTAGAGAATGAGACCGGGGCCGGCGACTGCTTTGAAGCGCTCCGTGTTGTCGGGGGCTCCGGCTCGGTCGGTTTGCTTCGACCATTTCGACAACAGAAATGAGAGCAGATTCCAGATGGCGAAATAGATGACTGCTCGGATGATGAATCCGTTGGTGGTCAGATACGTCTTAGTGATGTCTTCCAAATGGTCGCGCAGATGTTTGTCGGAGATCTGATCGAGAGGCTGCGCCCAGATGTAGAGCTTGTGCACTCCAAGGATGACGGGAATGAACAGTAGCGCCAGCAATGGTACAGTCCGCATGGCAGCGCCGAGGATGCGGCGGATGACCATGCCCCAGCCGCCGCCGGTCAAATGACGAATCATGAGGATCGCCATGGAACCGAGGGCCACGCCTAGCCAGCACATAAAACCGAGCAAGTAAGCGCGGTAGAACTGCTCCGGTCGAAAGAAGGCGAGGATAATCGCGACGATTCCGCAAACGACGCCGACAATCAACGACCGCTGCGCAATGGCCTTCACCACTGGCGGAGCCGTCAGATCTAGATGTTTCACCGGCGCCGTGCTCATTTCTCTTCCTCTGGCTTAGAGCTCTCGGACTTAGAACTCTCGGACTTCGAATTGTTTTCAGGCAATACTGCTGGAAGACTTGCCCCCGTGCCTGGCTCGCCGAACTTCAACGGCGCGGAGGGAATATTTTGCCCCGAGGGCACATCGTTCATGGTTGCGTTCTGGCTCAACTGCAAGGCGCGAACGTAGGCGACGATGTCCCAACGATCCTGCGGCGGAATCTGCGACGCGTAGTCGGGCATGATTCCGAAACCTTCGGTGATGATGTCAAAGAAATACCCCAAGGGCGCCTTCTGCAAGCGAGCGATGTGAAATGAGGGCGGCATTTTTGAAAATCCGCGCGAGGGCACGAAGCCGTTGCCGTCTCCCAGACGCGAGTGACAGGGCGCACAGAAAATGTTGTAACGCTCCTGACCTCGCTGCAGCACTTCTTTGGTCGCAGGGAAGGGCATAGCGTCGCCAGGATTGTTGCCGATCTTGCCGGTATAGAAGTACGAATTTTCGTGCAACTGCCCGCGGGCCACCGTGCCGTCGACGATCGGCCGCTCCGAGCGCTGGTCGGAATAGAAGTCGCTGCGAGAGAGCGGATTCTGGCGCGGTTGGACTTGCATGTCGAGGCGGCAGGCGGAGAGAACGAGGGTTGTCAACACCGTTGCGAAAGTGAGCGCTCGTGCGACAGGAAGCCTCAAGACCCGTTGTGCTCGCCTTTGTGGAATCCCACCCTTGCGCACAGAACGCGCAAGAATGGGGCACCCGGGCGCGCTCGACAGTCTGTCGAGCTTCACTCGAGCGGACAGCCGGGGGCGGCTATCCCCACATTGAGATTTTCGGAGATGCAGCATGTTAGCTGGGCACCTCCGAAATCGAGCGTGGGTCAAGGCCTTCCAGGAACTTTCGCGTGTCCGCGGGATCGTACTTCTTGTCGGAAGAAAATATGATCAGAAAGAAACGATCTTTGGTCGCGAGCGCGAAACGCGGCACGTTGAACACAGGATGGTAGGGCATGGGCAAACCATTCAAGGCCAGCATGCCCAACACGGCGGAGATTCCGCCGAAGAGAATCGTCATCTCGAAGGTGATTACGATGAATGCGGGCCAGGAGTGCGGAGGCTTGCCGCCGATGTTCAGTGGATAGGAAACCGCGGCCATCCAGTACTGCATCAGGTAGCCGGTCAGGCCGCCGACGATACCGCCAATCAGGACGACGAGCGGAACCGCGTTGCGATGGAACCCAATTTCATCCGCCAGCCCCTCGATGGGGAATGGACTGTAGGCATCGATCTTCTGATAGCCCGCGTGGTGAGTGGCACGCGCGGCCTCGACCAGGGCGGTGGCGGAATCGAACTCCGCCATCATGCCGTAGATGGGATCGCGCTTCATCTTATGAACCTCGACACCGACCTCGATACCGATTTCGACACCGGGCTCGCCACACAAGAAAGCAGGTTTCTCGACTCCGCAGAATCGCCCGCGAGCTGGCAATTCCGCTCCGCTCGAAATGACAAACACTTAAAGAAAGCCGTAGTGTCCGTGAGCTTCTGCACGGCTCCAGGTCGTTGCATCATTCCTTCACCTCGGCTTCGGGCAGAAGGGTGCGCATCTCAAAGATCGAGATCGCCGGGAGCAGGCGCAGGAACAGGAACATGGCAGCCAGGAACATTCCGATGGTGCCGATGTAGGTCATCCAGTCCCAGCGAGTGGGGTAGTACATGCCCCACGAGGATGTCAGGAAATCGCGGCTGAGGCTGACGACAACGATGATGAAACGCTCCAGCCACATGCCGACGAGAATGACGAAAGAGATGAAGAACAGTGCGACGGGACTGGTGCGCAGCTTGCGAATCCAGAGCACCTGCGGAACGAAAATATTGCAGGTGAGCAGCGCAAAGTAACAAGGGGAATATGGGCCATGCAGGCGATTCCACAGGGTGAACGCGTCGTAGCGATCGCCGCTATACCAGCCCATGAAGGCTTCGATCCCGTAGCCGTAGGCCACAATCAGGCCCGTGGCCAGCATGACCTTGGCGGAATTTTGCAGATGGCGCTCGGTGATGAAATCCTCAAGTCCGTAAATCTTGCGAATGGGGATAGCGAGCATCAGCACCATGGCGAAGCCGGAATAGATGGCGCCGGCGACGAAGTAGGGCGGGAAGATGGTGGTGTGCCATCCCGGAACGATGCCGATGGCGAAATCGAAGCTGACCACAGTGTGAACTGAGAGGACCAGAGGCGTGGCCAGCCCGGCGAGCAGAAGATACATAGTTTCGTAACGATGCCAGTGCCGCGCGGAGCCGCGCCATCCCAAGGACAGCATGCCGTAGACAATTTTCAGCGCGCGATTGTCAGTGCGGTCGCGCAGCGTGGCCAGATCGGGGATGAGCCCGACGAACCAGAATAAAGCCGATATGGTGGCGTAGGTCGAAACGGCGAACACATCCCACATGAGGGGGCTGCGGAATTGCGGCCACACGCCCATGGTGCTGGGATATGGGAACAGCCAGTAAGCGAGCCAGGGACGGCCAACGTGAATCGCCGGAAAGATTCCAGCGGCGGCGACGGCGAAGAGAGTCATGGCCTCGGCGAAGCGGTTGATGGAATTGCGCCACGACTGGCGGAGCAATAGGAGGATGGCGGAAATTAAAGTTCCGGCGTGGCCAATACCGATCCACCAGACGAAGTTGACGATGGGGAATCCCCAGCCGATGGGAATGGTGGTACCCCATATGCCGATGCCCTTGAGGAAAAGGTATCCGATGGCGTAGAGCATCATCATCGTCAGCATGAAGGCAATGCCGAAACCCAGAAACCATCCGTTGGAGGCGGGACGGGTCAGCACGATGGCGCTGATTTTCTCCGTGACCGTGCCGAAGGTGTAGCCCGGCTCGATTACCGGAGCCCGGTCTGCATCGATCGCCGATTTGTATTGCTCGCTCATGCGGCTTGCGAAATCCCTCAGGGGCTAAAGCCCTATTCAATTTCGACTCTTAACGGCGCGGCTTAAAGCCGCGCCCTGATACGAATCCTCTCCCGGTTCGTGTCAGGGCACCGCTTCAGCGGTGCCGTTGCAATACTCAGACATCTTGCGCCTTCAGGCGCTGCCCTTCACCGTTCCAACTCTGGATTCGGGTTACGAACTTCTGCCAGATACGTCGTCCGTGGGCGCGTGTTGAGTTCGCCGAGCAGACTGTAATTTCGCGCCTGCGACTTCAATTTTGAAACTTTGCTGTTCGGATCATTGATATTTCCGAAGATGATGGCCTCCGCCGGACAGGACTGCTGGCAGGCGGTCTGCAGTTCATTCGGGTGCGCAGCGTCGTTAATTTTGCGATCTTCACGCTCCGCGTCGATGCGGCGTTCGTTGATGCGCTGCACGCAGTAGGTGCACTTCTCCATCACGCCACGGCTGCGCACGCTAACGTCGGGATTGCGCATCATCTTGTATTGCGGCGTCTCCCAATCCTGGAATAAGAAGAAGTTGAAGCGCCGCACTTTGTAAGGGCAGTTATTCGAGCAATAGCGCGTGCCCACGCAGCGGTTATAGGTCATGTCGTTCAGGCCTTCGCTGCTGTGAACGGTGGCGCCGACCGGGCATACCACTTCGCAGGGAGCATTCTCGCACTGCTGGCATGGCACGGGCTGGAAGTACGCTTTCGGATTGTCGCGGTCGCGCGCTGCCTCGTCCGGATAGTGATAGTAGGTGTCGATGCGAATCCAGTGCATGTGCCGGCCGATGGCGCACTGCTCTTTGCCGACGACCGCAATGTTATTTTCCGACTGGCAGGCGAGCATGCAGTTGTTGCAGCCCACACAGGAGTTCAAGTCAATCGCCATGCCCCACGCGTAATCCTCCTCTTTATAAGGATAGGGCTTGTAGAGCGTGAGGCCAGGCGCCGGATCCTCGCCCTGCTCTTTCGCAAAGTTGGGATCTTTGCGGTATTCCTCGAGCGTACCTTCGCGGGCCAAGGGCCGATGATTGCCGTCGGGCGTGTCCATCCATTGATAACCCTGCGTGGAAGCGAGAACGTATTTGTCGCCGGTCTTGCGGATTTGCACGCCGGTCGCGATCCACGGATTAGCGCTGGTGCGCAGAGGATAAGCGTCGAAACCCTGGCCGGTGCCGACTCGGCCAGCGCGCTTGCGGCCGTAGCCTAATGATACGGTGACGGAATTGTCGGGATGCCCGACCTGCACCCAGACCGGACCCGTGACTTTTTTGCCGTAGAGTTCGAGTTCGACCACGTCGATGGTCTTTACGCCCAGGCGGTCGGCCATCTTGGGACCCATGAGCACGGCGTTGTCCCAGGTGAGCTTGTTCATCGGCTTGGGCAATTCCTGCAGCCAGCCGTTGTTGGAAAATTGTCCGTCGTAGATGGTGGGATCGCGACGGATGTTGAGCTCGATGGCGTTGGAGTCGGCGGCTGACGGAATCGGGATGCCTTGGGCTTTCGCGGTGACCGTTTTCGGCTGGTACGTCGTGCCTTCAATCCATCCGTCATGCAGCGACTTGCGCCAGAACTGTTCGAAGTCTGCGCCTCTGTGCTGCTTCTGCCAAAAGGCGCGCACTATATCGTAACCATTGACCTCAGTTTGGCCGGAGAGCAGCGCGACAAATTCAATTGCGCTCTTGCCGTTGTAAAGCGGCGCAATCAGCGGCTGGATGATGCTCGCCGTGCCGTCGTAGGCGCGAGCGTCACCCCAGGATTCGAGTTCGTGCGTCGCGTTGACGTGCCACTGGCAAAGCTCGGCGGTTTCGTTTTGATAGAGTCCGTAATGAACGCGAAGAGGAACTTTGCTGCTCGTCATCGCGTCGGCAAAGTTAAGATCGGAGGGCGCGTCGTAGACCGGATTGCCGCCGAGAATGATCAGCAAATCGACTTTGCCGCCGCGCATGTCGGCGACGAGATCTTTGATGGATTCGGTCTGATTGACCGGGTTGGCATCGATTGGGTCGGTGTAGAAAACGGTCTTGCCGACGTTGCCGAGCTTAGTGTTTAGCAAATGTGCGAGGGCATGAACGGACGCAGGTTGATGATCGCCGACGATGACGGCCGAGGAACCCTGGTGCGTCATCAAGTCTTTGGCGAGATGGGCGTAGAAGTCCCCGGATTCGCCAACCATATCTGGCTGAGCGTTCTGGCCAAAAACACCGACTCCAGAACCAAGGAAACGACCGAAGGCGTCGACGGCGGCCGCCTTCACTGGTAGCCGATGATCCGCCTTCGCGCCCGTCGAAGTCGGCGCGCTCTCGATCACGTATAGGCGGTTCATGTTGCCGTCAGGATTGCGGCGCTTGGCGAAGTCGCGGATGTATTTCACGTTGCCGGGGAATCCGGCGTAGAGGAAGTCGGCGTCGAGCGAAACGATCACGTCCGCTTTTGAAAAATCGTAGCGCGTCTCGACGGGCTGGCCGAAGGCCAGTTTCGCGCCTTCGAGCACGTTGTCGCGATTCACCGGCTCGTAGACATGCCACTTGCCTTGCGGATAAATCTTCAGGAAGTTGCGCAGTTGGTCGGCGAGCGTGGGCGAAGAAATGGTCGGCGTGAGAATGCGGATGCCCGCGCCCTGCAGCGCTTTCTGCGCGCTGAGCGGGCCGCGGATGGCCGTGAGAAATCCCTGCCACGATCGCAGGTCGCCCATGGAGATCACGCTCTGCGAACGATCGGGATCGTAGAGGCCGAGAAGAGAAGCCTGGGCAAAAATATCGGTGCCGCCGAGAGAGGCCGGATGCTGATCGTTGCCTTCGATCTTTGTCGGACGACCGAGATGGCTTTCCACGAGTAGCGGGTTGGCGTATCCGCCCAGTGTCATCGCCGTGGCGTAAAACATGGGGCGGCCGGGAATGACCTCTTCCGGCTGGCGAACGTAGGGAACGATCGGTTCGAGTGGAAGCTTTACGCAGCCGGTCATGCCGGCCAAGCCGAGCGATGCGCCCATCACTTTGAGGAAGCCGCGGCGCGAAACGGAGTCGAGCCACTCGGACGCGCCTTTGGGAAATTCGCGGTGCAGAGCTTCCTGAAAATCGTCGCTGCGGGCAAACTCTTCGAGGCTGCGCCAGTATTCCGGGCCGGTCTTTTCGGCCTCGTCGTGCGCGGTGGCCTGATCGATTCGCGCGCGGACGGAGTTCAGGTCCAGTTTGCCTTTTTGGCTGGGGCAAACATCTTCGCGCTTGGCGCGACCGTCTTGTTCTTCTATCTTCATGACTGGTTACACATCACAAAATTAGAAACTGTCATCCTGAGCGAACTCTCGCGCAGTCGAAGGAACCCTATGACCATGAATCCGACGCATGCAAGTCAAGGTATTCTCCCTGTGATCTCGACAGCACCGTGAGAACGCCTTGCATCCGCTGAGACGAAAGACGCCAGTAGGGGTCCTTCGATTCCAAAATGCTTGGCTCCGCCAAACAATTTCTCCGCTCAGGATGACAAGTCTTCATGGTCCTTCTCAATAAGTCCTTCTCAGCGATGACAGGTGCTGCAATTGGTAATGTCTTTCACGCTGCGAACGTTGTATTTCTTAATGAGTGCGAGTCCTAATTCTTCTTGATCGGTGTAACTGTGTCCGTCGACCACCACTGGCGTCGCGCCGCTGGGCGGCTGGTATCGCATGTTGAACACCTGATCGCGGGGACGAAGATTTTTCTGCGCCGCGCGATGGCAACCGAGGCACCACTCCATTTGCAACGATTCCTGCTGGTACATGTAGGGCATTAGATCGACGGGACCGTGGCAGGTGTTGCAGCCGACTCCTTTATTAATGTGAATGCTGTGATTGAAATAAACGAAGTCAGGAAGCTGGTTGACGCGCGTCCACTGCAGTGATTCGCCCGTTTTATAGCTCGTGCGCACCGGCTCCAGCAACTGCGCGTTGGTCCAAATCTGCGAATGGCAGTTCATGCAGGTCTTGGTCGGAGGAATACCGGCGAAGCTTGAGGTTTCAACCGAGGTATGGCAATAGCGGCAGTCGATGCCGAGACCGGTCACGTGGTGCTGGTGGCTGAACGGGACGGGCTGCGGCTTGCGTACTCCGGCGTAGGTGATGTAGGGCGAACGCTGAACTTCCATCGCTACCCAGCCCAGGGCTGCGACTACAAAGACCGCGCCAAAGATGGTGGCGCGAGATAATGTATTCGTACTGCGATGAAAGATCTGCGACATTCCCTTGTGAGATCTGGCTTTAAGAGACCCGCGGATCGTCCGCGATTCGGTTGATTATTTAGTACGGCGAAAAAAGAAAACCACCCACTGGTTTTCTGAAGTCGTTTGCGAAACCAGAGATTATAAATATTTCAGCGGAGTTTGTCGCGAAGAATTGAAGTTATGCGAAAGAAAAAAACCTAATCGGAACGTTGCCTACAAATTGTTCGGTTTTTCAACGGCGTAAATTTACGTTATGGAGCATTCCGGCATTAAATCAGATTTTTTCGCTTCTCTACCGCAAATTCATCACCATGAGCTTGGGCTCGGTCATTTCTTCGATTGCGTAGCGGAGACCTTCGCGGCCCAGGCCCGAATCCTTCACGCCGTCATAGGGCATTTGATCGATGCGGAAGGATGGGACGTCGCCGGCGATGACTGCACCGACTTCCAGTTCTTCGTAGGCCTGGAAAAGCAACTTCGCGTCCCGCGTAAAGACGCCGGTTTGCAGGCCGTAGATGGAATGGTTGACCTGGCGCAAGGCTTGATCAAAATCTTTATAGGGTTCGACGGTCACGACCGGACCGAAAACTTCCTGGCAGTTGACTTTCATTTCAGGCTTGGTGCCGGTGAGTACGGCAGGTTCAACGATGAGTCCTTTGCGGCCGCCGCCGCAGAGCAGGCGCGCTCCAGCACGTACTGCCTCATCGATCCAGGCAGTGGTGCGGATGGCATCGCTTTCGCGGATGAGCGGGCCAACGTCGATGGATGGATCGAGCGGATCGCCCGTTTTCAGCTTCTTGACTCCCGCGACAAAAAAGTCGGTGAATTTTCCGTATACCGAGTGCTCCACCAAAATGCGCTGGACGGAAATACAAGTCTGGCCGGCATAGCCGAATCCGCCGGCCACGCATCGATCGGCGGCGTATTCCAGATCCGCGTCGCTATGCACAATCACGGCGGCGTTACCGCCCAGTTCGAGCACGACTTTTTTCTTCCCCGCGCGCTTTTTGATGTCCCAGCCAACCGGCGCGCTTCCGGTAAAAGAAATGAGCTTGAGGCGATCGTCGGTTACGAGCAGGCCAGCATCTTCATTCGATAATGGGAGCACGTTCAGTCCGCCATCGGGCCAGCCCGCCTGCTGCACGCACTCGGCGAGAAGCAGCGAACAAAGCGGCGTTTGCGGCGCGGGCTTCAGGACCATGGAACAACCGGCGGCAATTGCCGGCGCAACTTTGTGGGCGACCAGATTGATGGGAAAATTAAATGGAGTGATGCCGGCGATGGGGCCCAGTGGAAAGCGGCGCACGATGCCCCAGCGGCCGGCGGTAAATTCCTGCCAGTCGAGAGGAAGAAATTCGCCGTAGATGCGAGTGCTTTCCTCGGCGGCCACGTTGAAGGTGAAGATAGCGCGGTCGACTTCGGTGCGGGAGGCCTTAATTGGCTTTCCGGCTTCTTGCGAAAGAGTGCGGGCAAATTCTTCTTTGCGTTCCAGCATGGAGGCGGAAATTCGGCGGAGAACGCGCTGGCGTTCGAAGGCGGGCAGACGGCGGGTAGTGCCGAAAGCCTTGACGGCGGCTGCAATGGCCGCTTCCGCATGTTCATGACGGCCCCGCACGACGCGGGCAACGATGCTGCCATCGTAGGGGGCGCGAATTTCTATGACGTCCCCGTCTTCGTGCCAGCGGCCATCTACGAAAAAACCGTGCGTCGCAACGGGCGCGATCGTCATCTCTGCCATGATTATTCCGCCCCCCAGACTCTTTCACGATTATAGGACTTTTGGATGACAGGAACACAGAGGAACACTGAGGAGCGAGCGCGCCGCCTTTACAATGGGTCGGTTCGATGACGACTGTTCCTACAACTATTTTCGAACTCGCGCAGCGGCTACGACGGAAAGAAGTTTCGCCAGTTGAGATTACGCAGGAGTGTCTGCGGCGCATTGAGAAGCAGAACCCGATTCTCAACGCGTTCATTACGGTTTCGGGTGAGTCGGCACTGGCTGAGGCGCGAATTGCGGAGGCTGAGATTCTGCGCGGGGAGTGGCGCGGGCCGCTGCATGGCGTACCGGTAGCGCTGAAGGATCTCATCGACACAGCCGGTATTCGTACTACTGCAGCGAGTGCGCTTTACAAGGATCGCGTTCCAACCCAGGATGCGGAGGTGGTTCGCCGGTTGCGACAGGCGGGCGCAATCATCGTCGGGAAAAATAATCTGCACGAGTTCGCTTACGGCGGCAGTTCGTTGATCAGCTACTTTGGCGACGTTCACAATCCGTGGGACACGGGCCGAATTGCCGGTGGATCGTCGGGAGGATCGGCGGCGGCGGTGGTTGCTGGTCTCGCTTACACGGCGATTGGCACTGATACGGCGGGTTCGATTCGCGAACCGGCTGCTCTCTGCGGCTGCGTGGGCCTGAAACCGACTTATGGGCGAGTGTCGAGCCGGGGAGTGATTCCGCTGGCATGGTCGCTCGATCACGTGGGGCCTTTAGCGGCCACTGTGGCGGATGCGGCGATCGTGCTACAGGCGATTGCGGGATACGATGCGGCCGACATCCCTACAGCAAATGTGCCCGTTGCGGATTATGTTTCGGCGCTGCGCGACGACTGCAACGCGCTGCGCGTGGGAGTGCCTCGCGAATATTTTTTCGACAATCTTGATCCGGAAGTGGCTTCGGCAATGGAGCACGCGTTGCGCGGGATCGTGACTCTTGTCGCGGAGATAAAAGAAGTGCGACTTGTCGTGCCCACGGATCGCACTTCGCAGGCTGCGGAGTCGTATGCCTATCACGCCGAGAACGTTGCCAAGACTCCAGAGTTGTACCAGCCGGATACTTTGAGACGAATCCGGTGGGGGGAGAATATCTCGGCGGCCGAGTACATTCTGCGGCGACGTGAGTTGGACGAGGCGCGTCGCGCGATCGGCCAGATCTTTGCCGAGGTAGATGTCCTGGTGACTCCGACCATGCCGATGTCCGCGCCCGCGATTGCGGATTTGAAGTCCGATCCCGATGCGTTGCGGCCAGCGGAGCTCAGGCTGCTGCGCAACACGCGTCCGTTCAACGTTTGGGGATTGCCGGCGATTTCAGTGCCTTGCGGATTTACGCAGAGTGGGCTGCCGATCGGCCTGCAGATCGCAGGGCCGCACTGGCGCGAGGATTTGGTGTTGCGGTTGGCGCATGCCTATGAGCAGGCGACGGCGTGGCATAAGCGGCGTCTTGCGTGATCACAACGAGAAGAGTATGGCGCGCCGGGCTTCGCCCTGGCGAGACAGCCGAAGGCGGCTGTCCCCACATTGGTCGTGGCTGTCTCCACGTCGTGCTCCGGCAAGAGTTTTTCAGTCCACTGTTCTCACTTCTTCGGGCAGCATGAGCACGAACGAGCAGTTGCGCGTGGTCATGGAGCAGGAGAGGGTTCCGCGGCGGAAAACTTTTACCGGCGTATCATCGGGAAAGGTTAGATGGTAGTCCGCGGTGCGAAGTGCCTCGGTATAAGACTTCAGTTTCTCGTCTCCGCTTACAAATTTCACCGTGTCGACTTTCGCATCTGACCCTCCGCCGCCGCTCACAAGGATAAAGAAATCGGCGTTGCCGGTTTGCGAAGCCTTGCCCAAATCGATGGTGCTCAGGTGCTGCAGTTCCTCTTTATAACGCGCGACGGTGGCGTCGGCCTTGGCGTCGCCACCCACCAGCGAAGCTAACCGTCCGCGGGTCTCGGGAGCGGGGCGCACTCCATTCATCGACAGTGCATAGGTCCGCAGAGCGCGATCTTTTTCGCCTCGCTTCTCATAGATTTGTCCGAGATGGTCTCCCACTTCGGCGTGATGGCCAAGGTCCCATGCCGCGCCCACGTATTTCTCCGCTTTGTTGAAATCGCCCTCGGCAAAGTGCACCCAGCCCAGCGTGTCCCAATAGGCGATCAGCGAAGGCACCAGGCCCAAGTCGTTGCGTGAAAGGCGATCGAGCGAAACGTTGCGCAACGCGGCTGCGGTTGCAGAAACGGCCGATTCGGCATACTGCTGCGCGCGGTCGAGATGAGAGTCTTTCAGAGAAAGCTGGTAGGCAATGTTGTTCCACACCATTGGCGTGGCGGCCAGTTCCACGGCTTGATCGAAAGCGGCCAACGCTTTCGTGTCCTGCCCAAGATTCAAATATGCATTGCCCAGATTTACCTGCAGTTCAGGATCTTCCGGAGTGAGCGACGCTGCCTTCTCCAGTTCGGCCACAGCTAAGTCGTATTTATGCCATTCCTCGTACATCGCGCCCAGGTTGGCATGAGCAAATTTGTCGAGCGGATTGTTCTCCAGTTGCTTGTTGAAGGCCTTCACCGCATCGTCGTATTTGCGCTCGGTCCAATAGACTCGTCCCAAGTTGTTGTAGGCATACTCGTCGTAGGGATTGACGTCGAGTTGTTTTTGAAAATTGACGATTGCCTGGTCATCCTGATGCATGGCTAAATACACCAGGCCGAGATTGTTCCAGGCGAATTTGTTCTTGGGATCAACTTCCGTTGCACGCTTGAGAAGTGCAATCGCCACCGGCAGGTTGCCATTATCCATGGCGGCGCGGGCGCTATCGACCAGATCGTCGGCCTTCATATCCGCCGGAGGAACGGGAACGCCGGCGACTGCGCTTTCTATCGACAATTTCTGAGCGAGGTCGGCGCTGACGGCTCGACGGAAAGATTCATAATCGGCCGAGCGCGCGACCGGCAATTCATCCTGCCGGAGAATCAGTTTGCGGCCTGCTGCGAATATTTCTCCGTCTACTTTGTAGGTGGCTTCGTATTCCGCGTAGTCGCGCTTCAGCGAGAAAGCCAGGGGCAGGTGGGCGCTGTATTTGGCGGGCAATTGCAGTTTGATCTGGTAGGAATACTCCGCCTTGGGACCTAGTTTTAAAGGTTCGGAGTCCGCGTCGTTGTCGTCCCCGCCACCAACTTCCGGCAGATTGAACTGCACCAGCGGCAAAGCGATTTCAGTTTTCTTCTTGGACCAGTCCAGAAAATTGACCTTGGAAACGTCATAGGACATGGTGAAAGGTTCGCGGGTCGCCGCGGGATCACTGATTTTGAGATTCGTTACGTCCCCACCGAGACCGGCATTTACGTTTTCCACCACACGCTGCCAATTCGCCTGGGGCACGCGGCGAAACACCGAGCGCAGCAGGAGTTCTTCATCGCCGCGAAACTCGTAGTGCACGTGAGCCTCGAGTTTGCCGATGTCATTGATCTTGCCATCGATGTTGGAGAACTCGGTGTCGGGCATGGGAGTGTCGGCGGGCGTCTGTTCGAGATGCGGCGGGATGGACGACGGCGGTTCGGCGGGAGGAATCACCAGCGCCTGCTTGTTGCGCAAGGAGTAAGCCAGCAGGCGGAAGGGAGCGACCTCGGCGGTCGTATCCATCCAAACTTCCTGCTTGTCTTTATCCTTGTCATTGCCCAGGGGAAGCATGGTGATGACGTGGTCGAACTGCGAGGGCGAAGGAACGTCGGGATCAAGTTTACGGGTGGAATTAATCAGTACCGAAGAGGCGTGCAAGCCCTCGGCTTCCAGCAGCGACGCGAGCAGAGTGTGTTTATCTTTGCAGTCACCGTACTGGTCGTGAAGCACATCCGACGCAGCATGCGGCTGATAACGGCCGACACCTAGTGAGAGGCTTACGTAGCGGAAGTTCTTGGACACGAAGTCGTAGAGAGCTTCGGTCTTCTCCAGATCGGTGTTCAGGCCTTGCGTTAACTCCTGTGCCTTGGCGCGAACTTCGGGCGTGGGCGCGCGGCGGTCTTTTTCTAGGTTCGCGTACCAGCGGCCAACTTGTTCCCAGCTTGCGAAGGTAGTTAATTGGATATCGGGACGGTCATCGTCGGGACGGTGTTTCTTTTTCTGCTTTGCCTTGTCGGAGTCATCTTCTCTCTGCAGGTGAGAACTGGACCAATGATAGATGCGGCGGCCATTGTCTTCCGTGACCTTCGGATCCATCCCCGGTTTGCACTTTAGCTTAAGCGCGCGGCCGGTGGGGACATCCACATCGACTGTTTCGTCGAGCGAGATGTTGCTTTTGTCGAAATCGTAATCAGCCCAGAACTGGTTCGCGGCCAGCGGCGTATGAATCACTGTCACCATGTCATATTCCAGAACTTCGCCGGGACGCAGGCCTGGGACGGTGATGTGTTTCTGCCGGTAGTCGGTGTAAACGGGCGCCTCACGCTCGACCGGAGCGGTCAGGTCCTGCACGGCGTCGTCGCCTGCCTTGACTATGGTGCCATCCTCTTTTAAGACGCGGACGTAAGGGATTTCGACGCGCTCATTGGCAGAGTTGTAACCTTCTTGCAGTTGTCCCCACTGCTGCACGCCCGCTTCGCTTTGCACGCGAATGCGAGCTTTTGTCTCTTTGCGTCCCGTGCCGTCGGCCTCAAAGCGGTAATACGAATGCATCTGCTCGATGACGAAGGATTCTTCCGGATATTTGGAAGCCTTCGCCGGATTCAGAGCGTCCGCGGCTTTTTCTGCGGCGGTCCCGGATGGGGCTACGTCGGCCTTTTTCGATTGGGCGGGCGCCTTGGAATTCTCCGTCGGCGGCGTGGAACCCGGCGGCGTGGCTGACTGTTGAGAATCGGCGGCAACGACGAACAGGCAAGCGCAAGAAATAAGAACAGCGAGGCAACGATTACGCATAATTTAAATTGGGAGGAGTGACTGAATCATTATCCCACGTTGCGGTAAGTCTGGGAGCCGCGGTGCAGTGCCAAAGGTTCGATAGTTTACCATCCTCAGTTATCCTCCGGAGAAAATTTATTTGCATAAAAATACTGTGATTCGGGTCACATTTTTTCTTTCAGAACCGCCAATCCGGAGTAAAATCCGGCTCAGATAGTCTTGCTTCGCCATGATGCGAGGCAGGCGTGACGCATAAAGTAATTGCGCCACGATCTTTCCGTCGGAGGTTCTTGCATGGAAGATCGGGCCCCTGTCGTTTCCGCTACTGACTCGGAACAATCCTCTCCTTCTAACTCTGCCCTTCGTCGACACGAGGGCCGGGGAGCGTGGGTTCTTACAGCCTACGGCATCTCCGGTCTGGCTCTGTTCGGGGTTCTGGCCTACTTTTTTTCGGACTTCATCGCGCATTAGTCCGGGCCCGCAGTAGCGAACGGGCGTGCGCGCTCGCGGAAGCGGTGAATAGTGTGTCTGCTGCGAGCAACCGATCGTTTTGAACTGCGAATCCCTCCCCGCCGATTGCTTCGACTCCGCATGGAACGTGCTACAATGAACGGCCCTTGGTTGTTGCTTCGGCACCGGCACTGAACCCCACGCGACTACGAAACGCACGGAAGAAAATCTGTGGCTAAAACTCCCACCCCCAGCCCGACGCCGATCACCTACGCCGATGCCGGAGTTGACATCAGCCGCGCGAACCGCACCAAGCAGCGCATCAAATATCTCGCGCACAAAACGTTTACCCGGGGCGTGCTCAGCGAGATTGGCGGCTTTGGCGGGCTCTTCGCCATTGACAAGACGAAATATACCGACCCCGTGCTGGTGTCGAGCGTGGATGGGGTGGGCACGAAGTTAAAGATCGCGTTTGAGATGGATTTGCACTCGACCGTCGGGGCCGACCTGGTGAATCACTGCGTCAACGATGTTGCGGTGCAGGGCGCAGCACCGCTTTTTTTCATGGATTACCTGGCGGCCGGTACGCTCGATCCTTCGATTGCGGAAAAGGTTGTGGAGGGCATTGCCGATGCCTGCAAACACAACGGCTGCGCGCTAATTGGCGGCGAAACGGCGGAGATGCCGGGCTTTTATCCGGATGGAGAGTATGACCTGGCGGGCTTCATTGTGGGGGTGGTGGAGCGGGAGAAAATCATTACGGGGAAAGATGTGCAGATCGGCGACATCATCCTGGGGATGCCCTCGAATGGCCTGCACACCAACGGCTACTCGCTGGCGCGCAAACTGTTGTTCGAGGTTGCGCACTACTCGGCGGACACTTATGTGAATGAGGTCAAGAACAAAGTTGGCAACGAATTGATGCGCACCCACAAGAGTTACTGGCCGGCACTGAGAAAGCTAATCGATGGCCAATGTGTTTCGGCACTGGCGCATGTGACGGGCGGCGGCATCACGGAAAATTTGCCGCGCGTGCTGCCCCGCGGAACGGCCGCGGTGATTGAGATGGGGACTTGGCCGGTGCTTCCAATTTTTGAACACTTGCAGCAACTCGGCAACGTGCCTCAGGATGAGATGCTGCGCACCTTCAACATGGGACTGGGCATGCTGCTGGTGGTGCCATCGGCGAAATTCAAGAAGGCGCAGTCGGTGCTGGAGCGCGTCGGCGAAAAGGCCTATACCATTGGCCGCATTGTTAAAGGCGAGCGCAAGGTCACGTACAGCTGACATATTGCTGATTTTTGATTGCTGGTTGCTGATTGCTGATTGGCAGATTTAAGAGCGGGTTTTTCGATCAGCAATCAACAATCAACA